>Ga0302322_100003590_pt1 | contig 13369 bp, 8 predicted proteins | sample Fen_T0_2_FD_203757 | JGI IMG/M metagenome (GOLD analysis project Ga0302322, IMG submission 203757) | Peat permafrost microbial communities from Stordalen Mire near Abisko, Sweden - Fen_T0_2 | ecosystem: Environmental > Terrestrial > Soil > Wetlands > Permafrost | place: Sweden: Abisko...
TTTCATCGTGCCGCCCTGGCCCGGCTGATCGCCAATCACGAAGCGCCGGTCCGACATGGCAGGCAGCATGGCCGCGCACAGGTCGAAGGCGGCCTGCGGGCCGGCCAGCATCATGCTCATGGTGCCGGCCTCGGCGCGCGCTGGGCCGCCGGAGATCGGCGCGTCCAGGGTCAGGATGCCGCGTTCGGCCAGGCGCGCCGCCAGCCCGGCGGTGTAGCCGGGGGCGACGGTGGAGCACATCATCACCACCCCGCCCGCCTGCATGGTTTCGACGATGCCGCCGGCGCCGAAGCAGACCTCGTCGGTCTGCCCGGCGTCGACCACTACGGTGACGACGATGCGCGCGCTGCGCGCCACCGCGGCTGGCGTAGGCTCGACGACCGCCCCGGCGGCGGCGGCCAGTTTCTCGCGTTCCGGGTTGATGTCGCGCACGTGCACGGCAAAGCCGTGGCGCAGCAGCGCGCGGGTGATGCCCAGGCCCATCGCGCCGGGGCCTATCAGTCCGATGGAAGTTGACATGTGAGAGGGATGCTTTGCACGGTTGAAGGGAGGCGGCGCGGTAGAATAGCGTGTTTTCCCACTCGCGCGGCACGGACGGATCCATGACTTCATTTGCCTTGGTTGGGCTGGGCAAGATGGGCGCCAACATGGCGCGCCGTCTGGCGCAGGGCGGCGTGCGCGCTGCGCTCTACGACCAGAACCCGGCAACGACTGCCGCGCTGGCCGCCGAGATCGGCGGCCAGGCCTCCGCCACGCTTACCGAGCTGATCGAAAAAGTGCAATCGCCGCGTGTGGTCTGGCTGATGCTGCCCGCCGGCGACGTCACCGAAGCGACGATTTCGCAGTTGCAGGGCCTGCTGTCGGACGGCGACGTGCTGGTGGATGGCGGCAACAGCTATTACAAGGATTCGGTGCGCCGCGCCGCCACCCTCAGGCGCAACGGCCTGAAATATGTCGACGCCGGCGTGTCCGGCGGCGTGCACGGCCTGGCCAACGGCTACTGCCTGATGGTCGGCGGCGACGAAGATGCGGTCGAGCGGGTCAAGCCTTACCTGCGTTTGCTCGCCCCGGCCGCCGACACCGGATGGATGCACGCCGGCCCGCCCGGTTCCGGGCACTTCGTGAAAATGGTCCATAACGGCATCGAGTACGGCATGATGCAGGCCTACGCCGAGGGCTTCGCGCTGATGGGCGCGAAAAAGGAGTTCGACCTCGACCTGGCGGCGATCGGCGAGGTCTGGCGCCACGGCTCGGTGGTGCGCTCGTGGCTGCTCGACCTGACCACTGACGCCCTCAAGGACCCGGCCGGCATCGCCGCCATCGAGCCGGTGGTGGCCGATTCCGGCGAGGGCCGCTGGACCGCCACCGAAGCCATCGACCAGGGCGTGCCGACACCGGTGATGAGCCTGGCGGTGATGATGCGCTTCGCGACCCAGGGCAGGAACGATTTCGCGGCAAAATTGCTGGCAAAGATGCGCCAGGGCTTCGGCGGGCATGCGGTGGTGAACAAGGACCAGGCCTAGCGCGGGGCGCGATCCGGGGCCGCGGCGGGACGGTGTATCGCTCTTCCATCTGTTGCCCAGGCGCAGGGTTCGCGCGGGGCGCACGACCAATCCGGCCAGCCGCAGTTTGCGCATACACCCGGCAAGATTTGTAGCAAGGCCAGAACCTCCAAGGACACACGTGACTCCTCTCAAGAACGACACCTTCCTGCGCGCCCTGTTGCGCCAGCCCACCGACTACACTCCGGTGTGGCTGATGCGCCAGGCGGGCCGCTACCTGCCTGAATACAACGCCACCCGCAAGGTCGCGGGTTCCTTTCTGAACCTGTGCAAGAACCCGGACGCCGCCACCGAGGTAACCCTGCAGCCGCTGGAGCGTTTTCCGCTCGATGCCGCGATCCTGTTCTCCGACATCCTGACCATTCCGGACGCGATGGGCCTGGGCCTGTATTTCGCCGAAGGCGAAGGGCCGAAATTCGAGCGTCCGGTGCGCGACGAGGCGGCGGTGGCCAAACTGGCGGTGCCCGACATCGGCGTCACGCTCAAGTATGTGACCGACGCGGTCACGCAGATCCGCAAGGCCTTGGACGGCCGGGTGCCCCTGATTGGCTTTTCCGGCAGTCCCTGGACCCTGGCCTGCTACATGGTCGAAGGCGGCGGCAGCGACGACCATCGCACCGTCAAGACCATGGCGTATCAGCGGCCCGACCTGATGCACCGCATCCTGGAGGTCAATGCCCGCGCGGTGGCGGCCTATCTGAACGCGCAGATCGAGGCCGGCGCGCAGGCGGTGATGATTTTCGACACTTGGGGCGGGGCGCTTTCGGCGGCGGCCTACAAGACTTTTTCGCTGGCCTACATCCGCCAGGTAGTGGCGCAACTGACCCGCGAGCATGAGGGGCGGCGCGTGCCGGTAATCGTGTTCACCAAGGGGGGCGGCCTGTGGCTGGAAGACATCGCGGCCTGCGGTTGCGACGCGGTCGGGCTCGACTGGACCATCGAGCTTTCCGAAGCGCGGCGCCGGGTGGGTAGCCAGGTGGCGCTGCAGGGCAACCTCGACCCCACGGTGCTGTTCGCCAGCCCCGAGGCGATTCGCGCCGAAGTGGCGAAGGTTCTGGCTTCCTACGGGGCCGGGTCCGGCCATGTGTTCAACCTGGGCCACGGCATCTCCCAGTTCACCCCGCCCGAGCATGCCAGCGCCCTGGTTGCTGCAGTGCACGAACTGAGTCCGGCCTATCACCGCCCGGCATAAGGCCGATGGGATCGCCACCTGGCAATTCTATGTCTATGGCATTGAAGGGTTTATAAGGGAGTCACGCATGGTGCGCCAGACAAGGCTCTCGGGGCCCTGTATGCGCATAGCCTCAATCCATGCGGGTTTGCGGACCATCTACCCGCAAACGTAGGCTGGCAGCGGCTTGCGCAAGGCCGGCGAAAGTTGGTTTTAGTGCTTGACTTATACACAAAACGTGGCAAGCGGTCCATCGCTGCGTTGCCGCAAGATGCCTTTTCAGCCAGATGGGCTAAGTTATTGAAAAATAAAGAGTATCCAGAAGCGGCTTATTTGTGCGCCGGAAAGAAGATTGTTGATCTATCAAGGCTTCGCGAGGGTTTTGGGGGGTTTTCAACAGAGTTATCCACAGATTTTGTGAACAGTTTCAAACCCCAAGGCAGAGCATTGATTTAGCGCCCGCACTTCATGCTCTACTTTAACTAAATAGTTCTGATCAGGCCTTTTTTAGATGCCTTTCTTGCGTGTTGCGCTCGACGTACCGATCCCCGAGTTGTTCGATTACCGGATCGACGACGGCGCCGATTGCCTGGGCCGGCGGGTGATTGTGCCCTTCGGGCGCAAGAGCCTGGTGGGGGTGGTGCTGGAGGTGACGCAGGAGAGTAACTTCGATCCGGCCAAAGTCAAACCGGTGCGCGAGGTCCTGCGCGACACGCCCGCCCTCTCGGCACACTGGCTGGACCTGCTGCGTTTTTGCGCCGCTTATTACCAGCATCCGCTGGGAGCTGCTGCCCTGGCGGCTTTGCCGGGCAAGTTCAAAGCGGCCCAGGCCTTCGATCCCCTGCTATGGACCCGCCTGGGATGGAGCGGTGCGGCGCCCGAACTGCCCAAGCGCGAACGCGTCAAGGCGATGCTTGCCGCCACCCTGGCCGAAGGCGCCCACTTCGGCAGCGAACTGGTGGGGGCCAGTCCCAAGGTACTGCACCACCTGGCGGAATGGCGCGCGGCTGGATCGGTGGTAGCGGCGCCCGCGCCGTCCTTGCGGGTCGGGGAAGCCCCCGAGCTCAACGGGCAGCAGCAGGCGGCGCGCGATGCGGTGGTGGCCGCGCTCTCGGCGGCCAGCGACGACCCGGCCGGCAGCGCACCGGGCTACGCCCCCTTCCTGCTCCACGGCGTCACCGGCAGCGGCAAGACCGAGGTCTATCTGCGGATTACCGCTGAAACCCTGAGGCGCGGACGCCAGGCGCTGATCATGGTGCCCGAGATCAATCTCACCCCGCGGCTCCTGCAGCATTTCCGCGAGCGCTTTCCAGATAGCTGCATCGTGGCCCTCCACAGTGGATTGAACGAAAGCGAGCGCTTGCACCACTGGTTGCTCGCGCACACCGGAGCGGCCGACATCGTGCTCGGCACGCGATTGGCTATCCTGAGTTCACTGCCCAGGCTAGGGCTGATCGTGGTCGACGAGGAGCACGACCCGTCCTTCAAACAGCAAGAGGGAATGCGTTATTCGGCGCGCGACCTGGCGGTGTTCCGCGCCAAGAACGAAGGGGTGCCGGTGGTCCTGGGCTCGGCCACGCCGGCGCTGGAAACCTATGCCCACGCCTTGTCCGGCCGCTACGCCCGTCTGGCGATGACCTCCCGCGCGGTGCGCGACGCCGCCCTGCCCAAGGTAAGCCTGATCGACCTGAATGTCACCCCGGTCGAGCACGGCATCGCCGCGCCGATCTGGGCTGCGATTCAGACACGGCTCGATCGCAGCGAACAAAGCCTGGTATTCCTGAACCGGCGCGGATTCGCTCCGGTGCTGTCCTGTCCCGCGTGCGCGTGGGTGAGCGCCTGCTTACGCTGTACCTCTTACCTGGTGCTGCACCGTGGCCGCGGCATGCAGACCGGAGGCAAGCTGGTCTGCCACCACTGCGGCTGGGAAGAAAAGGTGCCGGAGGCCTGCCCGACCTGCGGCAACATCGACATCCGCGCCTATGGTCAGGGCACTCAGCGCCTGGAATCGCAGATCGCCGAGGCCTTTCCGGCCGCCCGGGTGCTGCGCATCGACCGCGACTCCACCGCCCGCAAGGGCGAGGCCGAGGCTCTGCTCGGCCAGGCCCATGGCGGCGGGGTCGACATTCTGGTCGGCACCCAGATGCTGGCCAAGGGCCACGACTTCAAGAACCTCACCCTGGTGGCGGCCGTCAATGTCGACGCGGCGCTGTTTTCCGCCGACTTTCGCGCCAGCGAGCGCCTGTTCGCCCAGCTCATGCAGGTGGCCGGGCGCGCCGGACGCGCCGAGAAGCCGGGCGAGGTGCTGATCCAGACACGCAAGCCCGACCATCCTCTGTTTCAGGCCGTGATCGCCGCCGACTACGACCGCTTTGCCCAAGCCTTGCTGCTCGAGCGCCAGTCCGCCGGCCTGCCGCCGGCGGCGTTCCAGGCGATGCTGCGCGTCGAGGCGCCCAAACTGGAATCGGCCCTGAATTTTCTCAAGGAGGCGGCGTTGTCCGGCGTCAAGGGCGAAGGCGTGACCCTGTACGACCCGGTGCCGATGAACCTGACCCGCCTGATGAACGTCGAGCGCGCGCAATTGATGGTCGAGTCGCCCTCGCGCCCCGCCCTGCAATCCTTCCTGACCCGCTGGGTGGCCTGGCTGCACGAGCACGCGCCGCGCAGCGTGCGCTGGCACGTGGAAGTGGATCCTCTTGAGATCTGATCCGTCAACATTGGGCAATAAAAACGGCATCCGAGGATGCCGTTTTCTTTGTACCGCGAGGCCTTACTTGGCGGCGGCGGTCATGTAGTCGACGGTGGCCTTGATGTCGTCGTCGGAGGCAGCCATCGCGGTACCCTTGGGCGGCATGCCGGGCGGCTTGCCGTTGATGGCACTCTTGTACAGCTCGGGCATGCCCTTGGCGATGCGCGGCGCCCAGGCGGCCTTGTCGCCGAACTTGGGCGCGCCAGCCACCCCGGCGGCATGACACATCTGGCAGGTTTGGTCGTACAGGACCTTGCCTGCGTCGGCCTTGGTCACGGGGCCGGCGGCCGCGGGAGCAGCGGGCGGAATCACTACCGGCATGGCAGCCGCGGCAGGTGCCGCTTCAGCCATTGCCGGGGCTGCTGGTGCGGCGGCGGGGGCAGCCGGCTCTTCGAACTTGGCGCCGCTGGCATTGGCCATGTAGACGATGGCGCGGTGCAACTCGTACTCGCTGACGTCGTCCGCCAAGGTGCCGGCACGCGCGGGCATCGCACCCTTGCCCTTGAGCACGCTGGAGAACAGGCCTTCCAGGCCCTGGCCCAGGCGCGGTGCCCAGGCGGCCGTGTCGCCCACCTTGGGAGCGCCGGCGGCGCCGGTCGCGTGGCAGGCGGCGCAGACCTGCTTGAACAGTCCTTCACCGGTCTGGAACACCTTGGCCGCGTTCGGATCCTTGACGTTCACCGCGGCCAGCGGGCGAATCCGCTCGGCCACCGATTCCACTTTGTTTGCCGGGCTCTCGACATCGGCGCCGTGCTTGCCGCCGGTGACGTAGTTGACCAGCAACACGATCAAGGCAATCGGCACCACGAACGACAGTACGATGATGGTGATCAACTGCTTGGGAGTCTTAATCGGCGATTCGTGCTGGTGATCGTCGCTCATTTTCCGGCGTCCTCTAGATGGCTATGGCGGTCCGGCCGCGCCGGACTTGTTGTGATCGAAACTGATGCTCGAACAAACCGCAAATTATACCGTGATTGTTGCGCTGCCGGATCACGTATCTGGAGTGGCGGCCCGCTACAGGCTATAATGCGGCCTGCATCAAAGCAGCAAAAATAGCAGCACCTGCGTGAAACCTGCAATTCCCGCGCCCGTAGCTCAGTGGATAGAGTATTGGCCTCCGAAGCCAAGGGTCGTGCGTTCGACTCGCACCGGGCGCACCAACATTCCGTCAGCCCATCAGCCAGAATGGGCTGCATCTCCGCATACCGGGGCGCAAACCCCGGGGATTGCACGCACGAATCCGCGCGGCCGCGCGGTTGGCGTCTGGGGCGCCCCTTAGGGGCGCAACACCACGACTGTGTTGCGAGGCGTCTCGACCCGAACGAGGCGCGGCGGGGTTGGACGCGGGCCGGTGAGCAGTCCGCGGCCTTTTTCACCCAGGGTGACCTCGACTGTGTCGCCCAGGCCCGCCACCATCCCGTTCATGTCGATCAGGACCAGCTTGGCGCCTTGCTCGTCCTTGGGCGGGACGCGTACTTCGGCAAACATGCGCCGGCCGGGTTCGGCCATGCCCGCGGCGCGCTCTATCATTACACCCGGCGCCAGCTCGACATACAGCCCGACCACGCGGCCCGTGACCGATTGCGCGCTGGCGGGCAGTGTGGCGAATAGGCACAACAGGGCGGCAAGGCCGGCACAGAAACGCTGCAGGGACTGCAGGGACCGTAGGGACAAAAGGGTCCGGGGATTCGAATCAGATGAGGTTTTCATGGCAACGGGGTCTCGGTATTTCGCACAAGGGCCCCAGGCGAGGGGCGGACGCGCCGGATTGCGAATAAACCGCGCGGCCATGCTCGGAGTATCCCTACATACGGGCAGGTCCATGCCCTGAACAAGGAGGGATTTGCGTGCCTGATCCGGGCAGGCGGGAGGGACCACAGTCCGGCAGTCGCCTGCCGGCTCAACGCCCCGGCGCTACCATCGCGCCGTGTGCGGCAAGCGCGCCACGCAGCGGCGCAGTTGCGCGCTGATCAGGGGGCACTGGACTATCTTGTTGGCTATTTGTTGCCGGGCCGCGATGCGCGCGCGGTGTATTGTGCGCCGCCGTCAGCGCACCATACAGGGCTGCTTCGGGTCGAACTTCCAGCCCGGGATCAGGTATTGCATGGTGATCGCGTCGTCACGCACGCCCAGGGCCTTTTCCTTGTAGAGGCGGTGCGCGGCTTCGACTTGCGCCATGTCGATCTCTATTCCCAGGCCGGGCTTTTTCGGCACCTGGATGTGGCCGCCGACGATCTTCAGGGGCTCCTTCGTGACGCGCTGGCCGTCCTGCCAGATCCAGTGGGTGTCGATCGCGGTGATCTTGCCCGGTGCGGCAGCCGCGACGTGGGTGAACATCGCCAGCGAGACGTCGAAATGGTTGTTCGAATGCGAGCCCCAGGTCAGGCCCCAGGCGTCGCACAGTTGCGCCACCCGCACCGAGCCCTGCATGGTCCAGAAATGCGGGTCGGCGAGGGGAATGTCGACCGATTGCAGCGAGATCGCGTGGCCCAGCTCGCGCCAGTCGGTGGCGATCATGTTGGTGGCGGTGGGCAGACCGGTGGCGCGACGGAACTCGGCCATCACTTCGCGGCCGGAATACACGCCTTCGGCGCCGCAGGGGTCCTCGGCGTAGGCGAGCACCCCGTGCAGGTCGCGGGTGAGGCGGATCGCATCCTTGAGCAGCCAGCCGCCATTCGGGTCCAGCGTGATGCGTGCTTGCGGAAAGCGCTCATGCAGGGCGCGGATCGCGTCCACTTCTTCTTCACCCCGGAGTACGCCGCCTTTGAGCTTGAAGTCGTTGAAGCCGTACAGCGCGTGGGTGGCCTCGGCCAGGCGCACCACCGCCTGCGGGCTCAAGGCGGCTTCATGGCGCAGGCGGAACCAGTCGTTCGGCGCATCCGGCTCTGCACGATAGGCCAGGTCGGTGCGCTTGCGGTCGCCGACGTAAAACAGGTAACCCAGCACCTCGACAGCGTCGCGCTGCTGGCCTTCGCCGAGCAGAGCCGCCACCGGCACCTCGAGAAACTGGCCGAGCAGGTCGAGCAGCGCGGCCTCCACCGCGGTGACGGCGTGAACGGCGACGCGCAGATCGAAGGTCTGCTGGCCGCGCCCGCCGGCGTCGCGGTCGGCGAAGCGCTTGCGCATCGCGTTGAGCACGGACTGGTAGGCGCCCAGCGGCTGGCCGATCACCAGGGCGCGTGCGTCCTCCAGGGTCTGGGTGATCTTCTCGCCGCCTGGCACTTCACCCATCCCGGTGTGGCCGGCGTTGTCCCTCAGGATCACCAGGTTGCGGGTGAAGTAAGGCCCGTGTGCGCCGGAGAGGTTGAGCAGCATGCCGTCGTGGCCGGCTATCGGGATGACCTGCATCTCGGTGACGATGGGCGCGCCAGAGGGGGTGGAGGGGGTGGCGGAGTGGTTCATGGGGCTTTCGCGAGGCGAGGGAGGCAGGCCGAAATCTTATCCGAAAACCTCACGTTAGCGCTATCAGAGTCAACGCGGTGGTGTTGTAAGAGGGCTGGGCCGGGATCCGTCAAGCTCGCGCGCTGACCATCTTCCAGTCCAGTCCAAAGCGCGCCAGGTACTTGCGCAGGCGGTCCGCGTCGTTGCTGCTGTCCTTGGCGCGCCGCGAGGCGGCGAACAGCTTGCGACCTGCCTCGGACAGGGTCTTGGCCGCGCGGCATACGGCAATCACATTGTTCAACTGCATCTGGTCGAACAAGTCGATGTCGGCCAATGCCTGCGTATCTATCAATCCCTCCAACGCTTCACCCGCGGTGCCGCTCGATTCGGCCGTGGCTCCCACCCACAGGGAATGCAGGCGTTCGATCTCTGCTTGAACTAGCGCGTCAGCTATGCGTCCGCCCTCGGCCAGGGTCGCCATCCGCATGACCGATGCACCCAGGTCGCGAAAGTTGCCGCTCCATTTCGCCTCATGGGAAACCGCAAAGCGCATATAGCGTTCGCGCGCCTCCTTGTTGAAGCGGACCTGCATGCCGTTTTCCTCGGAGTGCCGTGCCAGCAGGTAGTCGAGATTGGGCGCGATGTCCTCCGGCCGCTGCGCCAGGCTGGGCAGCTCGTAAGTCCACAGGTTGATGCGCGCGTACAGGTCTTCGCGAAAGCGCCCGCGCGCCACTTCGAGGCGCAGGTCGCGGTTGGTGCCGGCGATGAGCTGAAAGTCGCTCGCCACCTCGCGGTCCCCGCCTACCGGCAGGAAGCGCTTCTCCTCCACTGCCTTGAGCAGCATGGCCTGCTCGTCCAGGCCGAGCTCGCCGATTTCATCCAGGAACAGCAGTCCCTTGTCGGCACTGCGCAGGAGTCCCGCACGCTCGCTGGCAGCGCCGGTGAAGGCGCCCTTCACGTGGCCGAACAGCGCCGATCCCGCGCCCTCGCCGTGCAGGGTGGCGCAATTGACCTCGACGAATCCGCCCGCCAGCTGGTGGCGCACCTTTTTCAGATCGAATATCCGCCGCGCAAGAAAGGACTTGCCCGCGCCCGTCGGCCCCATCAACAGCATCGGCGCACGCGACTTGAGCGCCACATGCTCGATCTCGCCGATCATCCTGTTGAAGCGCGCATTGCGGGTGGCGATGCCGGATTTGAGCAGCGTCACCCCGTCCGCATGCTCGCGCGCAAAGCGCTGCGCGATTGCGTCGTAGCGCGACAGGTCCAGATCGATCAGTGCGTAGCTGCCGGGCTCGCCTTCCTTCTGCCGCTTCGGCGGCGCGCTTTGCAGCAGCACTCCCGGGAAGTAACGCGCCTCGGTCATCAGGAACATGCAAATTTGCGCCACATGGGTGCCGGTGGTGATGTGCACCCAATACTCTTCCTCCTCCGGTTTGAAGGCGTAGCCCCGCGCGAAGTCGTGCAGGGCCGCGTAGACCTGGCCGAAATCCCAGGGATCGTCGATCGCCAGGGTGACCGGATGCACTTCGGTTTCCGGCGATACCTGGGCGATGTCGGCGCGCAGTTGGTCCAGCAGGAGGGCGTGGCGGCCCGTGTGCAGCAACTCGATGCGCTGAATCAGCACGTCCGGGCGCTGGGACAGCGCGACGGTCGGGCGCCACTTCTCCCAGCGTCCGGCGCCGCCGCCGCTGTCGAGCTGGGTGCCGACAAAACCGATAACAACGATTTTCTTTCGCATGAACTGAGTAGATCACCAGATATCTTCTTATCCATCAGTATAAACAATAATCGTTCGGCTCAAGCGGCCGCGTCCCGGCTTGGCCTCGAAAATAATAATTTCCCATTAAAGAACAGCCAGTTACATCAACTGAAGTGCCGCATTTCGGTGCTGGCACAGCGGTTGCAATACGGTTAGGCAAGGGCACGTTGGCAAGAAGGGTAGCCGCCACCGAAAACGAGTCTGGATACGGTGGACCGGGTAACACCGGGAGCGGGTTCAAGTCGGTGTCGAGTACGGTTTACGCGGCGGGGGCGGGCTCCCAGGAAGGGTTCGTCATTCACGCGTGTGTCCAATCGACATCCGGGCCGGGAGTAATGACCCCGGTCGCCGCTCAAGCCGGTTCGACTCCGGTCGTGTCCACCAAACAACGCAGGGCCGCAGTCAGGCAAGAACAAGACAACAGAGGGAGAAACAGCATGGCTAACGTACAACTGTTCAAAACCATCCGCGGCGCATTTGTGCCCGCCGCCAAGGCGACCAACGAAGCTGGTGGCCGTGCCTATGCGCTGGCACCCGAGCACGCGTTGGCGCAATACGCGGCGACCGGTTGCCTGAACGGCACCTACTACGCCAATGCCCAGACCCAGCTTGATACCCTGCTGGCACTGTGCGCGCAAGTGTCGCCGGAGGCCATCGCCAAGACCGCTGTGTACTGCCGCGAGCGTGGTTACATGAAGGATGTGCCCGCGTTGCTGACCGCAATCCTGGCGGGGAAGGAGCCGCAGCTTCTGGCGCCGGTGTTCGGCCGCGTGATCGATAACGGCAAGATGCTGCGCAATTTCGTGCAGATCATGCGCAGCGGCGCGACCGGCCGCAAGTCGCTGGGAACCCGGCCGAAAAAGCTGGTGCAGCAGTGGCTTAACACCGCGAGCGAAAAGCAACTGCTCGCCGCGGCGGTGGGCAACGCGCCCTCGCTCGCGGACGTGGTGAAGATGGTCCACCCCAAGCCTGGCGAGGCATGGCGGGAAGCCTTGTTCGCCTGGCTGATCGGCAAGCCGGTTGCGGAAGATGCTTTGCCGCCCATCCTGCGCGCCTACCAAATGTACAAGCGCGACCCTTCGCTCGAAGTGCCGGACGTGCCTTTCCAGATGCTGACCGCGTTGGAACTGGACCGTCACGATTGGGCGATCATTGCGCGCCAGGCTGGTTGGCAGATGGTGCGCATGAACCTCAACACTTTCGTGCGTCACGGAGTGTTCGAAGTGCCGGGCATGGCGCAAGCGGTGGCGCAAAAGCTGGCGGACCCGCAGGCCATCGCAAAGGCGCGAGTGTTCCCGTATCAGTTGCTGATGGCTTACAAGGCCGCCGGCGACGGGGTGCCGCACCTGGTGCGCGAAGCCTTGCAGGACGCGATGGAACTGGCGACTGCCAACGTGCCGCAATTCGAGGGCCGCGTGGTGGTGTGCCCGGACGTGTCGGGTTCGATGGCTGCTGCCGTGACCGGGTATCGTCCGGGCGCTACCAGCATGGTGCGTTGCATCGACGTGGCGGCCCTGGTTGCCGCGGCGGTCGTGCGCCAGAACCGGGATGCCCGTGTGTTGCCCTTTGCGGTGGACGTGGTGGACCTGGCGTTGAACCCGCGCGATAGTGTGATGAGCAACGCGCAGCAGCTGGCGAGCATCGGCGGCGGTGGCACCAATTGTGCCGCGCCGCTGGCCCGCCTGAACCGCGAACGCGCGCTCGCCGACCTGGTGATCTACGTATCGGACAACGAGTCGTGGATGGGAGGGCCGCGCCAGGGCGCGACCGGCACCATGCAGGAATGGTCCGCGTTCAAGCTGCGCAACCCGGGGGCCAAGCTGGTGTGCATCGATATCGCCCCTTACGCGACCACGCAGGCGGTGGAGCGTGAGGATATTCTCAACGTCGGAGGTTTCTCCGACGAAGTGTTCAAGATTGTTGCCGCGTTCGCGGCCGGGCAACTCAACGCCGGCCACTGGCAAAGCGTGATCGCGGACACTGTACTGTAGTGCCGGAAACGCCCGCGAATGCGGATGCGACTACATCGTTACCCACGCCAGATGTCGCATCGGTAGGATTTGTCGCGGGCGGGACTGGCCATAAGAATCTGTTTGGAAAGGTTAAGTGCGAATGCGGGTAGGACTACATCTCCCAGGAAGGGGCGGGCCTGATAACCCGCCAGGCAGCGGCAGCGCTGCTGGTGTCTTGCCAATCTTGTCGCACCCTGTTTGAGCTGAACCATTAGGAAATGTACAGAATTTGGCGAATGCTGATGGAACTACATCACTGTTAATGAGGAGGTCGCGGGTTCGAATCCCGCCGCCGCGGCCGGCAACGGAGCGGCGTAGCTCAGTGGTTAGAGCGCCAGCGCCTTAAACAAGCGCTACCGTTTCATCGATTTTGTCGCCAACCCCAAAAGGCAAGGAACAAGGACGAATGCAGCAAGGGAATACATAGCAGACGCCCAGGGTCATCGGCGCCGGTAACGGCGCGCCTGACCCCGGTCCGGCAGCGCGAGCTTCCGGAGTCCGGGTGCAAGTCCCGGCCGGAGCGCATCGCAAGATGCGCACGGTGGCGAAATCCATCATTCTCTGCGTCTCCTCGTCGTCCCCCTTGTCCCCATTTAAAGAAAGAGCCGTCTCATGAAAACCGGAAACTACGAAGTGATGAACATCGAGCAGGGCCGCCCGATCAAGATGTGGACCGAAGGCGTGCCGGTCGAAGATGCCGCCAGGAAGCAACTGGCCAATACCGCCAAG
>Ga0302322_100003591_pt1 | contig 13369 bp, 6 predicted proteins | sample Fen_T0_2_FD_203757 | JGI IMG/M metagenome (GOLD analysis project Ga0302322, IMG submission 203757) | Peat permafrost microbial communities from Stordalen Mire near Abisko, Sweden - Fen_T0_2 | ecosystem: Environmental > Terrestrial > Soil > Wetlands > Permafrost | place: Sweden: Abisko...
GAGCCACGTAGAGATAGTTCCCCTGGCTGGGCGCGGCGCTGAAATCGCACAGGTTCGCGGCGAGACGGTCCCGGCGCCGGGCGGTGGCGCGGATTTCCAGATCGAAGGCCGGGGCGAAGTCCAGGGCCACGTCCAGGGCCTCCAGGCTGGCGGCGGGGATGGAATAGGGCAGCTGCAGAGCGGCCATGCGGCCAATCAGTTCGGGATCCCCGAGCAGGTAGCCCAGGCGCCAGCCCGCGCTGGCCAGGGCCTTGCTGAAGGTGCGCAGGAGCAGCACGTTGGGATAGCGATCCACCAGCAGGCGGTGGGTGAAGGGCGCGAATTCCGCGTAGGCCTCGTCGATCACCACCAGCGGCGGATCCACGCGCCCAGCCGCGGCTCTCAGCAGAGGTTCCAGTTCGTCCGGGCCGATCCAGGCGCCGGTGGGATTATTGGGCAGGGTGAGCCACAGCTGCCGAACGCCCTGCTCCAGGGCTTCGAACCAGGGCTGCAGCGGGAAGCCAGTGCCCACGGGGATCTTCAGGGCCCTGCCCCGGTGCCGGGTGATCAGCAGCGGATACAGACTGAAGCCGGGATCGAGATAGGCCACGCCATCCCCCGGGGAGAGCCCGGCGATGGCCACGAGGTCCAGCACGTTGCCGCTCGAGGGCCCCAGCAACAGGCCGCCCTCGGGAGCGCCCAGGCGCAGCCGCAGCCGCTCGGTGAGCTCGGCCTGGCGCTCCGGATAGCGGTGGAAGGGCATGGCCGTGAGCCGCGCCAGCAGGGCCGCGCGGGCTTCCAGGGGCCAGTCCGAGGCGGATTCGTTCATGTGCAGGCGCACCTTGTCCAGGCTTTCCGAGACGGGGTGGGTGTAGGGCTGGATATCGGCGAGGTCGGGGCGAAGCAGGCTCATGACGTTTCCAGGAAGGATCAGCAACGGGACAGATGAATCAGGTCGGAATCGCGGGATCAGGAATGTCGATGGTCCTGCGCTTCCAGTCCTCGCAACCGAGCGCTCTCGCCGTGATGATGCAGGCCCTCGGCCTGGGCCAGGCGCGCCGTCCTGGGCGCCAAGGCGGCCGCCAGGGCGGGCTCCAGGCTCAGGATGCTCTGGCGCTTCATGTAGGTCTGCACCCCCAGGGGCCCCGAATAGCGCGCGGTGCGATTGGTGGGCAGGACGTGATTGGGACCCGTGCCGTAGTCCCCGAAGGACTCGGCGCTGTGCCGGCCGGCGAAGATGGCGCCGGCGGTGGTGAGCTGGGGCAGCCAGGCCTCGGGGTCGCGCACCACCAGCTCCAGGTGCTCGGGGGCCCAGGTCTGGGCGAACTCGATGGCCAGCTCGCGGCTGGTCTCGATGAGCCGCAGGTGGTGGCCCAGGCTCTGGTCCAGGATGGCCTTGCGCGGCGAGGTGGCCGCGCGGGTCGCCAGTTCCCTGGCGACCGCATCCAGCAGGCCACGATCCTCTGAGAGGAGCACCGAGGCGGCGTCGGGATCGTGCTCGGCCTGGGCCAGGAGATCCTCCGCCACCCAGGCGGGATCGGCGCTGCCATCGGCGATCACCAGCACTTCGGTGGGCCCGGCCACGGAATCGATGCCGCAGCGACCCACCAGTTGGCGCTTGGCCTCGGCCACGAAACGATTGCCGGGACCGGCCACGAGATCCACCGAGGGCTCGCCGTAGGCCAGCCAGCCCACCGCCTGGGCGCCGCCCACGGTGTAGAGTTCCTCGAGTCCCAGCATGTAGGCCGTGGCCAGCACCAGGGGATCGGGCCCCTCGGGCTTGGGCGGCGTCACGCCGACGATGCGCTTCACGCCCGCCACCTGGGCCGGGATCACGGTCATGGCTAGCGTGGACGGATAGAAGGCCCGGCCGCCCGGAATGTAGACCCCCGCGGTGCGCAGGGCCACCCAGCGCTCCTGGGCGCGGCCCCCGCCGGGCAGCTGCAGATCCACGTCGCGCAGGGCTTCGCGCTGGGCCAGGGCGAAGCGGCGGATATCCGCGGCCATGGCCTGCAGATCCGCCATCAACTGGCTCTGCTCGCGCAGCATCCGGGCGTGCGCTTCGGCCAGGGCCGAACCGCTCACCCGGAAGGTCTCCGCGGTCAGCGCAACCTTGTCGAAGGCCTCGGTGTATCGGAACACGGCGGCGAGATCTTCGCGCCGCACCTCGGCCAGGATCCGGGTCACCGTCTCCGCCGTGGTGCGTTCGATCTCTACATCCCGTTCAAGGGACGCCACCCACTGGGGCAGCGCAGCCCGGTCACGCAGCAGGATTGGGGAGATGAAGTAACACCTATGCACCTCTCGGGTGAAAAGATCATGGTGCCAGTATGGTCCAGAGCGGGCAAGGGGAAATTGCCGAAGGTGGCGCTCCTTGCAACTCGCGGGGCATCCGGCCGGAACCGGATGCCCCGCGAGTTGTGCCTAGGCCTACTTGACCAGTTCGAGCGTGAACTTCTGCCAGGCATTGCCGTTGTTCGAATACTGATCGATCTCCACGTCGTTGCCGGTCTGGCCCCCGGGCACGTCCCAGGTCTGGCCGTCGTGGGCGAAGTAGAATTTGCAGCGACCATCCAGCTGGGGCACGATTCGGACCTTCTGATCGCCGGCGTTGGCCGGGTTGTAGTCCCAGAGATGCAGGTAGGCGCCAGGCGTAGCGGAGCCGCCACTCACGCAGAGGACCCGGCCGAGCGCGTTCAGGCTGCTCACCCTCGACCAGCCGTCGCCCACGTTCTCGAAGCGCCACTTGAACCAGGGATTGGCCTCGAAGCTGTACTGGATGATCCGATTACCGTTGCTGGCACCCGCGCCCTGGATGCACACGTACTTCCCGGAATCGGCCTTGATGTAGTAGTCGCCCCAGGGCTGCAAGCGCCAGAGCTGATTGGCCTGGCCGCCGTTATCGATCCACTGCTGCACCTTGCCGTCAGTGGCGGTGCTGAAGCCGTCGACGTCCAGAAGCTTGCCGCTCTTCACGTTCTTGATCTGGAACCAGCCACCGCCGACATCCACCAGATCCCACTGCTGGGAACCATTGCCGCCGGTGTAGTCCCAGTCGTGCAGCTGGGCGCCGTCAAGGAGGGAATCCTGATCGATGCAGGCGCACTTGCCGCTCACCACCGAGACGAGCTTGAAGTGATTGCCGCCCTCGGTGGGCAGCAGCTGCCAGCGCTGGTTGGCCCCGTTGTAGTCATAGGTCCACTGATTGATCCGGGCGCCGTTGCCGGTATCGCCGCCGATGAGGTCCAGGGCCATGCCGCTGTTCTTGTTCACGATCATGAAGGTGGGTGCGGCCACCGCCGGCGGCGCCGAGCCGGTGGTGACCGAGACGCTATCAAAAATCACCGTCTGCCCGCTGGGATCGCCAGTGCCCGAGCCGGCGTACTGGCGCAGGCCGATGGCGCCGGAGGCGAAGCTGGCATCGCTCACGGCCAGCTTGGGATTGCTCATATCGCCAACGTAGAACTGCAGACTGGCGCCCTTGGCCACCACCCGCAGGTGGTAGCTGGTGCCCACGCTGATCGGCATCGAAGCCGATCCCAGGGTGGCGTAGCCGTTGCTGGACTTGCCCAGCAGCACCTGGCCGTCGGTGCTGATACCGGCGTAGTAGCCGCTGTAGGCATCCACGCCGTTGGCCGGGTTGCTGACCCGCAGCAGCATGCCCGCCTGGGTGGCGGCATTCTGGATGGTGACGTTCACGTCGTAGGTGCAGTCGGAGAAGGCGGTGCCCATGGCCACGGACTTCACCCCGGGCAGGTTGTAGGACTCGGAGTAGTACCTGCCGCCCAGCTGCTGCCAGCCCCCGCCGAAGTTCACCCAGTTGTTGGGCCCGTTGCTGGGGAAGTCGTCGGTGAAGGCAGTGCTGGCCCCCGCGGGCGCGCCGATGACCGGCAGGTAGGCCACCCGCAGCCGCTCGGCACCAAAGGGAATCAGGGTCACCTTCTGCACCGGCTGGCTGGAGGCCACGGGGCTCAGGGGCGGTTCGGCCGCGTGCACCTTGTTGACGTCGAGCCCCCAGGCCGGGAGCTGCTGGGCGTCGACCTGCAGGGTGACGGGGGTGGTGGCGGGGATGAAGGGATTGGCGGGCATGGCCCCCTTCTGCACCGTGATGGCCGCCCCCGGATTGGTGCGATCGAGCACCAGGCCGACGTTCCAGGTCCCAGTGGGATAGACCTGGTACTCGCTGAAGTCGATGCCGTTGAACGTGTGCGCGGTGGCCGAAGCCCAGCGCTCGCCCACCTTGAGGGCAAAGACCAGGGGTCCGCGCTCGATGCCCACCGAGTTGTTGACCCAGGTGGAGGTCCTGATGGACATGGGCAGATCCAGGGTGATGGTGTCCCCGCTGGCCCAGGTCCGGTTGAGGACGTAGTAAGTGCCGGCGGTCACGCCGCTCTGTGCCACGCCGTTGACCTTGACGCCGGGGCTCTGGCACCAGGCCGGGATCCGCAGTTTCAGGGGGAAGGTCACCGACTGGCCGGCGCTGAAACTGAGCCGGATCTGCTCCTCGAAGGGATAGTTGGTGTCTTCGCTGAAGGCCACGGCCACGCCGCCGGCCACCTGGGCGCTGACGCTGGTGGGGCCGTAGGCGGTGATGGCCAGGCCACTATCGGCGGTGGCCATCCAGGAATTCTGCACATATTTGGGCCAGCCCATGTGCAGATTGAAGCGGCAGCAGGGGTACCCAGAGTAGGGTCCCGGCACCACGGCGTTGCTGTAATCCTGGGCGAAGCCGTTGGCGCCGAAGACGCTCTGCACCTGGTTGGGCAGGGCGTAGTACTGCAGCTGATGGATGTTCTCGTCCAGGGAGCCGGCCAGTTCGTTGAAGGCGATCTTCTCCAGCTGATCGCCGCTGCGCGGGTCGCCCAGGATCCTGGTGGCGACTTCGTTGCAGAGCATCCGTTCCACCGTCGCGCAGAGCTCCACGCCCTGGGTCGAGGCGCTGCCGGACAGGAACTCGGTGCCCGAGTTCATGCCTGTGATCTGGGTGTGGCCAGCCAGGTTGCCGCAGCCGGCCATGAAGGCGTCGCGATCCCTTGCGCTGCCCGTGCGCTGGTAGAACACCGGGGGGTATTTGTAGGCCTGGGAGACATTGACGTTGTGCTTGGGCAGGAAGTCCTGGCCAAAATTCGTCAGGAAGGTGTTGTCCGTGAAAATATCCGTGTAGTTGTAGGCCTGGCCCTTGATGGTGTCCGCCAGGCTGAGCAGGAAGGCATCGCCGGTGCGGTTGTAGAGCCAGAAGATCGCGTCGACGTTGTCGGCGGCCCGGGCCGAGGCCCAGCTGGTCATGGGCCGCCCGGCCAGATGATTGGCCTGGTAGTGGAAGTAGTTGGTCAGGAAGGGCAGCACCCGGCTATCGGCGGTGGCTTCATAGTAGTCCATGAGGGCGTTCAGCATGGGCATCCGCGGCCACCAGTCGTTGTTGCTGGCCGGCCCGAAGAAACCGAAATTGGCATCGGCGGCGTTGCTGATCTGGCTCTTGAGGGCCCAATCGACCCACTTCTGGGCTTTCTGCTTCAGGGCGGCGTCGTTGAGTCCATAGGCCAGGGTCACCAGCCCCTTGACGTAGTAGGCGGGCCGCTCCCAGTCGGAGTCCGGCGCGCTTCCCCCGAGCCAGGCGGCGTTGCTGCCCAGTTCTGGGTAGATGGCCTCCGCATTCCCGGTGAGTCCATCCCGCTGCAGCTGCAGCTGCTTCAGCAGCCAGCCGTTGGCGCGGATGGATCCAAGGGGCAGCGCCACGAAGGGCGTGCTGACTAGGGGCGCGCGGTTGGCCGGGTAGCTCGCCGCAACCGCTTGGCCGGGGGTCGCCGCCGGGGCGGAGCTGCCGCCCAGCGAATAGGTCAGCGGCAAGCAAGCCATCAGGACAGGGGTTCTCAAGCGCGTCCAAGACATGGGAATCTCCTTCGGCAGATCTGCGGAACCGGGTCCGACCCGGGCGCCGGCGAGGGCACCCAGGATCGGGGACGGCACAGGGCGAGCGGGGGACCGCCCAGGTCTGGAATTTGAAAGAAGGTTGATAAGCCAGCATGGCTGATCCTGGAATCCTTGGAAAGCACCAAATCCATGCGCCGGATTCAGGCATCCAGGCCTTCGGCCGATAGGGAGGCATGGTCAGGGTCGCCATCTACAATCCCCAGAATAAGCATCGCTCCCTGGCACTGCTGACGGCCGCCTGCCTGCTCAGTGCCCTGCTCGTCTCCGGGTTCATCGCGCGCTACGGCGTGAACCAGAACCTTGATTCCACCACCCTGCCGGTGGCGGGCAGGACCCTGAACCAGTTCATGGCCGTCGTCCTGACCTGCATTGCCCTCATCGTGCCGCTCACCGCCAACCTCTACACGCCCAGGCTGGTGACCCTGTACGTCCGGCACCCGCTGATCGTGATCATGCTCTCGATGTTGCTGCTGAGCCACATCATCTGCCTGTCCCTGAACTTCATTCCCACCCATCATGTGTTCAACCATGTGCTCGTCCGCGTCCTGACCTTGATCTACCTCCTGGTCATGCTGGGGGCCCTGCCCTTCCTCTACGGCATCAGCAACTTCCTGCGCCCGAGTTACTTCGTGCCCATGCTCACCAAGAAGGGAGTCCACAGCCTGAACGCCCTGACCCGCGGCAAGAACATCTCGGTGAAGGGACAGGAACTCTTCGAGACCATCGATGTGGTCACCAACATCGCGCTGACCGGCATGCACCGAGGCGATCGCCAGCTGGTGCTGCTGGCCCTGCAGTCCATGCACGTCCTGCTCACCGAGATCATCGGGAGCAGCTGCAGCGATGAACAGACCTGGCGCGATTCCAAGTCGTTCTTCGTGCCCGGTCTCGCCATGGAGGGGCAGGACTACCTCACCCGCGAGCGGGTCTGGCCCGAGGCGTACGTGCTGGCGCAGATGCTCAAGGTGATGGAAATGGCCACCAAGAATCAGCACGAGCTGTTGGCGGAGCTTGCAGGTCACCTGGTGGAAACGGCCCATCTGGCCTCCCTCATCAAGCGCAACGAAGTGGCCGAATTGCACGTCATGGCCTTCAACACGCTGATGCGGGATGCGGTGGAGGAGAAGGACCTGCGCCGCTTCCAGAACCTCTGCTACTACTACCGCCTGCTCATCGAGGCCTTCCACGAGAGCCCCGACCGCATGCACGAGGCCGCGCGGCACCTGTTGCACTACGGCAAGATGGCGGCCAGGCAGGGGCTCTACTTCGGCATGGAGACCGTGGTCTTCGATCTGGGCGAACTGGTCCTGAGCCTGGCCCGGCACGACGAGCCCAGGGCCGTGGAGCTGGTCCAGGTCTGGGCCGGCCCCCTCTGGCAGGACGCCATTTCCCAGGGCAGCACCATGCAGAAGGTGGGCTGGCGCACCCTGATCCGACTCTACTGGGAAGCCAAGTCCCTGGGCCTGGAGCAGCTCTCCGAGGCGGTCTACTGGCGCTACCTCGCGGACGAGACCATCCACCGGGAGCAGGCGGAGATGGTGCTGGACGAGAACCGGGAGTTGCACTTCGAATTCAACGACCGCCTGATGCGCTTCGCCCACCTGTCCCCGCCTGCGGAAGCCCTGGCCCGGGCCTTTGCGGAGGAATACTGAAAAGAATGAAGGTTGAAGGCTGAACGATCAGATCACGAAAGTCCGTACGATCGTCGCAGCAGCCATTCGAACAGGGCTTGGGGCAATAGGGTGTGGGCCACCTGGGCCCAGAAGGAATCCGCACCGACGATGACGCGCCGGGGTGGGCGCCGGGCATTCATGGCCCGGACCATGCGCGTGGCGCAGGCCTGGGCGGTGAGGCCGTGCTCGGCGGCGAAGGTCTCCCGCTTCTTGCGGTAGTGTTCGATGGGCTGCTGGTAGGCCGTGCCCTGCACGCGCTGGGGCAGGTCCCCCCAGGCGTCCACCAGGGTCTTGCGGAATTCGGACTTGATGGCCCCGGGTTCCACCAGGATCACGGGGATCTCCCTTCCGATCTCCAGGCGCAGGGTCTCGGCCAGGGCCACCACCGCGTGCTTGGAGGCGTTGTAGGCACCGGCCATGGGAATGGACACCCGGCCCAGCACCGAGGCCACCTGGACGACGCGGCCCTCGCCGGGTCGGGCGTTCCGGCGGATCAGGGGCAGGAAGGCGCCAGTCACGGCCTGCAGCCCCACGACGTTGGTCTCGAACTGGGCCCGCAGCTCCTGGGGCCTAAGCACCTCCAGGGGGCCCATCTGGCCGTAACCAGCGTTATTGACAATGGCTGTCAAACGCAGGTCGGAACAAGAGAATGCTGCCTTGGCGATGCTTTCTGCATCCGTCACATCCAAGCTCAGGCAGCGGAGATCCTCGCCCTGGGGAAGGTCTGCGAGGGCTTCGAGGCGCCTGGCGGTGGCGACAACACTCCAGCCGGTGGCACGCAGCTCGCTGACCAGGGCGCGGCCAATGCCCGTGGAACAGCCGGTGACCAGCACCCAGGACGCTCGTTCATGCATACGCGTATGACCTCTTCCGCAGCGTACGGCATGCCATCGCGGCCTGCCGTGACTGCTTCAGAGTGTAAAGGCTTTTGAATGAACTACCGAACGCTGCCGCAAACAAACCGATCAGACCAGCACCAGCAGGCCCACCAGGTAGAAGGCCAGGTCCACCGAGGGTTGCATGCGCCGGGTGCCGGTGGAGAAGCGTTCGTGGAAGCACCACAGATGCACCAGGGGATAACTCGCACAAGCCACCAGCAGGGCCACCGCCAGGCGCGGATGGCGGAACGTCGAGAAGGGCGTGAGCCAAAGGGCGCCCAGCATCGCCAAGGCCAGCATGGACACCAGCACGATCTTAGTGGCCCGGCGGCCGATGAGGATCGGCATGGTCTCCTTGCCCAGGATCTGGTCGTTCTGCATCTCCCGTAGATCATTGATGGTGGTGCGGGCGAACACCACGGCCACCGCCAGCAGCACGCCGGACCAGGCGCGCGCATCCCATTCCCGGCCGAAATGCCAGAGGGGCACCGCCACGGCCAGCAAGGCAAGAGCCACGGCCACCAGGATATCCTTGGAGGCCGGGATGGCCTTCAGGGTCAGCCGCACCCGGCCCAGGGTGAGGCCGCGCTTATAGGTGAGTCCCAGCACCGAGGCCAGCAGCACCATCAGCAGGGAGCCCAGTCCCAGCGTGGCCGAGACACCCAGGGCGGCGATCAAACAGAGGGCGCCGGTGGCCACCAGGAGCTTCAGATTGTGCTCCAGAAAGCGTTTCCGGGCAGGGCCCCGAGCCCCAAGCCCCAGGGGATCCAGGAAGGGATTGAGCATGAACATGGCCATCACGTAGGCCCCCACCACCGCCGCGTAGCGCCATTCGCTGGGCAGGCCCAGCAGGTGATGGATGCCCGAGGTCATGAAGGCTGCTCCCACGGCCAGGAGTAGCGGCGTGCCGTAGGCCGCCCGCAGGTAGCGGGTGAGGCGGCTGGGGCCCTTCCCCAGCTGTTCGAGCACCGCCACCACCTCGTCCACCAGCCAGGTGGGCGTGGAGGCCCCGGCCAGCACGCCGATGGTGCCGTGGCCGGTGAAGGCAGCCAGATCCATCTCCGAGGCGGTCTCCACGAACTGCACGGGCTTGCCATAGTGCTGGGCCAGCTCGGCCAAGTGCTTGGTGTTGCTAGAGTTTTTGCCGCCCACCACCACCACGTAGTCCACGGACGAAGCCAGCTCCTTGGCCTCGTTCTGGCGGGTGAAGGTATCCTCGCAGATGGTGTTCTCGGCGATGATGTCCTTGGCCCGGGTCTGCAGGTACTCGGTGATCTCCTTGAAGTCCTTGCCGGTGAAGGTGGTCTGCGCCACCACCAGGACCTTCTTGAGCTGCTCGTCGGTCAGGGCCCTGGCCTCGTCCATGTTGGAGACGATGGCCGAGCCATGCTCGGCGAAACTCTGGTGGGCGGTGCTCTCGGCGTGCCCGCGGATGCCCAGGATCACCGTGAAGTAGCCCTTGGGACTGAACTTCTTGATCCGGCTGTGGACCTTGGCGACCTCCGGACAGGTGGCGTTGATGATCTTCAGCTTGCCGCTCTTGGCGCGTTCCTTGAGGGTCCGCAGGTCCTGAATGGGAATGCCGTGGGCCCGGATCACCACCGTGCCATCCTGGATGGTCTCCAGGGACTTGGCCACCGAGACTCCCCGCTGCTCGATGAGTTCCAGGGCCTGGGGATTGTGGATGAGAGGCCCCAGGGTCTGCACGGAATCGCCCCCCCGGGCCGACGCCTCCAACACCGCATCCATGGCGCGCCGCACGCCCCAACAGAAGCCCGCCGTCCTCGCCACGATGACTTTCACGTGATCCTCGATTCTTGACCAAACAGGTCGTCAATCAGCATACTCTTTCGGTCATTTTGGTGCCAGAACCCAGAGGCGTGGAAAAATTCAGGGTATTTTTCCTGAAATCCAAGTAACGTGGAGCGCTGGGATCCGAAAGGTACTTGGACATGGCTGCCCCCCCGCTCCAACCTGTTTCACTGACGTGCAACACCGACCTGCGCTTCATCGATCTCATCCAGGTGGTGGGTTCCGAGCTGCTCAAGCACATGAGCTTCAGCCATGAAGATGGCGAGCGCCTCTGGCTGGCCATCCAGGAGGGCATCGCCAACGCCATGCGCCACGGCAACAAGCTGGACAAGAAGAAGACCGTCAAGGTGACCTTCACTCCCAGCAACCAGGCCCTGGAAATCCGCATCGAGGACCAGGGCAAGGGCGTGGATCTCGCGACCATTCCCAATCCCAATCTGCCCGAGAATCTACTGAAGCCCTGCGGCCGTGGTGTCTTTTTCATGAAGCAGGTCATGGACACGGTCGTCATGGAGCGAGGTCCCAAGGGCAGCGCGCTGGTGCTCGTGAAGCATCGCAAGCACCTGGAAGCGGTGGAATAGCGCTCACGCCAAGTTGCTGCCAGCGGTAACGCGTTCCGCGATCTGGGCGAAGCGCCCGGCGGGCGCAGGGGAAGTGGCCTTCGGCACACCAGGCGAAGCACCCTTTCGGGTGCAGGTGAAGAGAAGGGGTGTGCCCAGGCTTTCGCCTGCTCGCGCAGCGAGCTTCGCCTGGATCCGCAGGATCCTTTCCCTGTCCGCGCAGCGGACTTCGCCTCTACGAATCCTCTATGGCATACGGCAACGGGGCGTCACTCGTCGTCCAGCAGCGGGAACAGCAGCATGAAGTCCGTGCCGACGCCCACCTGACTGCGCACGGTGACCCGGCCTTTGTGGGCGGCCATGATGCGCTGCACAATGGCCAGGCCCAGACCGACCCCCAGATCGGCATCCTCGCGCCGCACCTGCCGATAGGGATCGAAGATATAGGGCAGTTCCTCGGGTGGAATACCACGGCCCGTGTCCTGGACCTTGAGCAGCAGCCAGTTCAAACCGGTCTCGACGCCACTACCCGGCAGCTTCTGCGCCGTGAGGGTGATGGTGCCCCCGTCGGGCGTGAATTTCAGGGCATTGACCACCAGGTTGGAGATGGCGCGCTCCACCTTGGACTCGTCCCCCAGGATCTGGCAGGGTTCCTCCGGCACATTCAGTGTCATGACCACGTGCTTGGCCAGGCACAGCGGTTGGAAGGTGCTTTGCAGCTCCTTGAGCAGGATCGACACGGATAGGGGTTTCAGCTCAAGCTTGAGGGTCGTGCCCTCGCTGCGGAAGACCTCCAGCAGGTCCGTGAGCATGGTGAGCATGCTCTGGGCACTACGCCGGCAATTGCCCAGCAGCTTCATATCGAGGACGCCGTCCAGTTCCAGGAGATCCAGCGAGGAGTATATGACGGACAGGGGTGTGCGCAGATCATGCACGAGCACCGCAGCCATGTTGCCCTTGAGCTTGTCCACCTCCAGCAACTGCAGGTTGGCGCTCTCCAGGGCCTGATTCTGCTCGGTGATGGTGTGGGTGCGGCGCTGCACCTGCGCTTCCAGGAATTCGTTGAGGCTTTGCAGTCTGCGCAGCCGGCCTCGCACGGTGAAGAACACCAGGCTGAAGACGCCACACAGGGCCAGTCCCCGGAACCACCAGGTCTTGTACCAGGGCGGCAGCGCGTGGATCCGCAGCTGCAGCCCCGGCTCATTCCAGATGCCGTCGCAGTTGGAGGCCTTCACTCGGAGTGTGTAGTGCCCGGGGGGCAGGGTCGTGAAGGTGATGCTGTGCTGGCTGCCGGCCTCCTTCCAGGAGCTGTCCAGGCCTTCTAGCAGGTAGGAAATGTGGTTCTGTTCGGGGGCGGCAAAGTGCAAAGCGGCCAGGTCGAAGGAAAAGCTGGTGTCCCGCGCGGTCAAGGTGATCTCGGGAACGCCGCGATCGGCGCCGCCCTTCGGCATACGCTCCCGCAGCGGGATGGAGCGGCCCTGGACCTGGAAATCGGTAATGGCCAGGGGCGGGAGAATGGGGTTGATGGCCACATCACGAGGGTTGAACAAGGTCAGACCGTCGTTGCCGCCGAACAGCAGCTCCCCCTTGGGGCTGCGGAAACAGGCGTTCTTGATGAACTCGGATTTCTGCAGGCCCGCCTGCCATGGAAAACGCTGGGCCTGGCCCTGCCGGATATCGAAGCGACAGAGCCGGCGGGCGGTGGACAGCCACAGCTCTCCGGCGGTCCCGGGCAGGATGGCGCTGATGCGCAGATCGGGCAATCCCTCCTCCAGGCCATAGCTCTTGAATTGCGGCTCGGGCCCGGCCCAGGCCGGCACCGTGGCGCGGTTGAGACCGCCCCCGGCCGTGCCGATCCAGAGGGTCCCCTCGGCGTCCAGGTGCAGGCTCTGGATGCAGGCCTCGCTCAGGCAGCCGCTGCCACCGGCCCGGTAGACCTTGAATTCCCCCGTCTCTGGATTGAAGCGATTCAGGCCATCGGCGGTACCCAGCCACAGGGTGCCGAAGGTGTCCTTCACCATGGACCAGATCACGGGATTGCTCAGCCCATCGCCGACGCCGTAGCGCTTGCACTTGCCACTGGCGGGGTCGAACAAATTGAGCCCTTCCATATCGGTGGCGACCCAGTACCTTCCCTTGCCATCCTCCAGGATGGCGCGAATGAAATTGCTGCTCAGACTTTCGGGATCCTTGGGATCGTTCTGGAAGTGCGTGAAGCGCGGAGCCGAGGTGGCGGAGGTCTGGTCGACCCGAATCAGGCCGGCATCGTAGCTGCCCATCCACAGCTGCCCCTTGTGATCCAGATAGATCGTCAGGATCACGTCGTTCTGCAGGGAACCCGGGCCGTGACGAGGATCCTCCCGGTAGCGATCGAAGCGCAGGGGAAGCTCTGGCGAGGACGGACGAACGGCGCGATTCAAGCCGGAGCCATCGGTTCCCACCCACAGACTGCCGAAGCGATCCTGACCGATGGCACTCACCAGATTTCCGCTCAGACTCGCGGGCTCCGCGGCGTTGTTCCGATATTGGAAGAGCA
>Ga0302322_100003592_pt1 | contig 13368 bp, 10 predicted proteins | sample Fen_T0_2_FD_203757 | JGI IMG/M metagenome (GOLD analysis project Ga0302322, IMG submission 203757) | Peat permafrost microbial communities from Stordalen Mire near Abisko, Sweden - Fen_T0_2 | ecosystem: Environmental > Terrestrial > Soil > Wetlands > Permafrost | place: Sweden: Abisko...
TGACATCTTCACTTTCATCATAACCAATGGTGCAGGTATTTCCACCACTGTTGCCATGTGCCCTGAAATCTATCTGAAAAGTATTGTAACCAAGTTTATGAAATACTTTTGCCTCGTCGTTGGTTCCGCTTTTTTTACCACCATGGCCATGAAACATACAGATGGTTCCTTTGGCGCTGTCGGCCGGTATGTACCAACCTTCTAATTTAATACTGTCTTTTGTGGTAAGTGTTATAGTTTGATAGGTGGAATCTGAAGCATTGGTATTTTGCTGTTTAACGGCATTAATACCAAAAAGTATTTCTTTGGTCTTATCCCAGCGGGTTTTTTCTTCCGTTTTTTTTATGGTTATTTCTCCATTATTGTAAAAATGAGTGAATTTATAAGCATGAAATGCTACAATTACATTTAGTAAGACAAAAAGGATAACAAGACTTCTGAGAAGTATTTTAAAGAATCGTTTCATTTCCCATTTTATTTTTTCAAATGTAAAGTTAATAATATTGTGAACGGTATAAATTTAAGTCGCAGAATCTGTACTTTAGCCGCTCATTATAACAACCAAACAAAATTTATATGCGAATTTTAAAACAGCTTTTTATTGTATTGCTACTCGTAAGCACGGTTACAACATTTGCTCAAACCGGAAAATACGAATGGAAAGAAGTTACTTCGGGTGGGTACACTTATAAGTATGTAACAAACGATCCTGCCAAGGCAAGGTTTTATACTTTAAAGAACGGACTTACGGTAATTTTAAGTCCTACCAGCAAAGATCCCCGTATTCAGTGTTATGTTGCTACAAAAGCCGGTAGCAAAACCGATCCGGCAACACATACCGGCCTGGCCCATTACCTGGAGCACATGTTGTTTAAAGGAACTGATAAATTCGGATCATTGGATTGGGCCAAAGAAAAACCCGAGCTTGATAAAATTGATGCGTTGTATGAAGAGTACAATAAGACAACTGATACTGAAAAACGTAAGGCTATTTATCACCTTATTGATTCAGTATCGGGCGTGGCTTCAAAATATGCCATTGCCAATGAGTACGATAAAATGATGAGCTCCATGGGCGCACAGGGCACCAATGCATTTACCTCTTTTGAGCAAACTGTTTATACCGATGATGTGCCCGCCAGTGCCATTGATAAATACCTCGCTGTGCAGGGTGAGCGTTTCAGGAATCCGATACTCAGGATCTTTCATACTGAGCTGGAAGCTGTATATGAAGAAAAGAACCGTGGCCTGGATAATGACGGACGCAAGGTGAGTGAAAAATTATTTGCTTCATTATTTAAGAACCACAACTACGGTTTGCAAACAACCATCGGCACGGTTGAGCATTTAAAAAACCCTTCACTCATCGAAATAAGAAAATACTTTAACACCTATTATGTACCTAATAACATGGGTGTTATTATGAGTGGCGATTTTGACCCGGATGTAATGATCAAAAAAATTGAAGCAACGTTTTCTTATATGCAGAATAAGCCGGTTCCAAAATATACTTTTCAGCCGGAGCAACCTATTACATCGCCCATTGCTGCAGAAGTTGTGGGGCCGGATGCAGAGTCAGTTACTATCGGTTTCCGTTTACCAGGAAATAAAGATAAAGATGTGTTGCTTGCTGATTTGGTAGGACAGATATTGACTAATGGTAAAGCCGGTTTGATGGACCTGAACCTGGTTAAAAAACAAAAATTGCTGGGTGCATCTGCATCTGCATTTACACTGATAGATTATGGTGGATTATTTATGCAGGGCCGCCCAACGCTTGGCCAGTCTTTAGAAGATGTAAAAGTACTGATGCTGGGTGAAATTGAAAACCTTAAAAAAGGAAATTTTGATGATAACCTGATCACTTCCATCATCAATAACCAAAAGAAAAATAAAATACAGGGTACAGAAAAGTATTCAGAAAGGGCCAGTGACCTGATGGATGCTTTCACTTCGGAACTTAACTGGCAGGAGCAGGTTGCTTATACCGATCAGTTATCAAAACTTACAAAAAAAGATATTGTTGCATTTGCCAATAAATATTTCCAGGATAACTATGTATTTATTTTTAAACGCAAAGGCGAAGATAAGAGCATTGTTAAAGTAGATAAGCCCGCTATTACACCTGTGGAAACCAACCGCAATGCACAATCTGCTTTTGTAAAAAAGGTAAATGATATGCCTGCCACACCGGTAAAACCTGTTTGGCTTGATTATAATAAAGATCTGCAAAAAGCTAAGGTTGGCCCTGCTGAAGTATTATATGTTCAAAATAAGGATAACAGTCTTTTCCGCCTGCGTTACCGGTTTGAAATGGGAACCTGGAATGTTAAGAAGCTGAGCCTGGCTGCACAATACCTGCAGTTTTTAAGTACTGATAAAATGAGTGCCGAAGAAATTACCAAGGCTTTTTATAAAATAGCCTGCAGCTTCAATGTAACAGCATCAACAGAGTTTACAACAGTTACCATTGAAGGGTTGCAGGAGAATTTTAATGAAGCGGTTAAGTTGTTCGAGGATGTTCTTAAAAATTGCAAAGCAGATGAAGCTGCATTAAAATCTTTAAAAGCAAGGATCACTAAATCACGTACGGACGCAAAAGCAAACAAAGCAGCTATTATGAGTGGTTTGGTAAGTTATGCCAGGTTTGGCCCAAAGAACCCCTTTAACTATACCATGAGTAATGATGAATTAAACAACACAACTGCTGACGAACTGGTAAATATTTTACACAATCTCAACAGGAATACTCATAAAATATTGTACTATGGCCCGCAGCCATTGGCGCAGCTTACAGCAGGGTTAAAAACAATGCATGCTGTTCCGGTGGGCTTTATTGCAACATCAGCACCCGCTAAATTTACCAATACAACACAAACTAAAAACGAAGTTTTATTTGCAGATTATAACATGGTACAGAGTGAAATACGCTGGGTGCGTAATACATCGGCATACAGTGCAGATAAAGAACCCGTGATCGATATCTTCAACAATTATTTCGGTGGTGGTATGGGGGCATTGGTTTTTCAAACCATCAGGGAAAGTAAAGCGCTGGCTTATTCAACCTTTGCATTTTATGCAGTGCCCGACAAAAAAGAAGATCCTTTTTACACATTGGCTTATGTAGGTTGCCAGGCCGATAAATTCAACGAATCTATTGTTGCCATGAATGAATTATTGAATGATCTGCCAAACGTTGCAGAGAATGTTAAGTTTGCCCGCGAAGGAATTAAAAAAGATATCGAAACGGAACGTATCACGCAGGACGGTATCATTTTTAATTATCTTACGGCGCAGCGCAAAGGTTTAACGGACGATATTCGTAAGAAAACTTACACGGCAGTTGATAAGATCGGTTACAATGAACTGAAACAATTTCATAGTGAATATATTGCCTCAAAGCCTTACACCTATTGTGTTGTAGCTTCCGACAAAAAAGTAAGTGAAGAAACAATGAAAAAATATGGTGAATTAAAAAGATTGAGTTTGGAAGAGATATTTGGCTATTGATTTTCGAAACATTTTATAAAAGGAGCTCCTTTTACGGGGCTCTTTTTTATTGCTGTAACTTTTCATTTATGTAAATCGGTAAAAAATTGCATCCTGTTAGAAGAAGTTCAAAACTAAACGTACCATTATGAGAGCATTAATTGTAGCAGCAGCAGCTTTAATAAACGTCAACACATTGGCACAGAATAATACTGCAGCAAATATTATAGAAGGCGGTAAAACCCTTGTAGAACTAGTACGTGTTTTTAAAACACCCAGGTATTTAATGCCTTTGCCACAACCTGTTGTTGAAAGAAAAGATAGCTGCTCAATTAAGAATGTAAGTGATTATACAATTAAAAACTCAACGGCAAAACCTTTGCTGGTAAGCTTTTACAGGAGAAATGGCAATATTTACGAACCAGGTATCTTATCGCTAAAGATCTTACCTAAAAACCAGGAAACACTCTACGAGCTTAAAGCTGGTATTTATAAAATTAAATTTGAAACAGAAGAAGATGACGAGGCAAAAGTATTCCGCGAAGGCGAAATAAAATTAATTGCCTGCGAAAATATATTCAAAGAAATTAAAAATGAATGACTATAATTTTCCTTCTTTTATTTCTTCTACTATTCCGGGGTCAAGCAATGTTGTTGTATCACCCAGGTTTGAAGTTTCTCCTTCAGCTATTTTTCTTAAAATGCGGCGCATTATTTTTCCGCTTCGTGTTTTAGGTAAGCCGGTTACAAACTGAATTTTATCTGGCTTGGCAATAGGCCCGATTATTTTTGAAACTGTTAGATTTATATCCAGGCGTGTCAGGTTTTCATCTCCATGGTGGCCATTGTAAATAACGAATGCATAAATGCCCTGGCCTTTTACATCATGCGGATAACCTACCACGGCGCTTTCTACCACACCAGCATGCATGTTAATGGCGTTCTCAACCTCTGCAGTTCCTATGCGGTGACCGCTTATATTTAATACATCATCAACCCGGCCCGTAATGCGGTAGTTGCCATCTGCATCTTTCAAAGCACCATCGCCGGTAAAGTATAAATTTGGATAAGTAGCAAAATAATTAGTGCGGCAGCGTTCATGGTCGCCCCAGGTAGTTCTTAAAATACCGGGCCATGGTGCCTTAATGCAAAGATTGCCTTTCATGATACCGTTCTCATCCTTCTCCGTTATTTCATTTCCCTGCTCATCTACTAAAATGGGTTGCACGCCCGGCATAGGGAGTGTTGCCCAGCTCGGCTTGGATGGGGTAACACCCGCCAGGTTACTGATCAAACAAGCCCCTGTTTCGGTTTGCCACCAGGTATCTATGATCGGACATTTACCTTTCCCGATATTTTCATCGTACCAATGCCAGGCTTCTTCATTAATAGGTTCACCCACTGTACCCAAAACTTTTAATGAGGAAAGATCCTTTCCCTGAATGGGATCGGTACCATAACTCATTAAACTACGGATGGCAGTTGGTGCAGTATAAATGCAGTTCACTTTATGGCGTTCTACAATATCCCAGAAACGTCCGGCATCGGGCCAGGTAGGTATACCCTCAAACATCAGAGAGGTAGCACCGGCGCTTAAAGGACCATACACGATATAACTATGGCCTGTTACCCAGCCAATATCGGCTGTGCAAAAATGTATATCGCCGGGATTGTATTGAAACACGTTTACAAAAGTGTAATTGGTCCATACCATGTAACCTGCGCATGTATGTACCACACCTTTTGGTTTGCCTGTGCTGCCACTTGTGTATAAAATGAATAAGGGATCTTCGGCATCCATTTCTTCGGCCGGAAAAGAAATCACGCCATCTTTTTCAATCTGCGATTCTGCATGTTCCATTTCATCTTCCCACCAAACATCTCTTCCCTTGATCATCGAAACAGGAGTTCTTGTCCTGGTATAAACAATTACTTTTTTTATGGTTCTGTTTCCGATCAATGCATCATCGATCACAGCTTTCAACGGAATATCTTTTCCACCGCGGTAGGCGCCATCGCAGGTAATTATGAAATCTGCCTGTGCGTCATACAGCCTGTCTGCAATGCTTTGCGCACTGAAGCCGCCGAAGATTACACTGTGAATGGCGCCTATTCTTGCGCAACCTAATACCGCATAAGCCAGCTCGGGCACCATACCCATATATATACAAACACGGTCTCCTTTTTTTACTCCATTATTAATAAGCATTTGTGCAACCTGGCAAACTCTTTTATGCAGGCGTGCATAGGTAACAACTCTCACTCTTTCTTCAGGGTTATTGGGTTCCCAGATGATCGCGGGTTTATCAGCCATGGTTTTCAAATGCCTGTCAATGCAGTTTTCAGTTACATTCAGTTTGCCTCCGCCAAACCATTCAACCCTTGGTTCAGTAAAATTCCACTCCAGTACACGGTCCCATTTTTTTCTCCATAAAAAATTATCAGCAACATTCGCCCAGAAACCTTCCGGATCTTCAATGCTTTTTTTATAATCGCTGTTATACTGTTCTAAACTTTTGATCTGATAAGGATATGACATAGCAACCGTTTTATTTTCAGACTAAAAGTATGAAACATTGAAAAGCGAAAGAATTAAATGTTGCTAAATTGGTATAGTTTTGCTAAATAAGTATAGCTGATGCATTAAATTTATTTTATGAAACAGATTGCCTGCCCCAAATGCCAAAGCGAAGAATTGATCAAAAGTGGCGTCGTTAAAGGAAGACAGCGTTTTCGCTGTAAGTCCTGCGGATTTTCTTTTACCGTTTTAAAAGAAGGGAAAAGCATCGACCCTTACTATGTTATCAAGGCATTGCAACTGTATATTGAGGGGGTTACCTACCGGGAAATTGAACGCATTCTAGGCATCAGCCATGTTTCTGTTATGAACTGGGTAAAAAAATATGGATTGAAGGCCCCTGAAAATAATAACTATCATCCTACATACCAGGTACTCACACATACTGAATTGATGACCCTTTTTGCAGAAAAAGATTTTCTTCAAAGTGCCGGCTGCATGATCACCGAACTGGGTGATAAATTTATGCTGATCAAATGGGAGAGATTCAAGAAAAACGGCCTGTAAAAAATATACTTTTAGCAGCAATATACTTTGCGATTTGTTTTTCATTTGATTTAATCAACTTTTGAGTCCTGATCTTTTTGGCAATAACGCCGGAACTCAAAACGATTAACGATGAAAAAACTTGCGCTACATTCACTACTAGGCTGTTTTGTTTTATGCTTTTCAATTCTGCAAAATGCAACAGCACAAACAACAACAACCAAGCCGGCAGACAATCCTGCCAGCTGGGGAATTAAACTTTATGGCTTTGTGAGAAACGATATCATGTACGACTCGAGACAACTTGTCTCGGCAAGAGAAGGTGATCTATCATTGTATGCAAAGGATAAATCTTTGGATGCAAATGACAAAGATATTAATGCTGCGCCAACATTTCATATGCTGGCAATCACATCCCGGTTGGGTGGCACAATTACCGGGCCTGATGCATTTGGTGCTAAAACATCGGCAACACTGGAAGCGGAATTTTTTGGAAATTTTGACGGAGGCATCAATGAATTCCGCCTCAGGCATGCCTGGGTAAAACTGGACTGGAGTAAAACACAGCTTGGATTCGGGCAATACTGGCATCCTATGTTTGTAACCGATTGCTATCCGGGGGTTATAGATTTTAATACCGGCATGCCTTTTCAACCTTTCAATCGCAGCCCGCAGGTGAGGTTAACGCAAAAATTAGATAAGAAAAATAAAATGTCTTTAATTGTTGCTATTCTTGCGCAACGCGATTTCGCCAGCGTTGCTCCATCAGGATACAACCCAAACGACCCTATGCGAAACAGCACAGTGCCAAACATGCACCTGCAATTTCAATATAAGGGCGCAAAATTAGTAGCCGGTGCAGGGGTAGATTATAAATCACTAAGGCCAAGATTAAACTCAGGATCGCCCAATGTTGTATCCAACGAACGCGTTGGAAGCACTTCATTTATTGGTTATGTAAAAGTGATCACCAAGCCGGTTGTAATAAAAGCGGAGGCAGTTATTGGAGAAAATTTAACCGACCATGTAATGGTAGGTGGTTACCTGGGATATGTAACCAAACCAGGAGCCGTAGAAACTTATGATGCTACAAAAACGCAGGCATACTGGTTAGATATTGCCGGAACGGGCAAAAAAATTGTACCGGGATTGTTTTTTGGTTATACCGCTAATGATGGGGCCAAATCCGGTGCCAGTGCAGCTTATGGCAGAGGCATTGGTACAAGTGGCAGGGGGATAAAAAATATTTTCAGGATATCTCCCCGTGTTGAATTTATTTCAGGTAAATTTAAGTTTGGAACAGAAATAGAGTATACCGCCGCACAATATGGAGCATTTGGAACCGACTCAAAAGTAACGGGTACAATTGATAAGATCAATAATACCCGTTTCCTTTTAACAACAACATTTTCATTTTAAACCTAAACCACAACTAACATGAGTAATAATAACAACTCAGAAAAAGGGATGGGCTTTATCATCGGGGCATCGTCCGTTGGTACGCTTATCGAATGGTACGACTTCTATATCTTCGGTATGCTGGCCACCATTATTTCCAAACAGTTCTTTCCCGAGGATTCAGGCACATCGGCCCTGCTAAGTACATTGGCCATTTTTGCTGCAGGCTTTATTGTTCGGCCATTTGGTGCATTGGTTTTTGGAAGACTGGGTGATCTGATTGGCCGTAAGTACACGTTTTTACTTACACTTATTTTAATGGGCGGATCCACATTTGCCATTGGTTTGGTACCGGGTTTTAAAACGATTGGTTGGGCTGCGCCAATTATTGTGTTGGTATTGCGCCTGATACAGGGTCTTGCTTTGGGCGGCGAGTATGGTGGCGCTGCAACTTATGTGGCCGAACATGCGCCTGCAAAAAGGCGTGGTTACTGGACAAGCTGGATACAAACCACGGCAACGCTTGGGCTGTTTCTTGCTTTGGGAATCATCCTTTTTATCCGTAAAAGCCAGGGCGTTGAAAAATTTTCAGGCGAGTGGGGCGGATGGCGTTATCCTTTCTGGATATCACTATTACTCGTCATTGTTTCCATCATTATCCGCATGCGCATGAAAGAGTCGCCCATGTTTGCCAAAGTAAAGGCGGAAGGGAAAACATCGGTTAATCCGCTGAAAGAAAGTTTTGGCCACCGGGCTAATTTTAAAATGGTGTTGCTGGCATTGTTTGGGGCTGTGATGGGCCAGGGCGTTGTTTGGTACACCGGTCAGTTTTATGCACAAACATTCATAGAAAATATCTGCAAGGTAAATTTTGTAGACTCCAGGAATATCCTGATGATCGCCATACTTTTTGCAACGCCTTTCTTTGTGGTTTTTGGTGCATTAAGTGATAAGGTTGGAAGGAAATGGATCATGCTGATTGGTATGCTGCTGGCTGTTTTCTCCTACAGGTTTGTGTACCAGACTTTTATTGACTACACCAATGTGGCGGCAAAAAGAACGATGATAGATGTTTCTAAAACAACCAAATCCGATGCTGTAGCATCCATTGATGCGAAGGATAAAAAGAAGGCCCTTATAAATGTAAGATACGATTCGGTTTATACCGATGGCGCCGTATATACTTTTACCAAAACAGATACCCTTCATTTTGCCAGAGACTACACAGGCAATACTGCAACCATCGCTTATATAATAGTGAAGAAAGATAGTACAGCAGGTTTGGATACAGTTATAGTGAAAGCTAAGACAGCAGCAGGAGTTATATTGCCCGAAGGCATTACGTATATTACCGCTGAAAAAAAATCGGCAAAGCCGGGTGTGGTAATAGAAAAATCTTTGGATAGTAATACATTCTGGAAAATGGTAGGATGGGTATTTATTTTAATTCTGTTTGTAACGATGGTGTATGGTCCCATGGCTGCGTTCCTGGTGGAATTGTTCCCTACCAAGATACGATACACTTCCATGTCTTTGCCATATCATATTGGCAACGGTGTGTTTGGCGGATTGGTTCCTTTCCTGGGTACCTTAATTGTGGAGTTTACCAAAACGAAGGAACTCCCCGGAGGAGATCCACTTGCAGGCTTATGGTACCCGATTGGTATTGCGGCACTATGCTTTGTAATTGGTGCTATATATTTACGCAATCATATTGACGAAGATGTGATGGATTAATTTTAATAACCTTAAAACATAATTATATGAACGCAATAAAAAAATATTTAGGAATAATTTGGATGCTCCTGTCACCGGCAATAGTTGGCTTCCTGTTTTGGCAGGCTGCCGAAAAGATCGGCAAAGCCTCCGAAGCAACTAAAGCAAATGTTACCCTCCAGTGGAGTATTATACTGATCATCTTTTTTCCAATTTGCATCGGCCTGTTGATCTTTGGTTACTATGCTTTTAAAGATGCTTACGATCATCTGCCCGAAAGTTCGGCAGAGATAACAGATTATTAAATCATAATGGTTTTTGACAGGATAACATAGTTTACCTAAATTGGGTAAACTATGTTATCCTTTTTATTTTAACGATATGCAAAGCAAACTCAAACAGCAAAAATTAACCCTATTCAGTGTTTTATTGCTGGTGTTATTTACGTTCCCGTTTATTTCTGTAGCCAACCGGGCGGCTTTGTTTGCCGGCATTCCAGTTTTGTTCCTGTACATTCTTATCGTTTGGATAATTGCCATAGTTGTTTTGTACCGCATTGCAGAAGGCAAACAAAAAAAACCGGATGAGTAATAATGTTGTTGCCATATTAAGCGCTTTGTTTTACCTCGGCATTTTGTTCGGCGTAGCTTATTATGCCGAGTACAGGCTAAAAAAAGGGCGCAGTATTATTAACAATGGCTATGTTTATGCATTATCGCTGGCTGTGTATTGTACAGCCTGGACTTACTACGGAAGTGTAGGACAGGCGTCCACTAAGGGTATTGAATTCTTAGCCGTATATATCGGTCCAACCATCATGGCGGCATTATTCTGGCCGTTGTTAAGAAAGATAATACGCATTTGCAAAACTCAGCGCATCAATAGTATTGCCGATCTTATCTCTATCCGTTACGGAAAAAATTTCTCCCTTGCTGTGGTAGTTACCATATTATGTATGGTGGGTATCATTCCTTATATTGCTTTACAGGTAAAAGCTATTTCGGGTAGCATGAATATTTTGACGGCTACTGCAGATGCCGGAACGGGATTGAATAATATCTTCAGAGATAATGCCCTTTATATTTCCGGAGTACTGGCATTTTTTATTATTTTATTTGGTACCCGATCAATCGACGCATCCGAAAAACATGAGGGACTGGTGGCCGCCATTGCATTTGAATCCATTATTAAACTGGTGGCATTTGTTGCGGTAGGTTTGTTTGTCACGTTCGGCCTTTTTAATGGTTTTGGAGATATTTTTTCCAAAGCTGCTGAAAATGATACGCTGAAAAAACTGTTTCAATTTAGTAAGGATACACCCTACACTACATGGACCGGCCTGATCCTGTTATCCATGCTGGCCATTGTATTTTTACCCAGGCAATTTCAAATTGCTGTGGTGGAAAATGTAAAGGAAAACCATTTGAAAAAAGCCATCTGGATTTTTCCATTATACCTGTTGCTGATCACTTTTTTTGTATTGCCCATTGCTTTTGGCGGAAGCCTGTTGCTGGGTAAAAGCGGGGTTAGTGCTGATACGTATGTGCTGGCATTGCCCATGCATTATGGTGCTGGCTTTCTCAGTTTCTTCACTTTCATAGGTGGCTTTTCCGCAGCTACCAGTATGATCATTGTGGAGACCATAGCCATCAGTACCATGATGAGTAATAATATTGCAACACCACTTTTACTGGCTGCACAAAAATTCAAACCCAAAGGAGATGGGCAACTGACAAGATCCATATTAAACATTCGTCGCTTCAGTATATTACTCATTATCGCCCTGGCTTTTTTGTACGATAAATTAGTGGCGCAGCATTTCACATTAGTTTCGATAGGTATGGTTTCTTTTGCTGCAGTGGCGCAATTTGCACCGGCGGTAATTGGTGGTATTTATTGGAAGAACGCTTCGCAAAAAGGTGCAATGGCCGGCATCTCCATCGGTTTTGTTACCTGGTTTTTTACGGCCGTTATTCCTTCTATGGCAAGTACCGGCATTGTTAATATCAGCATCGTGAATAACGGGCTTTTCGGAATATCGTGGCTTAAACCACTTTCACTGTTTGGAATGGAAGGAATGGATTCGATAACACATTGTTTTTTCTGGAGCATGCTATTCAACATTACAGCTTTTGTTGCCGTATCGCTTAACAGTAAAAAATCGGAACAGGAAATGTACCAGGCTGAAATTTTTGTAGATATATTCAGATACTCAGCAGCTACCGAAAGCAATGCCATGTGGAAGGGCACGGCGCATCTTCCTGAATTAAATTCTTTGCTGGCAAATTTTTTGGGGCTTGAAAGAGCTGAAAAAATAATCATGACCTATGCAAGGCGCAATAAAATATCGCTCGAGGAAAAAGAAGCAGATCCCCGCCTGGTAACCTTTGCTGAAAAAATACTGGCGGGTGTCATAGGCTCTGCATCGGCACATATCATGGTGAGCAGTGTTACTAAGGCTGAGAAACTAAAAATAGATGAAGTAATCCATATCCTCAGGGAATCACAGCAAATGATAGAACTGAACAAAGAATTAAAAAAGAAATCGACCGAACTACAGAAAGCGACCCAGCAGCTAACCATTGCCAACGATCAACTGAAAGAAATGGACATGTTGAAGGATGAGTTCCTGTACACGGTAACACATGAGTTGCGTACGCCTATCACGTCGATCCGTGCCATGAGTGAAATTGTGCATGATAATACTGACATGCCTGAAGAACAGCGCCAGGTTTTTTTAGGCAACGTGATCAAAGAAACAGAAAGATTAAGTCATTTAATTACACAGGTATTAAACCTGGAGCGATACGAAAGCGGACGGCAGCAACTAAACCTTAACCCGGTACTGCTGAATATACTTATAAAAGACAGCATACATTCCCTGCAGCCGCTGGCCGATGAAAAGAAGATAGTGATACAGGAACAAATACCGGACTCCATGTTCCTGGTGCGTTGCGATGCTGATCTGCTTCAACAGGTGCTGAACAATCTTTTATCCAATGCTATAAAATTTGTGGAAGCGGGTACAGGAAAAATAAAGATCTCAGTACATGGCAGCGATGATGAAGTGCAGGTTTGGGTAGAAGATAATGGCCAGGGCATTCAGCCTGAATTGCAGGAGCTGGTATTTGATAAATTTTTCCAGGCCAGGAACCAGACCTTAAAAAAACCACATGGGAGCGGCCTGGGCCTCGCCATATGTAAAAAAATAATTGACATGCACCGGGGAAGAATATGGGTAGAGAGTGCCGAAGGTAAAGGTTCACGGTTTATCTTTACACTGCCCAACAGTTAAACAAAAATGAACAAGGCTAATAAAATACTGGTAGTTGATGATGACCCTTACATACTGATGTCGCTCGAATTTTTAATGAAGAAGAACGGCTTTGATGTGATGGTGGCCCGTAATGGTACCGAAGCGCTGGAATTGGTGAATAAACAATTGCCACATTTAGTTTTACTGGATATCATGATGCCGGATGTGGATGGTTACGAGATCTGCAAATACATTAAAAGCAACGCTACATTAAAAAATACGAAAGTGATCTTTATGAGTGCCAAGACAAAGGAATCGGATATAAAAAAGGGATTGAAACTTGGAGCTGCTTTGTACGTAACAAAACCATTCAGCACACGTGAACTGGTAAAACAAATAAATGAACTGTTGGCTACTTGAGTACAAAAGATAACTTCTCAGACAT
>Ga0302322_100003596_pt1 | contig 13364 bp, 14 predicted proteins | sample Fen_T0_2_FD_203757 | JGI IMG/M metagenome (GOLD analysis project Ga0302322, IMG submission 203757) | Peat permafrost microbial communities from Stordalen Mire near Abisko, Sweden - Fen_T0_2 | ecosystem: Environmental > Terrestrial > Soil > Wetlands > Permafrost | place: Sweden: Abisko...
CGAGATGGTCAAGCTGGGCATCGGCCGGACCTTCCAGAACATCCGCCTGTTCGCCAACATGAGCGCCCTCGAGAACGTGATGGTGGGCATGCACAGCCGCATGCGCGCCACGCCGCTCGACGCCGCGCTCCGACTCGGGCGCCACACCCGGGAGGAGGCGGCCGCCGTCACGGACGCCCGCAAGTGGATGCGGTATGTGGGCATGGCCGGCTACGAGAACGAGGCGGCCAGGAATCTCCCGTACGGCCACCAGCGCCGCCTCGAGATCGCGCGGGCGCTCGCGAGCCAGCCCAAGCTGCTGCTGCTCGACGAGCCCACCGCGGGCATGAACCCCGTCGAGACGCGCGAGATGACCGAGCTGATCGCCCGCGTTCGCCGGGAGCTCGGCATCACCATCCTGCTGATCGAGCACGACATGAAGGTCGTGATGGGGGTCAGCGACCGCGTCACCGTCCTCGACCACGGCGAGAAGATCGCCGAGGGCAGTCCCGAGGAGGTCCGCGCCAACCCGCTCGTCATCGAGGCCTACCTGGGCCGGGGAGCCGCGTCGGCATGACCACCGAGAACGCGCCCGTCCGCGTGCGGCCGGCCACCGAGGGGCAGCCGATGCTGCGCCTCACCGACATCCACAGCTACTACGGCAACATCCACGCGCTCCAGGGGATCTCGCTCGACGTCTTCCCCGGCGAGATCGTCACGCTGCTCGGTGCCAACGGCGCCGGCAAGACGACCACGCTGCGCACCATCCACGGCCTGCTCCACCCGAAGGCCGGGAAGATCGAGCTCGAGGGTCGGGACATCACGGACATGCCCGCGCACGACCATGTGCGGGTGGGCATGGGCCAGTCCCCCGAGGGCCGGCGCATCTTCAGCCGGATGACGGTGATGGAGAACCTCCAGATGGGGGCGTACAGCCGCAAGGACAAGCAGAACCTCAACGTGGACTACGAGCGCGTCTTCGAGCTGTTCCCCCGGCTCCGCGAGCGGCGCTCACAGCACGCCGGGACACTGTCGGGGGGCGAGCAGCAGATGCTCGCCATGGGTCGAGCCCTCATGACCCATCCCAAGCTGCTGCTGCTCGACGAGCCGTCCATGGGTCTGGCGCCCATCCTGGTCGAGGAGATCTTCGCGATCATGGAGGACATCAACCGCCAGGGCACCACGGTCCTGGTGGTGGAGCAGAACGCGCTCATGGCGCTCGGCGTCGCGGACCGCGGCTATGTCCTCCAGACGGGGCACATCGTGCAGGCAGGCCTCGCGAAAGACCTGCTCAACGACCCCGAGGTCCAGAAGGCGTACCTGGGCGGCTGACGTCGAGGCGCACGACTGCGCGAATCGAGAGCGGGGCCCGGGCGACGGGCCCCGCTTCGTCGTCTCTGCCGGTGTGCCGGGCGCCGCGAACGCCGGTCAGCGGCGGTCGGGCGAGAGGTAGATCTCGAACGCGGCCCGGGCGAGGAGGACCGCGCCGACGGCCGTGATCCAGAAGCCGTACGAGCGCGTCGGCAGCATGCCCGACAGGTCGGCGGCGACGTTGGGGATCCACAGAACCACGCCCAGGATCGCCACGACGGCGAGGAGCGCGAACGTCACGCCCCGGTCGATCGGCGTGGGTCGGTCCCCCATGGCGTAGGGGAGCGCGAGCAGCGCCAGCGTGGCGAGACCGGCGAGGAAGGTGACGATCCCCGTGCCCGCGGTCAGCTCGCTGCCAAAACGGAACCCGTAGTACACGAGCATGGGCAGGCCGCCGTCGCCGCCGGTCTGATACCACGGGAGCAGGCTGCCCACGACGAGCAAGACGCCCGCGACGAGCGCCATGCGTCGACCGGATCCAAGCGAGCGGCGGTGCATCAGCCGGGCTCGCCGTAGACCTCGGGGCGGAGCACGCCCACGAAGCGCAGGTTGCGATAGCGCTCGCCGTAGTCGAGGCCGTAGCCCACAACGAACTGGTCCGGGATCTCAAACCCGCGGTAGTCCACGGGGATCTCGACCAGGCGCCGCGCCGGCTTGTCGAGCAGCGTGCAGATCTTGAGCGACGCCGGGCCCTTGCCGCGCAGGTAGCGGATGAGGTAGTTGAGCGTGAGACCGGTGTCGATGATGTCCTCGACGAGCAGAACGTCCTCGCCGGCGATGCTCGCCGAGAGGTCCTTGATGATCCGGACCAGACCCGACGACTCGGTCGCGGTGCCGCCGTACGAGCTGACCTCCATGAGGTCGATCCGCAGCGGCAGGTCGATCTGGCGCATCAGGTCCGCCATGAAGGGCAGCGAGCCCTTGAGGACCGAGACCAGGGTCAGCGGGCGGCCGTTGTAGTCGGCGCTGATCTGGGCGCCCAGCTCCGCGGTCTTGGCGCGGATGGCGTCCTCGGTCAGCAGCACCTCGCCGATATCGGCGTGGAGATCGGCGGTTCGACTCATGCGGATGTCGACGAGGCCTCCTGCGGGTGGCGGTCTGCGTAGGGTTGGATCATCGCGCGTCCGGGCGGACGGCGCACGGCGGTCGGTTCATCAAGCGGGGTACGTCCCGGCCGAAGGGACGGTGCCGGGCGGGCGGACCGTGACGGCGGCATGCGAGGCGGCCCCGGCGGGGTAGGGCGCGGTGGCGGCCGCGAGCGCGGCGGCCCGGGCAGCGGCCCGACGACGACGCCCGCGACGCCGACCGCGCGATGACCGGCCGGCCTCGACGTCGCCGGTGGGGAGTGCGGCCGGGCTCGGGCTGGACCCGGCGTCGGCATCGGTTCCGGCGGTCTCGTCTGTGGTGGGCGACGGGGCGTCACCGTCCGCGCCGGCGCCGAGGACCGCGGGGACGGCGTGGACGCGCGGGGGCGTCGCCTGACCGGTCGTGCCCGAGAGCTCGTCCGCAAGCGCGAGCCGGCCGAACTTGAGGAGCAGCTGGCGGAAGTCGCGGGCGTAGAAGAGCTTGATGCGCACATCCGGGTAGAGCTCGCGCAGGCGGCGCAGCTTGCGGTTCTTCTTGCGCACCAGGCTCTGCTTGAGGGTGGTCAGCTCCACGTAGAGGTCGAGGTCCGGCAGGTAGAAGTCGGGCGAGAAGCTCTCGACCACCTCGCCCTCGAGCGTCCAGCCAATGGGGAACGTGTCCGGCTCGTAGGCCCAGCGCACCTCGTAGAAGTCGAGGATCCGGGCAAGCTCCGCCTCGCTCGCATGCGCGAACGACGTCCGGGACGGCTGCGCGGGAAGGGTCCGGCCCGCGGTCACGTGCCGCCGCCGAGAAGGGTGCGGAGGTCGCCCTGCCAGCCGTCGAGGAAACGCCGCATGTCCGTCACATCGGTCTCCGCCACGGACGGCGAGCCCGCGAGGCGCACCTCCATGGCGGGGTCGAGCTCGGGGTGTCGGCCCGCGTCGCGACGCGGGCCGGCGGCATCCTTGACGACGAGCGAGAGCGTCCGGCTGCCACAGTCCCGGCAGGTCAGCTGGACGAACGCCACGTCACCACGGTCGGCGAGGACGACGACGCCGTCGCCGATGATGGCCGCTCCGCACGAGGTGCAGTCGGCCCCGGCGAGGCGCTTCCGGAGTCCGCGGTGATCCATCGCGACCAGTCTACCGACTCCCGGCCCGCTGAGCAGCGCCCTGTATGGGATACCCCCATGGGGTATCATGCGGCGTATGGCAGAGACCCCGGCCCGGGCGGCGGCGCACGCCGACCATTCGCAGAGCGACGCGTTCCGGCACAGCTACAGCAAGGACCGCGCGCAGCTGGTGCGGCGCCTGTCCCGCGTCGAGGGGCAAGTGCGCGGCATCGCCCGGATGATCGAGCGCGACGAGTACTGCGTGGACATCCTCCAGCAGACCGCGGCGCTGCGAGCCGCGGTGGACGCCATCTCAATCCTGATCCTCGAGGACCACGTGCAGGGCTGCGTCCGCACGGCCGCCGAGCGCGGCGAGGCGGACAAGTACGTCGACGAGGTGATCGACGTGGTCCGGCGCACGCTGGGCCGGCCGATCCGCTCGAGCTCCCGCGCCGGCTGATCGCTGGGCTATCGCGGGCTTCGCCGCGGGCCGCCCGCCGTCCAGGAGCCGCCCCGGCGTTGTTGCCCGCCCCGGCATTGTTGCCCGCCCAGCGGTCAACCCGTTGCAGATGACCGGTGGGCGGGCAGCTCGGCGCACGAGCAGCCTCGCGAGACGGAGCTCATCGCGCGGATTGACCGCTGGCCGAGCACACGCTCTGGGATGACCGGTGGGCGGGCAGCGCTCACCCTCGTCGGGGTCGCGAGCGGGTTAGCGGTGCCCTGTCCGGGTCGAACGGCGCTCAGTTATCCACGGATTCGCGGGGGGCCGGTGTTTCGTGGATAACCCCTCTTGACCCGGGCCGGACGCACGCCCTAACGTCCGCACTCCGCCACAAGCGCGTGCGCCGCGGGTAGCGCCATCAGTGAGGGGCACCGGGGAGACCCGGGCCGGAACCGACCTGACGACGCAAGACCGCAATGGACGCCCGCCGAGGCGAACGATCACGCCGGGAGCGGCTCCCGGGCGGGCCTGGCATTCGACCACAGGAGGGTGCCCTGGACCGACCGAGAGGTCCGCTCCCGACGCGCGTTTCGGACCTCCCGGCCCTGCCTGCCGCGTTCGACGAGACCGTCGAGGCAGGCCTCGTCGCCCTGGGCGTCACGCTGTCCCCCGAGGCCCGCGCGGCTATCGACGGCCACGTTCGGCTGCTCCTCGCGTGGAACGAGGCGATCAACCTCACCGCCATCCGCGACCCCGCCGAGATCGCGCGCGCGCACGTGCTCGACAGCCTCGCCGCCGTGGCGCTGCTCAACGGGCTCGGCATCCGTCGCTTCCTCGACCTCGGCTCCGGCGGCGGCTTCCCGGGACTCCCGCTGTCGGCAGCCATCCGGGCCGAGCGGGCTCTGCTGATCGACTCGGTCGGCAAGAAGGCGCGCTTCCTCACCACGGTCATCGAGGCCGTGGGCATGACGCAGACGACGACTGCCGAGCAGGTGCGCGCGGAGACGCTCGCCCTCGACCCGCGCGACCGAGAGGGATGGCCCGCCGTGACTGCCCGTGCGGTCGCCTCGCTGGCCGAGCTCGTCGAGGTCGTCCTGCCGCTGGTCGCCCCGGGCGGCGTCCTGATCGCCTGGAAAGGCGCCTCCGCGGCGGACGAGCTCGGGGCGGCCGGACCCGCGCTGCGCGCGCTGCGCGCCGGACCCGTGCGCATCCTCGACGCTGGCGTCCCCGGGCTGGCGGACCATCGGCTGGTCGTGGTGCCTAGGAGTGGGCCGATCGACGCGCGCTTCCCCCGCGACGCAGCCGAGCGCCGGCGCCGGCCGCTCTGACCCGGCGCGTCTGGGCTACCCTCGCTCGATGCGCGCGCTGGTCCTCTCGGACATCCACGCCAACATCACCGCCCTCGACGCGGTGGTCGACGCTGCGCCGCAGACGGACGAGATCTGGGTGCTGGGCGACATCGTGGGCTACGGTCCCGAGCCCGACGCGGTGGTCGACCGCCTCCGCGAGCTCGGTGCCCACGGCGTGCGCGGCAATCATGATGCGGCCGCGCTGGGCGGCGACGAGATCGAGTCCTTCAACGTGGACGCCCGTCGCGCGATGGAGTGGACGCGCAGCGCGATCAGCGACCGCACCCGGGCGTGGCTGGCGACCCTGCCCGAGCGCCTCGTCCGCGACGACTGGACGCTCGTCCACGGCAGCCCTCGCGACCCAATCTGGGAGTACGTGACGTCTGCGCCGGTCGCCCGCGCCGCCTTCGCCGACCTCGAGACGCCGCACGGCCTCCACGGGCACACGCACGTCCCGATCGGGTTCCTCGAAGAGGACGGCTCGCTCGAGACCATGAGCCCGGGGTCGGGCTCGGTGCTGGAGCTCGCCGGACGCCGCGCGCTGCTCAACCCGGGCTCCGTCGGCCAGCCGCGCGATGGGATTCCGGCGGCGTCGTGGCTCGTCCTGGACACCGATGCCGGGGCGGCGACGTGGCACCGGACGGCCTACGACATCGCCGCCGTCCAGATCGCGATGGCCACGCTCCACCTGCCGCCCCGCCTCGTCGAGCGCCTGGCCTACGGGTTGTAGCGTGATCGCGCAGCCAAGGTAGATGTGCCGTAGAGTCGGTGCCTGCACCATTCCCGGACGCAGCTGACGTCCCCAGTGAGGTCTCCCCGAACAAGCCCATGATCGGTGGCAGACGGCCCATCCAGGGTCGCAAGATGGCGGACAAGCGTGTCCGCGTCGAGCGACCGCACTCCGCGTACTTCCGGTACTCCGGCCCCGGACAGCTCGTCGCCAAGCCCGCGGCGTCCGCGCCGCGGTCTGGTCTTGGGCGCGGGCTCTTCCGCGCCAAGGCGTGGCTGATCGGTCGCCCCCTCGCGAGCGAGGAGGAGATCGGCGAGCGGCTGTCCAAGCGCCTTGCCCTGCCGATCTTCAGCTCCGACGCGATCTCGTCGTCCGCCTACGCGACCGAGGAGATCCTCAAGGTCCTCGTGCTCGCGGGCGCCGCCGCGCTGTACCTCTCCATCCCGGTCGCGATGGCGATCGTGGGCCTGCTGACCGTGGTGGCGATCTCGTACCGCCAGGTCTGCCGGGCCTTTCCGGGCGGCGGCGGCGCGTATGCCGTGGCCCGCCAGGAGCTGCTCCCGATCCTGGGCCTGGTGGCCGCCGCGGCACTGCTGATCGACTACGTGATGACCGTCGCCGTCTCCACGTCCTCGGCGATGGACCAGCTGATCTCGATCGTGCCTGGCATCGACAACGGCACCGACCACAGCCTGCGCATCCTCATCGCGCTCACCGTGATCGCGCTGATCACCGTCGCCAATCTCCGGGGTCTGCGCGAATCCGGGAACATCTTCGCCATCCCGACCTATCTGTTCGTGTGCCTCGCGCTCCTCATCGTGGCCTCGGGTCTCTTCCATGTGGTGACCGGCTCCGTCGCCCCCTTCCCGCGACAGCCGGAGGCCGTGCCGATGGGCACGCAGGCGATCGGGATCTTCCTGATCCTGCGCGCGTTCGCGTCGGGCTCGGTCGCCCTGACCGGCGTTGAGGCCATTGCCAACGGCGTTCCCGCATTCAAGCCGCCCGAGGCGAAGAACGCCGGCAACACGATGCTTGCGATGGCCGTCCTGCTGGGCGTGATCTTCATCGGCGTGACGATCATCGCGCTGCAGTACGGGATCGTCCCGTCGGCCGACCTGTCGGGCGGGCCCACCGTGATCGCGATGGTGGCGCAGACAGCGTTCGGGCGCAGCAACCCTCTCTACTACACGTTCCAGGTCGCCACGGCGCTGATCCTGTTCCTCGCGGCCAACACCAGCTTCAACGCATTCCCGCGCCTCGGCGCCATCCTGGCCGAGGACGGCTACTTCCCGCGGCAGTTCGGGTTCCGCGGCGACCGGCTCGCGTTCAGCTGGGGGATCATCCTCCTCGCGGCGATCGCGGCCCTGATCTACGTGGCGTTCGAGGGCAACACCACTGGGCTGATCCCGCTCTACTCCGTCGGCGTGTTCGTGTGCTTCACCCTCTCCCAGGGCGGCATGGTCCGACACTGGGTCCGCACGCACGAGGCCGGCTGGTGGTGGCGCGGCCTCGTGAACGCCTCCGGTGCCGTGCTCACCCTCGTGGTGCTCGTGATCGTCCTGACCGAGAAGTTCGAGCACGGCGCCTGGGTGGTGGCGGTCCTCATCCCCACCCTCGTGACGATGATGCTGTTCATCCAGCGCCAGTACAAGGCGTCGGCGAGGCAGCTGGCCGTCCGCCCGGACTTCGTGCTCCCGGCGCCGCTGCGCGAGGAGCGCGCGGTCGTGCCCGTCTCGGCCCTCAATCGAGCGGTCATCCGCGCCGTGAACGTCGCCCGCTCCATTGCCGACGATGTGCTCGCCGTGTACATCTCGAGCGATCCCGACGACGCGCGGGAGATGCGCGAGCGCTGGGAGCGGCAGGTGCCCGGCGTCCAGCTGGTCATCGTCGAGTCGCCGTACCGCGCCCTCGCCGGACCGCTGATGGCCTACCTCGACGTCCTCGACCGTGCCTGGCCGCCGGACAAGATGCAGCCCATCACCTTCGTCGTGATCCCGGAGTACGTCGCCCGCCACGCGTGGGAGCGCATCCTCTACAACCAGTCGGCGCGCCGCCTGCGCTCGCTGCTGGTGGGCCGGCCCCACACGGTCGTGGTGGACGTGCCGTACCGCCGTGACGAGCACGACCGGTTCCACGGGCCCGATGCCAATTTGCACCACGAAGGCGCCTCAGCCGACACCTAGCGCGGGCGGCGGGCGCACCTGACACCAGGTTCGCGGTGGTATGGTGACCCTCCGTGGCGGCCGACCGGACGCCGCCGGCGTTCCCCCGTCGCCGTGACCCCTTGCTGGAGGCGCATCGCCCGTGGCCGACTCGTCGGCACCCCAGTTCCGACGTGCCGTCGTGGCACTGTCGGGTGGACGGACCGACCGGCCCATCGTGGCACTGGCGGCCGAGGTCGCCAAGCAGCACCACGCTGAGCTCGTCGGCGTCCACGTCGTCGAGATCGACTGGACACTCCCGCTCGACGCCGATGTCGCCGGCCGTTCCGAGGACGCACAGCGTGTCCTCGACATCGCCGAGGCGACCGCCGAGAGCTCCCGCTACCGCCTGGAGACCGTCCTCCTGCAGGCGCGAGACGTCGGCGCAGCGATCGTCGACGAGGCATCCGAGCGCGGGGCGGACATGATCATCTGCGGCCTGCCGTTCCGTCGCCGGTTCGGCGGCGACTTCGCCATCGGCCGCACCATTCCGTACATCTTGAAGAACGCGCCCTGCGCGGTGTGGGTCGTCCGCGAGGCGATGCCCGAGGAGCAAGCATGAAGGCCGTCATCGTCGGCTGCGGGCGCGTGGGCGCCGGCCTGGCCGACGCACTGGACCGCGCCGGCTGGCAGGTCCTGATCATCGATCGGGCGTCGGCGGCGTTCGATCGGCTCCCGTCGTCGTTCGGCGGCACCGCCCTGCGCGGCGACGGGACGGACGAGGACACGCTGCGCCGAGCGGGCGCCGAGGGGGCGGACCTGTTCCTGGCCCTGACCGAGGGGGACAACCGCAACATCATGGCGGCGCAGCTCGGCGTCGAGGTGCTGGGCGCGGCCCGCACGGTCGCCAAGATCAACGACCCCGTCCGCGCAGAGGCGTACGCGCACCTGGGGATCGCGACGCTCTGCCGGACGAACCTCATGGAGACCGCGGTTCTCACGTTCCTCGGCCAGGCGGCCGGCGAGCGGCCCGGGATCTTCGTCCCCGAGCGTGCGCACACGCACTCGCACACCGGGGTCGCCGGCCCCAACAGCGCCCCGGAGGCCTGAGCCATGTTCGTGCTGGTCGTCGGGGGCGGCAAGGTCGGCTACTACCTCGCCAAGGAGCTCATCGACTCGGGCCACGAGTGCGTCCTCATGGAGAAGGACCGCTCGCGCGCCGAGACCATTCGCGACGAGATCGGCTCGGTCGTGATCTCGCAGGACGGGTGCGAGGGCAAGTACCTCCGCGAGGCGGGGGCGAACCGCGCTGACATCGTGGCGGCGGTCACCGGCGATGACGAGGACAACCTCGTGATCTGCCAGATGGCGAAGCACCACTTCGACGTGCCCCGGACGATCGCCCGCGTGAACAACCCCAAGAACGAGGGGCTCTTCCGGCATCTCGGCGTGGACGAGATCATCAGCCCGACGCGGATGATCCTGGGATCCATCGAGCAGGACATCCCGGTCCACGAGCTGCTCCACCTCGCGGCGCTGGGCGAGGGCGAGCTCGAGATCATCGAGGCGCACCTCCAGCCCGGCTCGCCCGCGATCGGCAAGGTCGCAGCCGACCTGCGCGTGCCCGCCGGGTGCTCGCTGTTCGGGGTGATCCGCAACGGCGCCCCGACGCCGCTGCGCGCCGACACGATCCTCGCCGAGGGCGACAAGGTGATCGCGATCGGTCGGCCCGACTGCGAGGTCGAGCTGCGCGAGCAGCTGATCGGCGAGCCCGAGGCGGTCTAGCCAGCCCGATCGGCCACGTCCCGTCTCCGCGGCTCGCTCGCCGCGGGCGACTTGGCGTCCGTCACGGCCAGTCGCGCACCCAGACGGCTGCCGTGTTCGTGTCCGGATAGCCGACGCGGCCCACTGCCACGACCGTGGTGCCGGCACTCGCGAGCCCGTCAATCTGCCCCCCCGAGAACGACGCCTGCCACGAGAGCTGCTGCCAGGCGAGACCGTCCTGACTCGTGACGATGACGCTCGAGCCTTTGCCCGGGTCGGAGCGCCAGCCGGCGGCCACCAGCCTGTCGCCGACCGCGGTGAGGGCCTGGAGCCGCACGGGCAGGTCGTAGAAGTGGAACGCCGGCTGGTCCGCGACCGCGGTCCAGGTGCTGCCGTCCGGCGACGTCCAGGCCATGGCCCCCGAATCCGCGGCATCGATCCCCACCGCCACCAGTCCATGCGGGGTCGTGGCCACGGCGCGCATGGCGCCGCCGCCCGGCGGCACGGTGGCCGACTGCCAGCCGGTCGACGCCGTCCATCGCCAGGCGGCCGCAGGACCCCGGATCTGCTCGCCCCGTGTGCCGACGGCCACAAGCGCGTTGCCCTGGGCGACCAGCCCCAGGATCCGCCCGCCCCTGAAGGCGTCGCCCGACGCGTCGAGCGTCCAGTGGAGCCCGTCGGCCGAGCGCCAGACAGCCGCCTCGGCGAGTGCCCTCGATGGATCGTCGCGATAGCCGGCCGCCACGAAACCGGTCCCCAGCGGCACGACGACAGTCATGCCGCCCGCCGCGTACCGCACCTGCAGGGACGCCTGCAGCGGGGCGCGGCCGAATCCGCTGCGGACGTCGCCTGCCCAGGCGATGGCGCCCGTGGGGTCGTGGCCGACCAAAACCGTCCGGCCGCCCGCGTTCGCCACGGCCACGGCCGCACTCCCATTGTCCGGTGCGAAGCCGGTCACCGGGGTCCACGCGCGGCCGTCCGCCGACCAGAGGGCGACCGCGCTCGCCGGCGGGGTGACCGCGCCCACAGCGAGGAACCCGCCGCGAACCGGTCCCACGCCGAAGAGGTTGTCCTCCGAGAGGTTGTGGCAGGGGTCGCAGAAGTAGCCCGGCGGCTGCGAGGCGAAGCCGTTGACGGCCGCAGGGTGCTCGACCGACGCATCCTGCCAGGCCGGCTTCGGGCTGGGCTCGGCGGTGGGCCGCGGCGTTGCGCCGGAAGCCGTGGGCGCGACCGCGGCGCTCGATGCCCCGGCGGTGGGCGCCCCCGAGGGCGGCGTGGCCCCGCACGCCACAAGCGTGGCGAGGGCGAGCGCGAAGACTGGCGCGAAACGACGACGCATCGGGACGCCTCCTGTGCCGCGCGATCATGCACCGGTCGCCGCGAATCAGCACGCTCCCGCCGAGCGGAACGTCTGAGGCGCCCCATTGTTCAGTCCCGATTTCGGGTACTTATCTTGACAACACCATTGTCATGGTTCTAGCCTACGGATTGCCCGGAACCCTACGGCGAATGCCCCCGGGGCCGGCGATTCTAGCGAGCCCATGAAGGTCGAGAAGTAACGACGATGTCCGCCGCGCGCCGACCGGATCGGGACGATACCCGGCCGGTCTACGTCATCAGCGTCGCCGCGACGCTCGTCTCGGCGCACCCCCGAACCCTCCGGATCTACGAGGATGAGGGTCTGGTCTGCCCGGCGCGCACCCCTACCAATATCAGGCTCTATTCCGAGGAGGACATCCGGCGGATCCTCTGGATTCGACACCTCACTCGGGACCGCGGGGTGAATCTCGCGGGGGTCCGCACGCTGTTCGAGCTCGAGGAGCGCCTCGGCAAGCGGATCCTGGAGCACCTCTATGACGAAGGCACCCGCGGTCGCGCTGAGGAGCCCCAGGCCGGAGCCACCGATCCTGACGGCCCCACATCCCCCGACCGCTGATCAACGAACCACGAACATGACCCACCGTCGCGCCGGACTGCCGGCCCGGCACGCAAAGGAGAACTGATGGCGAAGCAGGTGAAGGGCGAACAGGCGGCGCAGCCTGAGAAGGCCGGCGTGCGCGAAGTCCCGCTCGTCGCGCTCCGCGAGACCGTGATCTTCCCGGAGATGATCGTTCCGCTCCAGGTCGGGCGCGAGAAGAGCGTCGCCGCCCTGAACGCGGCGGTCGACGCCGGCGGCCCGATCGTGCTGGTCACCCAGCGCACGGCCGAGCAGGAGGACATCACCGACCCCTCCGAGCTCTACGAGGTGGGCACGATCGCGAAGATCGCCCAGGTCGTGCAGCTCCAGGACGGCACGGTCCGCGCCATCGTCCAGGGGCAGAGCCGCGTCCGGGTCAAGAGCTTCGCCAAGGTGTCGCCGTACCTCTCGGCCACCATCGAGGAGCTCCACGACGACGTCCCCACCGGCGTCGAGATCCAGGCGCTCATGCGCAGCGTCCAGGCGCAGATCGAGCAGTACGTCGCCAATGGCGCGCCCGTCCCGCCCGAGGCCGGCGTGGCCGCCCGCAACATCACCGAGCCCGGCCTGCTTGCGGACATGGTGGCGTACAGCCCCGAGATGTCGACCGAGCAGCGCCAGGAGCTCCTCGAGACCACCGACGTGGAGCAGCGCCTGAAGCTCGTCAGCGCGTTCCTCGCCCGCCAGACCGAGATCCTCGAGCTCAAGGGGAAGATCCAGAGCGAGGTCAAGTCCGAGATGGACAAGACCCAGCGGGAGTACATCCTCCGCGAACAGCTCAAGGCCATCCAGCGCGAGCTGGGCGAGGACGACCCGCAGCAGGCCGAGATCAACGAGCTGCGCGAGAAGGTCGAGTCCTCCGGCATGCCGGAGGAGGTCCGCGCCCGGGCGATCAAGGAGATCGACCGGATGAGCCGGATCCCGTCCGCCTCGCCCGAGGTCGGCGTGATCCGCACGTACGTGGACTGGCTCGTCTCCCTGCCGTGGACCACCTCCACCGACGACCGCCTGAACATCAAGGAGGCCGCCCAGATCCTCGACGAGGACCACTACGGTCTGGAGAAGGTGAAGGAGCGCATCCTCGAGTACCTCGCGGTGCGCAGCCTCGCGGACACCATCCGCAGCCCAATCCTGCTGTTCGTTGGCCCTCCCGGCGTGGGCAAGACCAGCCTCGGCAAGAGCATCGCCAGGGCCATGGGCCGCAAGTTCGTCCGCATGAGCCTCGGCGGCATCCACGACGAGGCGGAGATCCGCGGCCACCGGCGCACCTACATCGGCGCGCTGCCCGGTCGGATCATCCAGAGCGTCAAGACGGCCGGCACCAACAACCCGGTGTTCATGCTCGACGAGGTCGACAAGATCGGCATGGACTTCCGGGGCGACCCGAGCTCCGCGCTGCTCGAGGTGCTCGACCCGGAGCAGAACTTCAGCTTCCAGGACAACTACCTCGAGGTC
>Ga0302322_100003597_pt1 | contig 13362 bp, 10 predicted proteins | sample Fen_T0_2_FD_203757 | JGI IMG/M metagenome (GOLD analysis project Ga0302322, IMG submission 203757) | Peat permafrost microbial communities from Stordalen Mire near Abisko, Sweden - Fen_T0_2 | ecosystem: Environmental > Terrestrial > Soil > Wetlands > Permafrost | place: Sweden: Abisko...
GTCGGTGAGCGGGTGCGGGGCGGATACATCTTGGCCGAGTTTGAAGACGAAGCGGTGGGTGCCGTCGTCGGCTTGCGGGCTGAAGAGTCCGGGGATCACGACGCGGGCTGGGATGGTGCGGTGAAGTTCGCTATCGGGTTTACACGGATACGGAAAATTGAGGTTGTGCACGACGAAGCTGCGTTCGGCGGTGGCATTGACGAATTCGGGAACGAGCCGGGCGGCGTGGGCAGCGGAGGCGCGCAACGAGGCGAGAATTTCGGGCGTGGGGTTTCCGCGGTTGAGGCGGACTTGTTCGAATTGTTCGAGGGGGAGATCTTGCGAGCACGCGACGGCGGGCAGGCCGTGCACGGCACCTTCCCACGCGCCGCCGATGGTGCCGCTCGCGAGGATGAAACCGAGGCTGGCGTTGAGACCGATGTTGATGCCGCTGACGACCGCGTCAGGGCGCTCGGGCAGGAGGTGGGCGAGGGCGATGTTGACGCAATCGCTCGGTGTGCCGTCGACGATCCAGGTGGGGCAACCGAGTCCGCGATCGGCGGTCGTGGATTGCACGGCGCGGTGGCGGGATTTGGCGGCACCAATCCAGCTTTGTTCGGTTTTTGGGGCGGCGACGTAGAGCGTGTGGCCCGCGTTGCGCAGGGCGTGTACGAGTTCGTGGAGGAAAACGCTTTCGATGCTGTCGTCGTTGGTGAGGAGGAGCTTCATGATCGGAAGGAATGAGGCGAAAGGAAGGAGTTAATCTGGAACTCAGGAACTCTGGAATCGGAAAATGGAAGAATTTGGGCGGCTGGATCGTGATGAGTGGTGTAGCCTTGCGCGGCCTTGGGAAAATTACAGAGTTCGGCGGCATGAGTGAACCCCCACGTGAGTATCGTTGTTGTGGATGGCGCACGGTTTTAGGTACGGCACTCGTCGTGGGAGTCATTGGTTTTTTGGGCGGGCGTTGGTCGGCGAAATCGGATGGTCGTTGGGCTGTTGTGTTGAGTGAAATCAAAGCAAAGCAAGATGCGGGCGTTGCGTTGGTGGAGGCGCGGGGTGATGTGGCGCTCAAGGCGATGAATAATCAGAGCGGTTGGAAAACGTATGCGTCGGAGTTGGAGCAGCTGGCGAAAACGCAGCCGGAGCAGGCGTTGCAGCGGGCGCTGGCGGAACGGAATCTGAGTTTGCGGGCGCAATTGCGGCTAGCGGTGTTGCGTGGTTGGGCGGCGACGAATCCTGAGGCGGCGGCGGAATGGGCCATCGGCCGGTCGGTGACGGAGCGGGAAGGGTGCTTTGAGGCGTTGATGGCGGGTGCGAGTGCGCAGTCGGCGGCGGCGGAGAAAATCGCTTTGATGTTTTCGGCGCGTGAGTCGGATCGTGCGCCTGAGTACACGCTGGCGCTGGTCGATGCGCTGGGCGAAGTCGGATCTTTTAGGGATGCCGTTAAGTTCGTCTCTGAATTGCCGGCGACGACGCAACCACTGCAGGCCATGAACCGGGCATTTTCGCTCTGGGCTGCGCATGATCCGGAGCGGGCGGCCAAGGCAATCGACAGCATCGCTGAGGCTTCGATGCGCGAGGAAGCATTTCGTGGGTTTGTGATTGGTTGGGCCGAGGCGGATCCGGCGGCGTTGGCGAAGTATGCGGTGGAATTGCCGGCGGGTGATCGTCGGGTGTTGTCATTTGCGAATGCGTTTCCGCGTTGGCTGGATGCTGATCCCGAAGCGGCGGCCGTGTGGGTGAGGGATCGCGGAACTGATCCGCATCCAGATTTTGATCCGGTGGTGTTGGCGGTTTCGACGAATGCGGCGGTGACGGCGTGGCGGCCGGATATCGCAGCGAGTCTGGCTGAGAGCATTTCCGATCCATCGCTGAGGTCTAATACGCTGCGAACATTGGCGTTCAAGTGGAACGAGACTGATCCGGCGGCGGCGCGCCGTTATGTGGAGGGTTCGCGTTTTCTGACGCCGGAGGAGAAGATGACGTTGTCGACGGAACTGGTGACGCTTACCAAGTGAGCAAAGAAAAACCGGAGGCGGTTAAGCCTCCGGTTTGAGAGAACGATAAAGACGAAGGAGAGCGCTTAGGCGCTAGGAGCGGCGGGTTGTTCGCTTTGCTGCTTCTGCGCTTCCATTTCCTTCATGGCGGCTTTGCGGGAGAGGCGGACCTTGCCGGAACGCTCGTCGATGCCGACGCACTTGACCCACATTTCGTCGCCGATTTTGCAGACGTCTTCGGTGCGGCGAACGCGGAAGTCCGCGAGCTCGCTGATGTGAACAAGGCCTTCCTTGCCGGGCGTGCATTCGACGAAGGCGCCGAATTCCTTGGTGCCCTTGACGACTCCGCGGTAGAGCTTGCCGACTTCGATCGGTTCGCCACCGCCACCACCGCCGGAACCGCCGCCGCAGAGGGAGTCGATTTCCTTGATGGCGCGGGCCATAGCCTCGCCGTTGTTGGAGTAGATGAAGACCTTGCCGGAATCGTCGTCAGCAATGTCGATTTGCGCACCGGTCGTTTCCGTGATGCGGCGGATCGTTTTGCCACCAGGCCCGATGAGCAGGCCGATCTTTTCGGGATCGATCTGGATCGTCTGGATGCGGGGCGCGTACTTGCTGAGATCGGCGCGAGGAGCGGGGAGCGAGGCAAGCATCGACTTCAGAATTTCGATGCGGGCGTCGCGAGCCTGGAAGATCGCGGTTGAGGCGATTTCGAAGGGCAGGCCGTTGATCTTGAGATCGAGCTGGAAGCCGGTGATGCCTTTGGTGGTACCGGCTAGTTTGAAGTCCATGTCGCCGAAGTGATCTTCTTCACCGAGGATGTCGGTGATGGTGGTCCACTTTGCGATCGAGCCGTCAGCGGCGATTTCGGTCATGAGGCCGCAGCTGATGCCAGCGACGGGAGCGATGATCGGCACGCCGGCGTCCATGAGGGACAAGCAGCCGCCGCAGATCGAGGCCATCGAGGTCGAGCCGTTGGAGGCCATGATCTCGGAGACGACGCGTATCGAGTAAGGGAATACGTCTTCGGGCGGGAGAACCGGGACGAGCGAACGCTCAGCGAGGGCACCGTGGCCGACTTCACGACGACCGGGGGAGCCGAAGCGGCCGGTTTCACCAACCGAGAACGGAGGGAAGTTGTAGTGAAGGATGAAGCTCTTCGAGGTGGCACCGCCGGTGAGGCCGTCCATGTCCTGGGCTTCTTTTGTCGGCCCGAGGGTGGTAATGGCGATGTTCTGGGTGTCGCCGCGCTGGAACATGGCCGAACCATGTACGCGAGGTAATACGCCGACCTGCGAGCTTAGTGGACGGAGGTCCTTCTGGCCGCGGCCATCGGCACGAACGCCCTTTTCGAGGACGGTCTTGCGGTAGGCTTTGTATTGGAGGTCTTCGAAGACGACGTTGAGGTCGACGTCGGTGAACTTGTCAGCGCCGAGTTCGGCGGTGAGGGCGACCTTGGCTTCTTCCTTGAGGAGTTTGACGGCGGCGCTGCGGGCGGCTTTTTCTTTGCCGAAAATAGCGGTGGCGAGGCGATCGGCAGGAACGACGCGTTCGATGATGGCGCGGGCTGCGGGTGTTGCGCCGACGAGGGCGAACGTGGCCTTGGGCTTGCCGCAGAGAGCGACGAGTTCCTTGATGGCTTTGATGATCGGCTGGATGGCTTGCTGGCCGAAAGCGAGTGCTTCGATGAAACGCTCTTCGGTGATCTGGTCAGCCGAACCTTCGATCATCAGCATGTCTTTCTCGGTGCCGACGTAGATGAGGTCGAGCGTCGAGGAATACATCTGTTCGATGGTTGGGTTCGCGAGGAACTGGCCATCGATCTGGGCGACGCGGACAGCGGCGATCGGGCCGGCCCACGGAATGTCGGAGATGGCGAGAGCGGCGCTGGCACCGTTGACCATCGGGATGTCGGCTTCGTTGATGAGATCGACGGACATGAGCTGGCCGATGATCTGCACTTCATTGAGGAAACCCTCAGGGAAGAGCGGGCGGCAAGGACGGTCGCAAAGGCGGGACGTGAGAATTTCTTTTTCGGAAGGACGGCCCTCGCGTTTGAAATAGCCACCGGGGAAACGGCCGGCAGCGGCGTATTTTTCGCGGTAATCAACGGTGAGGGGGAAGAAGTCCTGGCCGGGCTTCATGGTCTGCGCGACGCAAGCGGTGACGAAGAGATTGGTCTCTCCGACGCAAACGTTGACTGCGCCGTTGGCGAGTTGGGCGATGGAGCCGGTGGAGAACGTGATCCCGAGTTCTGGGACCGTGACGGAATGTTTCTGATTCATTTTATTCGTATTCGGATATGCGTGGCTCGGTTAAACGAAGGCAGTTCGCGACACGCGACGAACGGCTTCGGGGTTTCGTTTCCATTGCGGAAAACGGCCTGTGACGCGGAATGCGCACAGGACTTGGGGCGGTAACTGGCCCTTGCATCCTCGGTCTAATCGACCTGAGAGATTTCCGTTTGCTTCCGTCCTGAGAAAGGTGGCGGCAAGCGGAAATGTCTCGATCTGATCGCGAGTGTCGGAATGACAACAGGCGATCCGCGGATCGGATCGCCTGCGTGCTAAAACTGGTTACTTACGGAGACTGAGCTTTTGCAGGAGCTCGTTGTACTTGGGAAGATTGTGCTTCTTCAAGTAATCGAGCAACTTGCGGCGGCGGCTGGCCATTTGCAAAAGGCCACGGCGGCTATGGAAGTCCTTGCGGTGGGTGCGCAGGTGCTCGGTCAAGTGATTGATCCGGGCGGTGAGAAGCGCAACCTGGACCTCGGATGAACCGGTGTCCTTGTCGTGGATTTTGTATTCGGCGATGATTTCTGGTTTTACTACGGTAGGCATGGTTTAATGATTGAGTTTCACGACTGTAGGGGATTTTCGAGGTCCCGTGACACCCGCTTTGGGGCCGGTGTCACCGTTCCAATCTCACGGGATGTGAGACCAGTCATGGTGGGAGTCCGCAACCGACGGACTTCCACTAACGCAAGGTGTATTTATCCGGACTTGGGGTAGGGTGTGCAAGCGAAATTTTGGGGAACGAACAAGCATTTTGAATCTGGAACTCAGGAAGCTTGGAACGGAGGAGGAAAGGGCTTTCGATGGGAGCGATTTACGGTCCGTTTCCTGAGTTCCAGATTAACATAATCTTATCCGGCGCGGATGTTGATTTCGCGTACGTGGTCGCAGCCGGGGAGTTTCTGGATTTTGGCCAAGATCAATAGGCGGTGGTGAAAGAGTTCGTTGCGCACGACGGAGTGGGAGGTGAGGACGACGAGGGAGCGTCCGCGTTCGATGCGGGCGGGGTGCGAATAACTGGCGTTGGCGGGGCCGACGACTTCCGGCCATTTGTCGCGGATGGTCTGCTCGGGGGAGTCGCAGCCGATTTGGTTGTCGACAAGGATTTGTGCGATCATGGGCCCGAGCTCTTTGGTCGGGCGTTTGCGCATGCCTCGCGGAATTTCGAGGGGAAGGCGGCGCAGGCTGGCAATCAGATCCTCGGCAGCGCGGCTGAACTTTTGCGGATCGTCGGCCATCAGGGGGTTGGAGGTGGTTGGTGACGCTCGTGTTCGTAGAGCCGGCTGTAGCGGACGAAGGCGCTGAAGGCGGTCGCTGAGGCGATGTAGAGGCCGGGATATCCGTCGAGGAATCCGGCCCGGAAAACGTAGGCGCGCAGAAAGCGCCAGAGCGTGTGCATAATGGCACTGAGTGCCGAGAATTTCCCGCCGTTGGAGATCTTTTGTTTTAAGAAGAGATCGGCGAAGAGGTTGATCTTGTCGACGTGACTGGAAAGCGTGGGGAAGGAGTAGTGGTGGAGATCGCCGGGCAGTTTGGCGATTGGGCCTTGGGTGGTGATTTTCTCGTGCACGTGGGCGTCGCCACCCCAGCGGGCTTTGGTGCGGTCGAGAAGGCGCAGGCTGTGGTCAGGATACCAGTCGCCGTGGGTGATCCAGCGGTCGATGAACCAGACTTTGCGGGGGAATTTCGCGCCGGCAAAAGTGTCGCGGTCGGGGTGGGCGATGAAGGCTGTGAGTGAGGCGCGGAGTGCGGGTGAGACTTCTTCGTCGGCGTCGAGCGAGAGGACCCAGTTGCTAGAAGCAAGATCGAGGGCGGCGTTTTTTGTGTCGCGGTAGCCGAGCCAGGGTTGTTCGTGAACGGTGGCGCCGTGATTCCGGGCGATGGCAGCGCTGTCGTCGGTGGTGTCGTTGAGCAGGACGACGATCTCGGTCACCCAGCCTTGCACGCTGGCGAGGCAACGGGGCAGGTTGAGCGCTTCGTTTTTTGCCACGATGACGACGGAGATGGGCAGAGCTGAAGCCATGGGATCGTAAGAGCGATGGGGAGTGGTCTGTGAATGTCGAGCCAACTTAAAGGTCGGGCGCGCGCAAATGGATTTGCAGTGCGGCAGGTTTGCGGCGGTGTTTTTGGGCGGATGAAAGTCGCTGTGGTGATTCCTGTTCTGAACCAGCTTGCGTACACGCAGGGGTGTTTGCGCTGCCTTGACGCGGACATCGCGGCGGGCGTGAGTGTGGTGATGATAGATAATGGTTCGACGGATGGCACGGGCGCCTGGCTCAAGCAATGTGCAGGAATCACGGTGATCAGTAATATCGAGAACCGGGGTTGTGCGGCGGCTTGGAATCAGGGCTGCAACGCTGCGCGCGAGGCGGACTGGATCGTGGTGTTGAACAACGACGTGTTGTTGCCATCGGGCTGGTTGGGTAAATTGATTGGTGCGGCCGAGCGCGAAGGGCTGGATGTGGTTTCACCGGCGATGAGGGAGCGGGAGCAGAATTATTTATTTGATGAATACGCGGCTGATTTCATGGAGCGGATGTCGACGGTGGTTCGGCGCGGTGTGGCGCATGGCGTTTGCTTTGCGGTGAGCCGAGGGACGTTTGAAAAGGTGGGCGAATTTGATGAGGCGTTTCGGATCGGGCAATTTGAAGACAGCGATTTTTTCCGTCGGGCGGATCTCGCGGGATTGAAGATCGGGACGGTGGGCGCCTGTTTTATCCATCACTTTGGTTCTGTGACGCAGGATGCGTTGCGCAGTTCGGCGAAGGTTCGGCCTTACGAGGCGGAGAACCGCGCGTATTTTCGGGCGAAGTGGAAGATCAGCTGGTGGCGTCGCCGCTGGGAGAAATTTGTGGCGAAGCGACGGCTGGCTGCTTGGCGAAAGGGAGAGCTAGCGGCGCAGGGGCGTACGCTGCATGAGAAATGGGAAGACGGAGCCTGGAAAGCGTTTTAGGCGATCAGGCTTTGTGGTCGAGCTGTTGTATTAAGGCGTTGAATACTTGATCGACACTGAGGTGGCGTACGCAGTGGTTAAAGTAGGAGTCGGTCGGATTGCAGATGCCGGGTGAGAGGCAGGGGCTGCAAGGCATGGGGGCCTGCAACGTGATATGACCCTCGCCGAGGGGTTTCCAGGTCGCGACATTTTGCGAGCTGAAGAGCGCTACAACCCGGGTGCCGACGGCGGCCGCCAGGTGCATCGGGCCGCTGTCATGGCAGAGCACGACGTTGCCGGTGGCGAAAAGTGCGGCGAGTTGCGGAATGGAGAGCGGGCGGGAGATTTCGAGGGCGGGGCTAGGTAGCTTGGACTGGATTTCACGAACAACGGTTTGCTCGCCGGGTCCGGCGACGAGGATGGGTGTGACACCGCGCGCGAGCAGCCGTGTAATGATTTCCGCGAAGCATTCGGCGGGCCAGATGCGATGCGGGCTGCGGCTGCCGGGATGGATGAAAACGCGAGGGCTGTTGCTGGCGATGGCTTGTAGTTTTGGTAGGGCGGCGATGACGGCGACGGCGCCGGTCGGTGGTTTGAGTGATACGCCTCTGACGACGACGGGTATGTCCATGAGCCCGAGCAAGCGGTGGTAGAAATCCACGATGTGCCGATGATCGAGGTAGTCGTGTTCTAAAACCAGTGGATTGGTGTAAAAACGCGCCACGCGTGGTAGGGTGCCGTGGCGCAGTGTGATGCGGACTCGCGCGCCGGTGAAGAGGCCGTAGAGGGCGGTCCTGGGGCGGTTGTCGTAGTCGAGGACGTGCGTGAAGTGTCCTCGGCGCAGGTTCCGGAGAAAGTCGAACCATTTTAAAGGTGACGTTGGCAGCGAGATGACGTGATCGACGGATGGATCCATCTGCGACACCGGAGTGAATTTCTCTTCGACTAGGACGGCGATGAAGGCGTTGGGGTGTGCGCGCTTGATATTGGCGAATACACTGCTGAGCAGAACGATGTCGCCGAGGTAGCGGCGGCGGATAATCAGAAACCGGGGTTGGCTGGGAGCGCGGCTTGCGTTAGGTGGTGGCTCCTTTGGTACCCGCCGTTTTTTGGCGGCGCGTAGAAGGTTGTTGGGTAATTTTGCGAGTTTGTGGCGGAGCCAGTAGACGCCGTAGGAAACCGGAGAAAAGTACGTGGTGACGGCGGCTTCGTCGCCGGCGATCCAAGCGGGGCGGTTCTTGATTTTGCGAGCTTGGTAGAGGGTGTTGAAGGTGGCGATGGCGAGGCGATGGCGTGAACCGCCGTTGCGCAGATACGTTTCGAGTAGGGGGCGATAGTGAGCGAAAAGTGTGATGCCTTCGAACTGACCGACGCGAGTTGGACGGTTGATGGATGTCTGTTGCAGAGCGTGCTGGCGGAAGGCGCAGAGCGGGCGGTCGATATAGGCAAAATCGCCCTGGTTGAGCAGGTGAAACCAGAGTTCGAGATCGATCAGCTGGCGGTAGCGGGCGTCGAAGGGGCGCGCGGCGGCGCGGCGAAAGAGTACGGCGGAAGGTTCGCCAATCAGATTTCGGTTTTCGAGGAGGCAGCGGGTGATGACGTCGCTGCCGGGGAGAATGCAGGTGTTGGAAAAATCTTGGGTCGTGGTGACTAGTTTGGCATTGGCATCGACGATTTGTCGCGCACTTGTTGAGAGTGTGACGTGCGGGTCGGCGAGGAGCGGCGCGAGCAATTGCTCCAGCGAGCCGGGCGAGGTGAGATAGTCGTCGCCGAAGACGTATTTGATAAATTCGCCGCGGGCCTGCGCGAGACCCCAATTCCAGTTGCCTGCCATGCCGAGGTTTTGCGTGTGGTGTTTAAAGCGCACCCGCGGATCAGTGCTGGCGAAGTGTTCGGCAATGGCGGCGGTGCCGTCCGTCGAGGCGTCGTCGCTGACGATGACCTCGAGGTTGACGTTTTTTTGGGCGAGGACGGACTCCAGCGTCTGGGCAAGATACCGCGCCTGGTTGTAGCAGGGGATCAATACGCTGATGGCTGGAGAGGACATAGAAGCGTCACAGGCTGCGGTCGGAGCGCGGGGGTTGGCAACTCTCGGATTTGGAACGGGAGGCAATCGTCGTTTGACACGGCTTGTTCAGACTGTGAGTTTGCGTTGCCCGACGAGCATGAAATTCAGCAAGAAGGTAACCCTTGAGGACTTTGTCCGCTATTCCAAGCTGAGGCGTATTTTGCTCAAGCTGCGAGATCGTGAGCGTTACTATGAGTTGAAAGACGATGCCAAACGGTTCAAGTTTGTCGAACAGTTCGAGGCGTTTAAACTGCCCGAAATGCCCGTCATTGCAGCAGGACAACGGGCGAGTTTTAAGCATTCGGGCAATGCGGGTGACATTATTTATGCCTTGCCGTCGTTGCGCATGCTGGCGGGTGAGCAGGGCGCGAAATTGTCTCTGGCGCTCAATGTGCCGATGCGAGATCGCAAGCTGAAACATCCGTTGGGCGGTGTGCAGTTGAACCAGAAAATGTACGACATGCTCACGCCGCTGTTGTCCCGGCAGGACTATATCAAAGAGTTGGCGGTTTATGATGGTACCCCGGTCGACTATGATTTGGATGTTTTTCGTGATGCGCCGTTTCGCATGGATCGGTTGGGGATCTGCCGGTGGTATTTCTATTTGTTTGGCATTGCCTGCGACCTCTCGAAACCGTGGCTAAAGGTCGAGCCAGATCCCGCCTACAAGGATCGGATCGTGGTGGCACGGAGCAAGCGTTACCGAAACCTGACCTTCAGCTACAAATTTCTACAGCAGTACGGCGCGCCGGTCTTTGTGGGCCTGGCGGATGAGTACGAAGATTTCCGCAGTCAGGTGCCGCAGGCGGAGTGGGTTGAGGTTAACGATTTCCATCAACTCGCCCGGATTATCGCTGGCAGCCGGTTGTTTATCGGCAATCAGTCGTTCCCGTATTCGATTGCTGAAGGACTCAAGGTGCCGCGCGTGCTGGAGCTCGATCCTGGCATGCCGAACGTGGTGCCGGCGGGCGAGCACGGCTATGATGTGCTGTATCAGCGGCGGTTTGAGAGCGTGGTAGAGCGCTTGATGGAGGTTCGGCTTGTTTGATGGCGCAGCTATTACCATGGATCCAAAGAGTAATATTACTGGTGGCGAAACGGAGCGTGTTTTCACGGCGCGGGTGCTTGGAAAATATGACGTGGCATTCTATCGATGTCTGGAGACAGGGTACATGCAAACAGAGAAGCCCTACTGGCTTGAGGAGGCGTATAAGTCGCCGATGAATTTGTGCGATACCGGGGTGCTTATGCGTAACACGCATTTCTCGACCGTACTGCGAGCATTTTTTGGAGCGTTTTTTGTGCCTGAGAGCCAGTTTTTGGATTTTGCGGGTGGCTTCGGTGTGTTTACCCGGATGATGAGAGATGCGGGGTTGGATTACTACTGGGACGATCCCTATACCCAAAATGTGCTTGCTCGGGGTTTTGAGCATGCTTCAGGAACGCGGACGTATGCGGCGCTTTCGGCGATCGAAGTGTTTGAGCACCTCGTAAGTCCGAGGGAGGAGATCGCTGGCCTGTTCAAGCTGGCGCCAACACTTCTGTTTTCGACGGTCTTGGTGCCTGAACCGCGGCCGGAGGCGGCTGACTGGTGGTACTACGGCTTGAGTCATGGCCAGCATATATCGTTTTATACTCTACAAGCGCTTGAGGTGCTGGCGCATGAGCACGGCGCGACTTTGGTGAGCAATGGGCGCGATCTACACGCGTTTCTTCAGCGAGGTCTGCTGCCGCAGGAGGTCGATGCGGATTGGTTGCGGAAGTGGTTGTCCCGGGAGGGCCGTGAATATGCGGCTGCAGTTGGTCGTGCATTTGAGTTCTGTCCGAAATTGCATGCGGGCAAGAAACTAAAACATCAGCTGAGGAATCTGGTTCGCAGGTGCCGTTTTCACGCGCCGGGTGTGTATGTATTGAAGGTGCTTCCGGGGTCGCCTGATTATGTGGCGCTGTCGACGTCGTCACTTTCGGCGAGGTACGCTGCTTATTTGTTGTCGGGTGGGGCGGTGGACAGGAAACGGCTGGCGGAGCGTTTTCCTTCATTGACTGTTCCGGATATGGAGCGGATGGCGCAGCGTATGACGGCGCAAAAATAGCGGATCGCTGGTTATACCCATCATGAAGATACTCTATGATCATCAGGTTTTCACCTGGCAGGAGTACGGCGGGATTTCCCGGTATTATTATGAGTTGATCAAGGCTCAGCGCGGGTCAGCTGGGCTTTCGCTGGTGCATTCAAATAATGAATATATTGTCGCTGACCCAGAGTTGGGTGCACTGGTCACGCGAAAGCCGATTATTGCTCGGCCTTCAAAGATCCAGCGCTTATTCACCTCGAAAAAATCTCGCCGTCGGAAATCGGCGGAGGTGATTAATCTGGCGCATTCAATTGAGCAGCTGAAGGCGGGCGCGTACGATCTGTTTCACCCAACTTACTACGATCGCTATTTTATTGAACATGTCGGCGGCCGGCCATTTGTGCTGACCGTGCACGATATGATCCACGAATTGTTTCCCGAGCATTTTCAGCTCCGCGATCCGGCTTCGGCGCAAAAGCGTGAGTTGGTGCAGAAGGCGGCACATATTATCGCGGTGTCTGAGTGTACCAAAAAGGATTTGATGGATTTATACGGCGTGGCGGAGTCACGTATTACGGTTATCTATCATGGGAGTTCGTTGCGGGCGGATGGGCCGTCAGCACAGTTGGTTCTGCCGGAGAAGTATTTCCTCTTGGTGGGGTCGCGCGGCACCTACAAGAACTGCTATTTCACAGTTCGAGCATTGCGTGATGTTTTGAATCGGTTTTCGGATGTGCATCTTGTCTTTGCCGGTGGTGGTCCGTTCTCAGAGGAAGAACGCGGGTTCTTTTTCGGGCTGGGTCTGGCTGAGCGCGTGCATCAAGCGCCCGCGCCGGACGAAGCTTTGCGTTCGTTGTATGCCAGGGCAGAGGCGTTTATTTTTCCTTCACTCTACGAAGGGTTCGGCATTCCGACGATCGAGGCGTTTAGCTGCGGGTGTCCGGTGCTGTCGAGCGACACGGCGGCGTTGAAAGAGGTCGCGGGGGATGCGGCGCTTTATTTTGAGCCGAAAAATGTTCAGTCAATTCAGCAGGCGGTGGTCAGGATACTTTCGGAGCCGGGCATGCGGGAAGATCTGCGCAAAAAGGGTGAGCTGCGGCTTCAGTTTTTTTCGTGGAAAAAGTGCGCGGCACAGACCGTTGCGGTCTACGAAAAAGTTCTGGGCGGTTCACGCTGATGGCTGAGCAGGGCTCATTTCGATTTTCTTGAGGTGTTCCTGTCGGATCAGTGAAAGATTAGTTGCAAGGAGTTGGTCAAAGCGGTTCCGCGTTTGCTTGTAGGTTTTGCGTGCGGCCCAGATGGAGGCACGCAGAAACCAGAGACGGCTCGCTTTGCGCAATTGTTTGAGGTGGGCGTACAGCGAGTTTTTTTTCGTTTGCAGCGTGAGCAGTTCAGGAATTTTCAGACTTTGTACGTCCGGCCGGTGTTGCTGCTGGCGATTTAACTCGAGCCCGAGTTCAAGCAGGCGTTCATTCAATCCGTCGACGTGGTAATCGGAAATTGAATACGATTTAGCGTGAACGCGAAAAGATGAGCCGGATTGCGCGGTGCATACGAAGCGAGTATCGAACGCGTGCTGTATGCCCCAGGCGCCGTCGCCAGAAACGCCGTAGTTGGTGGGGAAAGGGTGGTTTTGTAGATGGGCGGTGCGGTATAGGTTGCTGGCTGAGCTGCCGAGGAGCGCTGCCGTTCGGGTGTGGAGTAATGCGAAGAAATGCGCTGCCACGTCGGTCAGGGTGCAATCAGGCAGCGGGCTTGCGGTCGTAATGATGTCATTAATGGCCCACGGCATTTGGGGCACGGGTTGGTTCTGTTCGTCGATGAAGTTTGGATTGCTCATGACGACGTCGGCCCCGGTCGTTTCGCCGAGAGAGATGAGATGGGTCAGTAATTCACGCGTGATCGAGTCGCCCACGGTTGAGATGTAGAGCCATTTCTTTGTGGCCTGCTGGATGCCGTAGTTCCAAGATTGGTATAGGCCGCGTGGGTGTGTGTGAAAGATGACGGGTCGGCC
>Ga0302322_100003598_pt1 | contig 13361 bp, 7 predicted proteins | sample Fen_T0_2_FD_203757 | JGI IMG/M metagenome (GOLD analysis project Ga0302322, IMG submission 203757) | Peat permafrost microbial communities from Stordalen Mire near Abisko, Sweden - Fen_T0_2 | ecosystem: Environmental > Terrestrial > Soil > Wetlands > Permafrost | place: Sweden: Abisko...
TGAGCTTCAAGCTAAGCAGGAAGTGCTGACTCAGGCCGGATAATAGCTTCCCCGCGCTCATGCTGTTTCCTCCGCTCCTGCTTCAGACCAGGCCTGACCGGTCAGTTCAATGAATACATCTTCCAGCGTTGGTCGCTGAATTTGTAAATCCAGCATTTCATTACCGGTTGCTGCCAGTTCGTTCACGAGCGCGCTGAGGGTCCGGTTAACGTCGGTGGTGATGATCTGCCAACTCAGACCTTCTTCCTTATGGCTCGTTGTCTGGGGCAGCGCTGCTACGTGTGCAGCATCGAGCGGTCGGGTGGTGCGAAACGTTAAACGGGGATTTGCGCGAGCTCGGGCGACGAGCTCGGTTGGCGTGGCGGTCGCGATCATTTGGCCATGGTGCAAGATACCGATCCGGTCGCAAAGTGTGCTCGCTTCATCCAGATTGTGCGTGCTCAGGAGCACGGTTTTACCTGCTGACTTCAGGCCGGAAATGATTTGATGCAGTTCGCGGCGCGCGCGTGGGTCGAGTCCTGCGGTAGGTTCATCTAGCACTAAAATTTCCGGATTGTTCACCAAGGCGAGTGCAAGGAACAGTCGTTGCTTTTGTCCGCCCGAAAGTGATTCGAACGGTTTGCGGGCCTTTGTTACCAAGTCGAACTGCGCGAGCAGTTGGTCGGTGTTGGTTGGTTTGGAATAAAATGAAGCAAAGAGTCGCAGCGCCTCCTGCGGTGTGATCTTGTCCTGCAAGGCAGCTGATTGGAGCTGTGCACCGACGAGTTGCCGAGACTTTGCCGGGTTGGTCGAGACATCGATTCCGTTTATCGTGATCGTACCACTGTCGGGCCGGCGCAACCCGAGGAGACATTCGATCGTGGTGGTTTTGCCTGCGCCGTTCTGGCCAAGCAGCCCAAAAATCTCGCCCGAATGCAGCTCAAAGCTTACGTCGCGCACGGCTTCAACCGAGCCATAACGTTTCGCCAAATTGCGGACGTCGATAGTCGCTGGCGGACGGGTAAACATTTTGTGGTTTCTTTTGAGCTAAGATCGCCGGCGAAGCCGAGGAGATAACAAGCCGGGGAGCATAGGTGTTGCTTATACAAACCAAAGGAAAAACACCGTTTAACAGTCCAAACCTTTGCCTGGCTGTCGGCAAAATGTCACAACCGCGGGTTTGCCGAACCTGGACTCTTTCGCCAAGCTGATGGCGTTTTCCCCACACTATGAAACGCATCAAACGTATCGGCATCCTCACCGCGGGCGGAGATAGCCCTGGACTCAACGCCGCCATTCGCGCCGTCGGCAAGACCGCGGTTGGTCAGTACGGCTGGGAACTTATCGGTTTCCGCGACGGCTTCCTCGGCATGATCGAGGACCGTTCGGTCAACCTCGATACACGCGGCCTCGTCGGCATGCTCACGCTCGGCGGCACCGTGCTCGGCACTTCGCGTGACAAACCGCACCGCATGCCCTCAGAGGGAGGCGGCTCACGCGACATGACATCGGCGATCGTGAAAACCTATCGTCGTCACAAGCTCGACGCGCTGGTGTGTATTGGCGGTGGCGGTACGCACAAGAACGCCGCCCGTCTGATCGAGAAAGGGCTCAAGATTGTCTCGCTGCCCAAAACCATCGACAACGACGTTGCGCTCACCGACGACACGATTGGTTTCGACACCGCGCTGGGAATCGCGACCGAAGTGCTCGATCGCTTGCACAGCACCGCGCATAGCCACCACCGCATCATTATCGCGGAAATCATGGGGCACCGCGCTGGCTGGCTGGCGCTCGGAGCCGGCATAGCGGGCGGTGCTGACGTCATCCTTATTCCGGAGATCGCCTACGATGTCCAAAAAGTAGCCGCCGCGATCCGTCGCCGCTCCGAACAGGGTTCAAACTTTAGCATTGTAGCGGTCGCCGAGGGAGCGATGCCGAAGGTGGACGCGATCCAACTCGAACTCTTGTTGAAGCAACGTGACCAGGCCCGCACTAACCAGGAGAAGAAAGAGGCGAAGCAGGAACTTTCCGTTTGGGACAAAGCTCGCGCTGGGCACACCATGCGTTTAGCTAAACAGCTCGAGGAACTCACACATCTCGAAGCGCGTGTAACGATTCTCGGTTATGTGCAACGCGGAGGCACGCCATCGTGCCATGACCGCCTGCTCGCAACACGTCTCGGCGCGGCCGCAGTGGAATTTATTCGAGAAGGCAAATTCGGCCAGATGGTCGCGGGCCGAGGCGATAACCTGATTGGCGTTCCGATTGCGAAAGTAGCGAACGGCATTAAAACGGTTCCATTCGACCACTGGTGGATTGGCGCCGCCCGCCGCGTGGGAACCAGTCTCGGAGACTAAACCGAGCGCCCGAAGTTCTGTCTAGTACCTATTCGATTGATATAGAGATACGGTCCGGGGAGCGCACGCGTCCCGCGTCTCGCCGAACGCGGTTCGGAGGGCTCGGGCGGGACGCCCAAGCCGACACGCGGGACGCGTGTACTCCCCGGACCGTTCCTTCGCAGGTGGTAATTGTGTCTACAAAACAGAAGATACTCTAGTCGGTGCAGTGTTCCCGTGGGCCTGGACTTGCAGTCGTCGGGAGGCGTCTGACTGCCGTCGGGCCTCGACTTACACGCGTCGGGGTTGCCTTGAACGGCGCGGAACCAGGTCTGATCGCCACTAAACCAGAGCTTACATCCGTCTCACCTTGACGTGCAGGCGTCTCACCTCGATAGGGCGCCGTCTCACCTCGACTGTACGCCATCGGGCATCGATGTGCAGCCGTCTCACTGCAAGTGGCCGGCATTTGCCTACGACTTACACGCACTTTTCGACGACTTACCTACGTTTTTCCTCTGCTGACACGCGTCGGGCCACGACATGCACGCACTTTTTTACAACGTGCACTGACTTTCCCTCGTCTGCCGCCGTTTTTCGACGACTTACACGCGTCTCACCTCGATGTGTAGCCATCGGGCCTCGATTGACACGCACCGGGCCTCGATTGACCACCATTTTTCTGGCACTGCACGCGTTTTTCCGGCCCTTGCAGTCAACTTTCCACAACTTGCACGCACTTACCGGCTACTTCTCTTGTTGGGGCTCCGCTGTCACCCTCAGGCTTGGTTCGGTGCCGGAGGGTTTACCACTAGAGCATTTCAAATTCCGGTGTAGCCGGGGGCGCTGAACCCGGCCTTCTCAATCCCCGGCCTCAGCGCGGCCGGCTACAAGAAGGCACGGTGCCATTTTGTCATTCTTGCGGCTACAGTTTTAGCTTAACTGCTCTAATGGGTTTCGCCAATGGGCGAAATCTTGTGCGAGTGCTGCGGCTGATCGCCGCAGCCGACACGATTCGGGCGGCCAATGGCCGCTGGAGATAAGAAGTCGATCGGTTTTATAATCACTGACGAGGATCGGCGGTAGGGAGGGACTGCCATGTCCGGAGTCTGTACATGTCAGGCCGTCCGGTTCGTCTCGCCACACGCAAACGGCGAATGCGATCAGCCCGATTGTTGATGCCTTCGTTGAGCGGGGAATTTTTGCGTACGGGATTGGCTCGGTGTGCTGCACCGAATTGCGCCCGATGGATGCAGGATCGGTGCAAAGTTAAGATAACTTTTCGGGAAACCGCGTTTCGCCAGCTGAACTTTAAATTCAAAATCCATTTTGTGAATACAGTCTCTTACTGGCGTAAAACTTCGTCGCTGCCGCGATTCCCCGCGCTCGATCGCAATCTCACTGTCGATGCCGTAGTGATCGGTGCAGGTATTACGGGTGTGACGGCCGCCTATTTGCTTAAGCAGCGCGGGCTGTCGGTCGCGTTGCTTGAGCGCGAGCACTGTTGCAGCGGCGATACCGGACAGACCACGGCTCATCTGACCTGCCAGCCCGACGCTGGGTTGTCACAGATCGCTCGAGATTTCGATCGGGAGACGGCGGGGGCGGTTTGGCGCGCAGGAGCAGCCGCAATTTTCCAGATCTCTGAGCTCGTGCGCACGCTGCATATAGACTGTGGGTTCCAGTGGGTGCCGGGTATTCTCCATGCCGCTACGCCTGAAGACGAAACCTGGCTCAAGGAGGAAGCGGCACTCGCCTCTGCGTTAGATATCGTCTGTGACTATCGATCAGTGGTGCCGTTTTTCGATCATCCAGGTGTGGTTTTTCCGAACCAAGCCAAGTTCCACCCGCTGCTTTATCTCACCGCGTTGTTGGAGCGGATTCCGGGAGAGGGCTGTCACGTTTTCGAGCAAAGTGCGGTCGAGGAAATCGATGATGATCCGATCAGAGTCCGGACTGCCCGAGGGCGCATTCGCTGTAAACATCTCATAGTCGCAACTCACAATCCGCTCATGGGAATCACGGGCAAAGTGAAAGCGTTGCTGTTTCAGACCAAGCTCGCGCTTTATACCAGTTATGTGGTTGGCGCGAAACTACCACGCGGATTCCTGTCTGACGCTTTGTTCTGGGATACAGCGGAGCCGTATCATTATCTGCGTATCGAAAATCGAAATGAGCACGACTATGCGATCTTCGGCGGTTGCGATCACAAAACGGGACAGGTTTTGGACACTCCGGGGATCTACCGCGAACTGGAGGCAGAGCTGCACCGTTTCGCTCCGCAAGCCGAGGTGGATGCGCGCTGGTCTGGCCAAGTGATTGAAACCAATGACGGATTACCTTTTATCGGAACTATTGCTGACCACCAATTTGTCGCGACGGGATTTGCTGGAAACGGCATGACTTTCGGCACGTTGAGCGCGATGATGGCGGTTGATTCCGTTAGTGGTCGAAAGAATCGCTGGGCCGAACTATTCGATCCCAATCGCACTAAAATCCGTGGCGGGACTTGGTCGTACATCGAAGAGAATAAGGATTATCCCGTTCATCTCTTTTGCGGCTGGCTTGCCGGAACAGATCGGCGAACCCCCGAGGAGCTCAACTCCGATGAAGGCGCAATTCTCCGTATAAACGGCCAGCGGGCCGCGGTGTACAAAGACAAAGACGGGCAACTTTGCGCCTGCTCCGCGGTGTGTACTCATCTGCAATGTATCGTCGGTTGGAACGCTGCTGAAAAAACGTGGGATTGTCCCTGTCACGGCTCACGATTTCATCCCACTGGAGAAGTAATGTCGGGCCCTGCCGAGCAGCCGCTGGAAAAGATCGACGTCGCAAACGCAAAAGTAGAGCAGTTCAGGTAGATCGGTACCCGCACGGGTTCAGCACCCCCGGCTACAACGGAATTTGAAATGCTCTATTTAATTCGGTCCGATACTTTGCGGTAAAACAAAAAGGCCCGAGAGAAGTTTCTCGGGCCAGTGAACTTTGGCTGGTTAGGACGATCGCATTAATGTCCGACTGGGATTTTAACCAACAGGGTTAATGTCTTCGGCCTTTTCTTTTTTGGATAGCATGCAGCTATTGCCGGTTTCTGGTTTCCAAAAGCAGGGGATTGGGCTTGGATGGGCGGGCAAATTCATGATGCGCACCTTTTCCAAGTGTTTTTTCGGAGCCGCGGCAGGCCTGCTGGCAGCGCCGCTCATCGGTTGGAGTGTAGCCGTGATGCTGTCACGTTTTGGGGTCACACGCTTTGTGCTCGAATCACCTTTTGGTGGTGTGCTCACACTTTCATGTAAGGAAGGGATCCCTGGTGTGCCGTTACAACTAGGCGGAGGTGTGGCGGTGGTTGTCGGCATTTTTATTTCCTACCTTTTGGTTCGCTTGAATCTGCGCTGGTCGAAGGGCTGGCAGGTGACGGGTGCTACGCTGCTCTGTTGTGCGGGTTGTTACACGTGGCTCATGTGGGATGGACCGATGCCCAAACCGATCCCCATGGAGAAACTGCTGCCGCATCCTGGAGTCGTCTGCATGCCACGCGAGCAGGTGTTTGAGGCTTGCATGGACAACCCGTTCAGCAAGGTCGCCGATTGGCCGGTCCGGCTCATTGAATTGAAAGATGCTGAATGCTCCATGTCCTGGGCGCGCGAACACGAAACGGAAATCCGCGCCAATTGGGAGAAGCTGAAGCCCGTCCGCGAGTGGATTGATCGGGTCAATCGCTTCGAGGCGTTTGATGATTATGTCGATGACTTTTCAAAGCCGATTCTGAGGTTCCAGCCTCTGCGGCAGTTTGCCTGGAGTTCACGACAGATGGCCCTCTTGTCTGCTGCGAAAGGAGACTCCTCTATGGCAATTGAGCATCTCGGTGAAATGCTCACGTTTTCCTACCGCTTGCAGCAAGGAAGCCGTTGTTTGGTTACTCTTATGATTGGTGTGGTCGAGGAGAATTGCGCTCTCAAAACCATCCAGGGCCTCCTAGGGGAGAAGGTGCTGACACCTGCGCAGCGCGAAGCACTCGCCTGTTTGGTGGATCAGCGGTCGACTGAATGGGAGGATCTTGAGCGATGTTTGGTCAATGAATGCGCCTTTCATGAAAAGGCGTTGCAGAATCCTGCGCTAGTAGCTGGTCAAATGGATCCTCGATGGCTGCGTGCCATCCTTCCAGTGTCATATACCCGGAACTCAACGATTCGGGAAATCAGGTGTGAGTATGAGCGTATCGCGGTTGAAGCACGCAACACAGGTGAAGGCGTTATTCATGCCGCAGATATGTACGCAGAACCCGATATGCCGCCTCTACGCTGGAAGAACTATGTGGGGCTGTTGATAAGAACGTCACTCGTCCCACACACACACAAGCTCGGCAATAATCTTCGCCAAAAACAGGAGCTCCGGGCCAAGGTGCTTGAGGAACTCAGGAAGCCATTTTCTCCATGAAGTCTCATTTGAAGTTCATCCTCTCCGTTGCGCTCTTTCTTGGGGCGGTCGCGGTGGTTTCGATTCCTGTTTTGCAATCGATGCTATCGCATGAAACAGGGTTAACGAAATTCCAATCATCCGGCGTTCTAAAACCTTACAATCCGAAGGAGACGATTTCCGTGGATTTTCCCAAGGAGAACGCAGGGATAATCTGCAAAAATCTGGCGGACCTTTTCGAGATCACCATCCACGTGCCGACCGAGTTGGCCAATAAGGAGGTGACCGTGAAGCTGATCGATGTCACCTTGGTAAAACTGCTCGAAGCCGTGTTTCCGGAGGAGGGAATTCAGGTCCGGTATGAAGGGAGCAATATCTACGTCACCAATCGACCTATTCCCAAAGAATACCCCAAGGTTGTTGCCGCGCTTTCGTGGATAGAAAAAATCTCCGGGCTCACGGGCTTGGTTGCTGCGGTGGTTTTCTTCGGATGCCTATTCTGGCGGCGTCATGTTCAGCATCTCAGTTTCGACCTCTGGAAGTCGCTTGGACTTGTCTTTGTGTTGGCCGGGTTTTGGTCGGTGCTTAACTGGAACGAGGTGATAGCGGCCAAATCGCTTTTGGATTTTCTCAAACCGCTCAATGCCTGGTTTATCCTCACCGGGATCGGTTTATGGCTGCGGTATCCGTGGGCTCGATACCTGAGCCTTATCGTGGGCTGGGGTGGCATCGGTATTCTCATTGTGGTGGCGATTATTGGAAGGGACGTTGTTGCGATTCCGTTCGTCATCGGGAAGTTGTTGCCGGTCTTCGCCATTCTTGCACTCCTCCATTCGATTGCTGGACGTCAAGCGTTGTTGACTGAGTCACGAAGCGCGATGGACGACGTCCGATAACCCTCCGAACCGCTACAACAAAAAGGCCCGAGAGAAGTTTCTCGGGCCAGTGAATTTTGGCTGGTTAGGCAACAGCATTAATTTTATTCGTGCGAGAAGAGTTTCACTTTCACTACGCGTGGGCCGGTGGCGGTATCGAAGTTGTCCCAACGCCAGAAGGGGATCTGAACCGCGCTGCCTTGGTTGGTTTGGTCGCCGTTCAGACGGCGGCCATTGACCCACGCGCCGTTGACGAAAACCTGCTCCCAAATCTCGGCGAATCCGACTTCACGTTTCGCCACGGAGGAGAAGGTCACGGCCAGACCGTCACCCGCGATGAGGAACTCGTCCGGCGCTGTATTGATAATGAGTCCGTAAGCGCGTTCGTCGGGAGAAGGATTATTATAGATGACGTGAGCCACGTATCCGCCCAAAGCGATATCGCAGTTGGACTGTGTCCCTGAGGTATCCTTGACGCCCTCCAATTGCTGCGCTGTGCCTTTGGGCTCTTCGGTCTGCAGAATGCCTTCCATCCGGCCAGTCCCTTGGAACTGGAGGATCAGGGGGCTGAGGTCCGAAACGAGCTTGAGACTCGTCGCGATAGGACCGTCCACCGCCTGGCCCTCAAGACCGAAAGGCGCAAAGCAGATCGTGTCGTGATGGGCGACCGCCCAGAATACATTGCGCGCGGCTTGGTATAGTTCGATAGCCGAGGGCTTGTACCAAACGTCAGCGTGGGTCTCCGGGATTAGGAGTGGGTTGTCGGGCCGGTGGTACGTGGCGGTGACCTCCTTGAAGTTGTTCGCGTAGAGATCGGGCGCACAAATCGAAATCGCGGGCGCGGCAACTTTCCATACGTCGATGACGCGATGATTGGGGCCGCCGGAGGGAAACTTCCCGGGTTCGCCGTCGCCCGCCAGCCACGCATTCACGTAGAGCGGGAGATCGTAGGCAGCCTTACCCGAGGCCGCGATCTCACCGATGTAGGAGGCGTAGCGCCAAGCCATGAAAACTTCGTCACCATCCTTTGTGGGGCCGAAGACTTCCGCCCAAGAGCCACGCTCCTTGCGTCCGTTCTGTTGCCAGAGCGCTTCAAGATGCGGCGTGAGACGGCCCTTGTTCGCGATCATATAATCCAGCAGCGCTTGGGGAACTTGACCGGCAAACGCGCTGGCTGCTTCGGGACTGTGGTCACGTGATTCGAAAAGGCCGCTCTCGTTCTCAACCTGAACCATGATCACCGTGTTTTCTTTCTCATCGATTTTGCGCAGATGGCTCATCATCGCGGTGAAGGCGGCCTTGTCCGCATCGCGCGACTGTTGGCCGAACGTGGAGAGCGCGGACATGGGGCGCCCGTTCGCATCGAGTGCACGCGGGAAACGCACGGTGTCCCGGCGCACCCATGCCGGCGCATATTGGGACACTCCATTCTTCCAGCTGCCAAACCACAGCACGATAAGCTTCATCTGGTGTTTACGCGCTGTGCGAACCATGTGGTCGAGCTGCCCGAAGTCATAGGTGCCTTCGGTTGGTTCGAGCAACTCCCATGTGACCGGGGCAAGCACGGTGTTGGCGTGGAGCCGAACCAGCTTGTTCACCGTGCGATCGAAATACTCGGAATTGCCTGAGGACGAGTTGTGTACTTGGCCGCCGATGATGAGAAACGGCTTGTCCTCTACGATCAGTTGCGCTGCGGTGCCGTGCATCGCGAGATGCGGTGCTTTCGCGATGGCCGAGTTGAATGTGCAAAGGACGATCCCAGTCGCCAGAATGTTGATGAGGTAACGAGACATAGGGTTATTTTGGAAACCGGATTTCCGGACGGATTATTGGGCTACTCGGGACTTGCGGGTTTAGGGTAATGAGCGCTCGACGCAGTTCGATTTTCTCATCACCACCGGATGACGGCAGGCTTGACGACTCGCGAAGCGAAAACAAGCCGGGAACCATTGCTACGACTAAAGATGGCTCAATCGCAAAACAAACGGCTGCTCTTCGATGAGCGCACCGGCACCCTAACGGATGGGCGGTCACGGCAAAATTGTCGGCGGGCAGCTGTTGCCGGTTTTTATCTGATCGTAAGCACGAGGTATTCGGGGCCGTCAAAATAATGTTCCAGCAGCTTCTGTGCTTGTTCCAATCACAAATATCGAACTATTGAACAAATCTATTTGAATTAACTATTTTGCCGTACTCGTAAGCCGCGGTGACATAAGTGATCGCCTCTTCTTTCGGTAGGCCACCTCGAACCAACTGTCGTATCCAGTCTTCGAGACTTCTACTGCACGCAGAATGGGGCTTTCGCGATTTGGTTGTATCCAAAGTCCGCTTTGGTAAATAAAAGCGCCGGGCTGTTAGGCCCGGCGCTTTTTCGTGTAGTTATTTAATTCAACGAAGCTTCAGCCGTGTAGCTATTTAATTCGATTCGACATTTACTACCGGTACTCTTCGTTCGTGATCGCGTTGATGATTTTGAAATTTTCAACGTGGTAGTTGAGGTCGGCGCGGAAGGCTAGCTTCACGCCGAACAGTTTTTCCATGCGCACGAGCAGATCGGCGTCTTCTGTGCGGAGGCGTTCGAGGATGCTTGGGTGCACCAGCACGCGCAGTGAGTATTCCTTGCCGTCATTGCGCGCTTGGAGGCGGCGGACGACGGAGGACAACTTGCGCTGGAGCTCGACCGACATGGTTGTAGCGGATTTCACAATACCGCGGCCACGGCAGTAGGGGCAGTCCGTGTACAAATTGCTCGAGAGCGACTCCTGCTGGCGCTGGCGCGTCATCTGCATGATGCCGAGCTGCGAGATGGGTAGGATGTGGTTCTTGGCTTTGTCTTCGGACATAGCCTGGACCATCTTTTCGTAAACGGCGTTGCGATGGCGCCGTTCTTTCATGTCGATGAAATCCATGATGATCAGGCCGCCGAGATTGCGCAGGCGGATCTGACGGGCGATCTCGGTCGCGGCTTCGAGGTTCACCGCGTAGATGGTGTTCTTTTCGTCGCCGCCGCGGTTCTTGTGGGAGCCGGTGTTGACGTCGATGGCGATGAGCGCCTCGGTTTCGTCGATCACGATTTCGCCGCCGGAGGGCAGCGGGACGCGACGTTGGAAGGTTTGCTCGATCTGACGCTCGATGTTGAAGCGTTCGAAGATCGGAATGTTGTCCTTGTAGAGGGCGATCTTCGAAGCTGAGCGCTTGCTGATCTGAGCGACGAGCCTTTGCGTACGGCTGTGGTCCTCAGCGCTGTCGATGAGCACGCGGTCAACTTCCTCGGTGAGGAAATCACGCACGGTGCGTTCGACGAGGTCGGGCTCTTGGTAGAGGCAGGCCGGGGCTTTGTCGGTTTGTAGTTTCTCTTGAATGCCGGCCCAGGTCTTGAGGAGCAGGTGCAGGTCGCGGACGAAGTAACGCGTCTTCTTGCCTTCGCCGGCGGTGCGTACGATCACGCCCATACCTTCCGGAATGGTGAGCTCGTTGATCATCTGCTTGAGGCGTTGGCGCTCTTTGTGGTCCTCGATCTTGCGTGAGATACCGCATTGATCGGAGAACGGCATGAGCACCAGATAGCGGCCGGGCAGGGCAAGATTGGTTGTCGTGCGCGGGCCCTTGGTGCCGATCGGGCCTTTCGTCACTTGGATGACGATGTCGGTGCCGGGCGGATACATGCCCGGGATATCCTTGACGGTCGGCTCGGAGGGCCGGATCGGGGCGTTCTTCTTTTTGTTAACGCGAACGACTTCGACGGACGAGTCGGCGGCGGCCGGGAGCATATCCCAATAGTGGAGGAACGCGTTTTTGCTGTAGCCGATGTCGACGAACGCCGCTTTGAGGCCGGCATCCAGATTCTTGATACGGCCTTTGTAAATGCCGCCAACCATGCGGTTGTCGGACTCGCGTTCGATCTCGAACTTCTCAAGCGTGCCGTCGATCAGAAGAGCGACGCGCTTCTCGAGCGGTTCGGAATTGATGATAAGTTCGCGGAAGGAAGTTTTCTCCTTCTTGAAAACTGAAAGGATCTTCTGGAGTAGAGGACGCTGTTGGGCTCGTTCCTTGGCGCCGGCTTTTAGTTCGGCGGGACTGACAGGATCGATGGAAGTTTGCGGCGGAGGATTAGTGAGCTCCTCGTCATATTTTTGAACGGCATCCTGGGGCGGGAAGTCGTTGGTGTCGGGGGTGGGTTGCGATGTGTCGCTCATGTGGCGGGTTGTCGTGTGTTGTTACGACGGTTGGCTCCGGCGCCTGGGTTGCGGCGCAGGAAATTCCGGCAAAGCGGTCGATAGCGCGAAGAAGCGATTTCATGTGAAATCCTTCCTGAAGCGATAGACGCTCTGGACCAGTCCTTGCAGCAAGCAGCAACTAAGCACAAAAGAGCCACCGTAGCTGATGAAGGGAAGCGGTATGCCCGTGATGGGCACCATCCCGAATGTCATCGCGATGTTAACGAACACGTGCACCGCAAACAGCACTGTCACGCCGATGGCGAGCAGTTTGCCGAAGCGATCTCTTGCGAGGCCGGCGATGCGAACGCCGTTAAACATCACTACTCCAAACAGGGTGAGAACCGTGAGGCTTCCCAAAAAACCTTCTTCCTCGGCTATGACCGAGAAGATAAAATCGTTATGCGCAACTGCCGGCGGGAGGTAACCGAGTTGGGCTTGCGTGCCCTTGGTCCAACCTTTGCCGGTAAATCCCCCCGAACCGACCGAGATCTGCGACTGCGTCAGATTCCAGGCATCTTTGGTTCGGGACGGATCGATGATGTCAGGCGCGATAAAAGTGAGGATGCGGTTGCGCTGATAATCGTGCAACGGGAAGATCGAGTGCGGCTCGAACTTGCCCTTATCGTTGATGTACGAATATCCGTGTCCGTCCATGTACTGCACGTAGCTGTACGAATCCCACGCGACGATGCCCACGAGCAGGACGAACGCACCCAAGGCTGCCGCGAAAAAACGCGTCGAGAGCCGGGAAACGTAGAGCATGGAAAATACCAGAGGAGGCAGCACAATGGCCGACTTGAGGTCGGGTTGCAGGAAGATCAACAACATGGGTATCCCTACCGCAAGTGCCAATTTCCCGAGGACGCCCAACGATTGGGCAATCGTGCCGACCTGCGATCGGGTGAGGATGCTCGCGACGATCAGAAGCACCGCTACCTTCGCTGTTTCTGACGGTTGGTAGTTGAAAAAGCCCAGCTCGATCCAGCGAGATGCGCCATAAGCTTCTTTACCCCCGAAAAGCACGTACACCAACGGTATTAAGCAGCCGATGTAGAACCAATGGGCCAAGCTTAGCCATAGCCGGTAGTCGATGAGCGAGACCAACGTGTACAGCACCGACCCGACACCCAGAAAGGCGATCTGTTTAAACCAGAAGGTCTTTGTTAACGCCGAAATCCACCGCAGCAGACCGTCTTTGGACGAGACGCTCAGATTCGTCGAAAACTGTGCGCTGTAGATAAACATCACACCGATCGTGCAAAGCCCGAGCATAGCCAGCGGAGTCACCCAATCGGAACGTTCGCGGGTGGTCCGTTTGAAAATGCTCAGATAATTGGAAAGGACCGATTCAGTTACGGGCACAACAGCCCGACGAAAAACACCCCCCGCACGAATGGCAATCGTGGAGCGCAGGCGAGAGCGGACTTTTAGGAACGGAGGGTGCCGGTAATCTGGAATCGGACGGCCGAATGTCCGCCTGCGGTCCTGACTTGATGTAGCTGGCCGCCGAGGCCGGGGATTGAGAAGGCCGA
>Ga0302322_100003601_pt1 | contig 13355 bp, 6 predicted proteins | sample Fen_T0_2_FD_203757 | JGI IMG/M metagenome (GOLD analysis project Ga0302322, IMG submission 203757) | Peat permafrost microbial communities from Stordalen Mire near Abisko, Sweden - Fen_T0_2 | ecosystem: Environmental > Terrestrial > Soil > Wetlands > Permafrost | place: Sweden: Abisko...
TGTTGGGAGAGGGGACTGCTGTGCCGAAAGCCTTGGACGACCTCGACCGTATCGTCCAGGGGCTGGAATTCGACGATTTCGATGAGCACCTGGAACGGTTCGAGAAGATCGTCGTCCACGACGAAGACTTCGAGTTCTTGGCCCGGAACATCTTCCACGCTTCGGCCAAGACCCTCATCACCCGGGTGTTGTGGGATTTGGCCATCCAGAAGGGTTTTGCCAGCCCGGAAGACGAAGAACTCATCAAGAATATTCGTATGTGGTGGAAAGAGTAGGCGACACGGCACCCCGAATTTGCTAAGATCGGGGCCCATGAGAGTGGAAGTGTGTTACCGACAGGGTGGACTCGACAGCCGGGGGGGCCGATGGGGGGCCGAGACCGTTGACGTCTACCTGTGGGACGGGTTGCCTCTGGTATCCGAAACTTTGGCCGCCCTGGTCTTCGCTGACCCCGTGGTCCAGTTCGCCGTGACAGACGGTTCTGGACCTGACCGGTCTCCTCGATCGGACTGGAAATGGTTGGTCGAGGTCAGTTACAAGGCCGGGGTCACCAACCCTACGGCCATCACCGCCCGGGAAGCGCTGGAGACGGCCCTGGGCCTTCACTTCGACCCCGAAACCACCACCGTCCAGACGGCCACGATGTGGCTGTTTTCGTCATTCCCCGTTGCTTCGATGGTGACAACCACAATAGCGGGCCTCCATAACCCCTTGATCCAGCAGGCCGTGGTGTTGACCAGGGACGAATGGACGACCGGGAAACGCCTTCCCCAGCTCTATCCCAGCGCCCATGGGGTGGGGACCCGGCCGGTGGAGACCGTGCCCCTGACCAACCTGGAAGGCGAAGCGTTGGTTAGGCTTTCCAAGGACCGCTTGCTCGCGTTAACCCTGGCCGAAATGGAAGCTATCCGGGGGTATTTCCGGGACCCAGCCACCCAGGCTCACCGCCAGGCGGCGGGGCTGCCTGCCGAACCCACCGATGTGGAACTCGAAATGGTGGCCCAAACCTGGAGTGAGCATTGCAAACACAAGATCTTCGGGGCCCACATCGCGTACACCGATTCGGAAACCGGAGAGGCGAGTGAGATCCGCAGTTTGTACTCCACCTACATCAAACAGACGACCCGGGATCTGGAACCCCATCGTTCTTTTTTGCGGTCGGTGTTCCACGACAACGCCGGGGTGGTTCAGTTCGACGACGACACGCTGGTGTGTTTCAAGGTAGAGACCCACAACAGCCCGAGCGCCCTGGACCCCTTCGGAGGGGCCATCACCGGCATTGTGGGGGTCAACCGCGACATCCTCGGTACGGGCAAGGGTGCTAGGCCCATCTTCAACACGAACTATCTTTGCTTCGGCGACCCCGCCACCCCCGCCGAAGAGATTCCCTCGGGATTGCTCCACCCCCGGGCGGTGCTCCGCGGCGTCCACCAGGGCATCATCGAAGGTGGCAACCATTCGGGCATCCCTACGGTGGCCGGCGGTTTCCTCTTCGACGATAGCTACAAAGGGAAGCCCTTGGTGTTCTGCGGCACTGGCGGCATCCTGCCGGCCGAGGTGAACGGCGAAGCCAGCTTCATCAAACACATCGACGCCGGTGACTTGGTGGTCATGCTGGGGGGACGCATCGGCAAGGACGGCATCCACGGGGCCACGTTCAGCAGTCTGGCCCTGGACGAGACCAGTCCCACCAGCGCCGTCCAGATCGGCGATCCCATCACCCAGAAGAAAATGCTCGACTTCCTGCTGGAAGCCCGGGACCTAGGCCTCTACAAGGGCATCACCGACAACGGTGCCGGCGGTTTGTCCTCCTCCCTGGGGGAGATGGCCGAGAGTTCCGGAGGCGTCCGGATCGACCTTGACCTCTGTCCCCTGAAGTACCACGGCCTGGCGCCTTGGGAAATTCTGGTCAGCGAAAGCCAGGAAAGGATGAGCTTGGCGGTGGATCCTTCGACCATCGACGCCTTTCTCACCTTGGCGACGAAACGCGGCGTCGAGGGGGCCGTCATTGGGCTGTTCACCGACGACGGCTGGGTGGACCTGCGCTACGAAGGCAAACCCGTGGGAGCCCTGTCCCTTGCCTTTCTCCACCAGGGACTGCCCCCGATGAAGCTGAAGGCGGCCTGGGTCCCTCCCCAGCGCCACCCCCAGCCCCTTCCCGACCTGGACCTTTCCGAAACCCTGCTCCGGCTTTTGGCCGACCCCACGGTGGCCAGCAAGGAGGGCCTGGTGAGGCAGTACGACCACGAGGTCCAGGCCCGGTCGGTGGTGAAGCCGTTCTGCGGCGAAAAGATGGACGGCCCCACCGAGGGCGCGGTGCTCAAACTTAAGCCCACGTCGAACCGCGGACTCACCGTTACCCACGGCGTCTGCCCCCGGATCGGCGATACCGACCCCTACCAGATGGCCCTGAACGCCGTGGACGAGGCCTACCGGGCCCACATCGCCCTGGGCGGCGACCCCGAGAACGCTTCGGCTCTGGACAATTTCTGCTGGCCCGACCCCGTGGAAAGTTCCTATACCCCCGACGGCCCCTACAAACTCGCCCAGCTGGTGAAGACCTGCCGGGGACTGAGGGACGCTTGCCTGGCGTACGGACTGCCGCTGATCAGCGGCAAGGATTCGATGAAGAACGACGCGGTGATGAACGGAAAGAAGGTGTCGATCCGGCCCACCCTTTTGGTGTCGCTGATGGGGGTCATCGAAGACGTGACCAAGGCCATGACCACCGACTTCCTGGCCCCCGGCGACTTGATCGTGCTGTTGGGCGACTCCCGGCCCGAACTGGCCGGCTCCACCTTGGAAAAGGTTTTGGGAGTCTCTCTAGCCGGGGTGCCTACGGTGGAACCAAAGAAGGCCCTGGGCCTGTACCGGGCGGTGGCCGCGGCCCTGAAGGCCGGGCTGGTCCGCAGCCTCCACGACCTTTCGGACGGAGGGCTGGGCGTGGCCCTGGCCGAGTCGGCTTTGGGCGGGCGCTGGGGCGCCAGGATCACCCTGGACGAACTGCCAGGGTCCGGCGGCACCGACCCGGAGCTCCTGTTCGGCGAGAGTCCTTCGCGGTTCCTGGCCACCGTGGCCCCGGACCGGCTCGATGCCTTCCTCAAGACCCTCAAGGGACAAAGTTGCGCCGTGATCGGGGTGGTGGTGGAAGAACCCCGGGTCACTGTGGACAGCCGGGCCCAAACCGTGGTCGACCTCGGCCTCGACCGCATCCTGACCGCCTGGAACAGCCTGGAGGCCGTGCGATGACCAAGGTGAAAGCGGGAATCCTCACGGGGTTCGGCATCAACGCCGATGGGGAGCTGGCCCAGGCCTTCGTCCTGGCTGGGGCCGAGGCCGAACTGTTGCCGGTGACCAGCCTGGTGGAAGAACCCCACCGTCTGAAGGAGTTTCAGATTTTAGGGTTTCCCGGGGGGTTCAGCTTCGGCGACCACCTGGGTTCAGGCCGGGTGCTGGCCCAGCTGATCAAACAGAGGTTGAAAGACGATCTGGCGGCCTTCACCGACCGGGGCGGGCTGGTCCTCGGGGTCTGCAACGGGTTCCAAACCCTGGTGAAAATGGGCATCCTCCCCAACTTGGCCGGGGACTGGACCCCCGAGACTTCGCTGATCGGGAACGACGTCGGTGTGTTCCAAGACCGGTGGGTGGGCGTGTCGTATAACCCCCTGAACACCAGCCCGTGGATCCGGGGCCTGAGAGACAACGACCTCCCCATCCGACATGGAGAGGGCCGGTTCCAGGTACGGGACCCCGCCATCCTGAAGTCCCTCCACGAAAGGAATCTGGTGGCGGTGACCTACCGGGGCCCCAACCCCAACGGTGCCGTGGACGCCATAGCGGGAATCACCGACCCCACGGGCCGGGTCTTTGGCCTCATGCCCCACCCGGAAGCCTTCGTCACCCGGCTGAACCATCCGTTATGGCGGCGCCGGGCCGATGTGGGTCCCCTGGGCCTCGAGGTGTTCCTGAACGGGGTCAAGCACTTTCAATAGGAAGGGGAGGGGCGCCCATGGCCGAACGGAAAAGGATCAGGGTTCTCAAGCGCGACTTGGAGAAGCAGATCTTCGACCTCAAGAACCTTCTCGAGATCAGCAAGAGCCTGAGTTCCACCCTCGACTACCACATCCTCAACGACTCCATCCTCTACACTTGCCTCGGGGCCCTGACCGTCATCAAGGCTGCGTTCTTCAGCAAAAAGAACATCGACGCCACCGATTTCACGCTTCATCGGTCGTTCCTGGGGTTCGACATCGACCACAACCGTTCGTACAGCATCCAAGAAGTCAGCCCGCTGGTGGACTACCTGAGCCGGCATCCAGCCTGCCACGACCCCGAGGCCCTGTACCGCGTGGTCCCGTCGTCGCCGGAAATCGAAGTGCTCCAGGGCATCGAACCCCACATCCTGGTCCCCCTCCAGGCCAAGGGCGTGATCAACGGCATCCTCGTCCTGGGGGAGAAGATCGGCGGGGAACCCTTCGACGAAAGGGACAGGGACTACCTGATGAACATCGCAGGTTTGGCGGCCATCGCCATCCACAACGCCTACCTCTTCGAGCTGACCACCACCGACCGGATGACCAAGCTCAAACTCAAGCATGCCTTCCTCAACACCCTTCAGGACAGGATGCGCCGGGGTAACTTGCCCGATGAAACGGTCTCGTTGGTGATGCTCGACATCGACCATTTCAAGCGGGTGAACGACACCTTCGGGCACCTGGCCGGGGACGAGACCCTGAAGGGGGCTGCGGCCATCGTCCTGGAGGAAGTCAGAGTGGTGGACGTGGCGGCCCGGTACGGGGGAGAGGAGTTCATCCTTCTGCTCCCTGGCACCGACAAGAAAGGAGCCTGGGAGGTGGCCGAGAGGATCCGTAAACGCATCGAGGACGCGGGGTTTGTTTCGGGACAACGGCTGGTCCGGGTGACGGTGAGCCTCGGGGTGGCCGAATACGACCCCTACCTCGACAATTCCCCCGCTGTTTTCATCGAAAGGGCGGACAGGGCGCTTTACGCGTCCAAACAGAACGGACGCAACCGCTCCACCCTTGCCGACTAGGGGGATTTTCCCTATCCTGACACCATGGCCTCCCTCCTTCCACCCACCGCTGCCGAGCTTCGGCAGCGTTCCCTCGACCTCCACCGCCGCCTCGGCGGCAAGCTTTCGGTGGTCGCCAAGGAGCCGGTGGCCGGGCCCGCCGACCTGGCGATGCTCTACACCCCCGGGGTGGCCGAACCCTGCTTGGAAATCGCCGCCCGGCCCGAAAGTGTGTACGACTACACCGGGAAGGGAAATACCGTCGCCGTGATCAGCGACGGGTCGGCCGTGCTGGGTCTGGGGGACATCGGCCCCGAGGCCGGGCTTCCGGTGATGGAAGGCAAGGCCTTGCTTTTCAAGGAGTTCGCCGGCATCGACGCCGTTCCTCTGGTGCTGGGGACCAAGGACCCGGCGGCCATCGTCGCCGTCATCCGGGCCGTGGCTCCGTCGTTCGGCGGCATCAACCTCGAAGACATTTCGGCTCCCCGGTGTTTCGAAATCGAGGCCGCCCTCCAGGACGGCTTGGATATCCCGGTGTTCCACGACGATCAGCACGGAACCGCCGTGGTGGTGTTGGCGGCCCTGACCAAGGCAGCGGAACGGGCGGGCAAGGAGTTCGCCGGCTTGAAGGTGGTGGTCAACGGGGCCGGGGCCGCCGGCACCGCCATCAGTCGATTGCTTCTGGCCGCCGGGGTGAAGGACGTGACCGTGTGCGACCGGTCGGGCATTTTACAGGCCGGCGACCGGTCCCTGAACTCGGCCATGGCGGCCTTGGCCGCCGCCACCAACCCCCGGGGCCTTTTGGGGGATCTGGCCGTGGCGGTGGCCGGGGCCGACGTCTTTATCGGGGTGAGCGGCCCCCGGGTGCTGGGGGCTGCCCACATCCGCTCCATGGCCCCTCGGCCCGTGGTGTTCGCCCTGGCCAACCCCGAGCCGGAGATCTTTCCCGCGGAGGCGCTGGCCGCCGGGGCCTTCTTGGTGGCCACGGGACGGTCCGACCACCCCAACCAAATCAACAATGTCTTGGCGTTCCCCGGCATCTTCCGGGGGGCCCTCACCGTCCGGGCCCGGCGGATCACAGAAGGGATGAAGCTGGCGGCCGCCCAGGCCATCGCCGCCTTAGCCGGCACCGGACCCGAGGGGCCCGGGGCCATCGTCCCGTCGGTGTTCCACCGGGAGCTGACCTTCCAGGTGGCCCTGGCCGTCGCCTTGGCCGCGGTGGCCGAGGGCGTGGCCGCTGTTCCCCTCGACCGGGCGGCCGTGGTCCAGAGCATCCAGAGGGGCCTCATCGAGGCCGGTGCCCACAGGACGCTGAGGACCAGGCATTTCACCGGATCTTCCTCCCCCGTCGCCGCCCGGAGGGTCCAGGAACGTATCGGCGAAGGCCTGGTCCGCCTCGGTATCCTCACCGAAGAGCAGTGCGACCGGGTCCTGGCCCTTCAGGCCCAGGGTGACCGCCGGCTGTTCGGCGAAATCGCCCTTTCCTGCGGCTTCCTCGACTTCGAAACTCTGATCGACTACCTGCGGCGGCCGGGAGGGTCGGCGTGAGCCACCTGGTCGAGGCCGAGATCTGGACCGTGGCCAAGACCGACCAGGGGAACGCTGTGCTGGTGAAGCCCGTGGACGGCGACAAGGCCGTGCCCATCTTCATCGGACCCCTGGAGGCGCAGAACATCCTTCTGGGCCTCGGCGAAGTGGAAATTCCCCGGCCCCTGACCCACGACCTTCTGCTGTCGTTGCTGACCACCCTGGATGTCCGACTGGTCCGGGTCGATATCCACACCTTCAGCGAAGGTACTTACTACAGCAACCTCATCCTCGATCACGGCGGCCGCCGCCTCGAGGTCGATGCCAGGCCTTCCGACTCCCTGGCCCTAGCCGTCCGGGCCGACTGCCCCATCTACATCGACCTCGACCTAGTGGAAGAAAGTGGCGTCAGCCTCGAACAGCTGCGCCAAGCCGCCGATGTGGCCGAAGAAGGCGACGATGAACCCGAACCCGAGGCCGAACCCACGGCCAAGGACGCCGAGCTAGTCGACCTCCGGGTTCGTCTGGACCAAGCCGTGGCCCAGGAAAACTACGAGGAAGCCGCCCGGCTGCGAGACGCCATCCAGAAACTCGAAGACGCCTGAATTCCGCTTTCGCGGACCGGCCCGGAATCCCCGAAGATCGGGAGAAAACCTCCGAGGACTCCCGAAAAACCCCCGGGGAGAGGACCCGAAGCAGGCATGGGTCCACCCCTCGGGGTTTTTTCCCGCTCCTGGGACAAACACCACCCCAACTTCCCCATTCCTTGCCGTTCCTCTGGGCCGGAGACCCGGGCCTCGGAGGTTCTCGCTCCCCTCTTTTTGACCGACAACCTGCCCAACGGGGATGGCACGCCGTTCCCCAGGGAACACCGCCCCGGAGAAAACGGCAAAGCCCAGGGCACAGGACCCGAGATCGTCCAACCTCGACCTCGAACCATTCCTGAAAGAAAACCCAAGACAACTCGGAGACCGTCCTCGACCCAGACCCAATTCAGACCCAGCACCCCGAGGTTGAGCCCAGCCGACCGGTGAGATACACGTCTTCCGGCGAGATCGGGCACCCCATCTCAGAGGTATCCAACAACCTCTCGACCACAAACCCCCGTTCAAGCGAAGCGAAGAACCGCGCCGTCAGGGTCCGCCAGCGCAGCGAAGCGGTTTTGGAACTGCTCCAGAAGTCGCAACAGAACCCGTCAAAGAACCCGCGCCGGGACCAGGCGCTGAGCGAAGCGAAAGCCACCCCGGAACCCGCGAAGGAGATCGGCCTTTTGGCTAGGTCGAGGCGAGGCGAGGCGAAGCCCGGAGACGTACTGGAAGTACGTTGAGGACCCGAGCCGACCCGAGAAGACGCCAAAAGCCCGAGATCCGAGCGTGCCGCGGCCTATTTCCTTGACGGGGTGTTGACCCGGCTCTAGAGTGAAGTAACCCCACCCGCCTCGACTTCCGGAGGTTCCTTCCCCATGGCCTTTCCTACCTTGAAAACCCCCCTCACGGGCACCGCGGTGCCCCTATCCTCCCTGCGAAGCCGCCAGGGCTCGGGCATCGGAGAATTCCCCGATCTGGTCGCCCTGGGGGACTGGTGCCGGGACGCTGGCTTGTCCCTGATCCAACTGCTCCCCATCAACGACACGGGGTACGAGAGTTCTCCGTACAGCGCCCTGAGCGCCTTCGCCCTCCACCCCGTCTACCTCCGGCTGTCGGACGTGGCCGGGTACCCGCTCATCGAGGACCAGGTCGGCGCCCTGACCGCCCTCCACACCCGAGCCGAGGTAGACCACGCCGCGGTGTGGGGGGCAAAACAGGGGCTTTTGCGGCAGCTTTTTGAGAAGTCGTTGTTCACCGACGCCGCCGCCGAGGCGTGGCTGGCCGAAAACCCCTGGGGCCGGGCCTACGCCGTGTTCTCGGCCCTCCGGGAGCGGTACTCCCGGGCAGGGTGGCAGGCCTGGCCCGATCACCGGAAGGCCACCGGCGAACAAATCCTCGGTTTGTGGAAGGAACTGGGGGCCGAGGCGTGGTTCCCTGTCTGGTTGCAGATCCAGGCCGAAACCCAGCTGTTGGCGGCGGTGAAGTCCCTGGAAGCCTTCGGGGTCGCCCTCAAGGGCGACATCCCTATTCTGCTCAACGAAGACAGCGCCGACGTTTGGGCCCACCCGGATTACTTCGACCTGTCCCTCCGGGCCGGGGCCCCGCCCGACGGGATGAACCCCGAGGGCCAGAACTGGGGCTTCCCCGTCTACCGTTGGGATGCCCTGGCCCGGGACGGCTACGGCTGGTGGAAGGCCCGGCTCAAGCACGCGGCCCGGTTCTACCAGGCCTACCGCATCGACCACGTATTGGGCTTCTTCCGGATCTGGGCCACCCCCCAAGGGAACCACACCGCCCAGCTGGGCCACTTTCAGCCGATTTCCCCTATTCCCGAGGCGACCCTGAAGAACCTCGGGTTCGATGACGGGAGGCTCACATGGCTTTCCGAGCCCCACATCGTCGGCCGCGAGCTCCGGGATAGGCTGGGAGACGAGGGGGAGGCCGCCACTAACCTGGCCCTGGTCAGGGTGGGCGACGAGGATCTGTTCCGGTTCCATCCGTCCATCCGGGGGGAGAGGGACCTGACCTCTTTGCGGATATCGCACCAGGCCAAGGGGGTCCTGGTCCAGTGGTACCGCAACCGGACCCTGCTGAAGCATCCGGACGGCACCTATCTGCCCACGGCCCAGTACTACTCCACCCAGGCCTTCTCCACCCTAGGCCAGGACGAACGGTGGTCCCTGGAACAGCTGATCCGGGATGTGTTCGACAAGGCCCAAAAGGAGTGGGAGGACCAGGGGCGAAGGCTACTGACGTTCATGAAGGAAACCACCTCTATGCTGGTCTGCGCCGAGGATTTGGGGGCCATCCCCGACTGCGTGCCCCCGGTGCTGAAGGAAATGGGCATCCTCAGCCTCAAGATCTGCCGGTGGGCCCGGGATTGGAACGCCGCCGGCCAGCCCTACCTGCCGGTGGCCGACTACCCCGAACTCTCGGTGTGCACCCCTTCGGTCCACGACACCTCGACCCTCCGGCAGTGGTGGACCGAGGAGAAGGACCACCGGGGCTTCTTCACAGCCCTGGGCCTCGATCCCCAGACCGACGGTCCCTACACCCCTGCCCAGGCCCTCCGGGTGCTGGGGGCCCTGATGACCACCCGGTCTCGGTTGTGCATCGTTGCTCTTCAAGATTGGTTTGCCCTGGACGCCACCCTGCTCACCTCCGACCCCGCCGACGAACGGATCAACACCCCCGGCACCGTCGGGGGCACCAACTGGGCGTGGCGCATGAAGCCGTCGTTGGAAGAACTGGCGGCCCATCCGACGTTCACAGCCCAGGTCCGGGGCCTCTCGGACCAAAGGAGCCGGAAATGACCGTGCTGACCCTTTCCCTTTCCCGCGTCTCTTCGGGAGTGCCGGCGCCCCGGGCCGGTCAAGAGTTCCACATCTGCCGGAAGATCCGGGACTTCTACGGCTTCGACGATGGGTTATTCTCCACCACGGGAAACGTGGTCTTCGCGAACTTCCTGGCCACCCGGATCTTTGCCCAGAAAATGAACGAGAAGCGCGACCTGGCCCGGCACCCCGACCAAGCCGTCCTTCCCGGCCACGTCAATGCCATGGGACTCATCGACGAAATCCTGCATTTCGTCGCCGCGCTCTACCGGCAGGAATACGGGTCGGACCTCTGGGGCCGGGCCCTGGATTTCATTGCCATGAAGATAGGCAGGTCCGAAACCGACGACGTGCTGGCCCGGTTCGTCCACCATTTTCCCACCGTCGACGTGTACCGAAACCGCCGGTCTGAGGCCGACTGGTTGGGGGGCCGGACCGAAGGCGTCAGTCACCGGGAGGTGGCGTTCGAAGAGATCCTGCTGCTGGGCCTTTCTAACGACAACCCCGCGTTCCACCCCTATCTGGAGCTGTTCGACGACCAGCCCGTCCGGGCCGAATCGTCGTACGCCGCCTTCCGGCAGGCTGCCCACGAGTTCTTCGACACCGTGCCGCCGTTCGGCCCCGACCGTCAGAATCTGCTCGACATGCTTGCTGCCCCGGCCATCGCCGTCCCCCACAGCCTGTCGGGGCAGCTGCAGTACATGCAAGAGCGCTGGGGCCTGCTGTTGGGTCAATTCCTGCTCCGGCTGCTAGGTTCCCTGGACTTCCTCAAGGAGGAGGGCCGTCTGTTTTGGGCCAAGGGCGGAGCCGGTCCAAGCCAGGGTTACGATCACTCCCTGACGTTCGGGGGCCAGGACCACGAGCCCGAACGGTTCAGCTCCGACAAGGACTGGATGCCCAAGGTCATCCTGGTGGCCAAGAGCACCCTGGTGTGGCTCGACCAGCTCAGCCGCCAGTACGGCCGACCCATCCACACCCTCGACGCCATCCCCGACGAGGAATTGGACCAGATGGCGGCCCGGGGGTTCAACGCGCTGTGGCTCATCGGCCTTTGGGAGAGGTCCATCGCTTCCAAGCGCATCAAGCAGATGTGCGGCAACCCCGAGGCCGAGGCCTCGGCCTACTCCCTCCACGAATACGCCATTGCCAACGAGCTGGGGGGATGGGGCGGCCTCGACAACCTCAGGGACCGGTGCCGGCGCCGGGGGATAAGGGTGGCCAGCGACATGGTCCCCAACCACACCGCCATGGATAGTCGGTGGGTGAGCGAACACCCCGACTGGTTCCTCCAGCTTAACCATTGTCCCTACCCGGGGTACCGGTTCGACGGCCCCGACCTGAGCCGCGACCCCGGGGTGGAGATCAAACTCGAGGACCACTACTACGACCGCTCCGACGCCGCGGTGGTTTTCCGGCACATCGACAAGGGCTCGGGCCGCCACCGCTACATCTACCATGGGAACGACGGCACCTCCATGCCGTGGAACGACACCGCCCAGCTGGACTACCTGAACCCCGCCACCCGGGAGGCCGTCATCCAGGTCATCCTCGAAGTGGCCCGGAACTTTCCCATCATCCGGTTCGACGCGGCCATGACCCTGGCGAAGAAGCACATCCAGAGGCTTTGGTACCCTATCCCGGGCACCGGCGGCGACATCGCCACCCGGGCCGAACACGCCATGAGCAAGGAGGCCTTCGACAAGGCCATCCCCGAAGAGTTCTGGCGTGAGGTGGTCGACCGGGTCGCCCGGGAGGTTCCCGACACCCTCCTTTTGGCCGAGGCGTTCTGGATGATGGAGGGGTACTTTGTCCGGACCTTGGGCATGCACCGGGTCTACAATTCGGCGTTCATGCACATGTTCAAAAAGGAAGAGAACGAGAAGTACCGGTCGACCATCAAGAATACCATCGAGTTCGACCCCGACATCTTGAAGCGGTTCGTCAATTTCATGAACAACCCCGACGAAGAAACCGCTGCGGTCCAGTTCGGTACCGGCGACAAGTATTTCGGAGTCGCCACAGTGTTGGCCACCATGCCGGGCACCCCCATGTTCGGCCACGGCCAGGTGGAGGGCTTCAAGGAAAAATACGGGATGGAGTACCGCCGGGCTTACTGGGACGAGAAGATCGACGGCGGCTTGGTGGAACGCCACGAGAGGGAAATTTTCCCCTTGCTCCACCGACGTTACCTGTTCGCAGAAGTCCGCCGGTTCAGGCTCTACGACCTTTATGGCAGGGACGGTCTGAATCAGAACGTGTTTGCGTATTCCAACGGCACCGGTACCGAATACGCGCTGGTGTTTTTCAACAACTTCTGGGAGCGGGCCTCGGGCTGGATCAAGGACTCGTCGCCCTACGTGGAGAAATTGGCCGACGGCTCCAAGTCCACCCACCACCAGACGGTGGCCCAAGCCCTGGGGATCACCGACGCCGAGGACAGGTTCCTGGTGATGCGGGAGCAGGGCTCGGGGCTGTGGTACGTCCGGCGGTCCCGGGAAGTGCACCGTTCGGGTCTCTTCATCGAGCTGGAAGGGTACGGAAAGCAGGTTTTTCTCGACATCCACGAAGTTTCGGGAGGGCTGTTCGGCGACCTCTGCCACCACTTGAACGGAACAGGGGTTCCCGACCTGGGGGACGCCATGCTCGAACTGGCCAACCCCGAACTGTACGCGGCCATAGCCCACCTGGTGGGTCCCGAGGCCTTACCCCGTTGGGTGGCTATGGTGGAGGGCGTTGTCCCCGACGAGGCCTTCTGGACCGACCTCTCGGGTCGGTTGGGTTGGTTGTACGGCCAAGCCCGCCGGGTGCTGAACTCGGTGGTCGACCCGGCTTCTGTGGTTGGCAAGACCATAGGAGACCTCAAGGCCCTAGCCTCTCTGGAAACCTTGGCCTCGACAGGGGGGCACTCGGAAGTTTTGACAGCCTGGACGCTTCTGGGCCGCTTGGGCGAGCTGGTCGGCGGTACCCTCGACCCGGGAGCCACCACCAGAAGCATCCTCCAGGAGTGGGGCCTGGACCGCCGGCTCACCCGTTTCTGGGTTCAGAGGGGTCTTTCGCCCCGGGAAGCCGAGTACCGGACCACGTTGGTGAAACTGCAGGGATTGCTGATCGGGCACCCCGACCTCAAACAGGCCCTCTTGCACCCCGAGGTGCAGGTCATGGCCGGGGTGAACGTCTACGAAGGCGCCACGTGGATCGGCAGGGCTGGTCTGGAAACACTGGCTTGGTGGACCACCACCCGGAAGGCTCTGGAGGTGCTGGGCAACGGCCTTCTTACCGACCCGAACGCCTTGGCCAAGGCCCTGGCCCCGGTGGCGGCCCAGGGGGAGGCTTGGCTTGGCCTGGCCGAGGCCGCCGGCTACCGGTACGATGCCT
>Ga0302322_100003603_pt1 | contig 13353 bp, 8 predicted proteins | sample Fen_T0_2_FD_203757 | JGI IMG/M metagenome (GOLD analysis project Ga0302322, IMG submission 203757) | Peat permafrost microbial communities from Stordalen Mire near Abisko, Sweden - Fen_T0_2 | ecosystem: Environmental > Terrestrial > Soil > Wetlands > Permafrost | place: Sweden: Abisko...
GTCCTCAGCTGCCACCACGCCCTGGTCGACGGCTGGTCGCTGGGGGTGCTGCTGCACGAACTGCTGCGCCTCTACGGCTCCGGCGGGGACGGCGCGGGAGGGGACGGCGCGGGAGGGGACGGCGCGCTGCTGCCCCGGGCCCGCCCCTACCGGGACTTCCTCGCCTGGCTCGCCCGGCAGGACCCGGCCGCCTCGGTCACGGCTTGGCGGGAGGAGCTCGACGGGTTCGACGACGAGGCGACCCTGGTCGCCCCGCACGCGGTGGACGGCGCGCCCCGGCACGGGTCGCAGGAGCTCGGCGTGCCGCTCGGGCACGGCCTCGCCCGCGACCTCGTCGAGCGGGCGGCCGACCTGGGGGTGACGGTCAACACCGTGCTGCAGGCCGCGTGGGCGCTCGTGCTCGAAGGGCTCACCGGCCGCTCGGACGTCGTGTTCGGCGCCACCGTCTCGGGCCGGCCCCCCGCGGTCGCCGGGGTGGAGTCCATGGTCGGCCTGTTCATCAACACGGTCCCCGTCCGGGTCCGCCTGGTCCCGTGGCACAGCGTGCGCCGCCTCCTCACCGACCTGCAGGACGCCCAGGCGGCCCTCCTCGACCACCACCAGCTCGCCCTGCCCGACGTCCAGCGGGCCGTGGGGCGTGGCGTCCTGTTCGACACCGCCCTGGTGGTGGAGACCTTCCCCCTCGACGACGCCGACCCGGCCGATGACGCCGTCGGTGCGGCGACCGGCGGCCTGCGCCTCGCCGGGAGCACCGGCGTGGGCGGCGGCACGCACTACGCCCTCGGCGTCGCGGCCGGGCTCGACCCGGACCTGCGGATGGTCCTGCAGTACCAGCCGCACCTGTTCGACCGGACCGACGCCGAGCAGGTCGCCGCCCGGCTCGCCGCCGTCCTGGCCCGGATCGTCGCCGACCCGGACCAGCCGCTCGGCCGGGTGGACCCGGCGGGCCCGGCCGGGCGGGACCGCCTGCCCGACGACCTGCGGCCCGCGGCCACGGTCACCGAGCGCACGGTCCGGGAGCTGTTCGACCGGCAGGTGGTGGCGACGCCCGACGCGACCGCGGTCGTGTTCGGGGAGACGTCGCTGACCTACCGGGAGCTCGCCGGGCGGGTGGAGCGGCTGGCCGCGGTGCTGGCCGCCCGGGGCGTCGGACCGGAGGTGGTCGTGGCGTGCGCAGTGAGCCGCTCCCCGGAACTGGTGGTGGCCCTGCTGGCCGTCGCCCGCGCCGGCGGGGTGTACCTGCCGGTCGACCACACCTACCCGGCCGCGCGGATCGGGTTCGTGCTCGCCGACTCGGGGGCCGCCCTGGCCGTCGTGGACGGCGTCACGGCCGCCGTGCTCGCCGGGCACGGCCTGCCCGAGGTGCGCGTGGACCTGCCGGACGGCGCACCGCCCGTCCCGGCCCCGGCCGCCCCCGTCGATGACGCGGGGCTCGACGCCGCGGCGTACGTCATCTACACCTCGGGCTCGACCGGCCGGCCCAAGGGCGTCGTCGTGACCCACCGCGGGGTGGCGGCCCTGGTGGCGGCGCACGTCGAGCGGATGCGGGTCACCCCGGCGAGCCGGATGCTCCAGCTCGCGTCGGTCGCCTTCGACGTCTCGCTGTGCGAGATCTTCACCGCGCTCCTCTCCGGGGCTGCGGTCGTCCTGGCGCCGCCGGACGACCTGGCCGCGGGGGCCCCGCTCGCCCGCACCCTCGCCGTCCGGGGGGTGACCCACGCGATGATCCCGCCCGCGGTGCTGGCGGCGATGCCGGGGGAGCCGCTGGCGGGCGTGCGGTCGCTGGTGGTCGGCGGGGAGGTCACCCCGCCGGAACTGGTCGCCGCCTTCGCACCCGGGCGCCGCCTGGTCAACGTGTACGGGCCGACCGAGACGACGGCGTGCGCCACCATGAGCGACCCGCTGGCGGTCGACGGCGCCCCGCCCGGGATCGGGCGCCCGTTCCCCGGCGTCCAGGCGTTCGTGCTCGACGGCGCGCTGCGCCCGGTGGCCGACGGCGTGCCCGGCGAGCTCTACCTCGCCGGGCCCGCCCTGGCGCGCGGCTACGCGGGCCGCCCCGGCCTGACGGCCGAGCGGTTCGTCGCCTGCCCGTTCGACCGGCCCGGCACCCGGATGTACCGCACCGGCGACGTCGTCAGCCGGCACCCCGAAAGGGGACTGACGTTCCTCGGCCGGGTCGACGACCAGGTGAAGATCCGCGGCTTCCGGGTCGAGCTGGGCGAGGTCGAGGCGGCGCTGCGGTCGCATCCCGCCGTCCGGGGGGCGGTCGCCGTCGTCGACGACCGCGGCGGGCGGCGGCGCCTGGTGGGCTACGTCGTCCCGGAGCCCGGCGCCGTCGACGGCGTCCCGGACGGCGACCTGCCGGCCGCGCTGCGGGCGTACCTGCGCGAGCGGCTGCCCGACCACCTGGTCCCGGGCGCGCTGCTGTGCATCGACGAGATCCCGCTCACGCCGAGTGCCAAGGTGGACCGGCGGGCCCTGCCGGCCCCCGACGTCGTGCGGGCGCCGGTCGGCCGCGCCCCGCGGACGGCCTGCCAGGAGATCCTCTGCGGCCTGTTCGCGGAGGTGCTCGACCTGGACCGGATCGGCGTCGACGACGACTTCTTCGCCCTGGGCGGCCACTCGCTGCTCGTCACCCGGCTCATCGCCCGGATCCGGACGGTGCTCGGGGTGGAGGTGGCGATCCGGACGGTGTTCGACGCGCCGACCGTGGCCGGGCTCGCCGCCCGGCTGGACGGCGGGGACGGCGGCGCCGAGGTGTCGGACCCGTTCGCCCCGGTACTCACCCTGCGCGCGGCGGGGACCGGGCGGAGCCCGCTCTGGTTCGTCCACCCCGGCGGCGGGCTGTGCTGGCCCTACTTCGGGATCGTCGCGGGGCTGCCCGCCGACCGGACGGTCCACGGGCTGCAGGCCAAGGGGCTGCACAAGGGCACCCCGCTGCCGGGGTCGATCGACGAGCTGGTGCACGACTACGTCGGCGAGGTCCTGGCCGTGCAGCCGGAGGGTCCCTTCCACCTGGTCGGGTACTCGATCGGCGGCACCTACGCGCACGCCGTCGCCGCGGAGCTGCAGCGGCTCGGGCACCGCGTCGGGTTGCTGGGGCTGATCGACGGCGCGCCGGGCAGCCACCTGGTGCGCGACCTGGCCCCCACCGAGCAGGTGGCCCGCGACCACTTCCGCGCGCACTTCACGAGCGCGCCGACGTCGGGGGCGGACGAGGACGACGCCTTCGTCACCAACGCCGTCGCGGTCGTCATGAACCAGGTGGCCCACGCGGTGGACTTCGCCTCGCCGGTCTACCGCGGGGACGCCGTGCTCCTGCGCGCGGCGCAGGGCACCGCGGGGCCCTCGGCGGCCCTGTGGCGCCCCCACATCGACGGCGTCGTCGCCGTGCACGACGTCGACGCCGTGCACGAGGACCTCTACCTGCCCGGCCCCGCCGCCGAGATCGCGCAGATCCTCGGCGACCGGCTGGCCGCCCTCGAGGCAGGCGACACCCAGGAAGGGGACGTATGAGCACCAACCCGTTCGACGACGACGAGGGCCGGTTCCTCGTGGTGGTGAACGACGAGGAACAGCACTCGCTGTGGCCGGTGTTCGCGGCCGTGCCGGCGGGGTGGCGCCCGGTGTTCGGGCAGGCGCCCCGGCAGGAGTGCCTGAAGTACGTGGACGAGAACTGGACCGATATGCGGCCACGGAGCCTGCGCATCGCCATGGATGCGACGACGACCAACTGAAGGAGGCACACGATGGTTTCCGTTGTCGAGCGGTGGAACATTCATCCGGAGATTCCCTGGCTGTGGGGTGTCCGGCCCGATCCCGAGGTGCAGTTCGACGAGAGGTTCAACGCCTGGAACGTCTACGGCTACCAGGACGTGGTGACCGTCCTGGGTGACTCGAAGACCTTCTCGAACCGGACGGTCGACCTGGCGGCCGTCCAGATCGACCCGGCCTACCTCGAGGGCGACATGACCCAGATGGACCCGCCGGAGAACCTGAAGTACCGCCGGCTGGTCAGCAACGTGTTCACCCCCAAGGTCGTCGCGGGCCTGGAGGCGAGGGTCACCGCGATCACCGACGAGCTGCTGGACGTGATCGAGGCCAAGGACGAGGACGCCGTCGATCTGGTGGCGGACCTGGCCTACCCGCTGCCGGTGATCGTCATCGCCGACCTGCTCGGGATCCCGAGCAGCGACCGGGACCTGTTCATCCACCACTCCACCAAGATCATCGAACAGATGAACGGGCTCACCTTCCTCGCCGAGGACGCGCAGGAGGGCGTGGAGCAGGCGGTCGAGGAGTTCCTTCCGCTGCTGGAGTACATGCGCGCCCAGGTCGCCGACCGGCGCGCCCACCCGCGGGACGACGTCGTGAGCCGGCTGCTCGCCGCGGAGGTGGACGGCGAGCCGCTCACCGAGAACGCGGTCGTCAACATCGTCAACTTCCTGCTGGGCGCCGGGCACATCCCCACCACGCTGATGATCGGCAACGCCGTGGTGTGCCTGGACGCCGACCCCGCGCAGTTCGAGCGGGTCCGGCAGGACCGGTCCCTGGTGCCGGGGGCCCTCGACGAGGTGCTGCGCACGCTGCCGCCGTCGGCGACCCTGTCGCGGCGCACCACGACCGAGGTGGAGCTGTCTGGCGTGCGGATCCCGGCCGACCAGATGGTCCTGCCGTGGCTGGGGGCGGCCAACCGTGACCCGCGCCGGTTCGAGAACCCCGACGTCTTCGACGTGACCCGGTCGCCGAACCCGCACCTCGGATTCGGCCAGGGCGCGCACTTCTGCATCGGCTCGCACCTGGCCAAGATGCAGGGCCGCGTCGCGCTGAACCGGCTGATGGACCGTTTCCCGAAACTGTCCGTCGACCCGGACGTGCCGCCGGACTTCTTCCCCACGCAGGATCTGCTGGGCGTCCGGTCGTTGCGGGTCCGGCGCGATTAGCACCCTCCGGGGCCGCCCGGGGCGGGTCGGGTGGACGGCGCGTCGGCGCCGTCCCCTGAATCGCTTCCGGGCGGCCCCGCCGCGCGTCTTCTCCCGGGCTCGTCCGGCGCCGTCCGGTATCGTCCCGCAGCACTTACGGACGGGTCGTGCCGTATCGTGGAAGGCATGACGCGCGAGACCTTGACCCGGGAGAAGATCGTACGTACCGCGGTCGAACTGCTCGACGAGCAAGGGCTTGCCGGCTTGCGGATGCGCAATCTCGGTGACCGCTTGGGGACCGCCGCGACGACGATGTACTGGCACATCGGCAGCAAGGACAACCTGCTCGTGCTCGCCAGCGAGGCCTCCTGGACCGAGATCCCCCTGCCCGACCTGGAGAAGACCGCGTGGCGGGACTGCGCCGCGGACATGGCACGCGGCCAGTACGCGATGCTCACCCGGCATCCGTGGCTGGTCCAGGCGATGAGTTCCCAGGTGCTCTACGGACCCGCCAAGGCCCGCCACGACGACCACAACCTGGCGGTCTACGAGCTGGCCGGCTTCGCCGGGGCGGAGGCCGACCGGGCGGCGGCGATCGTCTTCATGTTCGTGCTCGGCAGCGCCTTCGGCGCGTCGGCGTCGGCGGAGCTGGACGCGCGGCTGCGCCGGCTCGGGGGTGACCCGCGCCGGCGCCTGCGCGAGCTGGTCGCGCACCAGAAGTCGATCGCCATGCAGTTCCCGCGGTTGCGCGCCCGCCTCGAGACGGTCGACGACGGCGACTACTACGGCGCGCCCGAGAAGAGCTTCGAGATGGGCCTGGACGTCGTCCTCGACGGGCTGGGGCGGCAGCTGGCCGAGGACGCGCGTCGTCGGGACGCCGGTGACGCCGAGGACGGGAGGCCCGGGAGCCTCCCGTCCCCGGCGCCGTCTCAGCACCGTGTCGCGGCGTCCTCGGCCTCGCTGCAGAGCTCCAGCGACCAGTACCGGCGCATCCCGTAGAGGAGCGGACGGGGCGACCCGCCGTCCGTGCGGCTGACGGCGAGGACCTCGCCGAACACGACCACGTGGTCGCCCACGCGCGTGGTCAGGGCGATCCGGCAGTCCGCGACGGTGTGCGCGTCCGCGACCAGGTGCGGGCCCGCGACGCCGGGCCCGCCGGCCCACCGGACCCGGTCGAAGCGGTCGGGGGCGCCGGAGGCGAAGAGCGCCGCGACGTCCCGGGCCCGGTCGGTGAGGAGGTTCACGGCGAAGGTGGACCGTTCCAGGACGGCGGCGAGCGTCGGGCTGCCCTCGCGGAGGCAGACCAGCAGCGTCGGGGGGTCGACCGCGACGCTGCACACCGACGAGCACGTCATGCCGCGGGGCCGGCCGTCCGCCCCCGTGGCGGTGATGACGGACACGCCTGCGGGGATGGTGGCCATGAGCGCCCGGAACTCCGCGGGGTCGACCGTCCGCGCCGCCGGCTCCTCCCTCGTCCCGACGACGCTCATCCCGAGGCCGCGTCGGCCCGCATCCGGGCGAAGTACTCGTTCTGGGTGGGCAGCTGCGCGACCAGCCGGGCGCCCTTCTCGCGGATCTCCTGGAACGCCGCCAGGGCGGCCTTCTCGTCGGCCATCGCCAGCGCCGGCGAGGGCCGCACCGGGAGCCCGCCGGCCCCGAGGAGGATGCAGTTGTAGGAGTACGGCGGCAGCCCGTGGTAGTGCGGGTAGACCGTCGAGGCCTCCGGCAGTTTCGTCGCCCACTGCTGCAGGCGCTCCTCCAGGGCGTCCGGGACGGCGCGGGTCCGGGCGTCCCGCCAGTACCGGGTGTCGGACCGCTTCGCGGCCCGGTAGTGCAGGCACAGGAACTCCCGCACGCCCTCCATCACGTGGGTGATCGACTGGTTGTAGAGGGTGCGCAGCTGCGGGTCCCAGTCGCCGCCGGGGAAGTACCGCACCAGTTGCTCGACGGCGTGGTGGATGAAGAAGATGCCGGTGCTCTCCAGGGGCTCGACGAACCCGCTCGACAGCCCGACGGCGACGCAGTTGGCGACCCAGGAGCGGGCGCTGCGCCCGATCCGCATCCGGATGTGGTTCGCCTCGACGTCGGCGGCGGCCGGGCCGACGAACGCGCGCAGCGCGCGCTCGGCCTCCTCGGGCTCGCAGTACTCCCGGGAGTACACGTACCCCGTCCCGATCCGCGAGATCAGCGGGATGGTCCACATCCAGCCCGCGTCCTGCGCCGTCGCCGTGGTGCACGGGCGGATCGGGGTGGACGCCATGTCCAGCGGCACCTGCAGGGCGACGGCGCTGTCGTTGGGGAGGCTGTCCTGGAAGGAGACGAACGGCTCGTCGAGCGCCTTGTTCAGGAGCAGGGCCCGGAAGCCGGTGCAGTCGACGTAGAGGTCGCCGCGGACCTCCCCGTGCTCGGCCGTGACGATGTGGTCGATCCAGCCGCGCTCGTCCAGGCGGACGTCGACGACGTCGTCGAAGACGTGCCGCACGCCCCGGGCGGTGCCGTAGCGGGCGAGGAACTTCGCCAGCAGGTGCGCCTCGAAGTGGTACGCGTAGGGGAACTGGGCGCCCTGGTACTCCAGGATCGTGGTCCGGGCGGTGTCGCCCGACCGGTCCTGCTCGACGAAGTCCTGGTCGATCAGCGCGCCGTCGAGGTGGCGGGGGCTGCGACCGGCGTCGCACAGGGCGGCCATGACGAAGCAGTCGGCGTCGAACCGGCTCGTGCTCGGGTAGCGCAACCACCAGTCGGTGAGCAGGAACCCGTCGACGGACCGCAGCTGCTCGAACGGGTGGTAGAAGTGGTGCCCCGGCTGCCGCCAGTTCTCGAACCGCACCGCGAGCTTGTAGGTCGCGTTGCACGCCGGCATCCACTCGTGCTCCTCCAGCCGGAGGAACTCGAAGAAGTGCCGGATGTCGCTGAAGGTGGCCTCGCCGACGCCGACCGTGGTGACGTTGGCGGACTCGACCAGCGTCACCTCGATCCGGTCGCCGAACGCGGCCACGAGGTAGGACGCGGTCATCCATCCGGCGGTGCCTCCGCCGACGATGACGACCTTCCTCACCGGCCCGTCTCCGGTCGTCGTGCCGTCGTGCTGGGCCGCAACGGTCATGCCCTTCTCCTTCCGGGAGCGCTCCGTCCGGGAGCGTCGAATGTGGCGAGGGTTCCGGCCGTGGTCCCGCCGGTCAGTCGACGAGGACCGTCATCGCGCTCGGCCCGGTGAACTCCGGCGAGGCGAAGTGCACGACCGGCCGGTCCGGGTCGATGCGGAGGGTCGGGAAGCGGTCCAGCAGCAGATTGAAGATGATCTTCGTCTCCATCCGGACCAGCTGCGCGCCCATGCAGTAGTAGGCGCCGTAGCCGAAGCCCAGGTGCGGGTTCGGGTCGCGGGTCAGGTCGAAGCGGTTCGGGTCGGCGAACGCCCGCGGGTCGCGGTTGGCCGGTCCCAGCCAGAGGACCACGAACTGGTCCTTGGGGATCTTCGTGCCGTCCACGACGACGTCCAGGTTCGTGGCGCGGGCCGACTGGTTGCCCGGGCTCATGAACCGCATGGTCTCCTCGATCATCGGCCCGACGAGCGAGCGGTCCGCGCGCACCATCGCCGCCTGGTCGGGGAACGACTCCAGGCACATCAGGGCGTTCCCGATGAGCATGGGGGTGGCGAGGCGGCCGGCGCCGAGGATGCTGATCCCGAAATTGATGATCTCGTCCCGGCTCATCGGCTCGCCGGTCAGCGTGCGGAACTGCACCATCAGGCTCAGCAGGTCGTCCCCCGGCCGTTCCCGGGCGGCGTCCACGGCCCGGCCGATGAAGTCGCGCAGCGGGGCCAGCGGCGCCACGAGGCCCTCGAAATACCCCTCGTCGCCCTGTTCGACCTCGTAGTTCATCGGCTCGTCCTTCACCTTCAGCATGTCCCGCTCCTCGACCGGGGTGCCGAGCATCTGGCTGAAGATGATGGAGGTGATGTCCTCGACGAAGTCGTCCAGGATGTCGAACTGCTTGCGGTCGGCGAGGTCGGTGAGCAACTCGTCCGCGACCTTGTGGATGCGGGTCTGCAGGTCGCCGATCGCCTTCGGGGTGAACCAGCGTCCCACCTGCTTGCGGGCGTTGGCGTGCTCCAGGCCGACCATCTGGGAGATGTCGCCGTCGATGTACCGCCGGCTGTCGGCGTCCAGGTCGAACAGCCGGGTCGAGTCGACGCCGAAGGACTCGGTGTCCTTGAAGATCTCCAGGACCTCCGGGTGGCCGAACACGTTCCAGCGGTTGAGCTCCGGATCGAAGGTCACCCGCTCGGGCGGCTGCTCGCCGCGCAACCAGAAGCGGTCCGCGCTGAATCCCCAGCGCTCGGTGAAGCGGCTCATGGTTCGGTTCCTCCAGTGATTCCGGGTGCGGGTCGGCCGAGGGGTCAGCCGGCGCGGACGGTGAGGGACTTGACCCCGGTGAAGTCCGGGGAGGCGAAGAAGGCCGGCGCGACGTCCGGGTCGACGGCGATCCGGTCGAAGCGGTCCAGCAGCAGGTTGAACACGATCCCGGTCTCCACCCTGATCATCTGCCGGCCGAGGCAGAAATGGTTCCCGTGACCGAACCCGAGGTGCGGGTTGGGATTCCGGCCGGCGTCGAAGGTGTCGGGATCGGTGAACTGGCGGGGATCGCGGTTCGCCGTCGGGAAGGTCAGCCGGACGAGCTGGTCGCGGGGGATGGAGAACCCGGCCAGGTCGACGTCCGTGGTGGTGGCCCGGAAGGTGGCGTTGGCGGGGGTGAGGAACCGCATCGTCTCGTCGAGCAGGGTCGGCACGAGCGACCGGTCGCCGCGGACGCGGGCCGCCTGGTCGGGGAAGGAGTCCAGGCACAGCACGGTGTTGCCGATGAGCAGCGGGGTGGCGAGGTGGCCGGCGCCCAGGATCCCGATGACGAAGTTGATGATCTGGTTGCGGGACATGAGCTCGCCGTCGAGCAGGCGGACGCCCGCCATCAGGCTCAGCAGGTCCTCGCGGGGCCGCTCGCGGCGCTCGTCGATGTGGGCGCCCAGCATGTCCCGCAACGGCTGCAGGGGCGCGGTCAGGTTGGCGAAGTAGTCCTCGTCGGCGCCGGCGTCACCGACCGTCAGCTGCGCCTCGGCGTCCATGCTCTGGTTGACCAGGGCGAAGAAGGACCGGTCCTGCGCGGGGATGCCGAGCAGCTCGGTGAAGACGATGCCGGACAGGTCGTCGACGAAGTCGCCCAGGAGGTCGAACCGTTCCCGCCCGTCGAGCCGTCCCAGCAGCTCGACCGCGAGCTGGTGGATCCGGGCCCGCAGGTTCTCCATGGCGTTCGCGTCGAACGCCGAGGCGACCTGGGCCCGCAGGTGCCGGTGCTCGGCCCCGGTCATCTGGGTCAGGTCACCGTAGATGGCCTGCGCCATCTCCTCGTCGAGGTTGAAGAGCTTGCTCGAATCGGTCGAGAACTCCTGCTCGCGTTCCAGGACCTCGACGACCTCCGGGTAGCCGTAGACGACCCAGCAGCCCAGCTCCTCGGCGAAGGTGACGACCTCCTTGGGTTGCTCACCGTGCAGCCAGAACAGGTCCGGACCGAAGCCCCACCGGCTGGCGAAATCTGTCATCGGATTCTCCCTGAGCTGGGACGCGGGTCCCTCGAGATGGTCGATCGGGGTTCGCTCCCAGGGTGGCCCGGGTCGTGGCGGCGGGCGAGGGTCCTGTCGCCAGGACAGCCCGGCGGGCGGGGGTTCCGGGCCGGCACTTCCATGCGCGTTCTCGATGGGATATTACTCAGATCAATGAACGCGCCGCGACGCTGGTGGGAGAACGATATGGGAACGCCGGAAGCCGAGGTGTACGACGTGGTCGGGGTGGGTTTCGGCCCGTCCAACCTGTCGCTCGCGATCGCCCTCGAGGAGCACCGGGAGAACGTGCCGGAGTCGGCCGTCACCTCCGCATTCTTCGAGAGACAACCGTCCTTCGGGTGGCACTGCAACATGTTGCTGCCGTCCGCGACGATGCAGGTCTGCTTTCTGAAGGACCTGGCCACCTTCCGCAACCCGACGTCCCGGTTCACGTTCGTGTCGTACCTGCACGAGTCCGGTCGGCTGTCGAGGTTCGTCAACTACCTGGACTTCTTCCCGACCCGGCAGGAGTTCCACCAGTACCTGGAGTGGGCCGAGGCGAAGGTGCGGGGGCAGGTCTCGTACAGCTCCCGGGTCACCGCCGTCCGGGTGCCGGACGGCGCCGGGTCCCGGCCCGCCGAGCACCTGGAGGTCGAGGTCACCGGGCCGGGCGGCAGCCGCACGGTCCGGGCGCGCAACGTGGCGATCTCCACCGGGCTGGTGCCCCGGGTGCCGGCCGGGATCGAGCTCGACGAGCGGATCTGGCACAGCTCGGAGTTCCTCGCGCGCTACCACGCGATGGCGCCGGACGACCTCAAGAGCGTCGCGGTGATCGGTGCCGGGCAGAGCGCCGCGGAGGTGACCCGGTTCCTGCACGACAACGTGCCCCACGCACAGGTCCACGCCGTCGTCCCCTCGTACGGCTACTCGGTCGCCGACGCGACCCCGTTCGCCAACCAGGTCTTCGACCCGGCCGCCGTCGACGACTACTACCTGGGCTCGGACGAGACCCGGGAGACGTTCTGGCGCTACCACCGGAACACGAACTACTCGGTCGTCGACGCCGACCTCATCCGGGACCTGTACCGGCGCGTCTACGACGAGGACCTGAGCCGCAACCGGCGGCTGCACTTCCTCAACCTCACCCGGATGTCGCGGGTGGAGCGGACCGGCAGCGTCGTCCGGCTCACCCTGCAGTCGCTGCTCGACGGCGCGCCGCACGAGCTGGGCGTCGACGTCGTCGTCCTGGCCACCGGCTACGACGCGATGACCCCGGAGGCGCTGCTGGCCGACGTCGACCGGTTCTGCCTGCGGGACGGCGAGGGCCGGCTGCGGGTCGAGCGGGACTACCGGCTGGTCACCACCCCGGACGTGCCCGGCGGGATCTACCTGCAGGGCGGGACGGAGCACACCCACGGGGTGTCGTCGTCCCTGCTGTCCAACATCGCGGTCCGCAGCGGCGAGATCGCCGAGTCCATCCTGGCGGGCTCGCGCGTGGCCAGCCCGGTGGGCTGACCCTCTCCCCGGGCCTGCGGCCGGGCGATCCGGGACGGTGGCTCCCCACCGTCCCGGGTCACCCGCCCGAACCTCCATGATCACCCGGCGTTCGGCGACGGCGCGGCGCACGGGCACGACGGCGGACCCGTCCACTTCGGGCGGGGAGGCCGTCGCGCACGCATGCCCGCCCGCCCGACCCCGTGATCGTGCAATCCTGGACGATCATGCAATCCGAGAACGAGAACCTGGGCGCGATGCGGTCACGGGAACGGCCCCAGCCGGTCGTGAGGGCGACCGGCTGGGGCCGATGTGCGGGTCGAGCATCCCCGAGGCGTCCTCGGATTGCAGGATCGTCCCGGATTGCCTGATCACGAAGGGGTTTCAGACCACGGTGGTGGTCGGGCGCAGGGCCGGGCGGGGCCTGGCCGGCGTGACCAGGGTGGCCAGCTCGCCCGCCGTCGGGTGCTGGAAGATCATCGCGATCGAGGCCTCGAGGCCGAGGTCGCGCCGCAGCCGCCCGATGATCCGGGTCGCCGTCAGCGAGGTGCAGCCGAGCCGGAACAGGTTGTCGTCGGCCCGCACCGTCTCGACGCCGAGGACCTGGGCGAACAGGTCGCACAGGGCCTGCTCCCGGGACGGCCCCGGCCGGTCCTCCAGGACGGCCGCGACGGGATGCGTGCCGCCTCGGGCGAGCCGTTCCGCCACCGCGCGGAACCGCGCGAGCAGGCCCTCGGCCCGCTCCCGGGTGAACCGGAGGCTGTCGTACTGCAGCGTCACCGCGTCGGCCTCGACGACCAGGACGAGCGGGTACGTGCTGCGGGCCCGCGACTCCACCCGGGTGACCCGCAGCGACGAGCCCCCGGCCGCCCCGGCCGTCACGGGCGGGTAGGACTGGACGACGACCAGGGTGTCGAAGAGGGCGTCGACCCCCAGTGCCTGGTGGAGCTCGGTCAGGCCCTGGTGCACGTGGTCGGCCATCGCGTCCTGCCGGCGCTGCACGGTGGAGAGGAAGCCGTCCACCGGCAGGCCGGGATCGACCTGCACCCGCACCGGGACGGTGTTGATGAACAGGCCGACCATCGACTCCACGCCGTCCAGCTCCCCGGGGCGGCCCGCGACGGTGGCGCCGAAGACCACGTCCGCGCGACCGGTCAGCTCGGCGAGGACGGCGGCCCAGGCGCCCCGCGCGACCGTGCTCGCGGTGACGCCGAGACCCGTGGCCGGGGCGAGGTCGCCCGGGGTCAGCGGCAGCCGGACGTCCGCGACGTCGCCGCTGCGGGTTCGCGGGGTGCCGGGCGCCGCGAGGGTGGTGGGCCCGGTGACGCCGTCCAGCTCCTGCTTCCA
>Ga0302322_100003604_pt1 | contig 13352 bp, 11 predicted proteins | sample Fen_T0_2_FD_203757 | JGI IMG/M metagenome (GOLD analysis project Ga0302322, IMG submission 203757) | Peat permafrost microbial communities from Stordalen Mire near Abisko, Sweden - Fen_T0_2 | ecosystem: Environmental > Terrestrial > Soil > Wetlands > Permafrost | place: Sweden: Abisko...
CGCTGCCGTCGTCCAGGACGTCCTTGGCCAGCCGGCGGGTCAGGTGCAGCCCCTCCAGCACGAACTCGACGGCGCTCGCCACCTGGGCGGGCGTCGGCACGTCCTCGAAGCCGAGCCGGGACAGCGCCTGCGCCAGGCCCTGCACGCGCCCGACCTGGGCCAGCAGATCGGCCGACGGCACGCCGTCCCCGGCCGCGACGCCCGACCCGGCCTCGCCCACCTTGACGAACCCGGCGAGGTCGATCCCGCCGAGCCGGCCCCGCCAGGTCTCGGCGACGGCCCGGCGCAGCAGGTGCTCCAGGATCTCCATCTCCCGGCCCTCGCCGTCCGCCTCGAACTCCACCTTGCCGCGCAGGGTGGCCACGACGACCTCGGTGTCGCCGACCCGCGCGACCGCGACGTCCTCGCCGAGCAGCGCGGACCGGCGCAGCGCGGCCGCGGCGACCGTCTCGGCCGCCGCGATGGCGAACCGGGCCGAGACGCCGGAGCGGGAGTCGACCGCGGGCGCGTCGCGGACGGCGCGGGTGAAGCGGGCGACGACCTCCAGCAGGTGCTCGGGAACCTCGGCGACCAGCACCGCCTCCTGCCGGACCAGCTCGACCTCGAGGTCGACGTCCAGCGGGTAGTGGGTGCGGATCTCGGCGCCGAACCGGTCCTTGAGCGGGGTGATGATGCGGCCCCGGTTGGTGTAGTCCTCGGGGTTGGCGCTCGCGACGAGCAGCAGGTCGAGCGGCAGGCGCAGGCTGTAGCCGCGCACCTGGACGTCGCGCTCCTCCAGCACGTTGAGCAGCGACACCTGGATCCGCTCGGCCAGGTCGGGCAGCTCGTTGACGGCGAAGACGCCGCGGTGCGTGCGCGGCACCAGGCCGTAGTGGATCGTCTCGGGGTCGCCGAGGGTGCGGCCCTCGGCCACCTTGATCGGGTCGACGTCGCCGATGAGGTCACCGACGGACGTGTCCGGCGTCGCGAGCTTCTCGGCGTACCGGTCGTCGCGGTGCACCCACGCCACCGGCACGTCGTCGCCGTGCTCGGCGACGAGCCGGATCGAGGCGGGCGTGATCGGGTCGTAGGGGTGCTCGTGCAGCTCGGCGCCGGCGATGACCGGCGTCCACTCGTCGAGCAGGCCGACGATCGTGCGCAGCAGGCGGGTCTTGCCCTGGCCGCGCTCGCCCAGCAGGACGACGTCGTGGCCGGCGAGCAGGGCGCGCTCCAGGTCGGGCAGGACGGTGTCGTCGAAGCCGACGACGCCGGGGAAGCGGACGTCGCCGCGGCGCATCCGGTCCAGGAGGTTCTCGCGGATCTCGGCCTTCACCGAGCGCAGGACGTGGCCGGAGGCCCGCAGGGCACCCAGGGTGGTGGGGAGGTGGTCCGGCCAGGTGGGTGCGACGTGCAGGCGGTGTGCATTGGCGGTCACCGCATGACGGTACGTCGACCACCGGGACCACCGCACCCCGGACCTCACGCAAGATCCTGCCCATTCCGCCGCCCGCCCGGGCGCCGCCCTCCCTGCGGTGATCGTCCCAGCATGATCACTGGGGTGGGGTGGTGGTGCAGGGGACGCCGTCCACGGTCACCGCGCCGAGCGGGCCGGGGGCGCCCTGGGCGAGGAAGCCCACGGTGACCGACCCGTTCGGCGGGATCGGTGCCCAGGACGGCCCGACGGCGGTCACTGCCGCTCCGGTCTGCGTCCACGACGCGGCACCCCAGAGCGAGGTGAGGCGCTGGTCCCCGGGGAACGTCCAGCGCAGGGTCCAGGTGGACCGGGGCGTCGAGGACACGTTGCGCACCTGCAGCGAGGCCACGTACCCGCCCTGCCACTGCGACTGCACCGTCTGGGTCACCGCGCAGACCGGCTGGGCCGGCGTCGTCGTCGTGGTGGTCGGGGGCGGCCCGCAGGTGATCGGCGGCAGGGGCGAGGTGCTCGCGGCAGGAGGCGTCGGGCTCGGGTCGCCCGTCGCGTGGCTGTACGTCGTGGCGACGAGCAGGTCGTCGAACGCCAGGTCCAGCGGCGGGTCGTCGATCGCGCAGCTGCGCGGCAGCACGGTCAGCTGGTAGGACACCGACTCGTTGTGCGGCGGCCCGCACGGATCGCTCGACAGGCCGGGCACGAAGAAGGCGGTGAGCGTGGCCCACCCGTCGGCGGTGACCCGCGCCGTGCCCGAGACCGCCAGCCCGCTCCTCGGGGAAGGGCGGAGCGTGACGTAGGCGGCGGGCGCGGCACCGGCCAGGCGCACCTTGAGCGAGACGGTCAGCCAGCCCGTGATGCCGTCGGCGTACAGCGAGCCCTGCAGCGTGGCGTCGGCGGTGAGGCCGGAGGCGAGCAGGCTCTGCGTGCCGCTCGCCGCGAGCCGGTCGGTGAGCCCGACCGTCACCCCGGCGGGCGGGGTGAACTCGTGCCGGTCGTAGGTGAAGTCGTCGGACATGACGACCTCGCCGGCCTGCCACGCCGTCCGCAGGTTCTCGTAGGTGGCGGCCGGGCAGGGCGACCTGGTCGTCACCGGTGTGGTCGCGGCGCCCACCCCGGCCCCCGCGGCGGCCGGGTCGGGTGCGGCCAGCACCCCGCCCACGACCAGCGCGGCTCCCAGCAGGGTGATGACGCCGGTGGCGAGCCTCCCTCCGCGGGGCCGCGCAGGCCGGCGGATCTTCAGGCAGCGTGGCATGGCGGTGCTCCCTCCGACCGGCCCGTGCCGGGGCCGGCGACGTTCGTCGGCGATCAGGTCGGGCAGGTCAGGGCTGGAAGGCTTGGCACACCGCGCCGTCCAGGGTCACGGCGGCCGGGAGCGCGGCGTGCGGCGTGCCGGCGGGCAGCGTGCCGAGGAACCCGACGTTCGCCGTCCCGTTCGCGGGAAGGGGTCCCCACGGCGGTGCCGTGACCGTGACGGCGTGCCCGGTCTGGGTCCACGAGCCCGCGCCCCAGAGCTGGGTCACGCGCTGGTCGTCGGGGAAGGCCCAGCCCGCGGTCCACGTGGGCAGCGCGGTCGACCGCAGGTTGCGCACCTCGACCGAGGCCACGAACCCGCCCGGCCACTCGCTGACGACGGTGTAGCGGGCGCTGCAGGTCGGCGTGGACGGCGGCGGGCTGGTGGTCGTGACCCCGCTGCAGTTCGGGGCCTGCTGGGGCGGGGTCGGCGTGGTGGTGGGTGACGGGCTGCCGCCCGAGGCGCTGTCGGCCGTCGCCTCCTCGGCGTCGTCCAGCTGGACGGTGACCGGGCGGTCGATGGACGGCGAGCTGCAGACGGACGGCGCCAGCGACAACTGGACCGTGGTGCCGCCGAGCACGCTGACGGGGTAGCAGGTGCCGCTGACGTCGACGGAGCCCGGCCGGAAGTACGCCGTCGCGGTGGTCCAGCCGGTGGAGGAGATCTGCACGCTGCCCGGGACGGCGACCGCCCCGCTGCCGGTGGGGACCGGCCGCACCACGAGGTAGGACGAGCCGGGTCCGCTCACCCGGGCCTTGATCGAGATCTTGTACCAGCCCGGGTGGCTCGGGCCGGCGAGGGTGAAGGCGACACCGCCGGTGAGGGTCCAACCGCTCACGCTCAGTCCCGCCGTGCCGTCGGCCGCCGCGGCGGGGTCGATCGCCAGCGCCGTCCCGCCGGACGCCGAGAAGCCGGCCGTCGACCCGTTCTCGAAGCGGTACGCCTGCTCGATCGTGCCCGCCGTCCAGGTCGTCGGGGTGGACCGCGGCGACACCGTCAGGCAGGGCCCGGTCGGGGTGGTCGCCGTGACGCTCGGGCTGGGGGCGGGGAACGTCGACCCGGACGCGGTCATGGCGGGGCGCCACGTGCCGGACGGCGTGGGCGTGGCGGCGGCCGCCCCGTCGGACGCCGCGCCCACCAGGGTCACGGCCGTGGCGGCGGCGCCCGAGACGAGCAGCGCTGCGACGCCGGCGCACAGGGAACGGCGGATCCTCACCTGGAACGGCACGGCCTACCTCCTGGTGTCGGACCGTCGTGGCGGCCCCGGCTGGATGATCGTCCCGGATTGCATGACCGCGACAGGGCCGGTGGTCAGGTGAGGGTGCAGGGCGAGCCGTCGAGGGACAGCGTCGAGGGGACGACGGCGGTGCCGCTCCCGAGGAAGCCGACCGTCGCCGTCCCGCCGTTCGCCGCCAGGCCGGCCCAGCTCGCCGAGGTCACCGTCACCGTCGCCCCGCTCTGGCTCCACGTCGACGCGCCCCACAGCTGGGTGACCTTCTCGCCGCCCTGGAACGGCCACGTCAGGGTCCAGCTCGGCTTCGCGGTGGCGGTGAGGTTGCGCACCTCGATGGAGGCGTTGAACCCGCCCGGCCACTGGGACACGATCGTGTACCGCGCCGAGCAGGTGGCGGTCGGCGTGGGCGGGGTCGTCGTCGGCCCGCACCCGGCGGCGGGCGGCGAGGAGGGCGGCACCGTCCCGGCCCCGGTGCGGGCGAGCGTGACGCCGTCCACGTAGACGGTCGCCGGCCACGCCTCGGAGCCGCACGGCAGGGCCTGCACGCCGAACGTCACCTGGGGCGGCTGCCCCATGTAGGCGCCGGTCATGGTCCCGTTGCAGTCCCAGTCGGCCGCGATGACGGTCGGCCTGAAGTAGGCGGTGATCTCGGTCCACCCGCCGGGCCCGGCGACCGCACGGCCCACGATCGTGGAGCTCGCCCCCTGCGGGCTGAGGACGACGCCTGTCGTCGGCCGGCCCGCGGGCAGCCGGACGTGGGCGGTCAGCTTGTACCACTCGGTGTCGGGCACCGGCCCGGCGAAGAAGAAGGTGCCGCTCGTGGGGGAGAGCCCGTCGATCCGCAGGCTGCGGGTGCCGTCGTAGGCCACGGCGTTCGTGACGGCCACGGTGGCCGCGGGCAGGGTGGCGCCGGACGGCGGGGCGGCCGCCGACCATCCCTGCGTGGTGCCGTCCTCGAAGTCCCAGGTGTGGTAGACGCCGCCGGGGCCGGGTGTGGGCGTGTGGTAGGTGTAGCAGGAGGTCGAGGTCGGGCTGATGCCCGTCGGCGTGCCCGGGGCGGTCGACGGCGGGGTGGTCGCCGTCGGGGGCGACGACGTCTGCGCGGCGGCGACCGCGCCGCGTGCCGCGGCGGGTGGGGCGGCCTCGGCCGTGCCGGGCGCGCCCAGCAGGGCCGCCACCAGCCCCCCCGCGCCGAGAACCATGGCGACGCCGGTGATCGCACCACCGGGCCGGATCGTCACGCAACGGGCCATCGCGCATCCCCCTGAGGTTCCCGCCATTCCCTCGGAACGGCGGTGGATCCCCAGATTAAGATCGTGTAAATGTGCACGTCAATTGAAAGGGCGTTGAAAAGCGGATTCCCGCTCCCTGCGTGAAAGTATTTCATCGGGCCCGCGGGAAGGGACCGTCGCGGTCAGCCGGTGGCCGTCGCCGGCCGGGTGAGGCCGTAGGCGACGTGTGGGCGCAGCGGGTGGCCGGGGGGCAGGCGCGGGTGGTCGAACCGGGCGTGCGGTGCCATGCCCAGCCGGCGCATGACGGCCTGGGAGGGTTCGTTGCGCACCGCGGTCATCGACCAGAGCCGGGGCAGGCCCGCACCGTCGAACGCCACCCCGACCGCGGCGCGGGCCGCCTCGGTCGCGTACCCGTGGTGCCAGGCGTCGCGCGACAGCCGCCAGCCCACCTCGACGCCGCCGGCGCCGGGGACGCCGTCCGGCATCGGGTGCAGCCCGGTGAACCCGATGAACGCTCCGGTCGCGATCACCTCCAGCGCCCACAGCCCGTACCCCTGGATGCCGAACAGGTCCTCGATCCGGTCGACGAAGGCGTCGGACGACGCCCGGTCCAGCGGTGCGGGGAAGTGGCGCATCACCTCGGGATCGGCGTTCATCGCCGCGAACGGCTCCCGGTCGGCGTCCTGCCACCGGCGGAGCACCAGCCGGTCGGTGCGCACCGTGTCGAAGCGTCGATCCACCGGGGTGACGCTACCTGACCCTTCCCGTCGTGATGGTGGAGGTGTCTGATCATGTTGGTTTGCTTCCGAAATCTGCCCGTAAGGTCTTGCTAACTCACGACATCGGACGTAAAACAAGATGTAACAACATCCGAGGGGCGGGACAACGAGGTCATGTTCGCTTCCGAGCGTCAGCAGGCGATCGTCGACCGGGCCCGGGCCGAGGGCCGGGTCGACGTGATCACCCTTGCCGGGGACTTCGACGTCACGCCGGAGACCATCCGGCGCGACCTCACCGCCCTGGAGCGCCGGCGGCTGCTGCGCCGCACGCACGGGGGCGCGGTCCCCGTCGAGCGGCTCGACGTCGAGCCCCGCGTCGCCGAGCGCGAGGTGCTGCGCGTCGCGGAGAAGGAGCGCATCGCCCGCGCCGCCGTCGCCGAGCTCCCCGACGAGGGCGCGGTCCTCCTCGACGCCGGGACGACCACGGGCGCGCTCGCCCGGATCCTGCCCGAGGGGCGGGAGCTCACCGTCGTCACCAACGGGCTGTCCATCGCGGTGCTCCTCGCCGACCGCCCGGAACTGACCGTCCACGTGCTCAGCGGGCGCCTGCGCGGGCGGACGCTGGCCACGGTCGACCAGTGGGCCGAGCGGGCCCTCGGAGAGATCTTCGTCGACGTCGCGTTCCTCGGCGTCAACGGCCTCTCGGTCGAGCGGGGCCTCACCACCCCCGACCGGTCGGAGGCCACCGTGAAGCGCTCCATGATCGCATCGGCCCGGCGGGCGGTCGTCCTCGCCGACCACACCAAATTCCAGGCGGACACGTTCGCGCGCTTCGGCGACCTCGCGGACGTCGACGTCGTGATCAGTGACTCCGCCCTGGACCCCGGCCTCGCCGCCGCGGTCGAGGGCGCCGGACCCCGGGTGGTACGCGCATGATCGTCACCGTCACTCCCAACCCCAGCCTCGACCGCACCCTCGAGCTCGACCGGCTCGTCCGTGGCGCCGTGAACCGCGCGTCCGGCGGGCGCCTGGACCCCGGTGGCAAGGGCGTCAACGTGTCCCGAGCGCTCGCCGCGCACGGCGTCAAGACCACCGCCGTGGTCCCCCTCGGGGGCGCGGACGGCGTCCGGCTGGCCGCGCTGCTCGCCGACCTCGGGATCGACGTCCGCGCCGTCCCGATCGCGGGCGGCACCCGCACCAACGTCACCGTCGCCGAGCCCGAGGGGACGACGACGAAGCTCAACGAGCCCGGCCCGCACCTGATGGCCGCCGAGGTGGCGGCCCTGCGCGCCGCCGTCCTGGACGCCGCGGCGCCCGGCGCCTGGGTCGTCTGCTGCGGCAGCCTGCCGCGCGGCGTCGACCCCGGGCTGCTCGCCGACCTCGTGGCCCCCCTGCGCGCCCGGGGCGCCCGCGTCGTCCTCGACACCAGCGGGCCCGCGCTGCACGCCGTCCTGCGCGGCGGGGGCGCGCGGCCCGACCTGATCAAGCCCAATCACGAGGAGCTGGCCGAGGCCGTCGGCCGGCCGCTGCCGACCCTCGGTGACGTCGTCGAGGCCGCGCAGGAGCTGCGCGCGCTCGGCGTCGGCGCGGTCCTCGCCAGCCTGGGTCCCGACGGCGCCGTCCTGGTGGACGCCGCCGGGGCCGTGCACGCCGACGCGCGGGTCGCCCGCCCGCGCAGCACCGTGGGAGCGGGAGACGCGCTCCTCGCCGGGTTCCTGTCCGTCGCCACCCGGCGCACCGCACCTGCCGGGCCGGGAACCACCGGTCCCGCCGTCCTCGACGACGCCGTCACGGCGCGCGAGGCCCTGGTCGCAGCCCTCGCCTGGGGTGCCGCGGCCACCTGCTTGCCGGGCAGCAGGATGCCGGGCCCGGACGACGTCGCCGCTGTCGCGGTGACGGTTCACGATCGCTGCGACCTGCAGCGACCCCTGGGAGGTGCTTCGGAGTGACCGCACTCATCACCACCGACCTCGTGCTCCTCGACCTCGACGCGGACGACCGCGCCGAGGTGACCCGTCGCCTCGCCGAGCGGCTCGCCGCCGCCGGCCGGGTCACCGACCTCGACGGGTTCCTCGCCGACGTCCGCGCCCGGGAGGAGCAGATGCCCACCGGCCTGCCCGGCGGCATCGGCATCCCGCACGCCCGGTCCGCGCACGTCACCGTGCCCACGCTCGGGTTCGCCCGGGTCCCCAAGGGCGTCGACTGGGGCGCCGAGGACGGCCCGGCCACCCTCGTCTTCCTCATCGCCGCCCCCGAGGGCGGCGGCTCGGAGCACCTGACCATCCTCGCCGCGCTCGCCCGGCGGCTGATCCACGCGTCCTTCCGGGACGCCCTGCTCGGCGCCCCCGACGAGCAGTCCGTCGTCGACGTCGTCACCCGGGAGGTGTCGCCGTGAGGATCGTCGCCGTCACCTCCTGCCCCACCGGCATCGCCCACACCTACATGGCCGCCGAGGCCCTGGAGCAGGCCGCACGCGCCGCCGGTCACGAGATCCAGGTCGAGACGCAGGGCGCCGCGGGCGCGAACCCGCTCGACCCCGCGGTCATCGCCGCCGCCGACGCCGTCATCTTCGGCGTCGACGTCGAGGTCCGCGACCGGCAGCGGTTCGAGGGCAAGCCGACCGTCCAGGTCGGCGTGAAGAAGGCGATCTCCGACGCGGCGGGCGTCGTCGAGCAGGCCGTCGCCGCGGCCCGCGACGACGCTGCCCGCCCGGCGTTCGCGACGTCCCCGGTGCCCGGCCCGACGGCGCCGGGCTCGCCCGCCCTCGCGAGCAAGGTCACCTCCGACGCCGGGGTCGGCACCCGGGTGCGGCAGTGGCTCATGACGGGCGTCAGCTACATGATCCCGTTCGTGGCCGCGGGCGGCATCCTCATCGCCCTGTCGTTCATGCTCGCCCAGGTGGTCGCCGGCAAGCAGGGCGCGATCGACGTCACCAAGGTGCCCCTCGCGACCGTCGCCACGAACTTCGACGCCCTCGACGGGATGCACTGGGCCGCCCTGCTCTTCCAGGTGGGCGCCGCCTCGTTCGCCTTCCTCGTGCCCGCGCTCGCCGGCTTCATCGCCTTCGCGATCGCCGACCGGCCCGGCATCGTGCCCGGGTTCGTCGGCGGCGCGCTGTCCGTCGCCATCGGCGCGGGCTTCCTCGGGGGCATCGCGGCCGGGTTCGTCGGCGGGTTCGTCGCGCTCTGGCTGGCCCGGCGCCAGGTTCCCAAGGGCGTGCGCGGCGTCATGCCGGTCGTCGTCATCCCCCTGGTGGCGACGTTCGCGACCGGCCTGGTGATGCTCATCGTGCTGGGACGGCCCCTCAAGGCGGTCTCCGACGGGCTGTCCGACTGGCTCGCCGGGATGTCCGGCACGAACGCCGTCGTCCTCGGCGTCGTCCTCGGCCTGATGATGGCCTTCGACATGGGCGGCCCGGTCAACAAGGTGGCCTACACCTTCGCGACGACCGGGCTCGCCGCCGCCGGGACCGCCACCGACGCCCCGCAGCTGAAGATCATGGCCGCGGTCATGGCCGCGGGCATGACGCCGCCCCTCGGCCTGGCGCTCGCCACCCGGCTGCGCCCCGGGCTCTTCACCGAGCCGGAACGGGAGAACGGGAACGCGGCGTGGTTGCTCGGCGCCTCGTTCATCACCGAGGGCGCGATCCCGTTCGCCGCGGCCGACCCGCTGCGCGTCATCCCGTCGCTCATGGCCGGCTCCGGGATCACCGGCGGCCTGGTCATGGCGTTCGGCAGCACCCTGCGGGCCCCGCACGGCGGGATCTGGGTGACGCCGCTCATCGGCGGCGTCGTGCCCTACCTGCTGTCGGTCGTCGTCGGGACCGCCGTCACCGCGGCCGCCGTCATCCTGCTCAAACAGCTCGGACGCCGCAGCGATCAGGCCCCCGCCGAGGGCCGGCTCGCTACGGTCTGAGACCCACCGCAAGGAACTCCGTCACCGCCGCACCGCGCCCCGTCCCGAAGGTTCCCAGGAGGTCCCCGTCATGCCCCAGCGTCACGTCGTCGTCGCGTCGAGCGTCGGGCTCCACGCCCGCCCGGCGGCACTGTTCACCCAGGCCGCGGCGAAGGCGCCGGTGCCCGTCACCATCGCCAAGGTCGGCGGCGCGCCCGTCGACGCGAGGAGCATCCTCTTCGTCCTCAGCCTCGGCGTCGCCCACCACGACGAGGTGGTGCTCACCGCCGAGGGCGACGGCGCGGACGCCGCGCTCGACCAGCTCGCCGCCCTGCTCGCGCAGGACCTCGACGCCGCACCGGCCGGGAGCTGAGGTGCCCGCGCAGCTGGAGGGGCTCGGTGTCAGCCCGGGCACGGTGAGCGGGCCGGTGGCGCGCCTCGGCCTGCCACCGCGCCCGCCCGCCGACGAGAAGGCGGGCGCCGACCCCGCCGCCGAGGCCGACCGGGTCGCGGCGGCCCTGGAGCAGGTCGCCGCCTCGCTCGAGGAGCGCGCGGCCCGCGCCACCGGCGACGCCGTCGCCGTCCTGGGGGCCACCGCGATGATGGCCCGCGACCCCGGCCTGATGGCGACCGTCCGGACCCGCCTCGACGCCGGGCAGCCGACGGTCGCGAGCCTGGACGCCGCCGTCGAGGGCTTCTGCGAGGTGCTCTCCGCGACCGGTGGTTACCTCGCCGAGCGGGTCGCCGACCTGCGGGACGTGCGGGACCGGGCCCTCGCCGTCCTGCTCGACGAGCCGATGCCGGGCGTGCCGCACCCCGGCCACCCGTTCGTCCTGGTGGCCCGCGACCTGGCGCCCGCGGACACCGCGACCCTCGACCCGGCCGAGGTGCTCGCCCTGGTCACCGAGCTCGGCGGCCCGACCAGCCACACGGCGATCCTCGCCAAGGGGCTGGGCGTGCCCGCGGTGGTCCGGTGCCCGGCGGCGGCCGACCTCGCGGACGGCGCCCTCGTCGTCGTCGACGGCTCGGCGGGCGTCGTCCTCGTGGATCCCGACGAGGCCGACCTCGCCCGCGCCGCCGCCCGGACGGCGGCCCGGGCCCGGCTCGCGGCGGCCGGCGGCGGCGCGGGCACCACGGCGGACGGCGTGGGCGTGGCGCTGCTCGCCAACATCGCGACCGTGGACGACGCCCGGCGGGCGGCGGCGGTCGACTGCGAGGGCGTCGGGCTGTTCCGGACCGAGGGCCTCTACCTGGGCCGGGCGACCGCACCCCGGGTGGAGGAGCAGGAGGCCACCTACCGCGAGGTGTTCGCCGCCTTCGCCGGCCGCCGCGTCGTCGTCCGCACCCTGGACGCCGGGGCCGACAAGCCGCTCGCCTTCGTGGACCACGGCCACGAGGAGAACCCGGCGCTCGGCGTCCGCGGGCTGCGCGTCGCCCGGCGCCGTCCGGACCTGCTCGACGGCCAGCTGGCGGCGCTCGGGCGGGCCACCGCGGCCGAGGGGGCGGACGTGCGCGTCATGGCGCCCATGGTCTCGACCCCGGCCGAGGCGGCGGACTTCGTCGCCAGGGCCCGCGCCCACGGCCTGCCGGTGGCCGGGGCCATGATCGAGGTCCCGGCGGCGGCCCTGCGGGCTCCGGCGCTGCTCGCCGAGGTGGACTTCGTCAGCATCGGCACCAACGACCTGGCGCAGTACACGTTCGCCGCCGACCGCCTGCAGGGCGAGCTGGCCGACCTGCTCGATCCCTGGCAGCCGGCCCTGCTCGACCTGGTCGCGCTGACGGGCGCCGCCGGCCTCGCCTCCGGCACGCCCGTCGGCGTCTGCGGCGAGGCGGCCGGTGACCCGCTGCTGGCCTGCGTGCTCGTCGGGCTCGGTGTGCGGTCGCTCTCGATGGCGTCGGGGCTGGTGCCCGCCGTCCGCCTCGTGCTGGGGGCGCACTCCCTGGCGCGGTGCGGGGAGATGGCCGCCGCGGCCCGCTCGGCCCCGGACGCCGTGGCGGCCCGGGCCGCCGCCCGGGCCCTGCTCGACGACGCGGTGGCGGACCTGCTCTGACCGCTCGCGCCGGTCAGGTGACGACGTCGCAGGCGGCCCCGTCGAGCGTCACGGCGGTGGGTGCCGAGGCGTGCGCGGTCCCGGCGGGGAGGGCGGCGACGAGCCCGAGCGTCACCGTGCCCCCGGCCGGCAGGGGGGCCCACGAGGGTGCCTCGGCGGTCACGGTGCGGCCGGTCTGGGTCCAGGGGCCGACGCCCCAGACGGTGACGGCCCGCTGGTCGTCGGGGTAGGTCCAGTCGGCGGTCCAGTGGGCGCGGCCCGTGGACGTCGGGTTGCGGATCTCGAGGACGGCGACGGCGCCGCCCGGCCACTCGCCCGTCACGGTGTAGCGGGCCTGGCAGGCCGGGGCCGGCGGTGACGTCGTGCCGCAGCCCGGCAGGGGCGACGGCGGGGGAGGCGTGCTCGTCCCGTCGGCGCTGCTGGCGTAGGTCGTGGCGGCGGACACGTCGTCGACGTCGAGGCTCGTCGGGACGTCGGCGCCGCCGCAGTCGGGAACGAGGGACAGCTCGACCCGTGTCCAGGAGGGTCTGGTGCTCGGACCGAAGCACAGGTTGGTCGCCTGGTTCCCCGGCCGGTAGGAGGCCGAGACCACGGTCCAGCCGTCCGGTGTGACGCGGGCCGTGCCGATCACTGCCTTCCCGCCGCTCGACGGCACCGGTCGCAGGATCACGGACGCGGGCGTGGCGGGTGCGTGCACCCTGATCCTGGCGGTGATCGTGAACCAGCCCCAGCGGTCGCCGTCCCCCGCGAGGAAGGACACGGCGCTCCGGGAGGTGAGGCCGTCGACGCGCAGGCCGCCGGTGCCGGTGGCCGCCGCGTCCGGCGTGACGGTGAGGCTCGCCCCGCCGGTGGCGGTGACGTCGCCCAGGCCGTTCTCGAAGCCGTAGCCGGTGACCACCTCGCCCGCCTGCCACGACATCACCAGGGGAGGCATCGTGCCGGTGATGCAGGCGGTGCTCGTCACCGTCGGTGCGGTAGCGGCCGCCTCGCGCGGCCCGATGCCCGGGCCCGCGGGCCCGCCTGCCGCGGCGGACGCGGTCGACGGCCCGGCCAGGACTGCCCCGACGGTCGACCCGGCCGCCAGCAGGCTCGCCAGCCCGGCGAGGAGCGCGTTCCGGCGGATTCTCACGGATCGTGGCACGGCCACTCCCTGGTCTGCGGGAGCCCCCGGCGGGTGCCGGGGGCTCCGTCGTCCGGGCGGTGCGGGTCGCCGGTCAGGTCAGGGCGCCGCAGGTGGCGCCGTCGAGCGTGATCGTGGCGGGTGGGAGAGGTGTCCCCGATGCCGCCGAGCCGAGGAAGCCCACGTTGACCGTGCCGCCCGCGGGGATGGGTGCCCAGGGTGGTGAGGTGACGGTGACCGTGCGCCCGGATTGGGTGACCGTGCCGCCCCAGAGGCTGTTGACGGTCTCGTCGGCGGCGAAGGTCCAGCGCAGGGTCCAGCTCGGCTTGGCGGTCGTGGTGAGGTTGCGGACGTCGACCGAGGCGACGTACCCGCCTCCCCACTTGTTGATGATCTTGTAGGA
>Ga0302322_100003605_pt1 | contig 13352 bp, 11 predicted proteins | sample Fen_T0_2_FD_203757 | JGI IMG/M metagenome (GOLD analysis project Ga0302322, IMG submission 203757) | Peat permafrost microbial communities from Stordalen Mire near Abisko, Sweden - Fen_T0_2 | ecosystem: Environmental > Terrestrial > Soil > Wetlands > Permafrost | place: Sweden: Abisko...
CCACTGTTGCCGGGCATGGTCGCCCCGCCGCATGCCATGGTCGCCGGAACGACGGAGCGCGACTACTACTCCAACACCATCAAGGGTGCCAGCCCCGAGCAGGTCACCACCAGCACTGAGGAGGTCGCGTCATGACCGACACGGCCGTGAACACCGGCGAGGTCGCGGTCTTCTGGATCTGCTCGATCCTGGCCGTCGCGGGCGCCCTCGGCATGGTCCTCAGCCGCAAGGCCGTGCACAGCGCCCTGTGGATCGCGTTGACGATGATCAACCTGGCCATCCTGTACGTCGCGAACTCCGCGCCGTTCCTGGGAATGGTGCAGGTCATCGTGTACACGGGCGCGGTGATGATGCTCTTCCTGTTCGTCCTCATGGTGGTCGGCGTCGACTCGTCCGACTCCCTCATCGAGACGATCAAGGGCCAGCGACTGGCTGCCCTGGTGTTCGGCCTCGGACTCGCGGGCCTGCTCATCTGGGGAATCGCGAACGGCCTGGCGGAGACGAACTCGGTCGGGCTCGACGCGGCGAACGCGGCCGACGGCGGCAACGTCCAGGGCATCGCGCACCTGATCTTCACCAAGTACCTGCTTGCCTTCGAGCTCACGTCCGCCCTCCTCATCACCGCAGCCATGGGCGCGATGGTCCTGGCACACCGCGAGCGGTGGACGAACCCGCCGAAGCAGAAGGACCTGTCGATCGACCGGTTCCTCGGCGACGGGCACCCGGGCAACCTGCCCAACCCAGGCGTCTACGCCCGGCACAACGCCGTCTCGACGCCGGCGCTGCTGCCCGACGGCACGCCACTGGAGGAGAGCATCCCGGCACCGGTCCGTGCGCGCATGGACGCACAGCCGGTCGACCATGCCGACGTGCGCGATGTGCACGAGATCGCCGAGGGGGCAGGCGAATGAACCCGTCGAACTACGTGATCCTGTCGGCGGTGCTCTTCAGCATCGGCACCATCGGAGTGCTCGTCCGCCGCAACGCCATCGTGGTGTTCATGTCGGTGGAGCTCATGCTCAACGCCGCCAACCTCGCGTTCGTGGCCTTCGCCCGCATGAACGGCAACCTCGACGGGCAGGTGGTGGCCTTCTTCGTGATGGTGGTCGCTGCGTCCGAAGTCGTGGTCGGACTGGCGATCATCGTCACGATCTTCCGAACGCGAAGGTCGGCGTCGATCGACGAACCCAACCTGCTGAAGTACTAGCCGAACGACGTGGAACCGACCATGGATAGGACCGAATCGTGACAGAGCTCATGCCCGCCGAGGGGGTGTTCTCCCTCATCTGGGTGCTCATCGCGCTGCCGCTCGTCGGAGCGGCGATCCTCCTGCTCGGAGGCCGGCGCACCAACAAGTGGGGCCCCTACCTCGCGATCCTGACGGTGTCGGCCGCAGCCGTGATTGGCATCCTCATGCTCCTGGGGATGTTCCAGGACAGCGCCGAGCAGCGCACCTACGGACAGAACCTGTTCACCTGGGTGTTCGCCGGCAGGTTCCAGGCGGACATGGCGTTCCAGCTCGACCAGCTGTCGATCTGCTTCGTGCTGCTCATCACGGTCGTCGGCGCGCTGATCCACGTCTACTCGTTGGGCTACATGGCCCATGACGAGAACAAGCGCAAGTTCTTCGGCTACCTGAACCTCTTCGTGGCCGCGATGCTGCTGCTCGTCCTCGCGAACAACTACCTGCTTCTGTACGTGGGCTGGGAGGGCGTCGGTCTCGCCAGCTACCTGCTCATCAGCTTCTGGCAGCACAAGGATTCCGCCGCCCAGGCTGGCAAGAAGGCGTTCATCATCAACCGCGTAGGCGACGTGGGCCTGAGCCTGGCCATCATGCTGCTGTTCGTCACCTTCGGCTCGGTGAGCTTCCAGGACGTCTTCGGCTCCGCCGACAAGGCGAGCGAGGGCACGCTGACGGCGATCGGACTGCTCCTCCTCCTTGCCGCCTGCGGCAAGTCCGCGCAGTTCCCGCTCCAGGCCTGGCTGCTGGATGCCATGGAGGGCCCCACCCCGGTGTCGGCCCTCATTCATGCGGCCACCATGGTCACCGCCGGTGTGTACTTGATCGTCCGGAGCAACGTGATCTTCACGGCCGCGGAATGGGCGGCCGTCGCCGTCATCTGCGTCGGCCTGATCACGATGTGGATGGGCGCGATCATCGGCTCGGCGAAGGACGACATCAAGAAGTCGCTCGCCGGCTCAACGATGAGCCAGATCGGCTACATGATCACGGCCGCGGGCCTCGGCCCGATCGGATACGTCTTCGCGATCTTCCACCTGCTCATGCACGGTGTCTTCAAGGCCGGGCTCTTCCTCGGTGCCGGCTCGGTCATGCACGGCATGAAGGACAACGTGAACATGCGGCGCTACGGCGCCCTGCGGGCGCTGATGATCTTCACGTCGTCGACATTCATCATCTGCTACCTCGCGATCATCGGCATCCCGCCGTTCGACGGCTTCTTCTCGAAGGACGACATCATCCACGCGTCGTTCGAGCGCAGCCCGATCATCGGCATCCTGGCGATGCTGGCCGCGGGCCTGACCGGCTTCTACATGACGCGCATGGTGGCCATGACCTTCTTCGGCAAGGCCCGCTGGGAGGACGACGTGCATCCGCACGAGTCGCCCAAGGTGATGACGATCCCGCTGGTCATCCTGGCGATCGGTGCGACCGTCGGCGGCATGTCGCTGGTCTGGTGGGGGAACATCGAGTCCTGGCTCGAACCGGTGGTCGGCATCAAGACCGTCGAGCTGCCGCTGCCGTCCTGGGCCTACGAGCTCACCACCCTCGTCCTGGTCATCATCGGCTCGATCTTCGCGTGGATGTCCTACGCCCGCCGCGAGGTGCCCGTCGAGGCGCCGCACGGCAACCTCCTCACCCGCGCGGCGCGCGAGGAGCTGTACGGCAACCAGGTCAACGACGCGCTGGTGGTCGCGCCCAGCTTCTGGCTCTCGAGAGTCCTGGTGTGGTTCGACAACCGGGCGGTCGACGGCTTCGTCAACGGCAGCGCGGCCTTCGTCGGCGGCCTGTCCGGCCGCATGCGCAGGTACCAGACCGGATTTGCACGTTCGTACGCGTTGTCGATGGTGGGTGGCGCCGTCTTGGTTGTCCTCGCCCTGGTGTTGGTGAGGGTCTCGTGACGTCCTTTCCGTGGCTGACCACGCTCGGGGTTGTCCCCCTCGTCGGCAGCATGGTCGTGGTGCTGCTCCCGAAGGGCCGAGCGCTTCTCGCCAAGCAGGTGGCCCTGCTCTTCGCGGTGGCGACCCTTGTCCTGACCGTCGTCATGGCCCTGCAGTTCCAGGCCACGTCGGCTGAGCCGTTCCAGTTCGTCGAGAACTACTCGTGGATCCCGACCTTCGGCATCTCGTACTCGGTGGGCGTCGACGGCATCGGCCTCGTGCTGGTTGCCTTGGCAACGACCCTTGTCCCGATCGTCGTCATCGCCGGCTGGAACGACGTCGAGGAGGGTCGCGGCACCGTCAAGGGCTACTTCGCCCTGATCCTGGTCCTCGAGACCCTCATGATCGGCGTCTTCTCGGCGACCGACGTCTTCTTGTTCTACGTGTTCTTCGAGGCCATGCTCATCCCGGTCTACTTCATGATCGGCCGATTCGGCGGAGTGCAGCGGTCCTATGCGGCGGTGAAGTTCCTGCTGTATAGCCTCATCGGCGGCCTGTTCATGCTGGCCTCGATGATCGGGCTGTACGTGGTGTCCGCGCAGATCACCGGCGAGGGCACGTTCGACTTCCTGAAGCTGACCGGCCTCGACATCGACCCGACGACGCAGAAGCTGCTGTTCCTCGGCTTCTTCTTCGCGTTCGCCGTCAAGGCGCCGCTGTGGCCCTTCCACACCTGGCTGCCGGACGCTGCCGCGGAGGCCAAGCCCGGCACCGCTGTGCTGCTGATCGGCGTGCTCGACAAGGTCGGCACGTTCGGCATGATCCGCTACTGCCTGCCGATCTTCCCGGCGGCCTCGTCGTTCTACGCGCCGGTGGTCATCGGGATGGCCCTCGTCGGCATCTTCTACGGCGCGTTCGTCGCCCTGAGCCAGACCGACATGAAGCGCCTGTTCGCCTACTCGTCGATGTCGCACTTCGGCTTCATCGCCCTCGGCATCTTCGTCTTCACGACGCAGGGGCAGAGCGGCTCGGTCGTCTACATGGTCGCGCACGGCCTGTCGACGGCGGCCCTGTTCCTCACTGCAGGGTTCCTGATGTCGCGCTACCGCGGCTCGAGCACGATCACCGACTTCGGCGGCGTCAACAAGACCGCGCCAGTGCTCGCGGGCTTCTTCCTCTTCGCCACCCTCTCGTCGCTCGCCCTCCCGGGCCTGGTGTCCTTCATCGGCGAGTTCCTCGTCCTGCTGGGCTCCTTCGAGCGCTACATGTGGGTCGGTGCCGTGGCCACTCTGGGCATCGTCATCACGGCGGCGTATGCGTTGCGCCTCTACCAGCGCACCATGACGGGCCCGGCGAAGCCCGAGCTGGCCGGAGTCACGGACCTCAAGGGCCGCGAGATAACCGCGCTCTTCCCGATCGTGGCCCTGTCGATCCTGCTGGGCCTCTGGCCGGCACCCATCCTCGACGTCATCAACCCGGCGGTTGATCGGGTCATGACGAGCATCGGAGCGACGGATCCTGCTCCGACCGTGGCCTTAGCCAGCCCCGTTGAAGGGACGAACAAGTGAGCGCCCTGGCATCGGCAGCGTCGGTCGCGACGGACGCCGGCACGCCGTTCGACCTGCCCAGCGTCAACTATGCGGCGATCGCACCGATCCTGATCATCTTCAGCGCCGCGATCATCTCGGTGCTCGTCGAGGCCTTCGCGCCGCGTCGGGCCCGCCGTCCCCTCCAGCTCGTCGTGGTCATCGTCTCGGTGCTGGCCGCCCTCGTGGTCGTCATCTCGCTGGCGGGCACCCGTCTGGTCACAGGTGACGGCGCGATCGCGATCGACGGGCCCACCCTCGTCATGCAGGGCACCCTGCTTGTGATCTCGCTGCTCGCCGCCCTGCTCATGGCGGAGCGCAGCATCGACCCGCTGGGCGACGCCTTCGCACCTCGGGCGTCGGCGCTGCCGGGTTCCGAGGACGAGCGTCAGTTCACCCAGCGCGGCTATCTTCAGACGGAGATCTGGCCGTTCTTCCTCTTCGCGCTGACGGGCATGCTGGTCTTCCCCGCCGCGAACGACCTGCTCCTGATGTTCGTGGCCCTCGAGGTCATGTCCCTGCCGCTGTACCTCCTGGCGGGCCTGGCCAGGCGTCGGCGACTCCTGTCGCAGGAGGCCTCGCTCAAGTACTTCGTCCTCGGCGCGTTCTCGTCCGCCTTCTTCCTCTACGGCGCGGCGATGCTCTACGGCTTCAGCGGAACGGTCTCGCTCCCCGGCATCTCTGACGCACTGGCTGCCAAGCCGGGTCAGGGCGCGCTCGTCGCGATCGGCATCGCCCTCCTGCTCGTCGGCCTGCTGTTCAAGGTCGCCGCCGTGCCGTTCCATCAGTGGACCCCGGACGTGTACCAGGGGGCACCCACCCCGGTCACGGGCTTCATGGCCGCGACCGTGAAGATCGCCGCGTTCGGCGGCCTCCTGCGGGTCCTCTACGTATCGCTCGGCGGGCTCCAGTGGGACTGGGAGCCGATGCTCTGGATCATCGCCGCCCTGACCATGCTCGTGGGCTCGATCATCGCCGTGACGCAGACCGACATCAAGCGCATGCTGGCCTACTCCTCGATCGCGCAGGCGGGCTTCATCCTCGTCGGCGTCGTGGCGGTGAGCCCGGCCGGCCTGTCCAGTTCGCTGTTCTACCTGATCGCCTATGCCTTCACCACGATCGGCGCCTTCGCCGTCGTGTCGATGGTCCGCGACGCCTCAGGCGAGGCGACGCACCTGTCGAAGTGGGCCGGACTGGGCCGCAAGTCGCCACTGGTCGCGGGAATCTTCGCGATCTTCATGCTGGCGCTGGCCGGCATCCCTTTGACGAGCGGCTTCATCGGCAAGTTCGGCGTCTTCACCGCGGCGATCGCTAGCGGAGCCACCTGGCTTGTGATCATCGCCGTCATCGCCAGCCTGATCGCAGCCTTCTTCTACGCCCGCGTCATCGTCCTGATGTTCTTCTCCGAGCCCGGTCCCGACACGGCATCGGTGGTTGTCCCATCCACCTTCACGACGGTCGCGCTGGCTGCTGGCGCAACGGTCACCATCGTCCTCGGCATCGTTCCCCAGCCGGTGCTCGAACTGGTGACCAACGCCGACGTGTTCATCCGGTAGTACCGTTCAGCGATGACCGACACCCTGTTGGGCCTGCCTCTGTCGGACGAGGGGCTTGAGGCAGACCTCGCCGACGGACTGGCGAAGGTCGAGGTCGGCCTGCGCGAGGCGCTGGCCACGGATGATCCCTTCGTCGCGGATGCCTCGCGGTACCTGGTCGAGGCCGGAGGCAAGCGGTTCCGGCCCCTGCTCGTGCTGCTGGCCTCGCAGTTCGGGGATCCGCAGGCGTGGGGAGTCGTGCCGGCCGGCGTCGTGGTCGAGCTGACGCACCTGGCGACGCTGTACCACGACGACGTGATGGACGAGGCCCAGCTGCGGCGCGGCGCCCAGTCGGCGAACGCCCGGTGGGACAACACGATCGCGATCCTCACGGGCGACTTCCTCTTCGCCAGATCGTCGAAGATCCTCGCCGATCTCGGCCCTGAGGCAGTCCGCATCCAGGCGATCACCTTCGAGCGGCTGTGCACGGGCCAGATCCGCGAGACGGTCGGGCCGCGGGCCGGACAGGATCCCGTCGAGTACCACCTCGCCGTCGTTGCCGACAAGACGGGGTCGCTGATCGCTGCCTCCGGCTGGTACGGCGCCCTGATGTCCGGCGCCAAGCCCGACGATGTCGAGACCCTCACGCTGTTCGGCGAGCGCATCGGCGTGGCCTTCCAGTTGGCCGATGACCTCGTCGACATCACCTCGGAGTCGATGCAGTCGGGCAAGACTCCGGGCACCGACCTTCGCGAGGGCATCCCCACACTGGCCGGCCTCATCGCCCTGACGAGCACCGATCCCGCGGATGCCCGTCTGCAGGACCTCCTTTCACGGCCCCTGCCCGATGACGACGAGCACGCCGAGGCACTCGCGCTGCTGCGCTCCCATGCCGCGCTCGACGCCGCGCGGCTGGAGGCGCGCCGCTGGGCCGACAGCGCCCGCGACTGCCTCGTCGATCTGCCGGACTGCCCGGCCCGCGACGTGATGGCCCTGCTCTGCGACTACGTGGTGTCCCGCACCGGCTGAAACCGGCCACCAAGGGCTGTTCGCATTCATCTAGACAACCTGTAAGGTCGGGCGGTGACCCACGCCGTCCATGTTCCCGTGCGGCCCGTTCACGACAAGCCAACCCTGCTGGCGTTCGCCTCCATCGCGACCTGGTCCTGGTTCGTCTACGGCCTCGGCGCGACACTGGCACTGCTCAGCGACGAGCAGGGAAGCGCCTCGTGGGTCGAGGGCCTGCACGGCTCGGCCCTTGCCCTCGGCGGCGTGCTCGGAGCGCTGGCGGCACCGACACTGATCCGGCGAATCGGCCGTGGGCGCACCCTGCGGGTGGGGGTCATCGGCACCACCGTGCTCATCGCGTTGTTCCTCATCCCGGGCACGCCTCCGGCCTGGACCTTGAGCACCCTGCTGGTCTCCTGCTTCTTCGGGAACCTGATCGTCGTGTGCGTCAACGCCTTCATCGCGATCCACCAGGGGCCGGCCAGTCCGCCCGCCTTCACCGAGAGCCTCGCCCTGTCGGCGTTGACCGGCCTGCTGGCGCCATTGACCATCGGCCTGGCCACGGCCTCGGTACTGGGCTGGCGCGCCGGCCTCGGCGTATCGATCGGGTCCTTCCTGGTGATCGAGGTCCTTCGAGGTCGCCGGCTCGCCGTCTACGACCAGGCGGAGAAGACCGCCGCTCAGGCGTCGTCGGGACCGCTGCCACGACTGACGTTCTGGGCCATCTTCGCCGGCACGGCGTACATAGGTGCTGAGTTCTCGATGAACCTCTGGGGGGTCGAGCTCATCCGCGAGCGGACCGGACTCAGTGCCGCGCTCGCGGCGGCCGGTCTGGGCACGCTCCTGGGCGGCATCTTCGTGGGACGGGCGTTCGGCGCGGCTCTGGCCCGCCGGGTGTCGTCGGAGACCCTCCTGCGCTGGTCCCTTGTCGCCGGCCTGGTGCTGTTCACTGCCATGTGGCTGTCCACCGCCACCGCCGTCATGCTGTCCGCGCTGTTCCTGACCGGGCTGTCGCTGTCGATGGTCTGGCCGATGAGCGTCGCGCGCATCCTCCGGTCAGCAGCCGGCGCGGCCGATCGCGCATCGAGCCTCACGCTGGCCTTCACGACGACGGCGATCGGCGTCGCGCCGTTCATCCTTGGGTCACTGGCCGGCAGCATGCCGGTCCATCAGGCCTTCCTGCTGGTGCCCGTCCTGCTCGTCACGGCGCTGGTGCTGGTGCTGTTCCGTCCGGTCCCCGAGCTGCTGCCGGCTGCCGCGGAGGATGCAGGGCTCAGTCCGGCTCGATGACCTCGAGGTCGTCGGCCACGGTTCGGCCGTTGCGGGCGTTGCGCAGCCCGTCGACCGTCATCACCATAAGCGAGATCCATACGAGCAGGAAGCCGAGCCAGCGGCTGGCCGACATGCTCTCGCCGAAGACGAAGACGCCGATCATGAACTGGAACACGGGGGTGATGTACTGCATGATGCCGAGGGTCGACAGCGGGATCCGCGTGGCGGCCCCGCCGAACGCCAGCAGCGGGATTGCTGTCACCGGGCCGAGGAGCACCAGCAGCGCGACCGTCTTCGGATCGCCGCTGGCCAGGGCGGAGTCTCCGGACCGCGCGAAGGCGAGCATGACGATCAGCGCCACCGGCGCGAGCACGGCCGTCTCGATCGTGAGGCTCTCGACCGCACCGACCCCCACCTGCTTCTTCAGCAGCCCATACAGGCCGAACGAGAACGCGAGGATCAGGCTGATCCACGGCAGTCGTCCGTAGCTGAAGGTCAGCACGGCGACCGCGAGCAGGGCGATGCCCACGGCGATCCACTGGCCTCGACGCAGGCGCTCGCGCAGGACGAGGACGCCGAGGCCCACCGACACGAGCGGATTGATGAAGTAGCCGAGGGAGGCCTCGACCACCTCGTTCGAGGCGACGGCCCACACGTAGACGCCCCAGTTCAGGGCGAGGAAGGCGGCCGCGATCCCCAGGGTCACGACGTTGCGCGGGGACCGGGCAGCGGCGATCGTGCTGGCCCAGGATCGGGTGACCAGCGTCAGGATGATCAGCAGGACGAGCGACCAGACGACCCGGTTGGCCACGACTTCCACCGGCGAGATGTCGCCGAGCTGGTGGAAGTAGAGCGGGAACAGGCCCCACAGGCCGTAGGCGACGAGGCCGAGCAGGACCCCGACGCCGGCCTTGGACTGGGGCAGTCGAGATCTCGGCGTCAGGACACGGCCCAGGTGTCGCTGCCCGTGATCAGCGACTGCAGGTCTCCTCGTCCCAGCTTCTCGATTTCGTTGTCGACCTGGTTGCGCAGCAGTCGGTCGTACGACGGGCGCTCGATGTCTCGGAAGATCCCGATCGGGCTGTTGGTGAGCGTGCGCGGGTTCGCCAGCCGCGACAGGGCGAACGCCAGGCCCGGGTCCTTCGCATGGGCGTCGTGGCGGATGACGGAATCGACGCCGACCTCGGCCACCTCGACCACGGCGATGTGGCCCTCGGAGGTGCGGATGACGCCCTTCTCCTTGTCCTTGCCGAAGAGGATCGGCTCGCCGTGGACCAGCCGGATGAGGTTGTCGTCGCGAACGTCGGAGTCCTTGAGGGGCTCCCAGGCACCGTCATTGAAGATGTTGCAGTTCTGGTAGATCTCGACGAGTGCCGTGCCCTCGTGCGCGGCGGCCGCGCGCAGCACCTCGGTCAGGTGTTTGCGATCGGAGTCGATCGTGCGAGCGACGAAGGTCGCCTCGGCGCCAAGGGCGAGCGACACGGGGTTGAACGCGTAGTCAAGCGAGCCCTGGGGCGTGGACTTCGTGATCTTGCCCTGCTCGGACGTGGGGGAGTACTGGCCCTTGGTCAGGCCGTAGATGCGGTTGTTGAACAGCAGGATCTTGAGGTTCACGTTGCGGCGCAGCGCATGGATGAGGTGGTTTCCACCGATGCTCAGCGAATCGCCGTCGCCGGTGACGACCCACACCGACAGGTCGGGCCGGGAGACGGCGAGGCCGGTGGCGATGGCCGGGGCGCGGCCGTGGATGGAGTGCATGCCGAACGTGTTCATGTAGTACGGGAAGCGCGAGGAGCAGCCGATGCCGGAGACGAACACGATGTTCTCGCGCTTCACGCCGAGCTCGGGCAGGAAGCCCTGCACCGCAGCGAGAATCGCGTAGTCACCGCAACCCGGGCACCAGCGCACCTCCTGGTCGGACTTGAAGTCCTTGGCGGCCAGCGGCAGCTCGGACTTGGGGACGAGGCTGAGGGAAGGCAGGGTCATCGGGTCCTCACAGGCTCTCGATGGCGGTCTTGATGGCCGCCACCAACTCGGTGGACTTGAACGGCATGCCGCGCACCTGGTTGATGCTCACGACGTCGACCAGGTACTTCGCGCGGAGCAGCATGCTCAGCTGGCCGAGGTTCATCTCGGGGACGAGGACCCGTCGGTACGAGCGCAGGACGTCGCCGAGGTTCGACGGGAACGGGTTGAGGTGGCGCAGGTGCGCCTGAGCCACGGAGACCCCGGTGCGCCGGGTGATCTCACAGGCCGCGCCGATGGGGCCGTAGGTGGAGCCCCAGCCGAGCACGAGCACGTCGGCGTCGCCGTCGGGATCGTCGACCACGAGCGGGCCGATGCTGCGAGCGATCGCGTCGACCTTGGCCTGACGCAGCCGCACCATGCGATCGTGGTTGTCGGCGTCGTACGAGATGTTGCCTGAGCCGTCGGCCTTCTCGATGCCGCCGATGCGATGCTCGAGTCCGGCAGTGCCCGGAACGGCCCAGGCGCGGGCGAGCGTCTCGGGGTCGCGCACGTACGGCCAGAAGGCGTCGGTGCCGTCCTCGTTGACATGGTTGGGCGCCGTGGCGAAATTGGGCTCGATGATCGGCAGGCTGTCGACGTCGGGCACTCGCCATGGCTCCGAGCCGTTGGCCAGGTAGCCGTCTGAGAGCACGAACACCGGCGTGCGGTACTCGATGGCGATGCGGGCGGCCTCGATCGCTGCGAAGAAGCAGTCGGACGGGGACTGCGGAGCGACGATCGGGACCGGCGACTCGCCGTTGCGGCCAAACATCGCCTGCAGCAGGTCGCTCTGCTCGGTCTTGGTCGGCAGGCCCGTGGACGGGCCGCCGCGCTGCACGTCGACGATGACAAGGGGCAACTCGAGCGAGACGGCCAGGCCGATCGCCTCCGACTTCAGCGCGACTCCCGGTCCGGAGGTCGTGGTGACGCCCAGAGCCCCGCCGTACGCCGCACCTAGGGCGGCGCCGATGCCGGCGATCTCGTCCTCGGCCTGGAAGGTGACGACGCCGAACTCCTTATGCTTGCTCAGCTCGTGGAGGATGTCCGAGGCCGGGGTGATCGGGTACGAGCCGAGGAACAGCGGCATCCCCGCCTTCTCGGCTGCGGCGATGAGCCCGTAGGCGAGAGCCGGGTTCCCGCTGATGTTGCGGTAGGTGCCGCCCGGCAGGTCAGCGGGAGCAATCTCGTACTGGACCGAGAACGACTCAGTGGTCTCGCCGAACGACCATCCCGCCTCGAACGCCGTGAGGTTGGCGCGCAGGATCTCCGGCTTGGACGCGAACTTCTTCTCCAGGAAGCGGCGGGTGCCCTCTGCGCCACGGGAGTACAGCCACGACAGCAGGCCGAGCGCGTACATGTTCTTGGCGCGCTCCGCCTCCTTCTTCGTGATCGCGAAGTCCTTCAGCGCTTCGACGGTCTGCGAGGTGAGCGCCACGGCGTGGATGACGTAGGGGTCCAGGCTGCCGTCCTCGAGCGGGTTGGCGGCATAGCCGACCTTCTCGAGCGCGCGCTTGGTGAACTCGTCAGAGTTCACGATGATGTCCGCGCCGCGCGGCAGGTCCTTGACGTTGGCCTTGAGCGCTGCAGGGTTCATGGCGACCAGGACGTTGGGTGCGTCACCCGGCGTCGTGATGTCGTGGTCGGCGAACGCGAGCTGGAAGGCGCTGACGCCCGGCACGGTTCCTGCTGGTGCGCGGATCTCCGCAGGAAAGTCCGGCATCGTCGACAGGTCGTTGCGCAGGCCTGCGGTCTCCGATGTGAAGCGATCCCCGGTGAGCTGCATGCCGTCGCCGGAATCGCCGGCGAAGCGGATGACAACCCTGTTGACCTGGACGACCTGCTTGGTCACGGTGTCCCCTTGTCGTGTGATGCATCTAGTGACGCCGAAGCTGACGCCCGCCCGGCTGGGCGGTCGTCTGGGCTGCAGCGTGACGAGGTCCGAAGTTGTTTATACAGGGTGTCATTGTGCCCCTGAACTCCTGCTGACGCCTAAGGGGGTTCCGGAGCCCACCGCAGGCATCCGCCGATCACTAGTCTGGAGCGATGACTTCGGCAGGAGGCGCGCCCGCCTATCGCGTGGCCGCCGATCCGTCGATCGCGGTCCGCGTCGCCAATCTCGGGCTGGCCTGCTGCACGCTGGAGGTGGAGGCGGCCGTGCGCACGGGCCTGCTGATTGCCGAGGACGACACCCCGTGTCATCGCACCGTCCTGCTGGTCAGCGGCACCGTCACGCAGGCACTCGCCCCTGCCGTCGTGACCGCCCTGGAAGATCTGCCGCCCGAGACCGAGGTCGTGGCGTTCGGAGCCTGCGCCACCTCGGGTGGTCCGTACTGGGATGCGCCGATGGTCGTGCCCGGAGTGGACCGACTGGTGAAGGTCCGCTCGTATGTACCGGGTTGCCCGCCGCGCCCCGAAGCGCTCGTCAACGCCTTGCTCGCGGGGGGCGACGCGGCATGAGCCGATCCGACACGGTGACGGTTGCCCCAGGCGAATGGGCCGGACGTATCAGTGGCCTGGTGGGCGAGGGCATGACCTGGCTGGACTTCCTCACCGCCATCGACCGCCTCGACACCATCGAGGTCGTGGTGCGGCTGGTCGATCCGGCCAGCCACCTCGCCGCGCTCGTGGTCACTGTGCTGCCTGCCGGCGAACCTGTGCTGGGCAGCATCACCGGGCTGCTTCCGGGCGCCGACTGGTACGAGCGCGAGACGGCCGAGATGTTCGGGGTGAGGTTCACCGGACGTCTCGATACCCGGCCGCTGCTGACCCGCTCGGGCGACACCCGCCCGCCCCTGCTGAAGTCGACCCCCTTGCCCGCGCGGCT
>Ga0302322_100003608_pt1 | contig 13350 bp, 6 predicted proteins | sample Fen_T0_2_FD_203757 | JGI IMG/M metagenome (GOLD analysis project Ga0302322, IMG submission 203757) | Peat permafrost microbial communities from Stordalen Mire near Abisko, Sweden - Fen_T0_2 | ecosystem: Environmental > Terrestrial > Soil > Wetlands > Permafrost | place: Sweden: Abisko...
CGGCTCCGCGCTCGGCGGTGAGGCGATGACGTTCGCGGGGCTCGCGGGCCTCGGCGACCTCGTCGCCACCTGCACCAGCCCGAAGAGCCGGAACCGCAGCGTCGGCTTCGAGCTCGGGCGCGGCCGTTCACTCGACGCGATCGTTGCGGAGACCAACATGGTGGCCGAAGGCGTGAAGAGCGCCCCCGCGGTGCTGGAGCTCGCGCGGCGGGTCGGTATCGAGATGCCGATCGCGTCGCTGGTGGGCGCAGTGCTCACGGAGGGGCGCAACCCCGCCGACCTCGTACCCGAGCTCATGCTCCGCGAGGCCAAGGCCGAACTGCACGGGCTCTCGTGAGCGGCGCGCCTTCATCGGACGGCGGCCATCTCGTCGGCGTGCTCGGTGGTAGCGGGCACGCGCGCGTGTCCCCGTGGGGCCGGGTCGACCCTGGGCACGTGTCGTGGAATCTCGACTGGTGGATCGGCGCCGACGATCGTTGGCACACGCCGGCGAGCGAGGCCGCGGTGCGCCAGTCGCTGGTCGAAGGCATGCCCGTGGTGCGCACCGCGATGCGGATCCCGGCGGGCGATGCGGTGCACCAGGTGGCCGCTCTGCCCGACCCGGACGAGCTCGCGATCATCGACGTCACCAACGACTCGCCCGGCGCGTTCGTGCTCGCGTTGGTGATCCGGGATGCCGCGTCGGTGGAGATCGACGGTGCGACCGTGTACATCGACGGTCGTCCGGCGCTGCGCCCGCTGCGGGCGCCGTCGCGCTGGGCGACCGGGCTCCCCGACGTCGTGCAGTCCGTCGTGATCAATGGTGACGCAATCGACGGCGCGTTCGTCCCCGTGAGCGACCCGCGCGGTCAGGCGGCCGCCGCGCTGCTGTTCCCGGTGTCGCACCGCACCACGTTCCGGTGTGCAGTGGCCCTCGACGCGCGGGGCATGCGCGGCCTCGACCCCGTCACCCTGCCCGCGCCCGAGAGCGTGGTGCGCGGGTGGCGGGCCCAGCTCGGTCGGGGCATGCGCGTCGAACTGCCGGAGGCCGCGCTCCAGGACGCGATCGACGGTGCCCGGGCACAGGTGCTGCTCGAAGGTCAGGTGCCCGGCGCGGGCCCCGACGTCGTCGCCGCGCTCGAGGACTGGGGCTTCGACGCCGAAGCGAGCGCGGCATGGGGTGGGCTCAACCGGCGTGAGCGCAAGCAGGCCGGCGGGCGACGCGATCCGTCCGATTGGGAGGGCGTGCGCGACCTCGCCGCGGGTGACCCGGCCCGGCTGCTGCTCGCGGCACGCGCGGCGATCGTGCACGAGACCCGCGACGCGGTGGAGTTGTTCCCCGCGTTTCCCGAGGAATGGCGGGGCGCGTCGCTCGACGTGCGGGAGGCCCCGACGCGTCAGGGGCTGGTGTCGTGTTCGGTGCGCTGGCACGGGGACCGGCCGGCACTGTTGTGGGACGCGCCGGCTGGCGTCACCGTGCGGGCGCCGGGCCTCGACCGATCGTGGTCGACCGATCAAGCAACGGGGGAGACGCTCCTCGGAACGGTCGGCGCGGGCTAACGTCCGCGGGCATGGGCAGGCGGTCGGCAACGGCAGGGCAGGGATCTCCGACTGCGCGTTCGCTCCTGCGGCACTGGTTCGCGTGGAGCCTGGTGCTGCTCGGCGGGTTCCTCGCCTTCGTGATGAGCTTCGCCTACCTCCACGCCTTCCTCGAACCGACCAACCGGCTCGAGGATCTCCCCATCGGCATCGTGAATCTCGACCGCGGCGCGACTGCGCTCGGCGAACCGCTGCAGGCGGGCGCGCAAGTGGTCGAGCAGGCGGTTGCGCCCCAGCCGGGTGCACGGCAGCCGGTGCGGTGGGTGCACTACCGCACGCGTGCTGCGCTCGAGCACGCCATCCGTGACTTCGACGTGTACGGCGGCTTCGTCGTGCCCACCGACTTCTCGCGGCGCATCGCGACCTTGGGCACCAGTCTCGGCGCCGCGCCGCCCGCGCGGATCGACGTGCTCGAGAGTTCGGGCACCGGGCAATTCGGTGCGGCGGTGTTCGATCGGATCGCCAACACGCTCGTGCCCGAGGCCTCCACCTCGGTGCGCGACCAGGTGCTGGGCAAGCTGGGCTCGGCCGGGGTGAGCGTGCCCGCGTCGGGGATCGCGTCGCTGGGCAACCCGGTGGTGGCGCACGCCACCGATCTCGTACCGGTGAGCACCCGATCCGGACGCGGCCTCGCGCCGTTCTACTTCGCGCTCATGATGACGCTCGCGGGCTTCGCCACGACCACCGCAGTGAGCATCGGCATCGACGTGCTCGCCGGCCACGAGGAGTTCGACGTACTCGGCCACGTGATCCGACTGCCCGACCGAGGCGCGTCGGAGTCGGCGCGGTGGCGGGCCAAGCTCGTCATCGTGATGGCGATGTCGCCCCTGGCCGCGGCGGCGATGACCCTCATGGCCGTCGAGCTGCTGGGGATGCAGACCTCGAGTACGGGCAAGCTGTTCCTGTTCGCGTGGCTCGGCATCGCCGCCGTCGCGTCGCTCACCCTCGTGTTCCTCGTGGCCTTCGGGATCATCGGCGAGCTGGTGGCGGTGATCTTCATCACGATCTTCGGCGTGCCGTCGGCGCTGGGGGTGTACCCGCAATACGCGTTGCCGCCGTTGTTCCGGTTCATCTCCGGCTGGCACCCGTTGCGCTACGCCACCGACGGGGCACGGGCGATCGTGTTCTTCGACGCGCGCGGCGCGGCCGGCCTCGACCGGGCCGTGGTGGTGCTGAGCGTCTGGCTGGTCGCGACGCTGCTCGCGGGCTGGGCGCTCGCGGCCTTCGTCGACTGGTGGAGTGGCCGCCGTCGCGCCCGTGCGGCCGTCAACGCCTGACCACAATTCGCGCGAATCGGGGTCTCCCGTTGGACGCAGAGCGTGGTCGGTCGTAGCATCCACCCGAATTGGGTAGGGGCCGGTGGCGTGCGCGTCATCAGCAGGGCAGAAGGCGCGTGCCGTGGGCGAGCACTGGCGTGACGAGCTGGCGGGTTCGTCGCTGTACCACCGTCACCGTGGTGACGCGGACCACTCCGAGTCGGTGCGCATCCTCGCGATCGACGGCGGGGGCATCCGCGGGATCATCCCCGCGCTGATCCTCGCCGAGATCGAGGCCCGTACCGGCCGGCGCGCCGCCGAGCTGTTCGACTTCATCGCGGGCACGTCGACCGGCGCGATCCTGGCGCTCGGCGCCTCGACTCCCGGGCCCGACGGCCGCTCGAAGTGGGCGGCGCGCGACGGCGTCGACCTCTACGCGAGCCGGGGCCGCGAGATCTTCGCCAAGGGGCACTTCAGCGTGGGCCTGTTCCACGAGAAGTACCACCACGAGTCGCTGGAGCACGTCCTCGACGACACGTTCGGCGACGTGATGCTGAGCGCAGCCATCGTGCGCTGCATGGCCACCGCCTACTCGTTGCGGCTGCGCGAGGTGCACCACTTCGACAGCGAAGAGGCCAAGCGCGACCCCAACTGGGACTTCAAGATGCAGACGGTGATCCGCGCGGCCACCGCGGCCCCGACGTTCTTCGAACCCGCGAAGATCCAGTCGGCCGACGACGCCGAGCACCTGCTGCTCGATGGTGCGTTGTACGCGAACAATCCGGCGATGATCGCCTTCGTCGAGGCCACCCGTGGCGGTGCCGACGACGTGATCGTCGTCTCGCTCGGCACCGGCGACGAGGTCGAGGCGATGCACTGGGAGCAGGTGAAGGACTGGGGCCTGGCGCAATGGGCGCGCCCCATCCTGAACGTGCTGTTCGACGCGATGGGCGAGAGCATCGACTACCAGCTCCGCCACCTGCTCGGCCCCGAGCGCTACCACCGCTTCCAGGTCCCGTTGGACGAGGGGAGCCACCACCTCGACGACGCGTCCGACGCCAACATCGAGGCGTTGATGCGTGATGCCGCGCAACTCGTGCGCACCCAGGAACGCGAGTTCGATCAGTTGTGCGAGAAGCTCGTGCGGTGAACCGGCCCCATCGAGCCGGCTCGCGTCCGGCGCTCCTCGCGCTCGCGGCCGTGTTCGTGCTCGGCGCGTTCGCGGCGGCCTTCCTCGGCGGGACGCGTCATGCCGACGCGGCGGTGTGCACGAAGTCGTGGGCGGCCGCGGCCAGTGGCTCGTGGGATGTCGGCGCGAACTGGAGCGGGGGCACCGTGCCTGCCGGGGGCGACGACGTGTGCATCGACGTCGCCGGCACGTACACCGTCACCCTCAATGGCGGCCACAGCGTCCACTCCGTCACGGTCGGTCACGCGACCACGGGCACCCAGACCCTCTCGATCGAGGGCACCGGTGTGATCAACACCACCTTCTCGATCGGGGCTGCCTCCGCGACCACCACCCATGGCGTCATCACGCTCACGTCGACCGGCGGCGGCTACTCACAGCTCCAGTTGGCCGGCAACACGCTGACGAACGCGGGCACGCTGCAGGTGCTCCCGGGCGCGGGTGGCAGTCGGTTCCTCGACGGCGGTCCGCTGGTGAACTCGGGATCGGTGGTCGTGAGCGCCGCGCTCTCGTCCAACGGGAGCCTGGCGGTCACGAACACGGGGAACGTGACCGCGAACGCGGCGTGGACCATCAGCGGCTCGTTCGCGAACAACGGCGGCACGGTCGCGTCGCCGACCGGCACGATCGAGGTGCGCGGTGGCTACACCCAGGGCAACGGCGCGACCAGCGGCAACCCCGTGCTCGTCACCGCGTCGAACCTCTCGTTCACGGGCACGGGCGCCGGCAGCGTGTTGGTGAACGGGTCCGTCAATCTCGGCGGGACCATCGCCGCCGGGCAGGTGCTGACGCTCGGCGGGACCGGCGTGATCAACACGACGGTCACGTTGGCGGGCGCCGTGGCGAACCACGGGACGATCATCGAGACGTCGACCGGCGGCGGGTGGGCGGACCTCGAGCTGAACGGCTTCTCGCTGACGAGCGACGGGTCGTTCCTCGTGCAGGCCGGCGCGGGTGGAAACCGGTACGTCGAGGGGTCGGGCACGTTCACCAACAGCGGCACGATGCACGTCGACAAGGACTTGCAGTCGACCGGCGGTACCGCGGTCGTCAACACGGCGTCGTTGATCCTCACCGCGCCGTGGACGATCCCCGCGTCGTTCACATCGTCGGCGGGCACGGTGACCGCGACCGGCGCGGGGCAGATCGTCTCGACGGGCACGACGGTGATCGGGAACGGCGCCTCGTCGGGCAACGTCATCCTCGTCGCGGGTGGCTCCTTGAGCTACGCGGGTTCGGGGGCCAGTTCCACGTTCATCACCGGCTCGGTGGCGTTGAGTGGCACGATCCCGGCGGGGCAGACGCTCACCATGAGCGGCACGGGCGTGATCAACACGACGGTCACGTTGCTCGGGAACGTGGTGAACAACGGCACGGTGATCGAGACGTCGTCGGGTGGGGGGTGGTCGGACCTCGAGCTGAACGGGTTCACGTTCACCAACAACGGGTCGTTCCTGGTGCAGCCGGGGGCGGGCGGTTCCCGGTACGTGGAGGGGTCGGGCACCTTCACCAACGCGGCCACGATGCAGGTGGACCAGCCGCTGCAGTCGAACGGCGGCACCGCGGTGGTCAACAAGGGTTCGTTGACGCTGACCGCGCCGTGGACGGTGCCCGCGTCGTTCACGTCGTCGGCGGGCACGGTGACCGCGACCGGTGCGGGGCAGCTCGTCTCGACCGGCACGACCGTCATCGGCAACGGCAACTCGTCGGGCAACGTCATCGTGGTGGGCGGAGGCTCGCTGAGCTTCAGCGGTCCCGGCGCGACCTCGGTGTTGGTGACCGGTTCCGTCGCGTTGAGCGGGACGATCCCGGTGGGGCAGACGCTCACGATGACCGGTACGGGTGTGATCAACACGACGGTCACGTTGCTCGGGAACGTGGTGAACAACGGCACGGTGATCGAGACGTCGTCGGGTGGGGGGTGGTCGGACCTCGAGCTCAACGGCTTTACGTTCATCAACAACGGGTCGTTCCTGGTGCAGCCGGGGGCGGGGGGCAGCCGGTACGTCGAGGGGTCGGGCACGTTCACCAACAGCGGCACCATGCAGGTGGACCAGCCGCTGCAGTCGAACGGCGGCACGGCGGTGGTCAACACGGCGTCGTTGACCCTGACCGCGCCGTGGACGGTGCCCGCGTCGTTCGCGTCGTCGGCGGGCACGCTCACCGCGACCGGTGCGGGGCAGGTCGTGTCGTCGGGTACCACGACGATCGGCAACGGCGTGACGAGCGGCAACCCGATCCTGGTCACTGCCGGCTCGCTGCAGTACACGGGCACCGGCATCTCGTCCGTCGTCGCGCAGGGCAGCGTGTCGCTCTCGGGCGCGATCGCCGCGGGCCAGGTGCTCACGATCACCGGCACGGGTGTGATCAACACGACCGTCACGATGGCGGGCAGCATCGTGAACCACGGCACGGTGATCGAGACGTCGTCGGGTGGCGGCTACGCGAACCTCGAGCTCAATGGCTTCTCGTTCACGAACGACGGATCGTTCCTGGTGCAGCCGGGCGCGGGTGGCAACCGGTACGTCGAGGGGTCGGGGACGTTCACCAACGCGGGCACGATGCAGGTCGACCAGCCGCTGCAGTCGAACGCCGGCACTGCGATCGTGAATTCGAGTTCGTCGACCCTCACCGCGCCGTGGACCGTCCCGGGTTCGTTCACGGCCGCCGGCGGTGCGGTGACCGCGACCGGGGCCGGGCAGATCGTGTCGTCGGGCACCACGACGATCGGCAACGGTGCGACGAGCGGCAACCCGATCCTGGTGACCGCGGGCTCGCTGCAGTACACGGGCTCGGGGAGTTCGTCGGTGGTCGCGCAGGGGAGCGTGTCGCTGTCGGGCACGATCGCCGCAGGTCAGGTGCTGACGGTCACCGGTACCGGTGTGATCAACACCGCGGTCACGTTCTCCGGCGGCGTCGTGAACAACGGCACGCTGGTCGAGACGTCGAGTGGCGGTGGCTACGCCTACATCGAGACCAACGGCAACACGCTCACCAACAACGGCCTGCTCTCGGTGGTCGCAGGGAGCGGTGGCCTGCGCTACCTCTACGGCCCGGTGGTGAACAACGGTACCGTCTCGCTGGGCGCGGGTGTGACGCTCAATGGCAACGGCACCAGTTCGACGCTCACGCAGTCGGCCACCGGGCAGTTGCGGTCCGAGGTGCAGGGCGCGGGCAGCTACGGGCGGTGGATCGGGCTCACCACGGTCGCGCTCGACGGCACAGTGGGCGTCGACGGTGGCGCGACGCTCGCGACCGGTACCAACCTCTCGGTCCTCGGCTACACGTCACGCGCCGGCACGTTCGCGGCGCGTGACTTCGGCACGCAGGGCTACGGCATCCAGTACAACGCGTCGAGCCTCGTGTTGGTCGCGCTCGTGCCGGGGAACTCGGTCGCGGCGCTGTCGCCGTCGGCGACGTTCGTGCTGGGCGGCCAGTCGATCGCGTTCACGGCCACGATTGCGGCGGGGCCGTCGGCATCGGGGACGCCGACCGGCACGGTCACGTTCCTCGACGGCGTCACGCCGCTCGCGACCGTCGCGCTCGATGGTTCCGGGCAGGCCGTCTTCTCCACGAGTGCGCTGGGTGCCGGCGTGCACACGGTGACGGTGCGCTACACCGGCGACGACAACTTCTCACCCGCCGACAGCCTCGCGGCATCGGTCACGGTGAGTGCCGCCAACGCGGCGACGGTCGTGGTCGTCGCCGCGCCCACCACGATCGCCGAGGGCAACAGCGTCACCTTCAGCGCGACCGTCAGCGGTGGTGCGGGCATCCCGACGGGTTCGGTCACCTTCCTCGACTCGGCGACGCCGCTCGGCACGCAGGCGCTCGACGGCACCGGTCATGCGTCAGCGCTCGTGACCGGCCTCACCGCCGCGACGCACACCATCACCGCGACCTACACCGGCGACGCCGCGTATGCGCCCACGACGTCGCCGTCGCTCGCGTTCACGGTGACGCCACCCGTCGTCGCGACCACCACCACGTTCTCGGTCGATGCCAACCCGCTCGCGACCGGTGGCGTGCTGCACGTCGGCGCGGTGGTGAGTGCGGGCACCGGCACGCCCACCGGTCAGGCCGAGGTGCGCGACGGGGGGACCGTGCTCGCGACCCAGGCCCTCGACGGCAGCGGGTCGACCGCGTTCGTGCTCGGCGGCCTCGTCGACGGCGCGCATTCGCTCTCGGTGGCCTACCTCGGGGCACCCACGTTCGCGACGAGCACGTCACCGGTGCTGGTCGTCAGCGTCGCCGTGCCGCCCGCGCCACCGGGGCCGGGCCAGACGGCGATCGTGCTCAGCGGACCCCTCGCGCCGCTCGGGCCCGGCGATCGGGCCACCTTCGGCGCCACCGTGTTGTTCGGCGGGGTGACACCCCCGACCGGCAGCGTCGACTTCCTCGACGGGGCCAGTCCGCTCGGCAGTGTGCCCCTCGATGCCGCCGGCCACGCCTCGTTCACCACGCTCCCGCTCGACTCGCCAACCGGTGGCCCGGTCACGACGAGTGACGTCGCGGCCCAGGCCGTCGACCTCTCGATCGTCGCGTCCTACGCGGGCGACGTGAACTACACCGGCAGCACGACGTTGCCGTTCCCGCTGACCGTCGGCGGCAGCGGACCGCCCCCGCCGCCACCTCCGCCCCCACCTCCGCCGCCACCTCCGCCTCCGACCACCACGCCGCCCACGACGACACCGGGCACGCCGCCGACGACGATCGCCGGGACCCCGACCACGGGTGTGGTGACGATCCCGGCGCCGAGTGGTGCGGCGGGCGCCGGAGCCACCACCGTCGCGGGCGCGACGACCGGACGGTCACCGACGTCGAGCGTGCCGACCACGACCACGCCGGGTCGTGACCGGAGCACCGGCGGTACCGGCGGCACCGGGCGCGCCGACGGGACTTCGGAGCAGGCCGCCGGGCCCTCCGCCGACGGATCCCCGAGCTCCGGCGACAGCGGGTTCTTCGCGCCGCTCGAGCGGTCGTCGCTCGTGTCGTCGATCCCGGCGCCGTCGCAGGTGTCGTTCGACGCGAAGCACCTCGCCACGAACTTCTCGATCGCGCTGCTGTTCATCCTGCTCTCGTGGTTCCCCGCCGAGGTGATCAACAGCGTGCTCAGGGAGCACCACCACCGCTTCACGGGCAAGGGACGTTTCCGGAGTTGGGTGGAACGGGTCGAGGCGCGTATCCACGCGTTGCCGTTGCCGGTGCTGTTCGTCGGGTTCACCGCACTGGGGGCGCTGATCTACGGATTGCTCGACCCGCACTTCGGGTTCAACCAGACCACGCTGCTGATGCTGAGCGCGATCTTCTTCGGCCTGGTGCTGATCAGCTTCGCCCACGAGTACGTACGGGCCTGGTACGTGAAGCGGTTCTTGCACATGCCCGCGCACTTCGAGACCTTCCCGCTGGGCCTCGCGCTCGCGGTGATCCTCGTGTTCTTCTCACGGCTCGCGCACTTCCAGCCCGGCTACGTCTTCGGTGTGGTCGCGGGCGTCGCGTTCCGCGGCGACATCGACGAGCGACAAGACGGCAAGAGCCTCGCGGTGGCGTCGTTCGCGACCTTGATGCTCGCGGTGTTCACGTGGATCGTGTGGATCCCCGTGCGCGACGCGGCGCTGTTGCCGCATCCGGGCGCGGTCGCCTTGTTCTTCGACGCGTTGCTGGCGTTCGTGTGGATCTTCGCGATCCAGACGGTCGTGTTCAGCCTCATCCCCATGCATCTGCTCGACGGTGAACGGGTGATGAAGTGGAGCCGCAAGGGCTGGTTCGTCTTGTACATGGCCGGCATGTTCGTGTTCGTGTCGACGCTCGTGCACCCCACGAGCGAGCAGTACGGGGGCTCGGCGGACGCGTCCTTCGGCTCGATGCTCATCCTGTTCCTGGCGTTCACCGCGTTCGCGGTTGTGCTGTGGTCCTGGTTCTGGGTCGAGGACCGACGGAAGCGGCGACACGGAGGCCCGGAGCCGGACGATGCCACCGAGGTGGTCGTGCACGAGGGCCGGTCTTCGTCGTAGAGTCGCGGAGTTGTCTGACATTTCCTGAGCTCAGGGGGACGAAGCGATGGTCGACCTCGGCTTCCGCACGATCGACGCGGACCAGCACTACTACGAGGCGCTCGACGCCTGCACCCGCCACCTCGACCCGGCCTACAAGGACCGCGGCATCCAGGCCGTGACCCAGGGGAAGCGCACCTTCCTCATGGCGGGCCGGGAGCTGTGGCGGTTCATCCCGAACCCCACGTTCGACCCGGTGATCGTGCCCGGCTGCAACGACCTCATGTTCCGCGGGCAGGTGCCCGACGGCGTCGACCCGAAGACCCTGGTCCGCATCGAGCCGCGACACGCGGAGTACCAGGACCGCGAGGCTCGTCTTGCGGTGCTCGACGAGCAGCAGGTCGAGCGGGCCTTCATGTTCCCCACGCTCGGCTGCGGGCTCGAGCAGGCACTGCGCCTCGACGTCCCCGCGCTCATGGCCAGCGTGAGCGCGTTCAACCGATGGCTGGAGGAGGACTGGGGCTTCGCTCGCGAAGGTCGCATCCTGGCCGCGCCGATCGTGTGCCTCGCCGATCCCGAACTCGCGCTCGCGGAGGTCGACGAGCTCATCGCGCGCGGCGTCCGCATGGTGTGCATGCGCCCGGCGCCCGCGCCCGACGGTCGCGGCAACGGCCGCACCCTCGGTGACCCGGCGCACGATGCGGTCTGGGCGCGCTTCGCCGAGGCCGACATCCCCGTCGCGTTCCACCTGAGCGACAGCGGCTACGAAGTGCTGTCGAAGTACTGGGGCGCGCCGGAACGGTTCGAGCCCTTCTTCGGGATCTCCGCGGTGCAGAAGCTGGTGGTGTCGGACCGTGCGATCCACGACACCATCGGGTCGATGGTGCTCGACGGCCTGTTCCAGCGGCACCCCACACTGCGCGTCGCGAGCGTCGAGAACGGTTCCGACTGGGTCGCATTGCTGGTGAAGCGCCTGCACAAGATGCAGAACCAGATGCCGTCGGCTTTCCACGAGGACCCGCTCGACACGATCAGCCGCCATGTGTGGGTGACGCCGTACTACGAGGAGGATCTGCGCAAGCTCGCCGATCTCATCGGGGTGGAGCGTCTGCTGTTCGGCTCCGACTGGCCGCACGGGGAGGGCCTGGCCGAACCCATCGACTTCGTGAAGGAGCTCCACGCGTTCTCCGATGCGGAGATCCGCCAGGTGATGCGCACCAACGCGCTGGAGTTCGTCGGCGAAACATTGGACTGAGCGTGACCGATGGTGCGATGACCGACGGTCACGACCGTCACGATCGCGACGAACTGGTGGAGCTCATCAGCCGGTACGCGAACATGCCCGACAGTCGGAACTGGGACGACCTGCCGCGCTCGGTGCTCTGCGACGAGTTCACCTGCGACTTCAGTTCGCTCGGCGTGCCGGTTGCGACGGTGCGTCGTGACGACTGGTGCCGGCGATCGCAGCAGGCGTTCGCTGGTTGGACGGCGACCCATCATGCGATCACCAACCATCGGATCGAGGTCGACGGAGATCGTGCGACCATCCGGGCGCACGTCCGCGCCGAGCACTGGGCGCCCGCCGAGGTCGCGGCCGGCGGACCGAACTGCTGGCTGGTCGTGGGCTTCTACGACAACGTCGCGGTACGCACTGCTGCGGGTTGGCGGCTGCAATCGGTCACGCTGACCGCGACCCACCAGGAGAACGGGTCGCTGCGCGCGGCAGTGATGGCGGCGGCGGACTAACGGTTCAGGGCGTCATGGTTCAGGCGCGCAGCCGGAGCGTGCGGATCGCGCCCGGCGGCACGGTCAGGGTGCCGGGGAACGGCGCGGTCTCGTTGCCCACCAGATCCACGACGCCGCCCTTGAGCGGGGCGCCATCATGCGTCACGGTGACGTCGGTGCTCTCGGAATCGGGGTTGAAGACGCGCACGATGAGTGCTTCACCGTCACGGGTGACCGCGGACACCGGCGCGCCGGTGACGGTGAGGTTGCTGCCGGTCGCGGGCGCGCTCGCGCCGGGCCAGCCGCCGCCGCGCACCTTCTGCAGCGGCACGAGGAACTCGTCGGCGGCCTCGTAGAGGTTGGCGTCCGCCCAGGTGCCGCGGTGGGGGAGCAGCGCGTAGCGGACCGTCATCCGGCCTTGCAGTTGGGGGCCCTCGAGCACGTCGAGCGGGCCCGCCGGGTTGGGCCGCAGCGACAGCTCCGAGCGCGAGAGGTAGCCGGTGGCGCGCAGCAGGGTGAGTGCGAGCTCGGTGCCGTGTTCCACGACCTCGTACTCGAGCAAACCGTCGTGCAACACCGCGAGGCCTTGTTCACTGCCTTGCTCGCCACCCGTGCAGTCGACGAACCGACGCGACACGAACGTGGGCAGGCCGAACTCGTGCGGGCCGCCCTCGGCGTGGAGACCGCGCTCCACGATCGCGAACGCGCACTCGGCGTGCGACGACGCGACCGGGCGCGGCAACGGGAAGTGCGCGCGCAGACGATGGTCGCGCGCGCCGTTGTCGAACGACTGCTCGACGCGCAGGAAGCGCTCGCTTGTACGCAGTTCGTAGGTGCTGCGCACGTCGGTGGTCGTCGTGTCCTCCGCCCGCGAGTGACAGGATCGCTCGTCGCCGAGGGCAGCGACGGGCCACTCGTAGGTGCGGGTCACCACGATACGGGCGCGCACGGGGCCGTCTTCCGTGACCTCGACCCGCACCGCGACGGGCGTGTCGACGATCGTGTCCACGCCGGGTGGGGAGTAGTTGTAGGTGTCGCCGCCGTCGCCGCCGTCGACCAGGCGGTCGGCATCGGCAATGCGCACGCCGTCGATCCGCAGCGTGACCGAGCCGGTGCCGGGGTCGACCGACGCGACGAGGTGCTCGTTGCAGAGCGTGAAGTCGTCGGCCCGCACCGGTGTGCCGGGCCCCTCACCTTCGACGGCGCGGTAGGTGCGCCACCCGAAGCCGGGCACGTTCACCGCCGCGACGAGCACGTCGCGGACGGGGGCGCGCCGCTGACGGATCGAGATGGTCGCTCCGGCCTCGCCGAGCGCGAGCAACGCTTCCTTCGTGGTCTCGAGGTCGATCTCCGGCTCGCCGGGCGCGGCGTCGTGGAAGGTGAACTCGATCGTGCCGTCGGGGAGCTCGACCCGCTCCACCCGTGCGATGCGCGCGCCCGCGAGCTCGGGGCCGCGCATCATCTCCAGCACCCAGCGAATCTTCTGGCCCACCACGATGGTGCTGATACCTTCGCCGCCCCGGGTTGCGACCACCTGCGCGGGCACGGCGTCGCCGGTGGCGACGTCGACCAGGTGCACGGGTCCGGTGCCGGGGACCGGAAGCTCGAT
>Ga0302322_100003611_pt1 | contig 13345 bp, 7 predicted proteins | sample Fen_T0_2_FD_203757 | JGI IMG/M metagenome (GOLD analysis project Ga0302322, IMG submission 203757) | Peat permafrost microbial communities from Stordalen Mire near Abisko, Sweden - Fen_T0_2 | ecosystem: Environmental > Terrestrial > Soil > Wetlands > Permafrost | place: Sweden: Abisko...
CTTCGTAGAGCTTCTTGAAGATCGGGCTCTGGTCCCAGTTGGTGCCCTTGTAGCGCTTGAGGGTCTTGTGCAGATCGGTCTTGCTGATATTCATGACGCGGATCTTGAGCTGCTCGTCGGTCTCGGTGTTGTTGACGAGATAGCTCAGGCCGCGCCAGGCGCTTTCCAGACGGGTGAAGTCCTCATGGTGCAGGATCAGGTTGATCTGCTCGGTGAGCTTGTTGTCGATGGCCGCGATCATGGCCTCGATGGTCTTGTAGATGTCCGTCGACACCAGCGCGGTGTCGGCCAGCGCCTGCTGGGCCAGCGTCTTGACGGCATTCTCGACCGCCGACTTGGCCTGGTCGCTCTTCGGCTTGAACTCTTTCTGCAAGAGCGCCGCAAAGTCGTCCAGTTCCGCGGTTGCGCCGGACTGCTGTAGTGCTTCTTCCTGGGTGGTAGCCATTTGCCGATGTCTCCTGGATCAGATGGGGTGGTCGCCGTGCCGGTCAGGATGCATCGCCGTCAGGCTTGGGCGCGGCGGACAGCGACTTGAGCAGGGCCGGGTCGTTGAGGACCTTGGTCAGCAGTTCTTCCGCGCCGACCTTGCCGTCCATGTAGCTGAGCAGGTCGCTGAGCTGGGTGCGGGCCTCGAGCATCTTGTTGAGGGCGTCCACCTTGCGCGCCACCGCCTCGGGAGAAAAGTCGTCCATGCTCTCGAAGGTGAGGTCGACGCTGATGTTGCCTTCGCCGGTCAGGGTGTTGGGCACCTGGAAGGCGACGCGCGGTTTCATCGCCTTGAGGCGTTCATCGAAGTTGTCGACATCGATGTTGAGAAAGCTGCGGTCCGCGACCGGTGCGAGCGGTTCGGCAGGCTTGCCGGACAGGTCCGCCATCACACCCATGACGAAAGGCAACTGGACCTTCTTCTGCGCCCCATAGACCTCGACGTCGTACTCGATCTGGACCCGCGGCGCGCGGTTGCGAGCGATGAATTTCTGACTGCTATCGGCCATTTCGATTCACTCCTCCTGGGTTGACAAAATTACTCTTCGAACCTGATTCCGCCCAGCAACTCGATGCGATCCTTCGAATCCGGCATCAGCTCCATGACGATACCGGTGAAGTCCATTTCCGCGATCTTAACCGCTCTGTCGATGAACAGGGGCGCGGGATTGCTCGGTTCGGACCGCTTCAGGAATTCCGAAACCTGACGCAGCATCCTTACCGCATCGGCGCGGTTCGACAAGCCCCCCGGCGCGGTCGTGGTCGGCTTCGCAGGCGTGCCGTCGGCGGCGGGTTCGCTGCCCGTGGCTTCCATCGCACCCTGTGGCGCGAGCGAAGCGTAGAAGTCCTTCAGCTTGGCCAGCAGCGACTGGACAGCTTCGAGCGACGGGGTCTGCCCGGTCTTGTCCTGGAACTGGCCGGCGATGGACTTCACCGCCCGCAGCGCATCTTCCACGCCGGCACGCCGGGCGGCATTGCCGGCCTCGTCGCCCTTGTGCCAGGCCGCGGTCAGGAGATCGATGGTGGGGGCAGTCATACCCTCCCTGACTGGCAGCCGGCCCATCGCCAGATCGAGATCGCGCAGATTGAAACGGCCCACCTCGCGGGATTCGAGGATCATTGTCGAGCGCAGCATGGGCAGCGCGCGCTCGGGGTCGGCCAGATTGGCCAGCACGTTGAGGCGATCGATGGGGTCGTCGTCGGCTTCCTTGTCCAAGGGCGGATAGACGCTGTCCCAGAACCGGTCCAGAAAGCCCTCGATGACCGACAGCCCCGCGGCCAGTCCCGGCCAGCCTTCCAGCCTGAGCATGGCGAAGGTGAGATTGACCGCGACGCGCAGATCCTTGGTGCGGGTGCAGATGTTGACGGCCTGATCGCGGACCTGACGCCAGTCGGGCTCCTCGGCGCCGACTTCTTCCTGGCTGGTGGGATCGAAGGCGCCGCGCGTGCCGGTCGCCAGTCTGTCGAGCTGATCGACCTCGGCGTACTCGAGGTTCTCGCCGGCCGGCTGGTCCTCGCTTACAGGCGCAAGCAAGCTTTCCAAGTCCAACATGTCTGCCTCGTCTCCTTTGCCCGAATTACTTTTTCTTTGCGGGAAGTGAATTCTGCTTGAAGTGTACGATAACATGAGAAAAAGAGTCGGTCATTTCAGCCATGACAAAAGAACCAGCGGCTGGAATTCCGTTCGGTCATCCCTTAGTCTCGCGCTTCGGAGACGCATGCGCAGTCCAATTTGCCACTGAAGGGGACAGATGAGCACAAACAATCGAGTGATCTGGTCCGAGGGTTTGTTCCTGCGCCCGCATCATTTCCAGCAAGCCGAGCGCTTCCTGGAAAGATGGATCGATGCCAGGGTCGGCGCGGTCCAGTCGTTCACGTATGGCTTCACGCGCCTGGAACTGGACCTGGAGTCGCTCAAGATCGGCAAGCTGGGCATCCGCACAGCCGCCGGCATCATGCCCGACGGCACGCCCTTCGCCATACCGGATGACATGCCGGCGCCATCGCCGATCGATGTGGCCGCCGACCAGCGCAATACCGTGGTCTGCCTGGCGTTGCCGATGCGTCGTGCCGGCATGCCGGAATTCACTCTCGACCCGACGCGCAATGGCGGATTGGCGCGTTATGCCGGCGTCGACGCGAGCGTCAGCGATGCCATTGCAGAGATCCAGGGCAGCGCCGACCTGAAGGTCGGCCAGCTCAATCTGCGGCTGGCGATGGACAGCGATCCGCTCGATGCCTTCTCCACGCTGGGGGTGGCGCGAATCATCGAGAAGCGCTCGAACAACCAGATCGTGCTGGAGGAATCTTTCATCCCGCCATGTCTGGACTGCCGGGCGAGCAGCGTCCTGCACGAGTACCTGCGCGAAGTCGGCAACCTGGTCAGGCACCGCGCCGTCACAGTCGCCGACCGGCTCAGCCAGCCGGGCCAGAAGGGAGTGGCCGAGATCACCGACTTCCTCATGCTGCAGTTGCTGAACCGCTTCGATCCGCTGCTCGGTCACCTGCTGGAGACCGCGCTGCTGCATCCGGAAACGCTGTACGCCGTGCTGCTCGCAATGGCCGGCGAACTGGCCACCTATACCCACGCCGATCGCCGCCCGGCCGAACTGGCCGCCTACCGCCACGATGCCCTGGCCGAGACCTATGCGCCGCTGATCGCCGACATCCGCGCATCGCTGACCGCAGTGATCGAGCAGAACGTCGTTTCGATCCCGATCGAGGACCGCGGCCGGGGGCTGTTCACCGCCATGATCCAGGACCCGGACATGGTGCGGAACGCCTCCTTCGTCCTCGCCATCCAGGCCAGCATGCCGATCGAGCAGATCCGCCAGATCTTCCCGACCCAGGTCAAGATCGGTCCGTCGGACAAGATTCGCGACCTGGTCATGTCGCAACTGCCCGGCATCATGCTGTCGCTGTTGCCGGTCGCGCCGCGACAGATCCCCTACCATGCGGGCTTCTGTTATTTCGAACTCGACCGCGGCAGCGAATTCTGGAAATACATGGAAACCAACCGCCTCCTCGCCATGCACATCGCCGGCGACTTCCCGGGCTTGCAGATCGAGCTCTGGGGCATCCGAAACTAACGCCTGGGGCCAGCGATGAGTGATCCCGTACCACCGATCTTCCCCGATTCCGACGCCACCATCATGATCCCCCGGCCGGGCGGCAAGCGCGCGCCCACGGCCCCCGCCCAGCAACCTGCTCCGCAGCCTGCGGCGGTCGTGGACGATGCGCCGCAGGACACCCGGCTGGTCGGGGTGAACCCGCTGGTGGCGGCGGCCAACCCGTTGCTGAACCTGATCCCGCAGATCCGCTCCACGCTCGCCCATCCGGACCCGGACGGCCTGCGCGATTTCCTGCTGAGGGCGATCGGCGAATTCGAACAGGAGGCGCGCAAGCGCGGCGTCGCCCAGGAGGGCATCCTGGTCGCGCGCTATGCGATCTGCACCGTCATCGACGAGACCGTCGCCTCAACGCCGTGGGGTGGCACCTCGCAGTGGGCGAAGGCCAGCCTGCTGGTCACGCTGCACAAGGAGGCATGGGGCGGCGAGAAATTCTTCCAGCTCCTCAACAAGATGGCCGAGGACCCGCTGCGCAATATCGACCTGCTGGAACTGATGTACGCCTGTCTCGCGCTGGGTTTCGAGGGCCGCTTCCGCGTCATCGACAACGGCAAGGCCCAGTTGGAACAGTTGCGCGCCAAGGTCTACCAGATCATCCGCCAGCAGCGCGGCGAGTTCGAGCGCGATCTGTCGGGCCACTGGCATGGCGTCGCCCGCAAACCGAAGGCGCTGGTCAAGCAGATCCCCCTCTGGGTCATCGGCGCCGCCGCGGCCTTCCTCCTGCTGGGCGTATTCCTGACCCTCATCATCCTGCTCAACCAGTCCTCCGATCCGGTGTTTTCCGCCCTGGCCGCGGTCAAGGCCAACACCGGGCCTGTCCAGCGGCCCGCCGCGCCGCTGGAGAAGCCCAGGCTGCGCACCTTCCTGGCCAACGAGATCGCCCAGGGACTGGTCGAGGTCACGGAGGATGCGCAGACCAGCCGGGTCACCCTGCACAGCGACAACCTGTTCGATGCCGGCAGCGCCGACCTGAACCCGAGCCTGATCCCCTTGCTGATACGGGTGACCGATGCCCTCAACCAGGTACCCGGCGTGGTGGTCGTCAGCGGCCATACCGACGATCGGCCGATCCGTTCGCTGCGCTTCCCGTCGAATTACCAGTTGTCGCTGCAGCGTGCCCAATCGGTGCTCGACATCGTCGCCGGCAAGATCAACGACAAGGGCCGACTACGGGCCGTAGGCATGTCGGACGGCCAGCCGATCGCCGCCAATGACTCACTGGCAAATCGGGCCCGCAATCGTCGCGTCGAGATCCTGCTGCGGGTCGCCTCGTGAGTGCATGCAGGTCGTCGGGAAGCAGGTTGCGGCCCATTTTCATCAACACCACCACTGCGGACCAGACAGTGGCAAGTCGTCCTGAAGGAATGACCCCATGAAGGAAAAACTGCGAGTCATCTTCACCAACCGCTGGGTGCTGGCCGGTCTCGGCCTGCTTATGATCGCGCTGCTGATCTGGTTCGTGGGCCCCGCCATCGCCATCTTCGATCATCGTCCGCTGGCCACGCGGACCAGCCGCTTCGTGTTGATCCTGCTCATCGTCCTCATCTGGGCCGGCATCGAAGGCTGGAAGAAATACCGCGACTGGCAGGCCAACAAGCGGATGCTGTCGGCCCTGGCGGAGGGCGAGGCCCAGGACCAGAATCTGTCCGCCAAGGAGGTGGCCGATCTCAGGCAGCGCTTCGAGCAGTCCCTGGCCACGCTCAGGAAGGCGCGCTTCGAAAACAAGGTCCAGGGCGGCCGCAGCTACCTCTATCAACTGCCCTGGTATATCTTCATCGGCGCCCCCGGCTCCGGCAAGACCACCGCCCTGATCAACTCCGGCCTGCGCTTCCCGCTCTCCGAAAAGCTCGGCAAGGATGCGGTGCGCGGCGTCGGCGGCACGCGCAACTGCGACTGGTGGTTCACCGACGAGGCGGTGCTGCTCGACACCGCCGGCCGCTACACCACCCAGACCAGCAACCAGGCCGTCGACAGCGCCGCCTGGGGCGGCTTCCTGAAGTTGCTGAAACGCTTCCGGCCGCGCCAGCCTCTCAACGGCGCCATCATCACCTTGAGCGTTTCGGACCTGCTCACCCAGTCGGCGGCGGAACGCACCGACTACGGCCGAACCGTGCGCCAGCGCATTCAGGAACTGCACGAGAATCTGGGCACCCGCTTCCCGATCTACATCATGGTCACCAAGTGCGACCTGCTGGCGGGTTTCATGGAGTTCTACGGCGACCTCGGTCGCGAAGAACGCGGCCAGGTCTGGGGGACCACCTTCGAATTTCGCACCGAGGCCGGCGGTCAAGCGCCACTGGCCGCCTTCGAGAACGAATTCGCGGCCCTGGAGACGCGTCTCAACAGCCGCCTGTATGCGCGTCTGGACGAGGAGCGCGACCCGCAGCGGCGCGCGCTGCTGTACTCCTTCCCGCAACAGTTCGGCAACCTGCGCCCCATGATCGGCAGCTTCCTCGAGGAGGTGTTCGGCGGATCGCAGTTCGAAGAGCAGGCCATGCTGCGCGGCTTCTACTTCAGCAGCGGCACCCAGGAAGGCAGCCCGTTCGACCGCGTGCTGGGCACCCTGTCGCGCACCTTCGGCATCGAGCGCCAGGTTCTGCCGCCGGCCTCCGGATCGGGCAAGAGCTTCTTCATCACCAGGCTGCTGCGCGAGGTGGTGTTCTCCGAATCCGATCTGACCGGGCGCAGCGAGAAGATCGAAGAGCGTCGACGGAAACTGATCCTGGCCGGCTTCGGCGTGCTGGCGCTGGTGTCTGTCCTGCTGATCGCCGGCTGGCTGCTGAGCTACTTCCGCAACCAGACCCTGGTCGAAGCGGTCGCCGTCAGCAGCGCGGAACTCAAGCAGAAGGTCGCGCAACTGCCGCCACCCCAGCAAGGCGGACCGCTGGAGATCCTGGCTACTCTCAATGCCGCCCGCGACCTGCCCACCGGTTATGCGCAACGCAACCAGTCGGTGCCGTTCACGCTCGGCCTGGGCCTCTATCAGGGCGACAAGCTCGGCGCGCAGGCCGCGACGGTCTATCGCAACCTGCTGCGCGACGCCCTCCTGCCGAGGGTCGCGTTGCGTCTGGAGGAGCAGATCCGCAATGCGGACAACCAGGAGATCCGCTACGAGGCCCTCAAGGGCTATGTGATGCTCTACGACCCCAAACATCTGGACGTGGGTGCGCTGGAGTCATGGATCAAGGCCGACTGGCAACGGGCCTTCACCCGCGATACCTCCGAGGCGGCCTGGAAGGATCTGACCGGCCATCTGCATGCGGCCCTGTCGGAGCCGCCGGTCGAGATGATCCTGCCGATGGATGCGGTCCTGGTCGACAAGGCCCGTCTGCAGCTCGCCACCGCTTCCCTGCCGGAACGGGCCTATTCACGGCTCAAACGGCTCGGCGCCGGGACGGGCATCCCCCGCTTCAGCGTCAGCGACGCGGCCGGTCCTTCCGCGCCGCTGGTGTTCGCGCGCGCCAGCAACGTGCCACTCACCGAGGGCATCCCGGGACTGTTCACCGCCAAGGGCTTCCAGGGCGCCCTGCAGACCGACACGAAGAACATCGTCAAGCAGTTGACCGAGGAGGAGAGCTGGGTGCTCGGGCCCAAGTATGTCGGCGAGCGTCGCCAGAACGAGGCACAGAACCTGGCCGCCGTGCAGAGCCTCTATCTGGCCGAATACATCCGCCTGTGGGACGAGTTGCTGGCGGACCTGCGCATCGTCCCGGCCGGCAACCTGCAACAGACCATCCAGATCCTGACCCTGCTCGATTCCGGCGATTCTCCCCTCAAGCAGTTGCTGGTCGCGGTCAGCCGCGAGACCACCCTGGCCACCGGTGCTTCACCCATTCAGGCCGGCGTGGAGAAGGCGGTCGGCAAGGTGGTGGACAAGCTGAAAAACACCTACGACCAGTTGCTGGGCGACTCCGCCGCCGCCGGCGCGAATCCAGTCATGGACAAGCCCGAGGCGGTGGTCGACAAGCACTTCGACCCGCTGCACAAGCTGGTGGCCGCCGCGCCGGGCACGCCCGCGCAGCTCGACGCGGTGCTCGCCAAGCTGAAGGAGTACGAAGTACATCTGCGCGCCACCGAGGAGGCGATCAAGATGGGCGCGCCGCCGCCGTCCGACGTGCAGATCGTCGCCACCATCAAGAGCGTGGCCGGCGGCCTGCCGCAGCCCTTGCAGAACCTGCTTAACAGCCTCATCGCCCGCAGCACCGGGCAGGCGGCCACCTTCACCCAGGAAGGCATCAAGAAGGCGGTGGCGGGCGGGGTCGGTACCTTCTGCAACCAGGCCGTCCAGGGCCGTTATCCCTTCGTGCGCGCCAGCGCCCGCGAGGTCGCGCTCGGCGACTTCGCGCGCCTGTTCGCCCCGGCCGGACAACTGGACATGTTTTTCAAGACCAATCTGCAAAGCTTCGTCGATGCCTCGGGACCGACCTGGAAACCGATCGGCCTGGCGCAGGGGGTCAGCAGCGTCGCGCCGGCGACAGTGGCTGAATTCCAGCGCGCGGCCGTGATCCGCGAGGCCTTCTTCCCCGGCGGGGTGCCCAATCCCGCCGTCATGGCCGAGTTCCAGCTCGTGCGTCTGGACGACAAGATGAGCGAGGTGATGCTCATCAACGAAGGCCAGACCACCCATTTCGCCAACGGCCGCACCACTGCCATCCGGATGTCCTGGCCGAGCCTGAGTCCCGGCAACCAGATCAAGATGATCGGCGTCCTGTCCGGCTCGTCGTCCACGCCGACGCTCAGTGCAGAGGGGGCCTGGGCGCTGTTCCGTCTGCTCGACCAGGCCAGTTGGGAAGGCCAGGGCGACAGGCAGCGGCTCACCTTCAACTTCGATGGCCGCAAGGCGGTGTTCGAATTGCGCGCCAGCAGTGTGCGCAACGCCTTTCATCTGCGCGAACTAGAGCAGTTCCGCTGTCCCGCCTGACCATGCCCGCACCCGGATTCATCGGCAAGATCCCCAGTCAGGGCGACTTCGTCCATCGTCGTCTGCCATGGGAATTCATCGACGCCTGGGACGCCTGGATGCAGGACGGCATCGGCGCCACGCGCGAGCGGCTGGGCGAGAACTGGCTCGATTACTACCTGGTCGCGCCGGTGTGGCGTTTCCTGCTCACCGCCGGCAGTTGCGACAACAACGCCTGGCTGGGTCTCTGGTTCCCGAGCGTGGACCGGGTCGGGCGCCATTTCCCGCTGACCGTCGCGGTTCCGCTCCCCGCGCAGCAGGCCCATCCGGCCCTGTTGATCAAACTGGAGGCCTGGCTGGCCGGTGTGGAAGAGGCGGCGCTGGCCGCGCTCGACCCGCGCCTGACGCTGGAGCAACTGGACAGTGCGCTGGTCGCGCGGCCTTGCGAAATTCCACCTGACGCGCCTTCCTCCGGTGCCGCAACACACACGGGCGCCACCCAGGTGCATGTCATCGGCAACCCGTACAACCCGGACACCCTCGCCAGCCTGCTCAACGCTGAGCCGGCGAAGGGGAAGGCAACGGCCTACTGGCATACCTGGGGGACGGACTGCATCGCGTCCACCCTTTTGATCAGCGAGCGCCTGCTGGATAAACCCGCTTTCGCCGCCTGCCTGACCGGTGATTGGCGGGGCAACGGGTTGACCCCCAATGTGCATTCCTGATCGCGGATGCCTGGCAGGATGGCCGACCGGACCGCAGACGATACAATCGGCCGCATACCGCTAACCTTCACCCTCGCGAATCGTGGCCGCAACGCCTGAGCAACTGGGCAAATACAAGATCGTCCGCGTCATCGGCAAGGGGGCGATGGGGGTCGTCTATGAGGGCTTCGACACCGTCATCGAGCGGACCGTCGCCATCAAGACCATCCGCACCGACGAGCTCGATCCGGCCGAGGCCGAGGAGCATTCACGCCGCTTCCTGATCGAAGCCAAGGCCGCCGGCAAGATCAATCATCCGAACATCGTCGGCATCTATGACTACGGCAACGAGCAGAGCCTTGCCTACATCGTCATGGAGTACGTGCAGGGCAAGGAGCTGAAGGCCTATTTCGACGCCGGCCACCGCTTCACGATCGAACAGGTCCTGCGCATCATGGGCCAGTTGCTGGGCGCGCTGGAACTGGCCCATGCGAATGGCGTCGTGCACCGTGACATCAAGCCGGCCAACATCTTCCTGACCGAGAACGGGACGGTGAAGCTGGGCGACTTCGGCATCGCCCGCATCGACAGCACCCACAAGACCCATGCCGGCACCATCCTGGGCACGCCCAGCTACATGTCGCCGGAGCAGATCAAGGGCGAAACGGTCGACCAGCGTTCCGACCTGTATTCCACCGGCGTCATCCTGTACCAGTTCCTGACCGGCGAAAAACCTTTCACAGGCAGCATGGTGGCGGTGATGCACAAGGTGCTCAACGAAGAGCCGCCGCCGCCGTCGAGTTTGAACCCGGCTATCTCCCCCGCCTTCGACCTGGTCGTGGCCAAGGCGATGGCCAAGGATCTGTCGGCGCGTTTTACGGATGCCAAGCAGTTCGCCATCTCCCTGCGCGGCACCGGCAGGGCGGTGGCGGATGAAGAATCGGAACAGACGCGGGTCATCAACCTCAAGGACCTGGACCTGACTCAGGGGCACACGGCGCCCGCGGACGCCACCTCGCGCACCGGCGTCACCCAGCGCACCAGCACCTCGATCCAGCGGGATTCGACCCTGGCGGACAACGAGATCGAGATCGAGTTCTGGCGCAGCATCAAGGACAGCACCGATTCCGCCGACTTCGAGGTCTATCTCCGCAAGTATCCGCAGGGTCACTATGCCGAACTGGCGCAACTGAAGCTCGACAAACTGCGCCGAGCCGACTCCACCCTCACCGCCAGGGCGGACACGACCGCCACCCATACCGGCGCCACCGGTATCGGCGAGATGCGCCGCAAGGCGGAAGAGGCCCGCCGCAAGGCCGAGGAGGAATACCAGCGCGCGGAAGAAGAACTGAAACGCGCCGAGGAGGCGCAACGCAAGGCCCAGGAAGAGGCGAACGGAAAAGCCGAAGCGGCCGTGGCCGAGGCTCTGGACGCGCAGCGCATCGCCGATGAACTGTCCAGGGAAACTGGCAGCGCCATCGAATCAGCTACGGTCCCCGATGCCGTCAAGGGTATCAAGCCGCGGGCGGAGTCCGCCCTGCAGGCAGCCGGACAGATCCAGTCCAGACTTCGCGACCTGCTGGCCGCACGCGAATTACTGCAGACAGAGACCCTGGGTCGGGCGGAAAACGCGCTCGCCCGGACCGAGACCATCCAGCAAACCCTGCGCGAGACCCTGAGTCGACTCGAGAGCGCCTTGAAGCAGTTGATCGAAGCGAGTCAACGCAAGGCCGAAGCGGCCATCGCCGCGGTACACGACGCCACGCAGGCGCTGCGGGAAGCCGAACAACTGTCGCAACAGGCCATCCAGGCCGGCACGACCGTCGCATCTGCGGACATGATCCATCAGTCCGCCGACAAGGCATCGGGCCTGGCCGCCGGGGCGAAGGGGAAGCTGCAGGCGGCCTTGGTGGAGAAGCACCTCCTGGTCGCCGAAGTGCTGGCGAAACTCCAGTCCAGTGCGGCTGCCAACGAACAGCTCTTCCAGAAGGTCGAACTGGTCAGCCGGAATTTCGACGAAGCCCGGAGCAAGGCGGAAGAAGAGGCCAGGTACAAGGCGGAGGAGGAGGCGAGACGCAAGGCCGAGGAAGAAGCAAAGCGCAAGGCCGAGGAAGATGCAAAACGCATGGCTGCGGAGGAGGCCAGACGCAAGGCCGAGGAAGACGCCAGGCGCAAGGCCGAGGAGGAAGCCAGGCGCAAGGCCGAGGAGGAAGCCAGGCGCAAGGCCGAGGAAGAGGCTGGACGCAAGGCAGAAGAAGCTGCCAGGGTCAAGGCCGAGGAAGACGCGAAACGCAAGGCTGCGGAGGAGACCAGTCAGCAGCTCGAAGAAGAGGCCAAACGCAAAGCCGAGCAGGAGGCTGGACGTAAGGCAGAGGAAGATGTCAGGCGCAAGGCCGAAGTGGAAGCGAAGCGCAAGACCGAGGAAGCGGCCAGCCTCAAAGCCGCAGAAGAAGCAAAACGCAAGGCAGAGACAGATGCCAAGCGCAAGGCTGAAGAGGAAGCGAAGCGAAAATCCGAGGAAGCGGCCGGCCGCAAGGCTGCGGATGAAGCAAAACGAAAGGCAGAGGAAGACGCCGGGCGCAAGGTTGCGGCAGAGGCGAAGCGCAAGGCTGATGAAGAAGCCAGGCGCAAGGTGGATTCGACGGTGGCGGTCAAACGTCAGGCCGAACAGGCGGAGGCTGATGCCACCATGGTCGCGACGGCCACCCGTCAGAATGACGCGGATGCCACGCAATACATAGCGACGGCCAAGCCGGTCAGGGAAACCGTTCCGGTCTCGCCGGCTCCGGCAAGGGCCGAGCCGAAAGCAAAGAACGCAGTCCTGCTTCCCGCAATTGCCGGGGGTGTCGTCGTTCTGGCGGTGGTTGGATGGCTGGTACTGAAGCCGGGTGGCGAGCGGCCTGCTCCGCAAGAGCCTGCCGCGCCGAAGGTCACTACACCCGCGCCTTCCGCACTGCCTGAAAGCGACAGGGCCACGGCATCCCAACAGCAGGCCGATCAGGCCAAGGCCGCCAGCCAGGCGGCGGAGCAGGCCCGCCAGCAGGCTGACCAGTTGGCCAAGAGCAAAGCCGACGAAGCCAGCAAGGCGCTCGAAGCAGCCAAACAACTGACCGACGAGACTGCCCGCAAGAAAGCCTTGGAAGCAGCGAGACAAGCGGAAGAGGAAGCGAAGAAGGCCGCTGAGACAGCGCGCCGCAGGGGAACCGAGGAAGCGGAAAAGAAGATCGCGGCGGATAAGGCAAGGCAGGAAGAGGCGAAGAGGGCTGCTGCGGACAAATCGAAGCAGGAAGAGGAGAAGCGGATCGCGGCGGATAAGGCAAGGCAGGAAGAGGCAAAGAGGGTCGCCTCGGAAAAGACGAAGCAGGAAGATGAGAAGCGGATTGCGGCAGAGAAAGCCAGGCAGGAAGAGGGGAAAAAGGGTACGGGACAGGAAGCCGCAAGGACTCAGGCCAGTCCCTCTGCCCTCTTCCAGTTGGGGCAGGGACTGGAGCAAACCAACATGCGCGATGCGGTCAAGCGCTATCAGGAAGCAGGGAACGCCGGGTATGGCCCCGCTTCCAGACGATTGATGGAGATTTACCTCAGCGGGGCTGGTAATGTCGGCCGCGACTACGGACAATCCATCAGGTGGAAAGCCAAGGCAGTCGAGCAGGGCGTGGACGTTGGCAGTGCAGGCAGATAGAAATGACACAGGAGTTGACGGATATGGCTGTCTTCACTCCGAGGGTGCACCGGCGGGGCGCGAACCGGTGGAACCCACTGGCGTATTTCGTGGCTGTGCTTGCCTGCACAGGTCTTCTCGTACATCCCGCTTCGTTCGCTGACCCGGTCTCGCAACCCCACCGGACCGTCATGGCAGAATCCATGTCCCAAACTGCCGAACCCGCCGACCTGTCGGCCGTGGCAGGTATGCCGGCCCGCACTATTGCCGCGCCGGCACCTGCGCCCGCCACGGTCAAGTCAGGACCTGGTCCCGTTACCGCCGCCCCACACTCAAGCAGCAAGCCGGTCGAAAAATCCGTGCCGAGCTACTTCAACTTGTCAGAGGCTTCCGGCAAGGACAGCCCAAACATGCATCGCAAGAAAAAGGCAAAACAGTCAGCCGCACGCAAGGAACAATCTCCGTC
>Ga0302322_100003612_pt1 | contig 13343 bp, 11 predicted proteins | sample Fen_T0_2_FD_203757 | JGI IMG/M metagenome (GOLD analysis project Ga0302322, IMG submission 203757) | Peat permafrost microbial communities from Stordalen Mire near Abisko, Sweden - Fen_T0_2 | ecosystem: Environmental > Terrestrial > Soil > Wetlands > Permafrost | place: Sweden: Abisko...
AAAACGCCGGGCTGGTGAGCAGCGAGCGCCAGGGGCAGCGCGTGCTGTACCGCATCAACCAGGACAACCTGGTCAATACCCTGGCCGATTTCGCCTTCGAGGTGTGCCCGGTGGCCCGCCCGCTCAAGCGCGAGTCGCGCGCGCTGGCGCTGCGCGGCGCCGCCAAGGGGCGCGGCAAGGCCTGAGCCATGCAACCCATCAAGGTCTGCTGCAACAGCGCCAGCCCGGTGTGCGAGGCCGGCATTGAGGGCCAGCAATGCGCGCTGCGCGAGCGCGCTCCGAGTCGCAATGCGCGTCGATCCAGTCAACCGCGCCGCGGCCGCGCTCGCGCGAGGCCGGCGGCGGACTGAAACCGGAACATGGCCGACAAGAATTCGAAACTGGCAGGCGAGGACAACGTGGAATCAAGCGAGGAGTTCGTGGCAAGCGAGTACCGGCGCATCCGCCGGGCGGCCTATGCCTTGGCGGGCACGCCGGACGACCTGGAGGGCAGGGCCTCGCTGTACCTGCGCCTGTACCGGGATTCGGGCGGGCGCAATGTGTTTCCCCTGATCGCCGCGCACGGCGCGATCTGGGCGCGCCGCTACCTGTCCAAGGGCATGCTCGCCGGCCGGGTGCTGGCGCTGTGCCAGGGTGGGACGCCGCGCCGCGTGCGCGCGCGCCTGGAGATGATCCACGGCTTCGCCGAAGCCTTTCGCGACATCAACCGGCGGGTCTGCGCGGAGGCCTATTGCGCCTGGTATTTCACCCGCGTCCATGGCGAGACCGCCTTCGCGCACCGGCTGATGCCGGCCGACCTGCTGGACTTGCTTAACGCCTGCCACCGCAGCCAGGCGCAGGGTCGGGAGTTTCCCGCCGCGCAGCGCCGCGCGCTCTTCCGGGCCGGTTTTCTCTGGGAACAGGCGACGATCGCCACACCCGCGGTGGAGGCGGCGGTGGCCGGCTTCGACTGGCCGCTGGCCAAGTGGTTCGCCCTGCGCCCTTGCATCCGCTTCGCCTATTTCAGCCCGGGCCAGTACCTGCATTTCAGCGATTTTTCCAGCGAGAGCGAGCGCTTTGCGCAAGGGGCGGTGGCCTACGCCTATGCCGAAGAAGCGGGGTTCGCGCAGGTGGAGGCGGCCCTGGCGCGGCGCGGCATCGTGCCGCGGGTCGTGCCCGAATTGGCGCGCGCGGCGCGGGCCGGCGTGGCGCGCGTGCGAGACTCCTTGCCGCCCGCGCCGTTCGGTGATGGCGTGCATGCATCCTTGCCGGCCCCGGCCCCGATAAAATAGGCGCCCTCTGGTTCCGCGCGTGCGACTCGCGCAGGCGCGTGGACCGCGAACCGCCGCAGGGCAAGGAGAACGCATGGAACTGGGATTGAAGGGCAAGGTCGCGATCATCACCGGCGGCACGCAGGGCATAGGCCGCGCGACGGCGGAGCGCCTGGCGGCCGAAGGCGCGAGCGTGGTGGTGTGCGCGCGGCGCCAGGAGTTGCTGGACGAAGTGACCGGCGCGATCCGCGCCGCTGGCGGCCAGGCGCACGGGGTGAGCGCCGATGTGAGCCGCGAGGCGGATTGCCAGCGCATCGTCGCCGAGGCCCTCAAGACCTTCGGCCGCATCGACATCCTGGTCAACAACGCCGGCACCTCGAACCGCGGCAAGTTTCTCGAGGTGCCCGATTCCACCTGGCAGGCCGACCTGGACCTGAAGGTGTTCGGCGCGATCCGCCTGATCCGCGGCGTGATCCCGGAGATGCGCAAGCAGGGCGGCGGGCGCATCATCAACCTGACCAACATCGGCGCCAAGCAGCCCAAGGCCGAGTCCATGCCCACCGCGGTGAGCCGCGCCGCCGGGCTGGCGATGACCAAGGCGCTGTCCAAGGAATTCGCCGCCGACAACATCCTGGTCAATACCGTTTGCATCGGCCTGATCAAGGCCGGCCAGCACGACACCACCGCGGCCAAGCGCGGCGTCCCGGTGGCGCAGCTCTACGCGGGCATGGCCAAGGAGATTCCGCTCGGCCGGGTGGGCGAGGCCGAAGAGGTGGCCAACGTGATCACCTTCCTGGCCTCGAGCGCGGCCAGCTACGTGACGGGCACCAGCATCAACCTGGACGGCGGCACTTCCGGCGTTCTGTAATCTGCCAGAGTCAATGATAGGCACGATGCGAGCCTCCTGCCGCGGAGACAGGGCGTGGCTGGCCGCGCCCGGCCAGGGCGGGTGGCCTGCAGGCGGCCAACCCGGGCGCGGAGGAGACGCCTGCGCCAGGCTGCGGGCGGCCCGGCTGGGCAGCGCCTGCCTCGAGGACAAGCGGGCTGGCGCACGCGCGTGCCATCCTGGGCGACAATCGGGGCACGGCGCGCCTGGCGCCGGTCACCGAAAGACCATCCGATGGGGAACTCTCTTCACAACCTGATACGCGTCGTGCGCCCGCTGCGCGGCAGGGTGCTTGCCCTGCTGACGGCTGCCTGCCTGGCCTGGGCGCCGCTCGCCCAAGCGCAGGGCGTCACCTACACGACGCCGCTGGAAGCCGCGTTCAACGCGCTGCTGCGCACGCCGGCGGTGCCGCAAATGCTGGGCGACCTGGGCCGTGTCGCGCCCCTGGTGTTCGAAGAGCAAAAGCGCCTGACCGCGATCCCCGCGCCACCCTTCAAGGAAGCGGTGCGCGCCCGGTACATGCAGGAGCGCATGCGCTCCATGGGCCTGCCGGAAACCTATATCGACGCCGAGGGTAATGTGATCGGCGTGCGCAAAGGCTTGCTGGGCGGCCCCAGGCTGGTGGTGTCGGCGCATATGGACACCGTATTCCCGGAAGGCACGGACGTCTCCATCAAGGAGCGCGACGGGCGCTACTATGCGCCGGGCATAGGCGACGACACGCGCGGCCTGGTGGCCCTATTGGCGGTGCTCGGCGCCTTGCAGTCGCAGCGCGTGCAGACCGTCGGCGACGTGGTATTCGTCGCCACCGTCGGTGAAGAGGAACTGGGCAACCTGCGGGGGGTCAAGGCACTCCTGCGTGACATGAAGGGGATCGACGGATTCATTTCCATCGACGGCATCGAGCTGGACCGGGTGGTCAGCCAGGGCACCGGCAGCCATCGCTACGAGATCGTCTTCAAGGGGCCGGGCGGGCACAGCTTCAATGCTTTCGGGGCGCCCTCGGCGATCCACGCGATGGGCCGGGCGATCGCCCGGATCGGCGACCTGGAGACCCCCGCCGATCCGAAGACCACCTTCACCGTCGGCACGGTGCGCGGCGGCACCTCGGTGAACTCGATCGCCGGCGAGGCGCGCATGGCCATCGACATGCGCTCGAACAGCAACGCCGAACTGGCGCGCCTGGAAGAAAAAGTGATGGCCGCGATACGCGCGGCGGCCGATGACGAAAACCGGCGCTGGAAATCGACCGCGATCAGCGTCGAAGCCAGGCTGATCGGCGACCGGCCGGCCGGCGCGACCCCGGCCAAGTCGCCGATCGTCGAGGCCGCCCGCCGCGCCACCCAGCTGATGGCCTTCAAGGACCCGGGCCTGGCCGGCGCCAGCACCGATGCCAACCAGGCCATGTCGCTGGGCATACCCGCGGTCACCGTGGGCGGTGGCGGCGAAGGCGGCGGCATTCATTCCCTGGACGAGTGGTACAAGCCCACCGACGCGCACAAGGGGCCACAGAGCGTGCTCCTGATGGTGCTCGGGTTGGTCGGCATGGCCGGGGTCAACGAGCCGCTGCTGGAGGTGCGCAAGCCCTAGCCGGTGCCACGCCATCCACCCGCGACCGGGGCGCGGAGTCGAGCGATGCGATCTGAGCGGCGGGCAAGGTCGGGGTGACGCGCACCGGCGCGCTGCGAAATATGGCCGGCGTGTTCCGCTCTGCGCGGCATGCAAGTCTGTGAAACCCCCCGCGCTGCTGTAAAGTTCCGCCTTTGCATCTTCCCGGCCGCGCAAAGCGGCCCGCATAGCCATGGCCCAATACGTATTCACAATGAACCGCGTGGGGAAAATAGTTCCCCCGAAGCGGCAAATACTAAAAAACATATCGTTGTCGTTCTTCCCGGGCGCCAAAATCGGCGTGCTCGGCCTGAACGGCTCGGGCAAGTCCACCCTGCTCAAGATCATGGCCGGGCTGGACAAGGACATCGAGGGCGAAGCCACGCCGATGCCGAACCTGAAAATCGGTTTTCTCGAGCAGGAGCCCAAGCTGGACGCAGGGCAGACCGTGCGCGAGGCGGTCGAGGGCGGGATGGGCGAGGTGATGGAAGCAAAGAAGAAGCTGGAGGAGGTTTACGCCGCCTACGCCGAGCCGGACGCCGACTTCGACAAGCTCGCCGCCGACCAGGCGAAGTACGAGGCGATCATCGCTGCCTCGGGTGCCGACAATACCGACCACCTGCTGGAAATTGCCGCCGACGCCCTGCGCCTGCCGCCCTGGGACGCGAAAATCGCCAACCTGTCGGGCGGCGAGAAGCGCCGCGTCGCCTTGTGCCGGCTGCTGCTCTCCAAGCCCGACATGCTGCTGTTGGATGAGCCCACCAATCACCTGGACGCAGAAAGTATTGATTGGCTGGAGCAGTTCCTGCACAAGTTCCCCGGCACCGTGGTGGCCGTCACCCACGATCGCTACTTCCTGGACAACGCCGCCGAATGGATTTTGGAGCTGGACCGCGGCCAGGGCATTCCGTGGAAGGGCAATTACACCTCCTGGCTGGAGCAGAAGGACGAGCGCCTGAAGACCGAAGAAGCGGGGGAATCGGCACGCCAGAAAACCATCAAGAGGGAATTGGAGTGGGTGCGCCAGAACCCCAAGGCGCGCCAGGCCAAGTCCAAGGCGCGTATTGCGCGCTTCGAGGAACTGTCCTCCTACGAGTACCAGAAGCGCAACGAGACCTCGGAAATCTTCATTCCGGTGGCCGAGCGCCTGGGCGACAAGGTAATCGAGTTCAAGGACGTCAGCAAGGGCTATGGCGACCGCCTGCTGATCGACAAGCTCTCCTTCATCGTGCCGCCGGGGGCGATTGTCGGCATCATCGGCCCAAACGGGGCCGGCAAGTCCACCCTGTTCCGGATGATCGCGGGGCAGGAAAAGCCGGATTCGGGCGAGGTGATCATCGGGCCGTCGGTCAAACTAGCCTACGTCTCGCAAAGCCGCGACGACCTGTCCGACAAGAAGACGGTGTTCGACGATGTGTCGAACGGTGCCGACATACTCACGGTGGGCAAGTTCGAGATGTCCTCGCGCGCCTACCTGGGGCGCTTCAACTTCAAGGGCGGCGACCAGCAGAAGATCGTCGGCAATCTCTCGGGCGGCGAGCGCGGCCGCCTGCACCTGGCCAAGACCCTGCTGGCCGGCGGCAACCTGCTGCTGCTCGACGAGCCGTCCAACGACATCGACGTCGAAACCCTGCGCGCGCTGGAAGATGCGCTGCTCGAATTCGCCGGCTGCGTGATGGTGATCTCCCACGATCGCTGGTTCCTGGACCGCATCGCCACCCACATCCTCGCCTTCGAGGGCGATTCGCAGGCGGTGTTCTTCAACGGCAACTACCAGGAATACGAGGCCGACAAGCGCAAGCGCCTGGGCGAAGAGGGCGCCAAGCCCAAACGGATCCGCTTCAAGGCATTGAAGTAATCTTCAAGTAAACCCCGGGCCGGCGGGCGCTGCGCGCCGCCCCGTCGGTAGAGCATTCCCAGGAATGCCGCGGCTCTCCATCCGTGGCGCCTCGCCAGGAACGCCGCAGCTCTCCGGCCGCGGTGCCTCGCCAGGAACGCCGCGGCTCTCCAGCCGCGGCGCGTCGCCAGATACGCCGCGGCCCTCCAGCCGCGGCGTTGTGCATTTCAGCCGCCGCAGTGCGCCTGCAGGGTGTCCATGCGCGCGTATTCCTCGGGCGAGTCGACCACCTTCTGCTTCTCTTGCACCTGCGCCAGGCCGCTGTCCATGTAGGGCTTGAGGATGCCGGCGGCCAGCTTTTGCACCTCGGTCTCGGCTGCCGCTGTGTTGGGAAAGTAGAGGATGCGGTCGCCGAACTCCTGCTTCAGCTGGCGCTCCACCTGCCCGGCCAGGTCGTCCAGGTAGCGCGCATAGACGCGCATGTGGCGGTTCTCGTGGTCCAGGGTGATCTTGTGTTCGCAGCTGCCTTCCTTCTGCTCGCGCGCCACGTGCAGCACCATCGGGTCGAAGGACAGCTTGACGCCGATCACCGGGCGCATGCAGTACCGCCCCGTGATCGGCTTGACTACCCCGTTGCCGCCGAAAGTCAGCTGGCTCTTGAGCTGTGTTTCGGTCAGCCCGAGCACGATGCGCCCGGCCGCCTGCGCGCCGCGCGCGGTCAGTTGCGAAGAGGACTGCGAAAAATCGGTGTCGTAGCGCACCGGCTCGACGTCGACCCTGATGCTGGTGGGCGCCAGCCTGGCCTCGCACACCTGCTCGAAGGGGCGCACCAGGTCGCAGCTAGCCAGGGGCAGGACCAGCAACAGGGCAGGCAGGATACGCAGATTCATCGGGCGCACCAGGCAGGCAAAACGCAATTGTACAGAGAGCCGGCGCAGCGCTTTGGCGATGCCCCGCGCGGCTCAGTTTTTTTCCCCGCCCGCCGATAAGGGAAGTGTAGGCAGTAGCGCTTCCTTTTTCAAATCTGGACACGGCCCGCTGCCACGGCAGGGGCCCGGGGAAACACCATGAAACATTTATTTTCAATTGCGGCCGCGGTTGCCGGCGCGGTTGCCGGTTCGGTATTCAAGCATGCCGGTGTGGTCGGGCGCGTCAGCGGTGCCTGGACTGGCGGCAGCGCAAGACTGGCCGCCATCGCGGTCCTGGCGCTCGGGGTCAGCGCCTGTGTGGCGCCCGGCCCGGTCCACGAGGCAATGGTTTGCGGCCAGAAGGTCACCTTTCACCCTGACGATCTGAAGCCCTGCAACAGTGGCGCATCGGCCTGCTCGGTGCTCACCTCGGGGCAGGGCTACAACGTCTACTACTCGACCATGGACCAGAGCGTGCTGGGCCACGAAGAGGAGCATGTTTGCGGTATGCGCCACAAGGAGCCCTGGGTCTCGGTGGGCGGCAAGGCCTGTACGGTGGTCACCGAAGCCGGCAACACGGCATGGAAAAAGGGCGACGTGATGTGCCGCGTCGACTCCGGCCCGCCGGTCAAGATCACCGATACCCGGGTCCAGGCCTTCCTGGTGGGCTCGCGTTAGGGAAACGCCGAACCAAGTGCGAAAGCCGCGATAAGCGACGCCGTCCGCTCTCTGGAATCAGGGGTTGTCAAGGCGGCGCAGGCCGCCTAGTCAGTGGCTCCTTGGCTGGCGTCCATTGACACGTCGCGCAAGCGAAAACGCCCGATGGCCACGGCCTTCGGGCGTTTTCGCTTGCGCGATCTACAATCCGTTCTGGCACTGACATTGCGGCGCCTTGCGCGGCGCCAACTTCCCGGAGCGAATTGTCGGCATGAGCGAGACCATTTATCGTGGCATGAATCAGGCCCAGCTGGACGCTGGCTACAACAACACAAACGCGGTGCCCGATGTGCAGCGCCACATCAGCGGCTGGGCCGAGCGCAGCGCCGCCTTGCGCCCGACGCTAGCTGGCGTGTGGGACATGGCGTACGGCAGCGGGCCGCGCCAGCGGGTCGATTTCATCCGTGCCCGCACGCCGGGCCGGCCCACCTTCCTGTACATCCACGGCGGCTATTGGCAGCGCAACGACAAGGAGCCGCTGCACTGCCTGGCGCCCGGTCTGCTGGCCCACGATGTCAACTTCGCCACCATGGAATACACCCTGGCGCCGGCCGCGACCATGGATGAAATCGTCGCCGAAGTGCGCGCCTGCGTCGACTACCTGCTGCCGCGCCTGGCCGGCCTGGGCGCCGATCCACAGCGACTGGTGGTGGGCGGGCATTCCGCCGGCGGGCATCTGACCGCCACGCTGCGCGAGCATCCCGGCGTGGCCGGCATTTTGCCGATCAGCGGCCTGTTCGACCTGGAGCCTATCCAGTTGAGCTACCTGAACGTGGCGGTGCGCATGGACATGGAAACGGCCAAACGCAATTCTCCGCTGTTGCATCTGGCCGGCTCCTGCCCGGCGGTGATCGCGGTGGGCGGCGCGGAGCTGCCCGAACTGCAGCGCCAGTCGCGCGACTTGTATGCCGCCTACCAGGCGCGCGGCCTGCAAGCCGACTTTCTGCTGCTGCCGGGCGACGATCATTTCTCCATCCTGGAGCACTTGGCAGCGCCGGATGGTGTCCTGACAAAGGCGGTGCTCAAGCTGCTCGGCCTGGCATAAGGGCAGGCTGCACAATTGGCGGACCGGCCCGCGCTTGCCGCGCGCCGGTCCGCCATGCCACCCGCGGGAACGCCTGCTGCGCTACCAGTGCCGGCAATGAAAAAGGCCTGGCAGCGCGCAAGCGCGGCCAGGCCGGTTTCGGGCCGAAGGCCCGGTCCTGAACTAGGCGGTCAGGCGGAACTTGCCGAGCACGGTGCGCAACTGGCCCGCCAGGGACAGCATCGCCGTGGCCGCGGCGCTGTTTTGCACGGTAATGGCCGAGCTCTCCTCGTTCATCTGCGCCATCTTCTCGACGCTGCGGGCAATCTCGGTGGAGGCCAGGCGCTGCTCCTCGGTGGCGTGGGCGATCTCGTTGACCACCGCGACGGTCTTTTCCGAATGGGCGGCGATTGCCTCCAGCGCGGCGCCGGCCGCCTGGGCCTTGGCCACGCCCGCGTTCATGCGTTCGCTGATGCCCTGCATGCCCGCCACCGCCTTTTCGGTCTCGCCGTGCACGCCCGCGATCATCGCCTCGATCTCCTGGGTCGAGGCGCTGGTGCGCTCGGCCAGTTTGCGCACTTCGTCGGCCACCACCGCGAAGCCGCGGCCCTGTTCGCCGGCGCGCGCCGCCTCGATGGCGGCATTGAGCGCCAGCAGGTTGGTCTTGTTGGCCACCTCGCGGATCACCGCGACGATGCCGACGATCTTGCGCGAGTTGTCGCCCAGTTGCTGGATCTGCTTGCTCGATTGCCCGACGGCGTCGGCGATGCTCTGCATTTCGGCCACGGTTTCGCCAACCACCACGCGGCCCTGAGCCGAAGCCTGCCTGGCCTGCTGGGTCACCTCGTTGGCCTCACGGGCGCTGTCGGCGATCTGGCTGATGCTGACGGTCAGTTCCTCCACCGAGGAGGCCATGGTGGCGGCCGAATCGCTCTGGTTCTGCGAACTTTGCGCGGCCTGCTGGCTCGATTGCTCCAGTTGCGTGGCGGCGCTCGACAACTGCTCGGTGGAGCCGGCGATGCTGTGCACCAGTTCGCTGATCTGCGCGCCGGTCTGGTTGACGCTGGTCCCCAGTCGGTCTATCTCGTTGGCGCTGGCGCGGTCCGCGCCGGTCACGCTGGCGGTCAGGTCGCCCTGGCCGATCTTTTCGATCGCCGCCAGGGCCGGGACCATGCGGCGGATCCGGGTGGTCACCAGCCAGGAGAGCAGCAGCACCGTGATCAGGCCGGCGGCCACGCTCATGACGATCAGGGAGTTGCGCAGCTCGCGGCTTTCGGCGACGAATTCGTCGACATAGCTGCCGGTGCCGACGATCCACTTCCAGGACGGCACGTAGGTGTAGACGGAGATCTTCTGGCGCAGGCGGTTGCCGTCGTCCTTGTCCGGCCAGTCATAGACCTGGGTGCCGCCATTGGCGGCGGTGACGGCGATGATCCGGTCCTTGCCGACCTGATCAAACATGTCGCCGGCCTTCTTGCCCTGGTTGGTCGGATGCATGGTGTAGACGGCGAGGTCGGGCGCGGGCAGCGGCTGGAAGGCGAACACGTAGCCGGTCTTGCCGACCTTGATGGACTTGATCCACTTGGCGAGCTTTTCCATGTCCGGGGTCAGGTCGATGCGCACCGAGACGGCGCCTATCACCTCACGGTTGGCGCCGAACAGCGGCTCGAAACGGCTCATGTAGTACCTGCCGTTGCGCAGCACCACGCCGGCATAGGGCTGGCCCTTGCGCAGGTTGTTGGCCGGATCCTCGTTGGAGGGAATCGGCAGGCCGACCATGCCTTTGCCGTCCTTGTCCTTGAGCATGCTGGCCAGGCGGATGAACTCGTTGCCCATTTTCACCATCACCGCGCCGTCGGCGCCGGTCAGGCGCGCGAATTCCGGCATCAGGGCGGGGTTGTCGTTGAGCACCATCTTGCCCGCCTTGAGCACCGGAACGCCGGGCGTACCGCCAGTGATCATGGTCTCCCCGGTGGCGACGATCTCGGCATTGATCACCCCGCGCATGGTCGCCAGATTTTGCGCCGCGCGGCTCATGTGGTCCTGATGGACGTAATCGAGGGTGTCGGCGACCAGCTTGATCTGGGTCTGCAATTCGGTTTCTGTCTGGCGCAGCGCGCTCCTGGAACTGCTGATCGAAACAAACACGGTAATGGCGGAGAACACCAGGGTACACACCAGGGCGGCAAGCAGGAAAATCTGGCGGGCCACCGGCAGTCGTTTATACAGGCGAAGCATGTCTTCTTCTCTCCAATTGAACGTATGCGGGGCCGCGCTCATGGCAGGGCTCCATCACAGGGGAAGCTGCAGGAAACAGTTTTTCACATGGTGCCGTATCGTCTTGGGGAGAATAGGGGGGTGATCAGGGCGCAGTTCCGTGCACCGGTTCTGGACAGGCCGCGCCGGGTCGTTTAATATCGGCCCGTCATTGGGGAGTAGCCGCCCCGCAATTTTTGCGGGGGTTTGCGTCAACATGCTTGGCCGTCCGGCCATGGCGCAATCAGCCCTTCAGGTGCGTGGAGCCCAAGTGCGTGGCGCCCGCTTCATCGCGCCAGCCTGGCAAGACCTTTGACCACACTGCCTCCGCAAGGGCCGGGGAGCGGCGTGGTCATTGGAAGACCGGCCCGGGAACACCAGCGTGGCCACTCCTTGCCCAGCAGCAAACCACTCAAACCCGCAGCGCACGGTTACGACCTGGGCAATTGCCCTGTGTTGCCTGGCCTGTCAGCCCGTCCACGCTGCCGACCATATCGATACCGACGGGCCGGATTACGTCGAATCGACCGAGGTGGTCGGCGCGGGCCGGCTGCAGTTCGAGACCGGCCCCTATTTGCGCAACGACACCCGCAACGGCGCACGCCTGCGGACAAGCAGTACGCCCCTCCTTCTGAAAGCCGGCCTGAGCGAAACAGTCGAGGCGCGCCTGGAAACGGACGGCTATGCGCGCCTCTACGGCACCGACCCGGCGGGCAGCCCGACGCTGGCGCGTAGCGGGTTCGCCGACACCGCGCTGGGTCTGAAATGGCATGTCCACGACCAGGCGCCCGGCTCGCTGGCCCCGACCCTGGCCTGGATCGCCCATCCGGAAATGCCCAGCGGCAGCGCGGCCCTGCGTGGCCAGGGCCTGCGGCCCTCCCTGCGCGCCGTGCTGGGGTGGAACCTGCCGTTCGGGATGAGCCTGGGCGTGATGCCCGGGCTCAAATACGAGAGCCGGGAAGACGGGCATCGCTTCCCCTCGGGCATCCTCGGGGTGGTGCTGGGGCGCTGGTGGACGCCACGCCTGCGGGCCTTCATTGAAAGCTCGGCCGAGCGGATCGCCCGCCAGGAAAATGGCGGCGTGGTGCTGTACAAGGACGTCGGCGCCGCCTATCTGCTCACCGACAACTGGCAACTGGGCGGACGGGCCGGCTGGGCGGCCAACCGCAATACGCCGAGCCGCTATGTCATGCTGTCGCTGGCGGCGCGCTTCTGAGCGTGCCACGGGCCCGGCCGCCGGCCCGGGCTGGGCTGTGAGCGGGGACACCGGGCTACGAGGCAGCCAGGACCTGCCTCGGCCCCCTGCGCGAGTTCATTCGAGGGCAAGATGGAAACAAGGGTGCCCGGCGGAACCTGAGGAGTCTGCGTCCCACAAGGCCCAAGCCTATCGCCGCTTTCGCCTCGGTTCCTTCTACCGCGAGACGCCTAGCGGCCGATCCGTTCTTCGAGGATGCGCCAGTGCTCGTCCTCGTGGACCATGCGCAGGATCTTCCGGTCGATGGCGCTGGTCAGATCGGAGCGGTAATTCTGCCGTAGTCGCACGGTCGCATCGCCCGCCTCGGAAAAGCTGACCTCGTCTGTTTCTATTTCCACCGAGATGAACCGTGCAGCGCCAATCCGTTGCCGGCGCTGCGCCTCCCATTGCGCCCGGCTCAGGCCGTCGGGGGCGCGAAACCCGCGTGCATAGGCGGCCAGGTAAGCATCGGCATCGCGCCTGGACCAGGCGGCGGCCCAGGCGGCCAGCGCCGCGCGCAGGGCGGGCTCCGCATTCGGATCGGCGCCGGGCAGGCGGGATGGACGGTCCGCCACTGGCGGCGTGATCTTGCGCGTGTCAGCCGCAACCGGGATAGCCGCGGGGAGGGCTGCAGACGCATTTGCTCCGGCGGTCGGGGCCAGGGCCGGGCCCTGCGCTACTCGCACCGGGTCATCGCTGATCCGCCAGGCGGCCAGGGCGAGCAGGCTGGCGCCGCCATACCAGGCCAGCAGATGATAAAAAGTCCTGCTGCTGACGCGGCGCGTGGTGGCGGCTGAATAAAAGGAGCCACGGGCCCGCTGCGCCAGCCAGGTGGTCAGGCCATTCAGACCCACGCCCCAGGTGATCAGCAGCACGAATGCGCCCAGGATGGTGAGCGCCCGCATTTCGACTACCCCCAGCTCGCCGGCGACCAGGTCGAACAGCAGCGCCGCGATCAGCCCGATGGCCGTGATGCACAGCTGACCGGCCAGCGCGTGCGGGTACGCCAGGTGCCAGCCGCAGACCTGGCGCGCCTGGCGCAGCATGACGAACGCCGCGCAGCCTGCATGCAGCAGCAAGGCCAGCATCGCGCCCAACGGGATCCAGATCATTGCTCGCGCATCCGTGTGGCCGCATCCGCCTGCCGACCCGATGCGGTCGGGGACGGAGCCTGGTCTGTCTCCTGGGTGGCCCGGCGTCGCACTGTCTACCGGGCCTGATGTGTATATCGTCCGGGAATAATAGCAAACCGCGCCGCCCGGCCGGGCTAGGCCTTTTTGACGAATTCCGATTTCAGCTGCATGGCGCCGATGCCCTCGATCTTGCAGTCGATGTTGTGATCGCCTTCGACCAGGCGGATGTTTTTCACCTTGGTCCCCACCTTGAGCGTCATCGAGGAACCCTTGACCTTCAGGTCCTTGATCATGGTCACCGTGTCGCCGTCCTGCAAGGGATTGCCGTTGCCGTCACGCACCACCGGCCGCTCCTCCAGGCTCGCGGCGGCCTCCTTGGGCCATTCGTGCGCGCATTCCGGGCACACGTAGTTGCTGTCGTCTTCGTAGGCGAGCGTGGAATTGCATTGTGGGCAGGCGGGCAAGGGATTCATGGATGATTTACCTGGTG
>Ga0302322_100003613_pt1 | contig 13343 bp, 10 predicted proteins | sample Fen_T0_2_FD_203757 | JGI IMG/M metagenome (GOLD analysis project Ga0302322, IMG submission 203757) | Peat permafrost microbial communities from Stordalen Mire near Abisko, Sweden - Fen_T0_2 | ecosystem: Environmental > Terrestrial > Soil > Wetlands > Permafrost | place: Sweden: Abisko...
TCACGCGCCGGAGCATCGCCCCGGCCGCGAACAGGGCGCGGCGAGCCGTCGTCCGACCCACGGGATCGCAGGCGACGCCCAACTGGGCCGCCAGCCCCAGCAACGCCTGCTCGATCGCGGCACCGAGACCGGTCGCCGAGCGTGCGGACGGCGTGTCGGCCACCGATGTCGCGCCGTCCGCCGCCACCGAGGCGAGCAAGAGGGCACGCGCGTCACCGACCTCGGCCTCGAGGGCGAGGTCGTAGGCGACGCCGAAGAGCCAAAGATGCGTGGCTCGCAGCGCAGGAGATGCCTCGACTGGCTCCCGCAGGTTCTCGGGCGAGAGCAATTGGGCGACCATGGTGACCCCGCTCGGCATCGGCGTCCACCCAAGGCGGACAGCTCCACGCCAGGGTCCCGAGCGATTCCCCTGATCGTAACCCCGACCTGCCCGGCAGGGCGGTCGGGACGCCTCCGCACGTCAGGTCCGCACCGCCAGGCTCTCCGACGGCCGGCCCACCTCCTTGTCCCCCTCGCCCACGCGATGCTCACCATCGCGTCGAGCGGCCCGGGATGACGTCACAGCGGCCCGACCCTGGGCCTCGGCGCGGGCGTCGTCGACCGTCGCGGGCCTCAGACCCGGCTGCGGCGGCGAGCCCAGCGGACGATCCCGTCCACGCCCCAGACGACGAACGGGAACGGTGCGATCATCGCCAGCTGCCAGGGATCGAGCACCGCGGTCCCGAAGAGGCCCTGCAGCGGCGGCAGATAGACGACCACCGCCGTGAACAGCAGCTCGACCGCGATCCCCCACAGCAGCAACCGGCTGCAGAACACACCGAGCGTGAACAGCAAGGCGCGATCGGTGCGGGAGGCGAACGCCGTCCCGACCTGGCAGGCGACGATCCCGGTGAAGGTGATCGTGGTGGCCTGCAGGTACGCGTGGTGCAACGGCCAGGAGGCGCCGGTGGCGTCACAAGGGTGCCACCCGGCGCGCCACAGGACGGCGAAGAATCCCGCCGTCACCAGCACCGCCGACACCGAGCCGAGCAGGGCCCACGCACGCAGCAGTAGCTCCGCTGCTGCTGCTCATGGTGGGCTTGACCGTCACGACACTCCTGCTCCTGGGAGGCTGACGCCCATCCACCACGACGCGGTGAACGTCACCGCGCAGGACAGAAACTAGGCATCGGCGCTGGTGGACCATCGGGACCCGTCCCACCCGGAGCCGCTCCACCGGGAACCGTTCCAGCCCGAGCCGCTCCAACGGCTGCCGTCCCAGGCCATGTCCGACCACCGGCTTGCGCTCCAGCGGTTGCCGGCCCAGCTGCTGCCCGCCCAGACGAGCGACGACCAGCGGCTGCCGCTCCAGGCGTCGCCGGACCAGCGGCTCCCGTTCCACGTCCCGCCGGTCCACGCCGTGGCCTTGGTCTGGGCCTTGGCCATCGGCTTGGCCGCAAACGGGGCACCGAAGACATCCTGGTCACCGCGCAAGTCTCGACCTCCGTCAGCGACGTAGACCCCACCGCGGGTCGCATCCAGAGTGCCGGCGCCGCTGCTCTCGGCGAACCCCTGCGCGGCCTGCGCAGCAGCGGGCAGTGGTGACGTGACCGCCGCGGCCGCATTGATCACCCCGTGGCCCCAGTGCACCTTCTCGGTCTTGGCCTCGGGATTGTTCGGCGCGACGGCGGTGGAGTTGAGCAACGCCTTGACCTGGTCCGGCGTCGCCATGGGGTACTTCTGCAGCACCAGGGCCACCACCCCGGCGGCGATCGCGGTGGCCTGCGAGGTGCCGGTGCCCCGCTGGAACCGGGTGCCGACACGACCGGCGTTCGTGGGCAGGGTGTCGACGAACGACCCGGGCACCCGAAGACCGATGACATGCATCGCCGGGGCGATCAGGTCGATCGGCCGCTTGGCGTTGCCGTGCTGGGCGAAGCCCGGGACCACGTCGTCCACGGTGGCCAGGGTGCGCTTGGGGTTGTCCGCCCCGACCGCCAACAGGTAGGGGTCGTAGCCCGGTGAGGCCACCTTGTTCGTGGCCTTGCCGTCGTTGCCGGAGGCGGCCACGACCACGATGCCGTGCTTCCACGCCTGTTCAGCCGCCTGGGCGAGGGGATCCTTGTCGTAGGCCTGGGTGGAGTCGGTCCCGTAGCTGAGGCTGATCACCCGGATGTTCAGGCCCGGGTCATGGGCATGCTGCACCACCCAGTCGATCGCCGCGATCACCTGCGTGACGTCCACCGCGCCGTCCGCCGCGCCCACCTTGACGTTCACGATCCGCGCGTCCGGCGCCACCCCGACGTACGCCGCCGGGTCGCTGTACCCGCTGCCGTTCAGACATGACGCGCACCCGGCCGCCGAGGCGTGCGCACCCGGGTCACGGCCCGCGATCACGCCCGCCATGAAGGTGCCGTGCCCGTACGCGTCCAACCCGGTCACGCCACCTGCGGCCGATGCGCCCGGGGAGTCGAACGACAGATCCGGCCCGGTGATCACCTTCCCCGGGGCATCCAGCCCCGGAACCGGCGTCACCCCCGTGTCGATCACCGCCACATCCACGCCCGCACCGGTCCAGCCCCGCACCCACGCGGCCTGGGCACCCACGATTTGCGTCACCGAGGACGGCGAGCCCAGATCCGCCGGGTCGTACCCCAACACCGGATCGACCCGCGCCGCCGCGCCGGCCGCCCCCTGTGCACCGCCGGAGAGCAGGACGGCCAGCAGGCCCACGACAGCGGCACACGTCACTACGGATCCGCGCCGCAGGTTCCCGCGCACCGAACGGCGGGACCGCCGACGCTGAGAATGCTCGACCCTCCCGCCGAGCCCGGATCCGGCCGCTCGGCCGCCTCCTCGCACGAAAGTGGACATCTCCGACCCGTACCGACGCGGCACCGCACCTACTCCGTCCCCTGTTTCCCGTCCCCGTCGGCGACGGATCGGTCCTCACCACCGACGCCCCGCCAAGTCACCCGTTGTGATGGGCTGACGGCGCCACGCTAGTTGATCACCACGAGACGTCACCACCGAACGCCCCGATATCGAATCTTCGGCCGATATCTCCGCAGGGCGAAGCGGCCTGCCCCAGAACCACGTAGAGGTCCCCTGCGCGGCTGCGAGTGGTCTGCCCGCCACCGGCCCGGGATCGATGCTCGCGTCCGGGAGGCGACAAGTGATCATGACCGACCGATGGCAACCCTCTGAGCCCTCACCCATCACGGCGGTGACCAGCGGAAAGCCAGTGAGTCCTTACAGGGACACCCCGGTCAGTGCCAGATCCCCACGATCTGGCGGTGGTAGCTCTTGTCGGCGATCTGGCGGACCAGGAAGTCGGCGACCTCGGCCGGCGTGATGACCTTGAAACCGCCCGGGAACGGGCCGACCTCCTCGTGGTAGCGGGCCGCGGGGGCACCGTCGCGGATGTAGGGGCAACCGGCCAGCACGTAGTCCAACCCGCTGGCGCGAACCGTCTCGTAGGCGGTGGCGTGGTCGGCGGCGGCCTTGATGAACCGCCGGACCGGAACGAGCGACAACCGGGCGCGGACCGTCCTGGCGGGCATGTTCGCCGTCCCACTGACGCCGATGTACCGGCCCAACCCCACCTGGGTCATGGCCGCCACGATCGAGCGTACGGAGTCACTGACCACGCTCGAGGCCTTGAGCGGGTCGGAGCCGACCGCCATCACCACCGCCGTCAGGTCCGTCGGCTGTTTGATCGCCGCCAAGACCTGCTCCGGGCGGGTGGCGTCCGCCGCGAGCACCTCCAGGTTCTGGTGCGCGACGGTCACCTTGGCCGGCGTCCGCGCGACGGCGGTGACCCGGTGCCCGGCGGCCAGCGCCCGTTCCAGCACCTCGTGACCGACGCGTCCGGTCGGGCCGAAGAGCGCGATGTGCTCGCCGGTGTCCATGGCATCCTCCGTAGACTTGTCCGCCCATCAGGTCGTTCGATGCATCGAACAATTTAGTTCGATGCGTCGAAGTGTTCAAGGGAGAGCCATGGTTCCCGGCGAGGTGCAGGCCTTCCACGCCCGCGTGATGAGCCGCTTGATGGCGGACCTCGCCGGCCTGATCCAGACCTACGACCTGACCCCGGCCCAGATCTCCACCCTGTTCCGGCTGCGCCAGCAGGACCTCACCGTGACCTGGATCGGCACGCAGCTGGGGCTCACAGCCCCCACGGCCAGCCACCTGGTAGACCGACTCACCACTCGCGGCCTCGTCGAGCGCCACCCGTCGCTCCAGGACGCGCGACGTCGCGAGGTCAGCCTCACCGCGGCGGGTCGGGAGTTCCTGGCGGCGTTCGATGCGGGTCTGACCGCATCACTGGACCACCTGCTGGCCGCCGTGCCTGCGACGGATCTCGATCGGTTGGCGAGAGCACTGCGGGCGGTCCTGCCGCACCTGGCGTCCGGCCCGCACGAACTCGACGTCGCCCGGGACGACAGGCGCGCCCCCTGAGATCGTGGGCCGCCAACGGGGTGCGGTCGCAGACCAATCGCTCGGTGGGCGACCGGCAGCACGCCCTCGCCCGACTGCGTCGCGCTCCCGACCGCACCTCGGTACCACGGGCGCCGCGGCGTCGTGGCGCGGGATCGTGCCGGGGGGCCTCGCGTTGACCATCGCTGTACCGGACGCAGGGGAACTCCTGGTCTTCGTATCGCTGGCCGAGCGGCTGCTCACCCCGTCCCCGGCCACCCGGCGGTGACGGACCAGAGCGCGACGGCACTCGCGTGACCGTCCCCTGAGCTGCCGACACCGGGAGATGGCGCAGCTCGGGCCCAGGGGCCGGCCGGCTGGACAACTTGGCGGCCCTGGGCCCCTTCTTCGCGATCGAGGTGCATCAGCCGGGCGTCCCCCAGCCGGGGCCTGGTCCCCGCCCCGGACCGGCTGCCAAGAAACCTGAGGCTTCCGACACCGTGGTCTGGTGGAGGCTCGGAGCCTGAGTCCCCTCGGGTTATCGGCGGATGTTGCCGACGTACGCTGGCCTCGGACGCGGGGACAGGAGCTGCACGTATGATCGCGAACTGCCCGGCGTGCGGTGAGCCCGGCACGATGCTCATCTACGGTCTGCCCGATGCCCGGCTGCTTCGCGCCGCCTACGCCGGCCGCATCGGCCTCGGCGGTTGCATGATCGAGCCGGGGCAGGCGGACTGGTACTGCCCTGCGGGGCATCGGTGGACGGACGAGGATCTCGACGGCCAGGAGCAGTTGCTCGACGAGATCCTGGCCGAGTGCAACGCCCCTCCACCGCCGCCCACCGCTCGCGCCGGTGCCGGCGTCGTCGAGTGGCGCGACGGCGAGTCCGCGCTCACGCTGGTCACGCCGGGCGCGCCCGACGAGGTGGCGCCGTTCGAGCCGAGCACCCCGGTCGGTGAGTACGCGTTCGTGGTGTCGCCCGACGAGCGCTACGTGGCGCTGTTCATCGATTCGGGGCGCCACACGCACGGCGTCGAGCTGTTCGAGGTGCGTCCCGCGTTCCGGCACATCGGTGGGCTGCCCGCAGTGCCGGGCGACGGGCACCCGCCCGTGTTCTCGCCGGACAGCCGCTGGCTCGTCGGGTTCGTCGCGGACGGATACCGGGTGCGCGGCACCGACCAGCACTTCACCGACCTGTTCGACAAGCGGTCCAGCGCCCGGGTCACGCTCGACTGGGCGAGCCTGCGCGCGCTGCACCTGCCCGACGCAGAACTGCACCGGGTCGACGTCGGCGTCGAGATGCCGGTGTTCACCTACCCGCACGAGTACACGCAGTGGGACACCGAGGATGCCGTCCGGTTCACGGCCGGGCACGTCGCGGTGCTACGGATGCCGTGGGGACAGCAGGTCGCGGTGTCGCTGCCCCCCGTCGGCGCCGGTCACCGGCGACCGGTCGGTCACGGCCTGCGCAGCTGCCCGTCCATCTGCCTGTCGGTAGGGCTCGGGCGCACTTCCGGCGGCAACCACCCCTGCGGGCATGCGGGTGCAGGCCCGCAGGCATCCGGTGCTCGGCCGCCTCGACGGCTCGTTCGACGCGGGGGCTCAGCTCCGCCACGTCGATGCCCAGCGCTGGACGCTCACGCAGCGGCTTCGCCCAGGTCGAGGACCGCGAGACCGTCCGCACATCCGACAGCCAGCCGGGAGCGAAGGCCGCCGAGTTGGCCGTCTTCCTGGCCTGCCACCCCCGGGGGTGCCGACGCCCGAACGATCGGCGAGTACCTCGAACCCGGCGCTCGGCTACGCCAGGCCGACCAGCACGTCCACAACAACGTCTCGAACCTGCGGCACGTCATGGGCCGGGCCGCGGGCTTCCGCCGTACCGCGTACCTCCCGCGCGACGACGGCCGCTACCGTCTCGACCCCGCCACCGTCGACATCAATCTCTGGACGGCCCGCGACCTCGTCAGCGGGGCCGGCAGGGACACCGACCCGGCCGCCCGCGAAGACCTGCTCCGGCACGCCTGCAGCCTCTACTTCGAGCCGTTGGCGCCGATCGCGACTACGACTGGATCGAAGCCCACCGTGGAGCAGGTCCTGGCGCCCACCCTCGAACGCGGAGGCAAGATCGACGCATTCAAGCCGCGCGAACGCCGGTGAATCGGTGACGCGGGCCGCTGACGGCTCGCCCCTCGCCGTCCGCCGGGTCCTCGCCCCGCCGTCGGTGGCCTCCTACGCGTAGGCCCCCATCACGGCGTCGACGTAGTCGACGTACGCGGCGACGGTGACACGGTCGGTCAGGTGGATCTGGTTCTCGGCGTTGCGTTGGGCGTTGGAGGAGAAGTTGTAGCTGCCGGTGGTGACCTCGTCGTCGCTGATGAGGACCTTCAGGTGCATGAAGTCATGGACGCTGGTCGGGGTGTAGGGGGTGGAGTCCTTGCGGGCCAGGTGCGCGGCGACCTTCTGCCAGTTCGCGAGCACGCCGACGTCGTGGGGGTTGGCCTTCCACTGGGCGACGATGGGGTCCATCTGGCCGCCGTCGTAGATCCCGGTCAGGGGCAAGCCCCGGTCGACCGCTGCCGCCAGCGCGGCCAAGACCTCGTGCGAGGTGACGACCATGCTGGCGAGGATGAGCCGGGTGGTCGCAGCGGTGATCCGGGCCGCCAACGCGGCGTTCACGTTCTTCCCGTCGCCCGGGCAGAAGTCCCAACCCAGCACGCCGCCGGCGACGGTGGTGGCGCCGGCGTCGTTCTTACCGGTGCCCTTGATCGAACCGGTCGCCCACATCTGATCGAAGTCGATCCGGAAAGCGCCCGAGACCTGCTCGTCGCGAACGACGATGATGTTGTTCTCCTGCCGCGTCCAGGCGTCGTCGGTGAAGTTCGTCGACCCGGTCCACACGGCCGGCCCGCGCGACGGGGCGAGCGACGAGATGGCACCGGGTACCGTGGCGCCGGCCGCCGGGGCACCGTGCTGGAGGGCCGCTGCGGCGGGGGCGTCGCGGATCACGTACTTGCAGTGCATGAGTTGCCCGCCGGCCGTGATGCCCTTGGTCATCACGCGGGTCCCGGCGAAGTGTTCACTGATCCAGGCGGCCGTACCGGGCGGGGCGGGGTCGGCCTGCAGCCGAGCGAAGTCCGCGGCGGTCCCCGGCGCGGGCTTGCCCGCGTCGTAGGCGATCCGGACCGTCACGCCCCGGTCGGCCGCGTTCACCAGCGCGGCCACGACCAGGGCCGTCGTGTCCGGGTCCGTCAGCCGGAAGTCGTAGATCGCCAGATCGATGGACGTGGTCGACGCGAGGACGAACGACGCCAGATCTGCCCCGACCCTGGCCAGCTGATCCGGGTCACCCCCGTGGCGGACGTCCCGCAGGAACCTGATGTCGATCGTCCCGCTCGCCTCGGCCATGGGGCCCATGCCACCACACCCCGACCACCCGCGACCACCACCATGCCCCGATCGATCGCCCCGGCGGGCCACAGTGACGCGCGACGGCTGACTGTCGTCGTCGGTCGCTGCCCCCATGCGGACACGAACGGGTGCCCTCGTCGGTGCAGATGGTGGTCGCCGCGACGGCACAGGGCCTGCACGCGTCCGGTCGGCTCTTGACGCGTGCGCGGGCGAGCGGCGGACGGAGCAGGAGCGCCCTGCAGGGCTCCTGCGGACCTGCGGGGGGTTCCGGAGCACTCACCGCGACGGCCCGCCCGTCCGCCCACTCGCCCACCGCGGGCGGTGCGACGCGTCGGACCGGCCCGTCGCAGGCGCCAGTCGGACGCGAATCGTGGGCGAATCGGACGTAGGTCAGATGCGACGCACCCGACCACCGGAACCCCCCCACCGGCCGGCGATCAGCTCAGTGAGGGATAGGTCACCCCGTCACTGCACGCGGACTTGCAGGCATACATCGTCACCTTGAGGAGCTTGATCGATGATTCGCCGTTGTAGTAGTAGTACAGGGCGTTGATGTAGCTGTCCCTGCCCGGCACCGGCGCGATGACGATCCGATTTCCCGCGGTGTGGCTCGGCGGGTGGTCGAAGTAGACCTGCATCTTGAGCTTGCAGTCGCTCGGGTTCCGGTGCGAGCCCACCACCGTGCCCTGGACGTAGATCCGCTCGGCGTAGCCGATCTGCCCACCGAGCCCCGAGGTGAAGGCGCGCTCGCTCACCCAGCAGTCCAGGTACTTGATGGTGCGCCATGCCGTGTCACCGGCCGAGGCGGGGCTGGCCGTCGCGACCACGCCCGCTGCCAACAGCAGCGCGGCGGCGAGGATCGCCGGGAACGCCGTGAGCCGAGGCGTCCAGCGCCGGTGGACGCCTCGCCCTCCAGGAACTGCGGAGCGTGGCATCTCCTGCGCCCCCGCTGCTGGCTGGATGTCTTCCTGCTTCTCGACCTGCATGTCGACGCTCTCCCTTTCGTTGATGTCGCAGAACAGACCTGCCGGATCCGGATCCGTCCGACTCATGGACAGGGCCCGTGGACGCGTCAGGCGACGGAGACCCTCAGCGTGGCCAGCGTTCCGGCGCCGGTCGCGGTGTACGGGGCGGACCTGTTGACCCCGCACACCGGCGAGAACCTCTTGGTGGCGGCGCCGGGGAAGACCACCGACAGCTGAAGACACCGGCCGTCATCGGCCGTGTCGGTGACGACGCCGGCAACGGTCAATCGGCCCCCGACGCAGGACGCCTTGAAGGACACCCTGCCCGCAGCCGCGATGGTCGCGACCCCCGTCGACGAGCAGCCGACCGGGATGACTGTGATTGTGGCCGCGGAAGCGCCCGGCGCCGCAGCGACGGCACCCAACCCCGCCAGCGCCACGGCGACCAGACTTCCTGCTGCACGCGAACGGAATCCGCCACGCGACTTCGGTGACAACGGTGAGGACGGCATCGCACCTCCTGGATGGATCGGTCTGGAAGGATCGGTGAGGAATGACGGAGCACCGAGGAGCAGCGGACGGTCACGGCCTTCAGCGGGAATCGATCATCGCCCGGGCAGCTCGGACATCACCGCCCGCGCCCCCGATCCGGCTCGTTCACCGCAACGCCATCTGAACGTCGGCCGGGGCACCTTTCGCTCACGTTAGAACCCCTGGTTGCGTGGCCGCCGATTCGTCACAGCTTGTCCGGCGCCGCCTCCCCGAGGAACCGTTGCTATCGTGTCGCCGGGTCATAGCGATCGCGTGTTGTTTGCGTAGCGGGACATCGTCGGGGGGCGGCATGCGATTCGGAATCCTGGGACCCCTGCTGACCTACGACGACGCCGGTGTCGGGCACACGGTGCCGGTCGCGCAGCACCGGCTCCTGCTGGCCGTGCTTCTGCTGCGGGCGAATCAGGCCATCTCCTTCGACGAACTCGCCGACGCGATGTGGGACGGCGACCCGCCCCCGGGTGCCCGCGCGACCCTGCGCAACTACGTGCGCCTGCTGCGACGGTCGTTGGGTCCCGAGCTGGCCGCCCGGGTGATCACCCGGGCGCCGGGATACCTGATCCAAGTGGGTGACGACGAGCTGGACCTGTTCCTGTTCACTCGGCTGTCCCGCCGTGGCCGGGACGCCGTCCGCGCGCGGGCGTGGGACGACGCGCACGACCACCTGGCCGCGGCCCTGGCCCTGTGGCGGGGCTCGGCCTTCGCCGATGTGAGCTCACGCGCGGTCGAGCAGACCCACGCACCCCACTTGGACGCCCTGCGCCTGCAGACGGTGGAATGGCGGATCGAGGCCGACCTGCAGCTGGGCCGCCACGACGAGGTCCTCGGCGAGCTGCGACGTCTGACCGGCGAGCACCCCCTGAAGGAGCGGTTCTGGGAGCAGCTGATGGTGACGCTCTACCGGGTCGGCCAGCAGGGTGAGGCCCTGGCCGCCTACGCCGACGTCCGCCAGATCCTGGACCGGGAGCTGGGCCTGCAGCCCGGGCCGTCCCTGCAGGCGGTCCAGCGCCGGATCCTTGCCGCCGATCCCAGCCTGCTGCCCGAACGGCCGTCCACGCCACCACCGGCTGCCCCGTCGACGCCGTCCGCCCCGTCCGCCGCCCCGTCCGCTCCTGTCCCCGGCCGCACTGCACCGGGTGGGACACCCACGCCCGCCCAGCTCCCGCTCGACGTGCGCGGCTTCGCCGGCCGCGACACCGACCTGGCGCGGCTCGACGCCGTCATGGCCGAGGCCAAGAACCGGCCGTCCACCGTGGCCGTCTGCGCCGTATCGGGGACCGCAGGCGTCGGGAAGACGGCACTCGCGGTGCACTGGGCGCACCGGGTGGCCGGACAGTTCCCCGACGGTCAGTTGTACGTCAACCTGCGAGGCTTCGATCCCGCCGCCGTCCCGGTACCCGCCCAGGACGCCCTGCGCACCATGCTCGAGGCCCTCGGCGTCACACCGCGGCGCCTTCCGGCCGGCCTTGCGGCGCAGGCCGCGCTCTACCGCAGCCTGCTGGCCGGGCGCCGGATGCTCGTCGTGCTGGACAACGCCCTCGACGAGGACCACGTGCGTCCCCTGCTGCCCGGTTCCCCGGGCTGCCTGGTCGTGGTCACCAGTCGCCAACGGCTCCAGGGCCTGGTCGCTACCGAGGCAGCGCACTCGCTGGCCCTGGACGTCCTGGACGCCGAGGGGGCACGGCAACTGCTGGTCGAGCGGATCGGCGCCGACCGGACCGCCGCCGAGCCGTCCGCGGTCACCGATCTCATCGAGCGCTGCGCCCGGCTGCCCCTGGCGCTCGCCGTGGTCGCCGCGCGGGCCGTCACCCACCCTCACTTCCCCCTGCGCACCCTGGCCGACGACCTGCACCGCACCCGCTCCGCCCTCGACGCCCTCGACGGCCCCGACCTCGTCAGCGACGTGCGGGCGGTGTTCTCCTCCTCCTACCGGGCGCTGACCGCTGCCGCGCGGCGCATGTTCCGGCTGCTGGGCGTGCACCCCGGCCCGCACATCACCCTGACCGCCGCGGCCAGCCTGTCCGCCGTGCCCGTCGAGCACGCCAGGTCCCTGCTGGCCGAACTGACCCACGCCCACATGCTCACCGAGGACCACCCCGGCCTGTACGCCTTCCACGACCTGCTGCGCGCCTACGCCGCCGAGCTCACCCTGACCGAAGAGCCCCACGACGAACGCCGGCACGCCCTGCACCGCAGCATGGACCACTACCTGCACACCGCAGCCGCCGCGTCGCTGCTCCTACGCCCCCATCGCGATCGGCTCACCCTGCCGGACCCGCTGCCCGGGGTCGGCGCCGAAGACATCGCCGACCGCGACGCCGCGCTGGCCTGGTACACCGCCCAGCACCCGGTGCTGCTCGGACTGATCGCCCTGGCCGAGGACGCCGGGCTCGACGAACACATCTGGAAGCTGGCGTGGGCCTGCTCGGAGTACCTCGAGCGGCAGGGCAAGTGGGACATCCAGGTGTCCGTACAACAAGCCGCGCTCAGCGCAGCGCAACGCTCGGGCGACCGCACCGGACTGACCCACGCACATCGAAGCCTCGGCATGGGCTACGCCAGACTCCTGCGGTTCGACCAGGCCAACGTCCACCTCGACCATGCCCTCACCGCGTCCGGGCAGCTCGGCGACCACCACGCCCAGGCACGGATCCACAACAACACCGGCTGGGTCCTGGAATTGCAGGGACGCTACGTCGAGGCCATCGACCACGCCCGTCAGGCGCTCGACCTCTACCGCGCCACGGGCCACCACTCGGGCCAGGCCAATGCCCTGAACAACATCGGCTGGTACCAGGCCCTCAACGGCGACTACGCCGCAGCCATCGTGAACTGCCAGCAGGCGCTCGCCATCCACGCGGCCATCGACGACAGGATCGCCCAGGCAGCGACGTACGACAGCATCGGCTACGCCCACTACCGACTCGGCGATCACGGCGCCGCGGAACTCGCCTACCTCGAGGCCATCCGGTTGTCGCAGGAGTCGGGCAACCTATACCAAGCGGCAGCGACCCAGACCAGCCTCGGTGACGTGTACCTCGCCGACGGCAACGACTCGTCGGCGCGGCAGGTGTGGCACCAGGCGTTGGCGACTCTGGAGGGCCTCGGTCACCCGGACGCCGCAGACGTCCGGGCCAGGATCGGTGCGGTCGACGTCGACGCGTGAGAAACCTTCGAGCAACTCAGGCCACTGGCACCCGACAGCCTGACGAACGAAGGTCGCGCGGAGTTGGCGTTCGAAACTGGTTTCGATCGTTTCAGGCCCGTCGGTGATGGGTCGGTCATGGGCCGTATCCCACGTACGGACGGCCGGCCTGCGACCACAGCGCCCTGTCGATCGCGCCGTCGGGCGTGACGCGGCGAGGGCTGGCCCGCGTGGGTACGGCTCGACGCGTACATGCGTAGCGCGCCTTCCTAGGTGCGGACAGGGTGCCGAAGCGGCCGACGTCCCGGGGCGGTGACCCGCCCCACCGCAGGACCCCCGCCGAAGCTGGTCGGCCACCTGGACGACCGACGTCACCGATCGCGCCCACCCGTTCGACGCGGCACGCCCCGGCGGCAAGCACTTATGCGAGGCTGCCCGCCGACGTCGGGTAGACGGGTCAGCCCGTACCTGTGCAGGCAGCGGTCCTGGCGCGGCCCTCGATCTCGCGGGGCCCGAGGACCAGGAGGCGGCCAGGGACCGCAGGCGTCGAGGTCCCCGGCCTGGCCGTGTGTTGGCGATAACGACGTCGCCGCGGGCCTCGAACGGGTGTGTGACGAGGTGCGTTGGCGACCCGACGGAGTGATCCACACAGGCCGAAACGATCACGCAGGCGCAGGCCGCACCCACGGGTCGAAGACCTCTGGTGCCGGATGTCGGGTCTGCGTGCAGGGCTGCTCGGCGGAACCCTGCTGGCAGCCGGGTCGTGGCGACCTTGTGATGGCGGTACCCGGACCTGGACCAGGGGCAGTCGGACGCGGCTGTCTATCTGGTGCTGCTCGCGGTGGGCGGGGCCGGCACCTCCTGGCCGGCGCGGC
>Ga0302322_100003614_pt1 | contig 13342 bp, 10 predicted proteins | sample Fen_T0_2_FD_203757 | JGI IMG/M metagenome (GOLD analysis project Ga0302322, IMG submission 203757) | Peat permafrost microbial communities from Stordalen Mire near Abisko, Sweden - Fen_T0_2 | ecosystem: Environmental > Terrestrial > Soil > Wetlands > Permafrost | place: Sweden: Abisko...
CATCGGTGCAATCTAGGCTTTGGAAGTCGATGTGCCAGCGCCCATCGAAAGCCAGTCGATAGGGGCGCGGTACCAGACCTTCAAGCCGGGCCAGATAGTCGAACAGCGGATAGCTCGGCTCGGGAACAAGAACGGCTTGTCCGGGATTGCCGAGCAGCTTGAAGAGCAGGGCGTAGGATTCGCTGGAGCTGGCCGTGAGTAGGATGTGGTTGGGATCGACGGCGGCGCCACGACGGGCGTAGTCGGCGGCCACCGCCGCACGCGCGTGCAGGAGACCGCTTGGCGAGGGCTGGTAGAGCGCGGCGGCTGGATCGGCAAAGGCCTGTGCGATGGCCGCGGCCGGGTAGGGCAGCTCGGCTTGCGTGGGATTGGACAGGGTTAGGTCAAGGCAAGCCAGCCCGCTGTCCCGGCGCTTGGCCTCGGCGTGGGCCATCTGGTTCTCCTGCGCGCCCCAGGCCAGCCGCCGCGAGAACCGCACGTTCACAGCAGCCCCAGATCCTCGGCGCGCACGAAACCCTCAAGGCCATTGGCCAGGCGCACGCGCACCCAGTCCTGATCGCGGTCCAGCACGCGCACGCGCAGACCACCATGCATTTCGAAACTGGTGCGGAAGTTGGTGTCAGCGCCTTCCTTGACCGCCACGGTGTCGGGCAGCACGACGGCGTAAGGGATGCGGTCCAGGTTCATGCGGCCGAGTAGAAGAACGCCGGCCAGCAGGGCGGCTGTGCCCAGGACCGCGGCGGCGGTGGAGACAGCCAATCGCGAATCCTCGGCCATGCGCCGGCGCACGAAGAGCAGTCCAAAACACCCGAGATACAGGCCGCAAAACAGCCAAACTTCCGTCGATGGGCTAAAGAAGACGACCAGGCGGGTCCACAGGGGTTCACGCTCGGCGCCTTCCAGCTTGTCGTGCGTGCGCTGGTCAGCCAGTTTGCGCGCCTGGATCACATTGAAGCGTGCGTCCTCATCGTCGGGGGCGACCACCAGGGCGCGCTCGAAGGCCCAGATGGCGTGGCCGAGTTGTCCCTGGCGAAAGTAGGTGACGCCCAGGTTGTAGTAGAGATCGGCGGAAACCACGCGCTGTTTGTCGAGCTGTTCGTAGGCCGCTGCCGCACCGGCGTAGTCGCCGCGCAGGTGTGCCTCGTTGCCGCGCTTCCAAGCCTGGTCGAGGAAGTCGGCCCGGGCCTGCGGCGCGACGGCGGCAATCGTCGCGCACAGCACAGCCGAGCTGACTACACGGCGCAGGCTCATGCTGCACCTCCCGCGCTCGACTGCAATCTCTCGAAGGCCTCGATGATCTCGCTGGCGTGGTCGATGGACCGGCTGGCCTCTTCGGGGTTGATGCTGCCCGGGGCGAACCGGGCGCGATCACAGGTGTCGAGGGCGGATACCGTGCTTTCCGTCAGGTCCGGCCTTGCGCCGATGCGGGCCAGGGCCGAGCGCAATTCCTCGCGCGACATGCCGGCCACCGCGCGGCCGACCTTGCCGGTGAGAAACTCGGTCAGTACGCGTTCGATCTCGCCCAGCGACGGTGCCAGGCGGCCTTCGCGCAGGTGGGCGGTGGCGGTGCGCAGGCGGCGGTCGGCCGAGCGGCGTAGCTTGCGCCGGCGCTTGCCCTCGGTCTCTTGTCCAAGCCGGGTGCGCGCCATGCCCAGAAGGCTGACCAGTCCAAGCAGCAACGGCGGCGCCACGGCCACGCCAAGCAGGGCTGGTGAATGGTACAGCGCCGAGCCCAGATCGCGGCGCAAGGATGGCCGGCTACGCAGGGGACGCACGTCGAGCGCGAGCAGATTTTCGCTGCCCGAAGAAGCTGGCGTGGTCACGGCCGCGGCGGTGCGCGGTCCTTGGGCTGGTGCGGCCTCGCCCGTGACGGTGAGCTGGATGGGCTCGGTCTTCACCGTGGCATAGGCGGCCTTTTGCGTATCGAAATAGCTGAACGAGAAGGCGGGTATCGTGGTCTGGCCAGGCCGTTCGGGCAACAGCAAGTACTCGGCGGTCTTGCTGCCACCGACCACGTCGCCGCGGTTCATCTGCACGTTCACCTTGGGCTCGTAAATCTTCCAGCCGTCGAGACGAGGCATAGCGGGCAGGCCGATCTTGCGTAGATTGCCCTGGCCATCGAGTCGTAGCTTGAGCGTGACGGCGTCCCCCACCTGAACCTGGTTGCGGTCGATCTCGGCGGCAATCGAGAAGCGTCCGACCGCGGATGGATCGAACCCCGCGGGCGCGCCGGTTGGCAGGGGCACGATTTCGATGGCGACGGGATCGGCCTTGAGGTGCTCGCTTTTCACGGTGGCGCCGAAAAAATCCACGCGCGCGATGTCGGCTTCGAGCGGCGTGATGGTGTACTTGCCGGGATTGAGGCCGAACAGGGCCTTGCGCATGAGCGGCGCGAAGAGATACACGCGGCCTTCGATAACTTGCTCGGACAGGCTGAGGCTGCCGCGGTTCTGCGGAACCTCCAGCTCTTCGGCCCAGAAGCCATCCGTGCGCGGCTCTTTGGTCGGCGCATAGTTGTTCTGGCGCTCGGTCAGGTACATCTGCCATTCCACCGTGATCTGCTCGCCGGCGAAGGCCTTGGTCTTGCTGGGGAGCGCGCGCAGAAAATTGCGCCGGCCGGCCGGCTTGGCCGCCTCGGGCTGGGGAACGGGCGCGGGCGCGGGCGCGGGCTCGGGCTCGGGCTCCGCGAGATCCGGGAAGAAGAAGTTCGCGCCGGGAAAGCCGGGGACGCCGCGCGGCTGCTGCCGCTGCCTTGGTGGCGCCGGCTGGGCCTGTCCGCTTTCGACCACGGTGATGGCGGTCTTCTCGGTGCGCAGCTCGCGGCCGTCAACGCGAACGCTGGCAGGCGCGATGGTCAGTTTGCCCTTTTGCAGCGCCACGAGCTGATAGGTCCAGGAATAGGTCTGGCGCATGAAGCTGCCGCCTCCCCCCATCTGGATCTGCGTGGACTGGCTGGGCTGCTGGGCCAGGATGCGAAAGCCGCGGAAGTCCGGCGGCCGGTAGTCTTCCATGCGAGCGTTATCGACGGAGAGACTGATCTCGAAGGGGAAGGTTTCCCCCACGCCGACGGGATTGCGGCCCGCGCGCGACGTGAACGACGGGCCTTGGCCCCACGCCGTGGCGGCGACGAGCAACGTCCCGGTAACAACTAGACAAGTCAGCGCGCGCATCTTCGAGCCCTTCGTCTACCAGTCTTTGGCCGGCGGCGCACGACGGACGGCGCGCATGCGGGCGCGCATCTTTTCGAGATCCTTCGGGCTGTGCTCCAGGTTGTCCAGCACGGCATCGATCTCGCGCATTTCGGGCGTCTTGTCATCCTTGGCAGGGGGTGGTGACTGGTCTTTCTTGTCCTGCTGCTGCTGCTGCTGCTGCTGCTGGTCGTCCTTCTTGTCTTGGTCTTTCTTGTCGTCTTTCTTGTCGTCTTTCTTGTCTTGGTCTTTCTTGTCGTCCTTGTTCTTGTCGTCCTCTTTCTTCTTGTCCTCTTCCTTCTTCTTTTGCAGGGCCAGTTCCAGGTTCCACTTGGCGCGGCCATTCGACGGGTCCAGCGCCAGGGCGTGGCGGTAGGCGGCGATGGCCTCGGAGGACTTGTCGTTCTTGAAGTAGCTGTTGGCCAGATTGTAGAAGGCGGACGCCTTGAGGCCGGGCTCGCCTGCCTGCGTGGCGCGCAGGAACTCGGCGGATGCCTCTTCGAAGCGCGACAGCGCGAACAGGGCGTTGCCGCGGTTGAAGTGCGCTCCCGCATCGCTCGGCAACTCGGCCACGGCCTTGTCGTAATCGGCCAGGGCATCCTCGGCCTTGCCGTTCTTCAGGCTGGCGTTGCCGCTCTCCACGGCGCGGTTGTTGCGTTCGATGGGGTTCCACGCGCCCAGGAAGGGCGCCAGCAGCATCAGGACGATCGCGGCCTGCGCGCCGACGCTTTTCCCCGTTTGCTTGCGCGCGCGCTTGCGCTCACCCATGCACACCTCGATGAGCAACAGCAGCAGGGCGGGCAGGAGCAAGTACTCGAAGATTTCGTCGTACTGCTTGACCAACCGGGTGTCGCTTTCCGTGCGCTTGAGGCCGGCCAGCGCGGCCTCGATGGCCTCAACGCCGAAGTGCTGGGCATCGGCGCGCAGATAGCCGCCGCCGGTCTTGGCCGCGATCTTGGACAGCATGTCCTCGTCGAGGCGCGAGGTGACGTACTTGCCGTCCTTGTCCTTGATGTAGCCGGCAGCTTGTTCGTTTTCACCCAGTTCGGGCACCAGCTCGCCCGACCGCGAGCCAATGCCCACGGCGAAAACTTTGATAGCCAACTTGGCTGCTTGCTCGGCCGCTTCGAGCGGCTCGCTCTCGGTGTCCTCGCCGTCGGTGAGCAGGAGGATGACTTGATCGCGCGTGGCGCCGCCGCTCTGGCGCAGGCGCGACAGCATGTCGATGCCGCTCATCAGGGCGCGGCCGATGGCGGTTCCTCCCACCGGCATGTCCGAGGGTGAAAGATCGCGCCAGAACAACTTCACCGCATCGTAGTCGGTGGTGGGTGGGTAGGTCAGGGTCTCGCCCGCGAAGGCCACCAGGCCCACGCGGTCGCCCGACAGGCGATCCATCAGGCGCTCAAGCTCGCGCTTGGCCCGCTCTAGGCGCGAGGGATAGATGTCCTTGGCCAGCATGGACTTGGAGAAATCCAGCGCCACGATGATGTCGATTCCTCGCTGCTTTTCCAGGTGGGCGCGGCCCCCGGCCTGCGGTCGCGCCAGGGCCATACCCATCAGCCCGACTGCCAGGCACAAGAGCGCTGCGCGGGCCACCTTGCGCGGCACCGACGTGGCGGCAGACATACGCGCGATGAGCACGGGATTGCCCAGACGGCGAAGCGCGCGCCGCCGGGCCGCGAAGGCAATGCCGTAGGCTAGCACCGCGACGGGCACCAGCAGGAGCAGCCAAAGCAGATGGGGATGGGCCAGTCTCATGGCAACCTCCGCAGGCGGCCCAGGCGCAGCAGCATTTCCAGCACCAGCGCCGCCAGGGCCGGCCACAGGAAGCTGGGGTAAAGTTCAGCCCACAGCACGCCGCGATCCTTGATGCGCGACTTTTCCAAGTCTTCGAGGATGCTCTGGAAGCGTTTCACAAGCGCGCCGGTGTCGGTGGCCAGGTAGGGCGAGCCGCCGGTCATGGAGGCGATTTCCTCCAGCAGCTTGGGGTTGACGGGATAGCGCTGGCGTCCGCCTTGCGCATCGTCGTCCTCGGCGGCGCTGCCGCCCGCGCCGGCTAGGATCGTGTAGATCTTCACGCCCAGCTTCTGCGCGAAGGTGGCGGCCTGGATGGGCGAGATGTTGCCCGCGTTGTTGTCCCCGTCGGTGAGCAGGATGACCACCTTCGAGCGCGCCTCGGACTTGCGCAGCCGGGCCAGGGCCACGCCCAGGCCATTGCCGATGGCGGTGCCGCGGCCGTCAACGATGCCCGATTTCAAATCGGCGACCATGCGCAAGAGCGTGCCGTGGTCCAGGGTCAGCGGCGCGTAGGTGTAGGCCTCGCGGCCGAAGATGACCAGGCCGATGCGGTCGCTGGGCCGGCGGCGTACGAAGTCCGCGATCACGGCCTTGGCTGCCTCCATGCGATTGGGAACTAGATCGCGCTCTTCCATCGAGCCCGACATATCGAGGGTGACCACGATGTCGATGCCCTCCAGTTCCAGATTGTCCTCGCGGCTAGAGGTTTGCGGCCGTGCCAGGGCCAGGCCAAGCAGGGCCAGGGCGAACAGGCGCAACGCCACGGGCAGATCGCGCAGTCGCGCCATCAGTCCGGCCCGCTGCCTGCCGAGTTCGCTGGCGCGCGAATGCACCATGAATGCCGGCCGCGCGCGCCGGATGCCGAGCCAAGTGGCGAGCAAGAGCACCACGGGCACGGCGGCGAGCAGGAGCGGGTGGCCAAAACGGAAGGTGATGAGGCCGCGGAAAATCCAGACGTAGATCAGCGCGGCCGGGACGAACAGGGTCGCCAGCAGCCGGTAGGGGATTTTCCCGCGCGCTTGAACGACCGGATTAGGCACGGGCGGCCTCCACGGCGGCGGGTGGCAGAACATCCAGGACTGGGCGGGTGGCCGCCACCATGCGGATGGCGGTTTCCAGCGCTCCGCGCGCCTGCTCGGGTGATGGGGAAACCTTGGCGAACTTCACCAAATCGCAACCCGACAGCCAGCCCTCGATCTCGCTGCTGACCACGCCGCGCGCATGGTCGAGAGGCACCCGGCGCATGGCCGCGACCAGCTCTTCCGTCGTCATCTCAAGCGACTCGAAACCGAAGCGTCCGCCCAGGTATTCGCGGATGGCCTCGGACAATTCGAAATAGAACGGGCGTAGGTCGCCGCCCTCGGCCAGCAGGCCGCCCAGGCGGTCCAGCTTTTCCATGGCCACCTCGTGGGCCGGGCGCGGCGGTGCCGCGGGCGCGGCTGGTTTGCGGGCGCGCAGGCGGCGCCGAACCAAGAGTGCGACCACCGCGCCAATGCCCGCCGCCAGCAGGCCACCCGCGATGTACACGACCAGGTAGTCGCGCTGGCGCACCGGCAACGATTCGGCGTTTTCCTTGAGCTTGGGCTCGGGCTCGTTGGCGATGAGGCTGGTGATGGTGAAGGGCAGGGCCTGGGTATGCACGCTCTTCACGCTGCCGTCGGCGCCAAAGTAGGTCAGCTCGACCGACGGGATCTCGAAGCTGCCTGGCTCATAGGCCGCGATGCTCAGCTTGAACTCGCGGCGCATTTTGCCGTCGCCGAGATCCTTTTCTTCCAGCGTGCGCGAGAGCTCCGAAAACTTTTCCAGGTCGAGATTGGCCGGCAAGACCACGGGCATGGCGCGCGGCCCGACGGAGGTGATGGAGAATGCGATGGCGTCGCCCACATGGGCTTGCGCCTTGTCGGTGCGCACGGCCACCGTCGGGGCATCGGCGGACTGTACAGCCGCGTTGCCGGCGTCCATCGGCGTGGCGGCGAGCAGGGCGAGAAGAAAGGTCGGGCTCAATGGCGCATCCTCCGCGCCCGCGCCTCGAAGAAGCTGGTCAGGGCGGGCAAGTAGGGCCGGTCGGTGGACACCGCGATGCCATCGAGTGACAGCCGGCGGAACAGGGCTTCGCGGGCCGCGCGCTGGCGCTGGCTTTCGGCGGCGAAGGCGCGCGCCTCGGGCCCGGACGTGTCGAACGCCACCAGCTCGCCGGTCTCGGGATCGAGAAGATCGATGATGCCCACCTTCGGCAGTTGCTCTTCCAGTGGATCGGAAACGACCACCGGCACCACATCGTGCTTGCGCGAGGCGATGCGCAGGGTGCGCTCGTAGCTGGCCAGGGGCGCCAGGAAATCCGACACCAGGAACGCCACGGACTTGTGGTGGGCGATGCGGCCCAGGAAATCCAACCCGGCCGCTAGATTGGTCCGCGGCGATTTCGGCGTGAACGACAGGATCTCGCTGATCACGCGCAGGACGTGCTTCTTGCCCTTCTTGGGCGGCACGAAGTGCTCGACCTCGTCGGTGAAGATGATCAGGCCCACGCGGTCGCTGTTCTTGATGGCGGAAAAGGCCACCACCGCGGCTAGTTCGGCCGCCAGCTCGCGCTTTTCCTCGGTGGCCGAGCCGAATTGCCCAGAGGCCGACATGTCCACCAGCAAGAGCACGGTCATCTCGCGCTCTTCGACGAACAGCTTCACATACGGCCCGTTCATGCGCGCCGACACGTTCCAGTCAATCAGGCGGATGTCGTCGCCGGGGATGTACTGGCGCACCTCGGAAAAGGCGATACCCGAGCCCTTGAACACGGAATGGTATTGCCCCGCCATCCGGTCGCGCACCAAGCGCTGGGTGACGATCTCGATCTTTCGTATCTTTCGTAACAGATCTCGGGTCAACATTTAGTTGGGAACCCCGGAAAAACCACAGAGAACACAGCGTACGCGGAGATGGAAAGACAAGGGTTTCCGGATCCGGACCATTTCCCTTCCGGTTCGGCCTCTGTGTCCTTTGTGTCCTCTGTGGTGAAACATTCGCATCTCGCTACGGTACTTCGACGTGGTCGAAGAGCTTGCGCACCACCTGCTCGGAGGTGATCTCCTCGGCCTCGGCTTCGTAGGTCAGGATCACGCGGTGGCGCAGAACATCTGCGCCGATGGCCTTGATGTCCTCGGGCGTGACGTAGCCGCGGCGGCGCAGGAAGGCGTGGGCGCGCGCGGCCTGGTTCAGGTAGATCGATGCGCGCGGGCTGGCGCCGTATTCGATGTAGTCCGCCATGTCGGCCATGCCGTAGGCCTTGGGATCGCGCGTGGCTTGCACCAGGTTGATGATGTAGTCGCGGATCTTCTCGTCGATGTAGATTTGGTTGATGACCGAACGGGCATGCGTGATCTGTTCTGGCGTGGCCGCCGGGCTGGCCTTGACGGACAGACCCGTGGTCATGCGATCCATGATGGTGCGCTCGTCTTCCTTGGTTGGGTAGCCGACCTTGACCATCAACATGAAGCGGTCGAGCTGGGCCTCGGGCAGGGCGTAGGTGCCTTCCTGCTCGATGGGGTTCTGCGTGGCCATGACCAGGAAGGGATCGGGCAGGGTGTGGGTGGTGTCGCCGATGGTCACCTGCCGCTCTTGCATAGCTTCCAGCAGGGCTGACTGCACCTTGGCCGGGGCGCGGTTGATTTCGTCGGCCAAGACGAGATTGGCGAAGATCGGCCCCTTTTTGGCGATGAATTCGCTCTTGGCCTGGTTGTAGATGACCGTGCCCGTGATGTCCGCGGGCAGAAGGTCGGGCGTGAACTGCACGCGCGAGAACTTCATGGAAAGCGCGTCGGCCAGGGTTTTGACCGTCAAGGTCTTGGCCAGGCCGGGCACGCCTTCCAGCAGCACGTGGCCGCCCGTTAGCAAACCGATAAGGATGCGGTCAACCATGGGCTTCTGGCCCACGATGACCTTGCCCACCTCGGCGGTAATGTTGTCCACGAAGGCTGACTGCTGCTGAACCATTTCATTGATAACGCGAACGTCCATCTGATCTCCTGTGGGGGCGTAGGAAACGACAAACCGAGCGACCTTACAACCCCAACTTGCCCCGCCCTATTCCCGGCCGCTCGCGCAAAGACAAGTTTGGTGGGCAAGTGCCCGACTTTCACATTATCTTGCGGCCCATGCGATTCCTTCAGGTTGCGACCCTGGCCGTCATGGGTGGGCTATGGGCGAACTGCTCGGACCCTGCGGGGGGCGGGATGATGTATGTGCCCATGCCCGATGCCGGCCTGTCCGGCGGGCGCATCAACAACCCCGAGGGCGTTGACTATCCGACCGTGAATATCGGGGGCCAGCCACGAACGTCCAGCACGGCGGGGCAAATTTTTCCCAATCTCACGCTTGAAGGCGTGCGTTCGGCGGCCACCATGGCCACGCCCGCGGTGGTGTCCATGGCCGAGTACTACGATCCCAGCGGCGCTCGCTTCGATCTATTGCATGTGATCGGTCTCTTCATGTGGTGCCCGCACTGCGACAAGGAAACCAGCAACCTGTCCAGCCTCGCTGGCTGGCAATCCGACCATCGCGTGGCCGTGGTCCAAATCGCCATGCTGGGGTATGGCAACGCATCGCCAGGCTGGTCCGACCTGCAAAAATGGGTGGGCGATCACAAGCTGAATTTCCCTGTGCTGGTGGATGGGCAGGGCGCCCAGTTGGGCCAGTACTTCTCGATCAACTACGTGCCCCTGAACATCGTGGTCAACCCACGTAGCATGGAGATCCTTGCGGTCGATGTGGGCGAAATCAGCGACAGCCAAGCCTACGAACAAGGGTTCCTGAACAAGCTGTAGGATTGTTGCGGCACAGCATGGTAAGTGGAGCGTCGCGCATCGCGAAGGAACTTGTTTTTTTACTCAAATATTCCCATCCTGCCCCGGCCTGTTGTTGATTGACTGAAGTTCAAACGAGAGGGTGACATGAACGCACGGAAATTTTTCAATGTTCGAGTAAGTTTGACGGTAACGGCCTTGGCCCTGACGGGTGCCCTGGCATTCTCCGCGATGACGACATCGTGTGCGGGCGACGGCGGAGGTGGCAGCGCGGGCAGCGGCGGCAGCAACGGCGGTAGCACCGGCAACGGCGGCAGCAGCGGCGGTGGCAGCACCGGCTCCTGCACCGCGGGCTCGGACAGCGCCTGCTTCTCCTCGGGCCAGGCCTCGGGTTTGATGACCGGCTACGGCTGGATCGCGATGGGGCAGTACAACAGCGCCAGCCAGCCGGTGTGTGACAACACCACGAACGGTGGTACCGCGAGCGAGACGATCTCCAAGGACAAGCCCTGTCCATCGACCGGCGGGAAGACGGTGTGGAGCACCCCCGACAGCGGACTCTGCATCACGGGCAGCGTTCCCAAGGTTGGCACCACGGCCGGTGTCTCGGGCCTCGACTACACAGGCTACTGGGGCCTCGAGGTCGGTGCGAACGTAGACACGTCCAGTGGAACGATCGACATCTCGGGCTACACCAGCGTAGCGTTCAGCTACAATGACTCAGCCATCACGTCCCCGGCCGGCTTGATCCGTGGCGAGATTCACGTCAAGGGCCATACACCCGCCGACGAGAGTTACTGCGCCATTCTTTCGGGCTCTGGCAAGGGCACCGTGCTTACCACGTTCAACACGCAGTGCTGGCAAGGCGGCGCCGGCGTCGCCCTCACCGCTGCCGACATGAAGAATATCGACCAGATGGGCGTGCAGATCTCGTCGGACTCCGCGGACCACACCGTTTCCGGCTTCTGCTGGAGTGGCATTACTTTCACCAAGTAATTCAGAGTCTTTCGTCTAGCCAGAACGGGGCACCCAGGTGCCCCGTTTTTCATTTGGACAGGAGCACAAAGGGGTTGCCGCATTTTTTGCTTAATGGCGCGGAAACCTTTGCTCGAACTAACTGTTGAAGATTGCGAAGGAGATCCAGAAGTCGGCGTGTCACAGGCAAAGCGGGGACTTCTGGGATTTCCCATCCGTCTTCGCTATGGTGTCCTAGTCATGCCCCGCTGCCTTGCTGGCCTTGCCATTTCTGCTTCCCGGAGGTTCCATGCGTTTGGTATTACTCACCCTTGCTCTTGTCGTCGTCGCAGCGTCTTGTTTGGCCAAAGATCCTGTCACCGAACCAGGCACCGGCGGGGCAGCTAAGGGCGGCACCACGAGCAACGGCGGAACCAAGGGCAGCGGTGGCACCACCGGCAACGGTGGAACTACCTCGAAAGGCGGAACTACAGGCAACGGCGGCACTACCAGCAACGGTGGCAGCACGCAGACCCAACCTTCGGGCAGCTGCGCGGACGTCTCGACTACATCGAGCCAAGTCACTGGACAATATGGCGGCCTACAGATCTCGCTCGACAACAATCCAAGCAAGAACTACATCATGCAAGCTAACTGGTGGGGCACCTACAATAACCAGAGTGAGACTGTCAACGGCCTCGGGTTCACCATGTCGAATCCTAGCAGCGCCGTTGCGGGCAACAGTCCCTTGGGCTTCCCTTCCATCTTCATCGGGGCCTACCAATCCAAGAAGACGACTCTCAGCAATCTGCCGAAGCAGGTTTCGGCCCTGACCAGTATCCCAACCATCTTCTCCACCAACGCTGACCAAAAGGGCTCCGCAAGCTACAACGCAACCTACGACGTGTGGTTCACCCAGTCGAACTCCTTGGTCACGGGCGGCAACCCCGGCTCCGGAGGCGCGTACCTGATGGTGTGGCTCTTCATGCCGACCGACAAGTTCCCTCGCGGCACCAAGGTGGCCACCGGCAGCGTCGTCACCGGCGTACCAGGGGGCTGGGACGTCTGGTACGAGCCCGGCACCAGCTCAACCAGTTCGGACAAAATAAACTGCGTGTCCTACGTGGCCAATACCAAGGTCGCCTCGCTCGAGTTCGACCTCAACAACTTCATCAAGGATGCCGTAACCAGCAACTACGGTGTCACGAACAGCCAGTACCTCAGCATCATCTTCGCTGGCTTCGAGGTGTGGGGCGGTGGCGATGGGCTTCAGATTAAGAAGTTCTGCGCCAACGTGAATTAGGCGGCTAGAACCGGCAGGTGCAGGTGGAAGAGGATGCACTGTGACTTGCCTGTCAAGCAGACATCTGGTGTGCGGGGCATCGCGGTGACACCTTGGTTGTTCGGCCGAGCATCGTTGCGGGTGGACATCCGCTTTCAGGGCGAATAGCTTCACGCTATGACCGACGATAAGGACTCGCCTGCCGAGCGCGCGACGGCAAATTTCATCGAGGAAATCATCAACGAGGATCTGGCCCAGGGCAAAAACAGCGGCCGGGTCCACACGCGCTTTCCGCCCGAACCCAACGGCTACCTTCACATTGGGCACGCCAAGTCGATCTGCCTGAACTTCGGCACGGCGGCCAAGTACGCGGGCAAGTGCAACCTGCGCTTCGACGACACCAATCCCACGGCCGAGGACGTGGAATACGTCGATTCGATTGCCGAAGACGTCAGCTGGCTGGGCTTCCAGTGGAACGGGGCCGCGCTGTACGCCTCGGACTACTTCGAGAAGATCTACGAATGCGCCGTGCACCTGATCCGCGAGGGCAAGGCCTATGTTTGCGACCTGACGGCTGAGCAGATCAGCGAGTACCGCGGCAATTTCTACAAGCCGGGCAAGGACAGCCCGTTCCGCAATCGGTCGGTAGACGAGAACCTGGATCTCTTCGGCCGCATGCGAGCAGGCGAGTTCGCGGATGGCTCGCGCGTGCTGCGCGCCAAGATCGACATGCAGCACCCGAACCTCAACATGCGCGACCCGCCGCTTTACCGCATCAAGAAGGCGACCCACCATCGCACGGGCGACGCCTGGTGCATCTACCCGATGTACGACTACGCCCATCCCATCTCGGACGCGCTGGAAGGGATCACGCATTCCATCTGCACCCTGGAATTCGAGGATCACCGGCCGCTCTACGACTGGTGCATCCAGAACCTACCGCTGCCCTACCAGCCACGGCAGATCGAATTCGCCCGGCTGAATCTGACCTACACCCTGATGAGCAAGCGCAAGCTGCTTCAACTGGTGAACGAAAAGCTAGTCAGCGGCTGGAACGACCCGCGCATGCCGACCATCAGTGGCCTGCGCCGTCGCGGCTACACGCCCGAGGCCATGCGCGCCTTCGCCGAGCGCATCGGCGTGGCCAAGAACGACAGCATGGTCGATGTCGGCGTGTTGGAATTCGCCATCCGCGAGGATCTGGAAAAGCGCGCGCCCCGCGCCCTGGCGGTGCTGCGGCCACTCAAGGTCGTGATCGACAACTATCCCGAGGGCCAGGTTGACTGGTTCGATGCCCCTAACCATCCCGACGATCCGTCCATGGG
>Ga0302322_100003616_pt1 | contig 13338 bp, 9 predicted proteins | sample Fen_T0_2_FD_203757 | JGI IMG/M metagenome (GOLD analysis project Ga0302322, IMG submission 203757) | Peat permafrost microbial communities from Stordalen Mire near Abisko, Sweden - Fen_T0_2 | ecosystem: Environmental > Terrestrial > Soil > Wetlands > Permafrost | place: Sweden: Abisko...
ACCCGGTTACAGGTTGTTTGAGGGTTTTGTAAAATTTGTAATGCCTGCTGTATCATTTCTTCTCCAGTTGTTACAATATGCCAATGTTCAATGGCCTGTTTCATCGGTTGGCAAAAACTGATCACATGGCAGCCGGCATACAATGCTTCTGCACATACCACACCAAAACCTTCGTATAGAGATGGATGAAGAAAAATTTTTCCCCGTTGCATCCATCGCAATACTTCGCCATGCGGCAATTCTCCGGTAAGGATGATATTGGTTTGCAGATCCTGCGCAGCAATCAGTTGTTGCAATTTCTTTTTTCCGGGTCCATCGCCTATAAGCACAGCTTTTATACCAGGCATTTGTTTTTTTAATACTGCAATCATGTGTACCAGCATATCGTACCGCTTTAATGGTATTAACGAGCCTGCTGCAATAATATCAATGTCTTTTTCTTTTACTATACTATCAAATTGTTTTGGATCAATACCAGCCGGTATAATATGTTTTGGTCGTATACCATGATTTTTTTTAAATTCCTGTTGTATAAAATCAGACAGCGCAATCAATTCATCTGCTTTTAACTTTATATACTTAGCATACTTATTACTTTCCTTAGCATCCTGGCCCAGTATCCAGCAGTAATGTTTTAATCCATGCTTATCAGCAAACCTGTTACCGGTTAGCGCACATTCGCCACACCAAAAACTTAGTATGCTGCATATTATATTGTTGTTGTTTATTTCAGTTAAAGCTTTGTATATTTTTTGCCTGAGTAATAATTTTGAAAAGCCCCCTTTATTTTGTCCGTTAAAACTAATTACGGTGGTACCAAACCAGTTGTACTTTTTTTTAAAATAAGGGTATTGAAAAGTAAGGATAACAATATTCAATTGCGGATAGCTATCTTTTAATGCTTTAATTAAACTTTGCTGCAACGGAAGGCAGGTGGTATCTGTCTCATCGTGCGCAAAGCCCGGCGTAAGGACAACCAGTGTTTGATCGTTACTCATCCAGCGAAATAATTTTATTACAATAAGCCAGGCTTTTTGTATCGTGTGTGATCATTATTACCGACTTACCGGTTACAGTTAATTCCCTGAAATACTCCAGCATTGTATTTGCCGAGGCTTCATCCAGTTCATTAAAAGGCTCGTCCAGTAAAATCAATGCTGCATCTTTGTAAAGTGCTCTTGCAATAGATATGCGTTGCTGTTGGCCACCGCTTATATTTTTACCATTTTCTGTAATGGTCGTACCAAGCCCCTCTCTTGTTTTTGCAATAAACTCATCCAGTCCCGAATGTTGCAATGCATCCTGCAATTTTTTTTCATCTTCTCCTGTTTCCTGCAACGTAATATTTTTTAACAGACTATCATAAATTAAAAAAGCCTGTTGCCGTACATAAGCAACCGAGCCCCAAAATCTTTTTAGCGCTTCGCTGTCGGCAGGTTTACCATTAATTAATATACTGCCTTTACCCGGTGCTAAAAAACCCAGCAACAGGTTAATGATGGTGGTTTTGCCCTTACCCGATTGTCCGGTAATACCAATAAAATCGCCTTTGTTTATGGTGAGGGAAAAATTATGTAACACCTGCTGGTTGGCATAATCAAAACTTATATTGTTCAATTCTATAGATGTAATTTCCTCCAGTGTGATTGCATTGGCAGTTTTGTTTATGGCTTTACTTTGCTCCAGGTCGTTAATCGAAAATTCATATGCTTTCATTTGTCCAATGGTATTTATTATTTTAACTATGCCGGGTATAATTTTATATGCCGCCGCCATAAATGCACCAATGGTTATTAGTGTGGCGGTATCGTTATTGCCCGTCCATTTTGCAATAGCAATTAAAATAAACAACCCCAGCACAGCAAATATTTCTATAATGCGGTTGGGCAGGTTTTGCATGGCCTGTGTATCAAAAAGGTAAGTGCTGAATTTTTTACGAAAGTTGATAAAGCGTTGCAGAAAAAAATCATTGCGGTTATAAATATTACCCTCAACATAACCTTTTAATGCATCCAATAAATATTGAAATGACCTTTCGTTATTTTCCCGGATATGTTTTTTAGAATCGGTAAGTCTTTTTTTGATAAAGTAAAATACAATAACCACGGGAGGCAGCAATATTAAAAGCAGCAACAAAAACAAGTTGGCATTAAATAAAACTATGGCAATAATGGCAATCAGTATAAGCGAACCCTGGGTAATGAGCTGTTGTATGCCCGATAACATATACTGGCAATATTCAAATGGCTGAAAACAAATGTTACGGATATGGGCCGAAGAATCGGTATGCACAAAATTTTCAAATGATGCCCGCTGGTAGTTTACCAGGTTGTTGTGCGAAATACGTATGGCCACATTGCTGCTGAAAGTATAGAATGCCCTGGATATAAAAAAAGCTGCCGCATTTTTTGCAGCAAAACACAATACAAATACTGCTATAAAAGAAACTGAATTTCTGTTGAACAACCAGGAAGGTAAAAAGAATAAGGTATTTTCTTTATCGGGCTGAATATAAAACTGGATGATCCATATTAACAAAGCAAGCGCAAGGATATCGGCGAGGCTGATAAAAATATCCAGCACTATTAACATGCTGAATTTTTTTTGCTCTCTTTTATCAAGAACGCCCAGTGTATTTTTTAAAATATTTTTCACACCATTATTTCGCTTTGCAGTAATTTTTTAATTGCAGGGTTAAAGACAGGTTACCGCCCTGCGATCTTACCAAGTGTACGGTAAAGGATCACTACATCTAATTTTAACGACCAGTGGCGTAAATAAAAAATGTCCATGTCAATCCTGTCTTTCATCTTTTGAATATTATCTGCTCCGCCTTCCAAACCCATTACCTGCGATAGACCGGTTATTCCAGGTTTTGCCTTTTCCCTGTAGCGGTAGTAGTGTATGGCCTCTTCAAACCTTAAATTCTCGCTTAGCATATGTGGCCTTGGGCCCACCACCGACATATCTCCCCAAAGTACGTTAAAAAATTGCGGCAGTTCGTCAATAAAAGTTTTTCTGATGATGCGGCCTAAAGGTGTAATGCGGGTATCATTTGCTGTGGCTGGTAAAATATCCGCTTCTTTATTTACAACCATCGAGCGAAATTTGATACAGGTAAATACCGTATCATGTTGCTTACTTCTTTTTTGCAAAAAGAAAACGGGACCGCGGGAGGTGGCTTTTATTAATATGGCCATCAGCGGAATCAACCAGGATAATACACCTGCAATCATTATCACCGACAAAATAATATCAACGGCCCTTTTTAGTAACCGGTTACTTATAGTATCCAATGGTAACTGTATAAATCGCACCGCGGCAGTATTAGGAGGTGTAAAATTTTTGTACACCAGTTTATACAGGTAAGCTTTACCGGCACGGCCATAGCTGTTATTTAAATAGCCAAGGATGGTGGTATTATGTTTTGCAATTTTCCGCTTTACGGGTTGGTTAACTATAGCGGCGTTCTTGTTCATGCTGATTTATTCAGCCTGATAAACGGCAAATCCGGACCTTAGGTTGCCTGGGCGGGCTTGTTAAGGAAATTTAAAATAAATTGTTTTTATCCCGCCGTTTACAGCCTGAAAATCAATACCAGTAAGCCTTTTGCTGGCATGCCCCGGTCTGTTAAATGGCCTTCAATTTTCCACAAAAAATAATAATGGCACGGTTTTGGAATCTATGGCACATGTAACACGAAAGTAACCTCCCGCAAGCCGGGATTAAAACAAAAAATCTAAATCTTAATCTTAAAAATCTATTATTATGAGCACTACAAACTTTCCAACTCCCGAACAGGAGAAACAAGTAACTGCGCCACGCAAAACTAATGGTATTAAAAACGCTGTTATTGGCGTATTAGCAGCAGGTATTTTAGGTATGGGCGGCTATATGGTTTACGACAAAAACAAAAATTCTGAAACCATACAGCAACAACAAACACAAATTGCAAAAGTAAGCGATGAAAAAAGTACCATACAAACCAGCTTTGATGCTTCTTTGGCAAGGTTGGATTCTATGACTTCTGCAAACACAGGATTAACCAGCAAGCTGGCTGATAAAAATGCAGAGATCGCAAAAACAAAAACTGAGATTCGCACTATTTTAAACAAGAAAAATGCAACTGCAGCTGAGCTTGGAAGAGCTAAAATGCTTATTGCATCTTTAAATGACAAGATCACCAGTTTGGAAGCAGACGTTGCAAGGTTGACCGAAGAGAACAAAACATTATCTAACGATAAAGTAGTATTAACCCAGGAAAAAGAAAAATTAACTTCTGACCTTACTGCAACTACAGAGATCAAACAAAACTTAGAAAAGAAAGTAGATGTTGCATCTACCTTAAATGCTTCTAACATTATGATTACTCCAATAGATGTTAGAAGAAATGGAAAAGAAAAAGTTTCTACAAAAGCAAAAAAAGTAGATAAACTTTTGGTAAGCTTTGATGTTAACAACCGTATTGCTGAATCAGGTTCAACAGATGTATATGTTGTGGTTATTGGCCCGGATGGTAAAGCAGTATCAACAGGAACAGAAACTTTTACTACCCGTGAAGAAGGTGATAAAACTTACACCGCAAAATTACCGGTAGCCATTGAAACCGCTAAAAGCAAAAATGTAGAATTTGCATTTGCTCCGGGTAGCAGTTTCCAACAGGGTAGTTACAAAATACAGATCTACCAAAATGGCTTCTTAATCGGACAAGGTGTACGTGAGTTGAAAAAAGGTGGTTTATTCAGTTAATAAATATCAATATAATTATTGTCAGTACTCTCTTAAAGACATCAACAAGCCCGGATTTAAAAATCCGGGCTTGTTGTTTTTCTAACTAGTTGATATTTGTATAAAGTAAAATTTAAAAGACTTAAAAATGTTTAGTTTCATGATACAGGCCATTCCCAATCGTTAAGCCGGCCAATAAAGTCATTACCCGGACTTCCTTCATATCCTGATTCGAAAGGAACAATTTGAAATACTTCAAGAGCTTTAAATGTTTCAAACACCCCGGCTTCAACTGCATCAATTAATAATTTTGCAAGAATCTCCCTTTCAGATATTGATAATCTTGCCAACAGAAGATTGATTGCATGTTGTTCAGGAATGTTGTTTGCTGTTGCATTTTGATTCCAAATACCTTTAGCTACTCTTTTTGCGCTGATTTGTCCTTGTCCATTATGACATTCATGTACCATGTAGTCGATGAACTTATGATATATTTCGGGTTTAGGCTCCATTCTTTTAATTATAATTTTTTTATTGCAAACAAGGTACATAAAATTAATTCGAATTTTTCTCATCAAATGAAAAGCTACAATTGATTGAGATTGGAGCACCCAGGATTAATTCAATAATAAAGCGGAAGCATAAACTTAGACAAGTAAATACTTTCCGCTTTAAGTGATTGCTATTCTTTAAAACAACTGCTAAAATCTGTTGCTGCTGTTGCAGCTTTATCTCTTTGTTATTTTAACCCAGTCCACCATCATTTTACTTTTATTGTTTTTAATGGCGTCAAAAGTTGCTGCAGGTAATCCATAGTAGGGTTCTTTTACACCATTAATTTTAAATGGGTAAATACCCCCTACTGCAAAATTTAAGATCAGAAATTTGGGGTTATCAAAAGCCCATTGGCCAAAAAATTGTGTCATTGTTTTTGTTACCCTGAACATGGGCACATCATCGTATTTAAAAACCAGGCTTTCGGGTGTCCAGTCTACTGCATAAACATGCCATTGTGTTACATCATTATTAGCAGGAAAATACAAACGGTTTACCAGGCCTGCATCCCCGCTGTATCCTTTGCCATGTACGGCAGCGCTTGCCCAGTCTTTTTCACCAATGTATTCCATGATATCAATTTCGCCTGTTTCTGGCCAGCCACCATTACCCAGCATCCACCAGGCCGGCCAAAGGCCAGCACCATCAGTTGATTTTATCCTGGCAGATATGGTGCCATAAGCTGCTTCTACTTTGCCTTTGGTATTTATCCTGCCCGAAATAAAATCAAATTTTTGCCCATCCCTGGTAACAAAGCCGGGTGTAAATTTTGGCTGTATCACCAATGCGCCATTTGCTGCACCTTCTGCTGCAGCGCCATTTACAAAAGAAATAGTGCTGGCAGAATCCACATAAGCCTGCAGTTCATTATTAAAATGCATGCCGGTGGTTTCCACATTCCACTTGCTGGTATCCAATGTTGATTTTGAAAAGTCATCAAAAAAAACGGTTTGCGCATTTGATCCGGCCTGCACAGATTTATCGGCCATTACTTCTTTGCATTGAACCAGTACTGCTGAACACGCTATTAAAATAGCCGAAAAAAAAATTGTTCCTCCCTTTTGTTTCATAATTAAAATATAAACAGTAAAAAAGATGGTTACTGATAGACCCTTATATAATCTATCTCCATAGTGGCAGTTGAAAATGCAGGATCAACTGCTCCCCCAAAATTGCCGCCCATAGCTACATTTAAAATAATAAAAAAGTTTTGGTTAAAGGGTAAACTACTGGTATTGGTTACCGTATGTACCAGCTGGTTATCCACATAAATTTTAATACTTGTCGGCGACCAGTCTAAAATATAATTATGAAATTCTGTCGTGGCATTGCTTATGGTAAGTGTGTTACCATCGGCATTTCCACCCGAGCGACCCGGGTAGTGCAGGGTACCAAAAATTTTATTCAGTTCGCTGCCCCTGTGTTCCATAATATCCATTTCGCCACAGGCCGGCCAACCGGCTGTAGAAATATTATTGCCCAGTGTCCAAATAGCAGGCCATGTGCCCACACCAGCAGGCAATTTTGCCCTTGCCTCAAGCCGGCCATACTTAAAAGAAAATTTATCTTTTGATAACAGCCTTGCAGAGGTATAGGCACTTCCATTATAACTTTCTTTTGTTGCTGTAATTTTTAAAACACCATTAGCTACCTCGGCATTTTGTATGCGGTTGGTATAATATTCTACTTCATTATTTCCCCAACCGCCGCTTCCTGTACCAATATCGTAACCCCATTTTGACGCGTTGGGCAAGCCCGGTGTATCAAACTCTTCACTCCATACTAAAGAAAGCGTTACGGTTACCGTAATGCTGACAGATTTGGAAATGGTTTGCCCGCCAGATCCTATGGCTATTACATTTACGGTATAGGTGCCGGAGGTTGGATATTTATAATTAACCGATCCAGATGCCACCGTTTGAAAAATGCCATTACCAAAATCATACTCGTAGCTAACGGCGTTGGTTGCCGAAGCTGTAAAAGCAACATTACCACTATTATCAGTGCTTACTGCAGCGTTTACACTAAGATTTACAGGCGTGGTATCAGTTGCTCCGGATGACGAGCTCTTTTTACTGCAGGAACAGCAGGAGTAAGCAAAAACAACAAACACCAATAAGTATTTTACCATAACATTTTATTTAGCAATTAATTTTTGATACCATGCATTACCATCTGCCCCAATATTACGCAAAAACATGTTAGATGATGATATCGAAATAATCTCGTAGGTTTTAGAGCCTGTAGCAAAATTAATGATGCCATTACCCGGTACGGTAAATTGTTCGCCGGTTGAATTGGCTGCTGTTGAACCAGAAGTTGCTGCTGCAAATCCCAATGTTTTAATACCAATGGTTGTGATGCTATTGCAATTATCTCCGCCAGATAAGCCGTAAAATGCCGTAGCTGCCCCAATCATAAACGAGGCCCCTTTGTTGTCTACATTAATATAGATCCTTCCACTGGCATCAGTACTAAAAGTAATTTCATCATCGTACGCACAGGCCTCTCTTGAGTTAGGCGACGCTGCATACCAGTCGGGATAAAAAGAATAATTTGGGCCTACACCAAAATGGCCGGTTGCATTTTTATCTGTGATCCATACTTTACTTGCGCCATTGGTTAATGCGGCAACAATTGCTGCCGGTATCTGGTGATCGGTAAAAACAGATATTTTTTTACTAATTGTAGAAGTACTGCCGCCCGTGCCAATTGCATTTACAGTAACAGTATAATCGTAAGTTCCCTTAACTGGGGTGCTGTATTTATGAACAAAATTGCCTGAGTAAGAAGTATCTGTTTTGGTATCGCCATAATCAATTTTAAATAACAGCGCCGGGGAAGCCGCAGCAGTAAAATTTACCCGGCCGGAGCCATCTCCGTTAGGGTTGGTTGCATCAACGCCCAATATCGTTGGTGCCAATGTAAGCCCCTCCGGTGTTTTTAATGCACCAAAAGAATAGGTTTCTTTTTTGCAACTGCCGAAACCAATCAGCGTAGCAATTAAAATTATTGCAATTGCATTTATATTTTTTATCATGATCTTGATTTTTTTTGTGATTAATTCTGTCTGATATCATCAAAATAATAAGTGGCCCCTGTTCCGGCATTACCAAAATCAAAGAATACCACTACTCTTTGATAATTGTTGGAATTAACAATACCGGTAAAATCGAAAGTGAGGTCTTCCCAGCCATTGGCAACAGTAGTAATAGCATCCTTTTCAATATTAATGGCGGAATTGGCCAGGTTTTCCATTTTGAATTTTACATCAATACCTGCTGCAGGTACCCATACTTTCATTCTTATCTTTTGAAGTGTAGAAAAATTAATCGGGCTGCCCAATTCCAGGAAAGAACCTGCCCATACTTCTGCACCAACAGCTTTAGTTAATGCACCTACTTTGGTAGATGTATTGATACCCACCGCATGTGTATTAGTTGCTACTGTTGACGTAGCGTTACCAAAGTTGGTAAAATTATAGGCCAGCGTGGTAGATTGAAAATCGATTGGTAACTGGAGGCCTGTATAAATATTTACTGGTTCAAACTTTACATTATCCCATAAAAAAACCTTGCCGCTTCCGGGCGTACCAAAATCAAAAAATACAGAAGCTTTATCGTAGTTATAAGATAAATTTAGTGCAGCCGTTCCTGTGGCCTGGTAGGCAAAATCAAAGATCAGCGTTTCCCAGGTATTGGCAGCAGTAGTCAGTGCTTCTGTTTCTACTGACTTGGTATTATCCGAATGATCCTCCACTTTTAACCGAATGTGTATACCGGCAGCAGGGGAATATATTTTCATACTCATTTGAGTAGTTGCAGCAGTAAAAGGAATTTTTGATGTAAAACCCAAATCGTTGCCCATTGTGGTACCGGCCCATGTTTCGGCACCATTTGGTTTAATCGTTTTTTTAACATTGTTGGCTGCATTAGTTGGATCTACTGCATCGCTGGAAACATTGCCGCCAAAATCAATTACTGAATAATCAATAGTAGGATCATCAAAAGTAACCGGCAGGTTCATTTGATTTTTTATTGATACCACCTGGGTAAAAGTAGTGGTAGCAGCACCGCCACTAAGTGCCACCACTTTGATAGTGTAGGTGCCGGTACTTGCGTAAGTGTGACTGATAACCTGCCCTTCTAAAAAAGACTGCGGTACTTCGTTGGCTACATCGCCAAAAGTTACTTTAAAAAATGTTTCGTATAAAGCTGTTGCCGATACATTTACTTTAAACCTGTTTACAGCATCTCGTGCAATGGTAACCGCAAGGTTTTCCGGCGCCCGGTAAGAAACTGTAAGTGGTTGTGTTAAGGTAGTAGTTTGTCCTGTTAAACTATGCGCTACAATTTTAACGGTATAAGCTCCTTCGGCATATTTGTGCTGCACATTTGCACCTCCCAATACTTTTGCAGCCACTTTTGACGTATCTCCAAAAAATACTTCATAATAAGAGCCGCCCTCGCTGCCCGGGTAAATAGTTACCAGCCCTGTATTGTCTTGCGTAATGGTAAACAGTGCTGCCAGTTTTGTTGGCGTATAACCCGGCTGCAACAGCGAAACATCATCGTAGGTTTGTTTTTGGCAACCTGCGGCAACTGTTAGCAGCAACACTATTCCCAAAATATATTTTAATGCTTTCATAAATTTTATTTTAAAATTTGTTTAAATAGTTTAGTAGCCGGCATTTTGAGAAAGGCCTGATCCGTCAACTTCTCCCTGCGGAATTGGAAATACTTCGTTCTTTCCGGTAACAAATCCCAGTGGCCCTAAAACGGATGCTGCTTTTCCGGTTCTTACCAAATCAAAAAAGCGTTCTCCTTCCATGGCTAATTCTAACCGGCGCTCATTTAAAATGGCATCGTATAAATTAGTACCGGTAGAAGTGATATCATGCGCATTATCCCCAAAGGCACGGCGGCGCACCAGGTTTAAATAAGTTTGCGCTTTGGCATCATTTGCTGCAGTGGCTTTGTTGTTGGCCTCGGCTGCCATCAGTAATACGTCGGCATAACGAATGGTTCTGAAATTGTTCAGGTAATTCAATTCTACCTGGCCAGATGTTTCGCCTTTGCGAGGTAAAAACTTTTGATTGTAATAACCGGTATTTTCATAAGGAGCAACCTGGTAGGTTACATTTAAAGCGGGATTAGCAGTTTTGTAAGCTTCCACATCAAAGATGGTACCTGCTTTCCTGGTATCACCTGCTGCATAAGCATCGGCTAAATTTTTAGTAGGTAAGTTAGTGCTCCATCCCGGGTTGTAAGGCATTGCGCCTGTGCCGGTAAGCCCTCTTACACCACATTGTTGTACTGAAAAATTGCCCTGGCCCCTGGTCACATGCCCCCAATCATACGTACCCGATCCGTTGGAATATTGAATTTCGAATACTGATTCGGGGCCGTTTTCGCCACTTTGTAAAAAGATGGAACTAAAATTGGCAACCAAACTAAATGCATTTGAAGTGATCACATTTTCAAGCATTGCTTTGGCCTCATCATATTTCTTCTCATATAAATACACTTTACCCAAAAGCGCTTGTGCGGCATATTTAGTTATCCTTCCCTTGTCGGTTTGGATAGCCGGTAATACCGCAATGGCATTAGTTAAATCCACTTCTATTTGTTTGTACACATCTGCCTTGGATGATCTTACCAATGTTTTATTTTCGGTTAAGGTTAATCTTTTATCCGTAAACAATGGCACATCGCCAAACAATTTTACCAGGGTAAAATAGTAGTAGGCCCTTAAAAAAGATACCTCGCCATATAAAGCTTCTTTGCCTGCAAAGTCTACTGTTTCTCCCGCAATATTTTTTGCTTTGTACTGGTATAAATAATTGGCCCTGTTAACACCTTCGTAACTTACCTGCCACAGATCGGCAATGGTAGAATTGATGGGATAGTGTGTAAACTTATCTATCTGCTGCAACGATAAAACGTCGGATGCGCTTTCGCCACCAGTTACCGCATTATCAGACGCAATATCACCCACCGGCACAACCTGGTTTAGCCATTGCAGTGGCGAATAAACGCCAATTGCCATTGCCCTGTAATCGGCTTCTGTTTTTAAATAATCTTGTTCGGTAATTAAAAAATCCTGGTGTGCATTATAATCTACCCATTTTTTACATGAGGTAAGCATAGCCACCAAAAGCACTACACTTAATATTTTTATATTTTTCATTGTCATATATTTTTAATTGTAGTTTTTAAAATTTAATATCAAGCCCAACAGCATAAGTTCTTGCCTGCGGATAAGTACCCCTGTCTACACCAGTGTCCAATAAACCACCGCCTGCTATTTCAGGATCAAAACCATTGTATTTAGTGAACGTAAATGGATTTTTTACCTGTGCATATACTCTTATGCTCCTGAATACTTTTTTAATACTTGCTGATGGAATGTTGTAGCCCAGTAAAAGGTTTTTTACTTTTACAAAAGAACCGTCGGCCACATACCGGTCAGATACCCTGCTGTTGTTATTGGCATCAACAAAAGTGTACCGCGGGCTTTTGGCATCATTGGTGGTGTTAGGTCCTGTCCACCTGCTTAATACGGCCCTGTATTTATTAGTGTACGTATCGTTTCTTTCAAAAGCCATGTAAACATCGTTACCTATTGATGCATAAGTGAAGGCACTAAAATCAAAATTCTTATAATTTAAATTTAAACTCCAGCCCATGGTAAATTTTGGAAAAGGATTACCAATTTGAGTTTGGTCTTTACTGTCAATTACACCATCGCCATTAAGGTCTTGAAATTTGATGTCGCCGGGTTTAGCACCGTTTTGTATAGGTGAGGCAGCAATTTCGGCATTGCTTTGAAATAGGCCATTGGTTTTATACCCCCAATATGCAGCGGGTGTATAGCCTGGTGCAAAAATGGTTACTGATTGTGATTGTCCGTTAAAATAACCGCCGCCAAATATAAAGGCACCGTTATCGCCGGTTTTAGTTACCATATTTTTAACTGTAGTAAAGGTTACTGAAGAATTTAAGTTTACATCTTTTGCAACCTTGCTGGTATAACCCAATGTAATATCTAAACCGCTGCTTTTAGTACTTCCTATGTTAGCCGGGGGCGGAGGTATAGTGCCCAAATAGGCAGAAAGAGAAGGCGTAAATAACAAGCCATCCACTTTTTTAGTAAAGTAGTCAGCAGAGATATTGAATTTGTTTTTATAAAAAGTAGCTTCAAAACCGGCATTGCTTTGTATTTGCTTTTCCCAACGTAATGCACTGTTGGCTGCAGAAGCAATAGTAGAACCCGGATAAAAATTATTTCCAAAAGTGTAACCTATACTGTTACCCGAACCATAAAGTGATGCCAGGTAATCGGTTTGAATAGTTACCAGTACACTTTTGGGGTTAATGCCATTATCACTTCCCACCGATCCGTAACTGCCCCTCACTTTTAAAAAATTGATGAAGTTGGAGTGAAAGAAATCTTCTTTACTTACCACCCAGCCTAATGATCCTGAAACAAAATTGGCAAATTTATTATCTACACCAAAAGCATAAGAACCATCCCGCCTTGCCGTTACTGAAGCCAGGTATTTTTCGCTGTAATCATAGTTTACCCTGGCAAAGCCAGATGCATGTGTATTTACATACTGAAAATAATAGCCGTTAAGTCCGTTGGTATTATTGTTGGAAGTGTTTCCGGTGGCCGCAGTAAAATCGGCAAACTCCCATGAATTATAAGGTACATCCTGCCTGCTTGCGCCTGCTGTATTGCCCGAACCTTTTGCTAAAGTAAGACCAACGGTGGTTTCAAAACTGTGTTTTTCTGCCACTTTAAAATTATAGTTGGCAAATGCATCAAAGTTAAAATTGCCATAAGTGGCCTTGGTATGCGAAACACTATTATGCAAGCCCGAAATGGTTGAACCATCAGCATTCATAGTATTGCCGGTATTGTTTACCCCCCAAAAAACAAGAGGGTCAAAACTTTTACCATTGCCATCGTATTTAGTGTATCCAAAACGGGTAGTTACTTTTAAGTTTTTAATTACATCGTATTGTAATTCAAATTTGCCATACAGTTTAT
>Ga0302322_100003617_pt1 | contig 13338 bp, 8 predicted proteins | sample Fen_T0_2_FD_203757 | JGI IMG/M metagenome (GOLD analysis project Ga0302322, IMG submission 203757) | Peat permafrost microbial communities from Stordalen Mire near Abisko, Sweden - Fen_T0_2 | ecosystem: Environmental > Terrestrial > Soil > Wetlands > Permafrost | place: Sweden: Abisko...
CGTACTGCACCACGCGATCTCTGCCTGGCCGGGCTGGGAGGGCTGGGCCGAGGTCGTCGGCGCCCGTTTCCACTACCGCCCCGGGCGCCTTCGCGGCGAGGACCTGCCGTCGAGCGGCTACCGGCTGGACCGCTTCACGGTCAAGGTGACCGACACGGGCCACCCCATCACGGAGGGCGTGGGCGACTTCGAGATCGACGACGAGCTGTACTTCGCGCCCGTCCTGACCGATCGCATCACACCGATCCTCGAGCACGACGCCGACATGTCCGGCGACCTCTTCCAGGACACCTTCGACGAGGTCTCGCACGGGACCAGCACGGGTGTCACCTGCGCCGATCGCGGTGCCGATGGCGCCCTGCACGGCGGGAGCCGGCTCATGGGCTGGACGACGACCGCAGGCCACAGCCCGGTGGCCACCCTGCTCATGGGCGATGGGCCGAGCACGTTCGAGAACCCGATGTTCCGGCTCCTGCTGGGCAATGCCCTGGCGTGGGTCAGCAGCGTCGAGGCGCGCGCAGCAGCGAACGCTGCCCCATTCCCCGTGCCGCTGCCCTAGTCACTGGCAGCTCAGGCCGGCGCGCTAGCCGCGACGACGAGCCGTGCGGGCAGCCAGGGCCATGGCGATGATCAGTGCGGCACCGTTGAACAGCTGGGTCACGTAGGTGGGTGCGCCGAGCAGCTGCAGGCCGGTGACGCCGGTGGCCAGCAGCAGGATCGCGACGAGGGTGCCCAGCACGTTGACGCGACCGGGGCGGATCTGCGTCGCGCCCAGGAAGACGGCGGAGAAGGCCGGCAGCAGGTAGTTCGCACCCGAGTCCGGGGCCGCGTTCGCGTTCTGCGCCAGGTACACGATGCCAGCGAAGCTGGACACCACCGCGGAGGCGATGAAGGACATCATCACGACGCGGCCGACCTTGACGCCCGCGAGCCGGGCCGCGACGGGGTTGCCGCCGACGGCGTACAGGTAGCGGCCGGCGGGGGTGTACTCGAGGATCCACCAGATGATGGCGGCCAGGATCGCCGCGTAGTAGACGGACGCCGAGACGCCGAACCACTGGGTGCGGGCGAAGTTGAGGAACGGGAAGTAGCCGTCCTCAGGAAGTACCTCCTGGCCGCCGCCGGAGATCATGTAGGCGACCGCGGCCAAGATCGAGCTCATGCCCAGGGTGCCGATGAACGAGTCGACCTTGAACTTGACGACCACGAGAGCGTTCGCCAGGCCGATGACGACGCCGATCAGCAGCGCGCCGACGACCGCGAACAGGAGGCCCTTGTGGCCGAGCAGTGCCCAGGCCGTGAAGCAGGCCGAGACGGTAAGCGTGCCGGCGATGGTCAGGTCGAAGGCACCGGCGGCAACCGGCACGATCAGGCCCAGCGCGACGATCGTGCTGATCGCCTGGAAGGTCAGGATCGTGGAGAAGTTGTCCCAGGACAGCCACAGGTCGGGGATCTTGATCGCGAAGAAGATCGCGAGGATCGCCCACACGTAGATCCCGCTGTACTTGTCGAATCCGAAGTTCAGTCGACGCTTGGGCTTCACTTCTGCGCCGTCGGGCGCGGGGGCGGTCTGCACGTCGGTCATGTCTTCGGCTCCGGTTCTTGTGGCGGTGTTCGGGAGAAGTAGGTGGGTCAGGCGGCTGGGTCGGCCGCGTCGCGGCCGATCGTCGCCGCGGTGATGTTGTCGGCCGTGATGTCGTGCCCGCGCAGCGTGTCGCCGACCTTGCCGCGGCGCATGATGACGACGCGGTCGCACACGCGCACGAGCTCCTCGTGATCGGTCGAGCACACGAGCACGGCCGCGCCCTGGGCAGCCGCCTCGTCGATGAGCTTGTGGATGTCGGCCTTGGCGCCCACGTCGACGCCCTGGGTCGGCTCGTCGAGGATCAGGACCTCGGGCTCCTGTCGCAGCCAGCGGGCCAGGATCACCTTCTGCTGGTTGCCGCCGGACAGCTGCGACATCGTGTACTCGGTCTGACCCCCGGGCTTGACGGTGAGCTTGTCGAGCCAGATGCGCACGTCGGCCCGCTCGGGGCGACGACGCAGGATGCCCATCGTCATGTGCCGGCCGGGATCGACGAGCGTGATGTTCTCGCGCAGTGTCTGGTCGATGAGCGACGCGTTCGCGTGCCGCTCCGCCGGTACGAGAGCGACACCCCGCTCGATCGAAATGTCCGGGCGGTTCTGCGGGAGCACCTTGCCGTCGACGGTGATCTCGCCGCCTCGCTCCATCCCGCCGAAGACCAGGGGGGCCACCGACTCGCGGCCCGACCCGGTGATCCCGGCGACGCCGACGACCTCGCCGCGGTGGATGGTCAGGTTGAGGTCGGTGACCGATCCGCCTGCCACCCCCGAAATACTGAGGATCTCGAGGCCATGCTCGCGGGCATCCGCGCTCTCCTTGTTGTGCTCCTCGAGGTTGCGGCCGATGACCAGCTCGACCAGCTGCTCCTCGCTGAGACCCTCGACGGGCCGAGTGATGATGTGCTTGCCGTCGCGGAGCACGGTGACGGAGTCCGCCATCTCGAAGACCTCGTCGAAGTGATGCGAGACGAACAGCACCGCGACGCCGGAGTCGGCAACCCTGCGCACCAGCTGGTAGAGGCGCTGGGCCTCGGCATTGGGGAGGTTGGCGGTGGGCTCGTCAAGGATCAGCATCTTCACTGGGCTGCCACGGTCGGACATCGCTCTCGCGATCGCGACGGCCGTGCGCTCCGACATCTGCAGGCCGGCAACGGGGACGCGCACGTCGATGTCGTATCCGAGTGCCTTGAGCGCCTCGCGGGCCGCCTTGCGCTCCTTGCGCCAGCGAATCGTCTTGAGGCCGTTGGTGATGTAGCCCTGACCCATGGCCATGTTGTCGACGGCGTCGAGGTTGCCCACGAGCCCAAGGTCCTGGTGCACGAATCGCAGGCCGACTGACTCGCTGGCAATAGGGCTCTCGAAGTCGAGGGGCTCACCGCCGATGCTCGCCTCGGTACCGGGCTCCGGCGCGTGGAAGCCTGCCAGGATCTTGATAAGCGTCGACTTGCCGCATCCGTTCTGGCCGACGAGTGCGCGGATCTCGCCGGGCTCGACGTCAATGCTGACGTTGTCCAGGGCCACCTGCGCGCCGAAGATCTTCGATGCGTTGTGCACCGAAAGCGCTGTGGTCATTGGGCCTCCCTCAGGGTCGAGCGAACACTACAGGCGAAACGGGAAATACATGGTCTTCCTAGCACTTTCGTTTCCATGCCGTTATGCCGCGTCCAGTCGGGCATGGGCGGCCGCCAGCCTGGCCACCGCGATTCGGGACGGCGAGCACGAGACGTAGTTCAGTCCGAGCTGCTCGCAGAAGGCGATAGAGGACGGGTCCCCGCCATGCTCTCCGCAGATGCCGAGCTTGATGTCCGGCCGGACCTCGCGGGCGCGGGCGACCGCGAACTTCATCAACCCGCCGACTCCCTCGTCGTCCAGCTCGGCGAACGGACTGGCCGTCATCAGGCCCTTCTCGAGGTAGGTGCCGAGCATGCGGCGCTCCACGTCGTCGCGGGAGAAGCCGTACGTGAGCTGAGTCAAATCGTTCGTGCCGAACGACATGAACTCCGCCCACTGGGCCAGCTTGTCGGCCATGAGGGCAGCCCGCGGGGTCTCGATCATCGTCCCGATCTTGAACGGGACGATCATGCCGGTGCGCGAGGCGACCTCCTGGTTGACCCGGCGGATCAACCGCAGGCTCATCACCAGCTCCTCCGGGATGGATACCAAAGGCACCATGACCTCGAGCTCGGGCCTGATGCCGTCGGACGAGACGACATCGACCCAGGCGTTGAACAGGCCCTCGACCTGGGCGGGGTACAGCCCCTCATGCATCAACGCGAGTCGCACGCCGCGAACGCCGAGCATCGGGTTCTCCTCGTGCAGGTGCCCGAGCATGCGGGCCTGGTGCTCGTCCTCGGCCTCCTCGGCACTGGCCGGAAGGAACTCGTGCATCGGGGCGTCGAGGAGCCTGACCGTGACGGGGCGGTCGCCCACGGCGCGAAGCAGATCGCGGAAGTCCTCGCGCTGGGCATCGGCGAGATCGCGCAGCGCCGCCTGCTCGGCGTCGAAGTCGTGCGAGAGGATCACCCGACGCACGAGTGGCAGCCGCTCGCCGAGGAACTGGTGCTCGGTGCGGCACAGCCCGATGCCCTCGGCTCCGTTCCCCATCGCCACCTCGGCATCGGGTCCCGTGTCGGCGTTGGCGCGCACGCCGAGCCGACGCGCATCATCGGCCCAGCCGAGCAGGGTGGTCAGGCTCGGCGAGGGACCCGGACGCTCGATCTCCAGCGCGCCCACGTAGGCGATGCCCGTCGCCCCGTCGATGGAGATGACGTCACCGGCGTGCAGCGTGTGCGATCCGGCACTGACGGTCTCCGCCTCCCGGTCGATGCGCAGTGATCCGGCTCCGCAGATGGCGGGCGTGCCCATGCCGCGCGCGACGACGGCGGCATGCGACGCAGATCCACCGCTCACCGTCAGAATGCCCGTAGCCGCCATCATCCCGGGCAGGTCGCCCGGAGAGGTCTCGCCCATGACGAGCAGGGGGTGCTCGCCGGCCTCGGAAAGTTCGACCGCCGACTCACTGTCGAGGGCGATCCGGCCCACCGCAGCGCCCGGACTCGCAGGGAGCCCAGTGACCAGCTCCACCTCGTCGCCGGTGAGCTTGGGCTGCGGGTGGAGCAGTTCGAGCACGTGGGTCGCCTCGACCGACTGGACGGCTTCGGCCTCGTCGGTGATACCGCGGATGGCGAGGTCGACGGCGAGGCTGGTGGCCACCCGTGCGCTGGGGCGTTTGATGCGTTCGAGCCCGACGAGCGCGAGACCGTCCGGACCGTATTCGAAGTCGACGAGCACGGCACTGCGCAGGCGGCCTTCGAGTTCGGCCAGGACACCGGTGAGCATCTCCACGCCGTCCGGGAGGGAACTGAGCGGGTGGCCGACGTGCTGGCGCTCGCCGGAGAGCCGGAAGCCGTGGCGGAACACCCCGGTGGGCGCAAACGCCCCGGTCTCGAAGTCGCGGGAGGTCGCGTATCCGTTGCCCTCGTCATCGTGCTCGGTGACGACCACCGTCTCCAGGTGCAGGGCCAAGGGCAGGTCGGCCGGCAGGTTCTGCTTCTTGCGCGCCCGCGCAGCTCGCGGGGAGTTCCAGCGCTCGATCATCGCCCTGGCGCCCGCCGCCACCTGCTCAGAACGCTTGGACGGGAACGGCGAGGTTCCCTTCTCGGCGCACAGCGCCCGGAAGGGATCCACCCGGGCTATCGGATCGGGGTAGTCGAAGTCGAGGGTCCCGAGATCATCGCCCGAGACGCCGAGCGCGTACTCGGCGATGAAGGCCGCGGACTTCCACCACGCCGCACCCAGATCGGCACGGGCCCTCTCCCCCAGGTCCTCAGGAATGATGCTGCGTTTCAGGCCGAGGCACACGAGATCAGGCGGGAGGCCGGCGGTCTCCACTGGGGCGCTGGCGCTCAGGCGCAGGAGGACCAGGCCACCAGACTCCGTCGTGCCGCCGACCGTCCGGCCGGAGATCTTCTCGAGCAGGTTCATCGCGGCCTTGGCACGATCGGGCGCCGTCAGGCCTGGCACGTTGGGAACTGGAATGGTCAGCCCGGCGCCCACCGGAAGGCCGAGGCCGGCCAGCGTCTCGAGCTGGATCCCACGGGTGCACAGGGCACGCTCGTCCAGGCCGCGCTCAACTCCCTTGCCGAAGGGCACGAGCCCGACGTCGTCGATCGGGAGGGTCCAGGGAGCTGGCCTCATGCGGTGCCTCCGGAGACCAGGCGCTCCTCGAGCTCCTCGTCCTCCTTACGGGACATGCCGATGGTGAGCAGCAGTTCCTGGTGCAGGTGCATCCAGACGGTGTGGTACGAGTCGATGATCGGCGACGCGAGCCAGGAGTCGTCACCCTCGTCGAACTTCTCGAGGGCCGTGGTCAGGCGCGGGCGGTACACCGCAACGCGCGGGAGCTCGTCGGCGAACCGCTTGATCAGCGGGCCCACGGCCTCGTCGATGTCGTCGAGGCGGTCGCGGATGTCGGCGTCGTAGCCGTCATCGGAGTGGTCGTTGGCGGTGCCGTCGGGACGCACCTGCCACGCGGTGCACAGGTCGCGCAGGCGGCGGTTGACCGGGAGGAACTTGCGGAAGGTGTCCATGATCTTGTCGCGGCCGGGGGCATCGTCGGACAGCCGAAGGAGCGTGGCGACGATCTCGGTGCCGGCCGGAGTCGGCATCATGATCGGGCCCTTGAGGAGGATCAGGCCCTGGTCGGCCAGCGACTGCTGCTCCGGGGAGGCCTCCCCGCGTGCCATTCCTCGCACTACCATGGCGATGAGGGCGTCACGCTCGTTGTCGGGCAGGGCCACATCGGCCATCTCGTTCCTCCTGAACACAAGGCTCCCAGGGGAGCCGATCACTAGGAAGTCCTACTATCGCAGACCTTGGCAATCATTTGTAGAGGAAGTCTCCAGAAACCTGATCTCGTCCGCGAAGTCGTCGCTAGCATCCGGTCTCACGGATCGCCACCGGCTCGTCCGTCCCCTCCCCACGCTGCCCGAGGAGCCCGCCATGAAGGCCGTCCGCCTGCCCGCCTGGAAGTCCGACCCCGTCCTGGTCGATGTGCCCGTTCCCGTCGCCGGTCCCGGTCAGGTGGTCATCAAGATCGCCGGCGCGGGCCTGTGTCACAGCGACCTGCATCTGCTCCACGACTTCGACGAGGGCATGTTCCCCTGGACGGTCCCCTTCACGCTCGGCCACGAGAACTCCGGCTGGGTGCACCAGCTCGGCGAGGGCGTCCCGGATCTGGCCGTCGGCGAGCCGGTCGCGGTCTTCGGTCCGTGGGGCTGCGGTCAGTGCCCGGCCTGCCATCGGGGGCAGGACACGTACTGCCACGCGCCGACCGAGGGATACGGCGGCGCCTTCGGCGGCGGTCTGGGCGTCGACGGCGGCCAGGCCGAGTACATGCTCGTGCCGGACTGGCGGTTCCTCGTGCCGATCCCCGAGGCTCTCGACCCAGTCGCAGCGGCCCCCCTCACGGACGCCGGCCTCACGCCGTACCACGCGGTCAAGCTGTCCGTGCCCAAGCTGGTGCCGGGTACGTCCGCCGTCGTGATCGGTGCTGGCGGGCTGGGTCACATGGGCATCCAGATCCTCAAGGCCATCACGGGGGCTACCGTCGTGGCGCTCGACGTCAAGCCGGAGGCCATGGCCCTGGCCCGCGAATGCGGTGCCGACATCGTCATCGACGCCTCGGCCGAGGACGCGATCGCCCAGGTGAAGGAAGCGACGAAGGGTGGCGCCCAGGCAGTCATCGACTTCGTCGGCATCGACGCGACATTGGCTCAGGCGGTGGCCTGCTGCACGTACCAGAGCGACCTCACCGTGGTCGGCGTAGGCGGCGGCAGCTTCCCGTTCAGCCTGTTCTCCCCGCCCTACGAGACCGCCGTCCGGTCCATCTACTGGGGAACGCGCGACGAGCTCGGCGAGGTCCTAGCGCTCGCGGCCAAGGGCGCGATAACGCCGGTGTACTCGACGTACTCGCTCGATCAGGCACTCGACGCCTATGCCGCGATGGAGGCCGGAAGCCTGCGCGGACGCGCCGTCATCGCCCCCTGACGACTGCCGCTCCGACCCCCAGGATTCATCTAGACGATTTTTGAGTTTCTGTGGTCGGCCTGCGGTAACCGCGTGACATAGTGCGCGCGTGACGTCAGCGCGCGTACTGTCCGCGGCCCTGGAACCCATCACCGTGGGCACCATGGCCCTGCCGAACCGGCTCTTCGTGCCCACGCACGGCGGCGGGACGGGGTCGATCAAGGCCGACGACGCCCGCTTCGAGGACCTCGTCCACTATGGTCTCGAGCGCGTGGACGGCGGCTTCGGGTGGATCCACGGCCCGACCGGGCACGTCGCCCACGTCGGCATCCCCGGTTTCGAGCCGACGGGCATCGGGGCGCTCGGCTACGGCGACGGGATCTTCCGCAATCCGAGCTTCCAGCCCCGGATGAGCGAGTTCGTCGACCGCGTCCATGCCAAGGGCGCGCACATCGGCATCCAGCTGATCCAGCAGGGCGGCATGCCGAGTGCCCCCTCGCCCACGTTCTCCGGCTATCTCGACCACCGCGGTGTCCACGTGCTCAACCCGGACGAGCTGCTGTGGGTGATCGACGAGTACATCGAGTCCGCCGTCATCGCCGCCGGCACGGGCATCGACTCGATCGAGCTGCACGCCAACCACGACGACATGCTCGAGTGGTTCATGTCGCCGCTGACCAACACCCGCACCGACCAGTACGGCGGGTCGTTCGAGAACCGGATGCGATTCCTCCGCGAGGTGGTCGACGGCGTCCGCGACCGACTTGATCGTCCGCTCACACTCGGACTCCGCCTGACGATGGACCAGATGATGGACGGCGGCTACGGATTCGAGGACTGCGTGCGCGTCATGCAGTCCTTCGAGGCCGACGGCACCGTCGACTACTTCAGCCTCGACGTCGGGGGCAACTGGGGTGCCGTCTCGTACATCCAGCACGGGATGTACCCCGAGGGCCACTGGGCCCAGATGTGCGGTGAGGCCAAGGCAGAGGTGTCACTCCCCGTGCTCTACGTCGGCCGCGTCGTGCACCACGAGACCGCCGAGCGCATCATCGCCAGCGGTCAGGCGGACATGGTCGGCATGGTCCGCGCGCTGATGGCCGATCCGCAGTGGCTGGCCAAGGAGGAGGACGGCCGCATCGACGAGGTCCGTCCGTGCATCGCCCTCAATGAGTGCATCCACCGCTACACCGTCGACGGACTGGCCTTCAGCTGCGGCGTCAACCCGAGGGCCGGACGCGAGTGGAAGACCCCGGTCATCCGGTCCGCACAGCCGAAGCGGCTCCTGGTCGTGGGCGGTGGCCCGGCCGGAATGGAGCTCGCCGCGCAGGCGGCCGAACGCGGTCACCTGGTCGAGCTGTGGGAGGCCAAGCCCGAGCTCGGCGGCCGGTTCGCCATCGCCGCGCAGCTGCGCGCGAACAAGCCCTACCGGGACTGGATCGACTGGATGGCGCAGCGCCTTCCGCGCCTGGGCGTCGACGTGTACCTGGGCCGTCCCGCCCGCGTGCAGTCGATCCTCGACAACGACGCCGACGTGGTGGCCTTCGCCACCGGCGCGCTGGGGCGGCGCCCCGGCATCCCCGGCGAGTACCTGCCGCACGTGGTCGGCGCCGACTCCGTCGTGCTCGGCACCTGTGCGCCCCTCGGCCAACGGGTCCTGGTGCTCGCCGTCGACGACGGCCCGGCCCCCCTGACCGTGGCCGACCATCTGGCCCACCTGGGGCACGAGGTCACGCTGGCGTTCGAGACGCCGGGTCCGGCACCTCTGTTCGGCAAGTACTCCGTCGGGGCGATGTTCGCGAGCCTCGATGCCGCCGGCGTGCGCATGGTGGCCATGGCCCACGCCGTGGGGATCCACGAGTCATCCGTCGACTTCGCGCATGCCTACAGCGGTCGGCGGTTCGCTGTCGAGGGCATCGACTCGGTGGTGCTTGTCGCCGGCGGGATCGGCAACGACGCCCTCTACCGCGCCGCGTCGATGCACCATCCCCGCACCCACCTGCTGGGTGACGCGTTCGCGCCGCGGCGCGTCACCTACGCCACCCAGCAGGCCTTGGCGTTGGCCGAGCGGCTCTAGACGAGCTCGAGCACCTCGACGGTCCCCTTGGCGCCGTCGACGCGGACGAGGTCGCCCGTCTTGAGCGCCTGGGTCGCACCGGGCAGGCCCGCCACGCACGGGATGCCGAGCTCGCGGGCCACGATCATCGCGTGCGAGCCCATCGAGCCGGTGTTCACGAGGACGCCGGAGGCGACCAGGAACAGCGGGGTCCACGACGGGTCCGTCTGCGGGGCGACGAGGATCTCGCCCGGCTCGAACTCGCCGATCGCGTCCGTGCCGGTGACCACCCGCACGCGCCCCTCGACGATGCCCTGCGACGACGCTGCGCCCGAGAGGACCTGCCCGACGGTGACGCGGTCCGCGCTGCTCGAGCCCTTGCGCGGCACCTCCGAGATCGGCGGGATCGGCTTCGTGGCGTCGAGGAACGTCGGCACCTCGAGGTCCTTCAGGGCATTCCATTCGCTCTCGCGCTGGCGCAGCACCTCGCGCAGGTGCGTCGCACCGAGGGCGAGGGCGTCGAGCTCGCTGTCGAGGGCGATGAAGACCTGGCGAGAGTGATCGAGCAGGCCCTGCGCGGCGAGCCGCTCGCCGAGCTCGATCAGCGCCATGCGCGCCTCGTTCATGACCTTGATGCAGCTGGACTTCCCGCTCTCGCGCCAGCCGGCGAACCGACGGGCCGAGCCGACCGCCCCGCGGAACGCCGCCTCGGTCGCCGCGTCCATCCCCTCGGTCGCCTCGAGCATCGCCTTGTCGGTCTCGGCCGCGTGGGCGGCCTGCTTGGCCGACGGCGACTGCGAGTCGTCGAGGAGGCGCATCTTGTCGACGAGGGACAGCGCGAGGGAGGGCTTGGACTCCCAGGACTCCGTGCCCAGGTCCCACTCGGACGGGCCGCGGTAGCCGAACTCGCCGATGAACGCGGCGAACTCACTGAAGAAGCCGCCACGGGCCGTCGGGAGCAGTGCCTCGACCTTGTCGACGCCGCTGTCGAACAGGGCGGTCATATCCGGGCTGTTGCGCACGGTGCGGGACAGCGACCAGATCGCGTACGTCGGCGCGGCCGACTCGACCTCGCCGGCATAGCCGAGGATGGTGACGAGCAGGTGGGCCTTCTCCGCACCGAGCATCGCGCCGGCGACGGCCGGGCCGACGGCCGCGTTCGAGGAGCCGATCTGCTCCGAGCGCCAGGCGAGGCGCTCGTACGGCATGACCGAGCGGGCACGAGCGACCAGGGCGCGGTTGCTCATCGCCTGGAGGTTGGGGCGGTTGTAGCGAAGGTCGTCAGCGATGGCGGCGTCCTCGTCGGCGCCCTCGAACTTCGAGGTGGACAGGACCCAGCCGGCGCGTGCGGCGCCGAGGGCGGACAGGGCCTCGTTCTGGTCCGCCGGCGAGGCGACATGCGCCGGGGCGCCCGGGGAGTTGAAGAAGATGGAGTCGATGATCTCCGCGCTCATGCCCTTGCGGATGCCCAGGACGCGCACCGAGCTCTGGTTGATGTACAGGTACCCGTAGTAGAAGCCCGCGACCGAGGACTCCTCGTCGAGCTCGTCCGCCGTGAAGCAGACGTCCTCGACGTAGCCGGACGCCCAGCCGGGCAGGACGTTGGGGATCCAGCACATCGTCGCTCCGAGCGGCGTGATCGGGTCGGACATCACGTCCGCCGCGTTGAGCCGGGTGTAGACGGTGAAGCGGGTGCTGGGCTCGGTATCGGTGAGCCAGGCCTTCTCGGACATGCACGATCCATTCGTGAGTGGGGGGACGACGGTGGCAGTGTGGCACCTGCGGCCCCGCGACACCACTTGCTTTGTGGAGTCCATACATACAAACCCGAACTACCGGGGGCCGTGGACCGGCTCCCCCGCCAGCAGCCGACGAACCGACTCGTGGGCGTGCTGGACCGAGATCTCGTTCCGGCCGATGATCATGTGCTTGTCCGGGATCGAGGCGAGCCCGTTCATGACGTCCGTCTGGGCCGTGTAGTCCTCGTCGCGGAAGGCCGCGAAGAACCACTCGGCCGTCTTAGCCGCCTCGGCGACCTCCTCCTCGGTCTGTGGCGGCGTGCGCAGGAGGGTCGTCTGCCAAGTCATCGACTCCCCCCATGAGTCACCGGGCAGCATGATCGAGATGACCGTCCGCTCTCGCCATCCGCCGGCGATCGACATGCCGGGGAAGATCCAGTAGACCAGCCCCATCGCGGCAGCGGGGTCCCACTCCTCGCGCGGCCGGTCCATCATCGCGTCGAGGGACTTGAGGGCGAAGACGTTGCGCACGTGCGGCCCGAACTTGTCGCACGTCATCCGGTTGGAGTGGTTGGTCAGGGCCACCGTGTTCGGGTGGAGGGCGCTGAAGTGGTAGCCCTCCAGGTAGCCGTCGAGGGTCACCTTCCAGTTGGGACCGGCCAGCTCCTTGGTCATGAAGTGCGTGCACTTGTCGAGTTCGAGGGCCTCGAGGTACGGCAGGGCGTCGCCGAGCCACGCGTCGATGTCGAACTCCAGGCCCGGCGTCAGGCACAGGTAGATGATTCCGGCGCGCTCCTCGCAGGCCAGCTGCACGAGGCTGTAGTCGTCGCGGTCGACGGGCCCGAAGGTGTCCTCACCCGGGACGCCGGTGAGGCGGCCATCGGTGTCGTAGGTCCAGGCGTGGTACGAGCACACGAACCGTCGACCGTTGCCGCACCCGCCAGGCACGAGCTTCATGGCGCGGTGCCGGCACGCGTTGAGCATGGCGCGCATGCGGCCGTCCTTGCCGCGGGACAGGATGACCTCCTTGCCCACCAGCCGCAGCGCCTTGTAGTCCCCCACGCCGGCCAGCTCGGCGGACGTGCAGACCGGCAGTGGGATGCGGTGGAAGATCTCCTGGATCTCGCGCTGCCATTGGTCCTGATCGAGGTAGTACGAGATCGGGATCTCCAGCTGCTCCGGCGCCATGTCGGTCGTGCCGTTGCGCAGGTGCTCGGTGAGCCGGTCGAGGATGCTGAGCGCCTCCTCGCGGGACATCGCGGTGTGCGCGCCGGGCAGGTACTGGGGAACCGTGTCGGTCATGCGCCGAGAGTCTAGTCATCTAGACAACTAGCGGAAAGCCAAACGGCTCAGCCGTCGCGTCGTCGCACCCGAACCGGCAGGTCGACCAGGCCGCGCAGGGCATAGCTGGGCCCGTACCGCAGCGCGTCACGGTCGACCACCTCGAGCGCAGTGACCCGCTCACCGAGCGCCCGCAGCGCGGCGGCCGCCTCGATGCGAGCCAGGCCCGCTCCCACGCAGACATGAATGCCGTGGCCGAAGGCCAGGTGGTCGCGCACGTTCTGGCGAAGCGGGTCGAAGGCGTCCGGGTCCTCGAACACGGAGTCGTCGCGGTTGGCCGAGCCATACGCCAGGAACAGGGAGCTTCCCTCGGGCAGCGCGACCCCGCCCAGCTCGGTGTCGTAGCGGACCCGGCGCCACAGCCCCATCGCCGGCGACGACAGCCGGATGCCCTCCTCGACGTACCGACGCCGCAGTCCCTCGTCGGCGCGCAGCTGATCCCAGGCGCCGGGCTGCTCGTCCAGGCGCAGGATCATGTCGGCGAGGGCCCGGGTCGTGGTCTCGTTGCCCGCCACCAGGAGTTCGCGCACCAGCCAGACCAGCTCGGCGTTGGAGAGCGGCGCCTCGCCCTCGTCCGCCTGCACGAGGACG
>Ga0302322_100003619_pt1 | contig 13337 bp, 14 predicted proteins | sample Fen_T0_2_FD_203757 | JGI IMG/M metagenome (GOLD analysis project Ga0302322, IMG submission 203757) | Peat permafrost microbial communities from Stordalen Mire near Abisko, Sweden - Fen_T0_2 | ecosystem: Environmental > Terrestrial > Soil > Wetlands > Permafrost | place: Sweden: Abisko...
CCGCCACTACCAGCACGTGCTGCGCATCCGGCCCGACCTGCCCGAGATCCAAACCAACCTCGGCATTGCGCTGCTCCGTCTGCCGGGCCGGGAGACTGAGGCGATTGCGCACTTTGAAGTCGCCCTGCGTCTCCAGCCGGAATTTCTGCAGGCGCACTGCATCCTTGGCTACGTCCTGCTGAACGTGCCGGGCCGCCGCGACGACGCCATCCGGCACCTGGAGACGGCGCTGCGGATCAATCCCAACCTACCCGAGATCCGGCAGCTGCTCGACCAGGCGCGGCGTTGAGGCGTTTCCCCGCCGCGTTCAAGATATCGCCCTGCTAGCCGGTGGCATTGAAGGCTTCGTGGTAGGCAACTTTCCCGCGTGCCGGCGAATCAGTGAACTTGAGCGCGAGGAACAAATTCGCCGGAGCGCCTTCAAAAATAATCCCGGGATTCTTCCTAAATCCAAAACGGCGATAATACGCGGGATCGCCAAAAACCACGCATCCGGAGGCCTTGCTATCACGCAAAATCTCCAGGCCCCTTCTGACCAAGGCCTGGCCAACGCCCTGCCGCTGAAATTCCGGGGAAACCGCCAAGGGCCCGAGTCCAAACCAACGGCTTGAACCGTCGGAAATTTGGACGGGGGAAAACGCCCCATGGCCAACCAGACGCGAGTCCATCTCTGCGACCAGGGAAATGGATAACGCTTTTGATCTCCTTAACGCTCGAATGATGAATTCCTCGGTATGGCTGCTGTGCGCAAGCGGCCGAAAAGCCTCCCGCACAATTTCGTCAATTGCCTGGACATCAGCGTCGCTTTCGTTGCGAAGAATTAAATCCATTTAATTTTGCCGTCCGCGGCCGTGGCCGAACTTGCGCAGGTATTTGAGCGCGATCTCGAACTCGTGCGGCAACGGCGCGCAGAGCGTGAGCGGCTCGCGGGTGCCCGGGTGCTTGAACGTGAGCTCGCTCGCATGCAGCGCGAGCCGAGTCAGCAGGGGCTTTTCGTCGTCCCGGCCCTTGTAGCCGCGCTTCAGGTCCGACAGCAGCAGCTCGATCTCCGGGTCGCCGTAAAACGCATCATTCAGGACCGGCGCGCCCGCGGCGGCCAGGTGGACGCGAACCTGGTGCGGGCGGCCGGTCAGCGGCCGGCACTCCAGCCACGCCCACCGGCCGAAGCGCTCGAGCACCCGGAACTCCGTCACCGCCTCCCGGCTCCCCTGCCCGCGGCCCACGCGCATCCGGCCCGGCTCGCGCAGGTCGTCGCGCATCGGGAGGTCGATGGTGAAAGTGTCCGGCAACCCGCCCCCGGGCGTCCGCAACGCCACGGTATCCCGCAACGCCCGCTCCGGCGGCAGCACCGCGACCAGCGCGAGGTAGCGCTTGTCGGCCGTCTTCGACTGGAACTGCCCGCTGAGGAAATCGAGCGCCGGCTTGGTCTTGGCGCAGAGCAGCACGCCGCTCACCTCGGGGTCGAGCCGGTGCACGTTCGCCACCGCCGGGCCGAACTTCGCCCGGACGGGATCCATGAGATTCTCGATCGCCTTGCCCCGGCGTTCACCCGCCACCGGCAGGCCGCTCGGCTTGTCGAACGCGAGCAGGAGGTCGTCCTCGTGGATGATGGGCGGGAGCGGCATGCGTCACGGTGAGCACGCCAGAGCCCGGGGAAAAGTCACGCCCGGGTTTCCGCCGGCCCGGTGCGCCACCGCCTATTTCAGGTACTGGAGCAGCCGGGCCTCATAGTCGGCCGTCGGCTCGGCGCCCACCTTCCGGTCGCGAATGTTGCCCGCCCGGTCGATGATGAAGGTCGTGGGAATGTACTCCATGCCGCCAAACGCAGTCTGGATGTCGTCGTCCGCCATGACGATCCGGTAGTTCACCCCGTTCTTCTTGATGAAATTCTTCACCGTCCCGGCGGCATTCTTGCCCTGGTCGCACGAGATCCCGACGATCACGAGGCCGTCCTTGCCGTATTTTTTCTGCAGCTCGACGTAGCCGGGAATCTCCGCCCGGCAGGGCGGGCACCAGGTCGCCCAGAAATCCACGACGACCACCTTGCCCTTGAACTGGTCGGAGCTCACGACCTGGCCGTTCACATCCTTCAGTTTCCACGCCGGCGCCGGCGCGGCGGGAACGGGCTCGGCCCGGAGCAGGGAGGCGACGGCAAAGGTGACGGCAAGGCCCAGGGTGCAGCGGAGGGTTTTCATGGTAGAGGCGTGTGGGGTAAGAGGCGCGAAACCCCGGTTTCTTCCCGGGAACCGCTCCGGCGCAGGGGGCGCTACGTCACGAGCTGCCCGGGATGTCGACCCCGAGGGTCTCGATGAATTTCTTCATCGCCGGCGTGAGCACGCGGCCCTTGCGATGGAGGATCGCCAGCGGGCGGGTGAAGTCCTTGCCCTTGAAATGCACGGCGACGAGCGTGCCCTGCTTCACTTCCTGCAGCACGGTGGCCTGCGGCACGATGGCGATGCCGTGGTCGATCTCGACCGCGCGCTTCACGGTCTCGATGTTGTCGAACTCCATCACCGGCTCGATCTCGAGCTTGTGGTCGCGGAAGATCTGGTCGACCGCCTTGCGCGTGGGGATGTCGGGGTCGAACCCGATGAATTTCTGCCCCGCCAGCTGCTTGAGGTCGATCTCCCCGCCCTTCGCGAGCGGGTGACCCGGATGGCAGATGAGCACCAGGTGGTCGTCGCGGAAGGGCAGCGCCTCGATCTGCCGCTGCTTGACCGGGAAGGCCACGAGGCCGAAGTCGACCGCATTGTGGAGGATGTCCTCGTAGACCAGGTTGGACCGGCGGTACTCCACGCGCACGTTGACCGAGGGATAGTCGTGCAGGAATTTTTTGATGTAGGCCGGCAGCTCGTGCAGCCCGATCGAGTAGATGGTCGAGATGCGGATCGTGCCGCTGATGACCTTCTTCATCTCCTGCAGCTCCGAGAGCAGCTTGTCGTAGGTGTGGAGAATCTCCTTCGCCGACTCGTAGACCCGCTGGCCCTCGCGGGTGAGCTGGAACTGCTTCTGGCTGCGGTCGATCAGCAGCGTCTTGAAATGGCGCTCCATCGCGCGGGCCTGCTGGCTGACCGCCGACTGGGTAATGCCGTTGAGCTTGGCGGACTTTGAAAAGCTCTTCGTCTCGACCAGGTCGGAGAAGATTTTGAAGTTTTCGATTTGCATGTCTGACTCGGGGTTGCACCGACCATAACTATCGCTAATTTATCCGCAACCCATAAGGAGTGTCACTTTTGGCCCATGTTTATCACTTATGAAGAGTTCTCCCGCCGCGCGGATGCCGTCCGCGCCGACATTGCCGCGGCCTGCGCGCGTGCCGGGCGCGATCCGGCCGGGGTCGGTCTGCTCGCCGTCACCAAGTCCCACCCCGTCGCAGCGGTGGAGTACGCCGCCCGGTACGGCCTGCCTGCGGTCGGCGAAAATCGCGTGCAGGAGGGCGTGGACAAGCGCGCCCAAACCACCGCCGAAGTGCGCTGGGAATTGATCGGCCATCTCCAGTCGAACAAGGCGAAGCTCGCCGCCACGTCTTTCGACCGGGTGCAGAGCGTCGACAGCGACAAGCTGCTCCGCCTCCTCGATCGCGCCGCCGGCGAGCTGGGCCGGATCCTCCCGGTGCTGCTGCAGGTCAACGCCGGCCGCGACCCCGCGAAATTCGGCGCCGAGTTGGAGGACGCCCCGCGCCTGCTCGACACCGCCCTCGCCTCCAGCCACCTGCGGGTCGAGGGCCTGATGACCATCGCGCCGCTGAGCGACGACGACTCGGTCGCCACCCGCACTTTCACCACCCTGCGCGAACTTCGCGACCAACTCGCCGGCGAGACTGGCGCGCTGCTGCCCGAGCTCTCCATGGGCATGAGCGGCGACTTCGCCGCCGCCATCGCCGCCGGCAGCACGCTGGTGCGCGTCGGCACCGCCCTGTTTGGCACGCGCGACCCGGCGCCCTGAGCGCCGGCGCGGATGCGATTTTTCCGTTTCCGGTTGCCAGCGCGGCAAAACTTTTTTCGCTGAGCGCGTGGAACCGGTCCAACTCGACGAAGCCCGCCAGCAGGCGCTTCGCGATTTGCTCGACGATTCCAGCCCGGCCGTGCGCCGGGCGCTGCTCGCCTACCTTTCCGCGCTCGGCCCGGCCGGCCTGCGCTTCCTGCAGGACACGGCCCGCAGCTCCCACCGGCCGCTCGCCCGCCAGGCCGCCTCGTTTCTCGAGGAGCTGAAGTTTTCCGATCCGGTCGCGGATTTCCGGGGCTTCATCCGTTCGCTCCAATACGAGCTCGAGACCGGCTCGCTCCTGCTCAGCCGCACCGTGACGCCCGGGCTCGACGCCGGCGCGTGCTGCGCCGAGCTCGACCGCATCGCCAGCCGCTGCCGCGAACTCATCAGCGAGCCGGCGAGCACCCGCGAGCAATGCCGCATCCTCAACCGCGTGCTGTTCCACGAGTGGGGCTTCCACGGCAACGTCGAGCACTACACCGACCCGCGGAACAGCCTGCTCGACCAGGTGCTCGCGCGCCGCACCGGCATCCCGCTGTCGCTCAGCCTCGTCTACCTGCTGGTGGCCGAGCGGCTCGGCCTCGCCCTGGAGCCGGTCGGGCTCCCCGGCCACTTCATCGTCGGCTGCTTCGAGGATTCGCCGCCGTTCTTCATCGATCCCTTCGACAAGGGGGTCTTCCTCGACCCCGACGAGATCTTCGCCCTGCTGCGCGCCAACCACATCACGCCCCAGCTCACGGACCTGGCGCCCACGCCGGTCCGCGAGGTCCTCTGCCGCAGCTGCCGCAACCTGGCGAACCACTACACCGCGGCCGGCGACGCCGACCGCGCCCGGCTCTTTGCCAGCTTCGTCGTGGAATTCGAGACCACCCACGAGCGGCACGCCTCGCCGTAAAAATCGCCTCGTTCCCGCCGGCGTTCCCCGCTCTGCTGCCCTGAACGCATGAGCGCCGCCGATCCCATCCTCACCCTCCGCGACCTCGCGGCCTGGTCGCGCCCCGGCGTTTCCCTGGCCGTGGTCGGGCATCCCGTCGGGCATTCGCTCAGTCCGCCGATGCACAACGCCGCGCTCGCCGGGCTGGCGCGTACGATCCCACGCTTTGCCGACTGGAAATATTTCCGCTTCGACATTGCCCCGGCCGACCTGCCCCGCGCCTTGGAACTCTTCCACGCCAAAAAATTCCGCGGACTCAATCTCACCGTGCCGCACAAGGTCCTCGCCTTCGAGCGCGTGACCTCCGTGGCCGACGCCGCCCGGCCGGTCGGGGCCGTCAACACCCTGCTGTGGACCGAGCGCGGCTGGGCGGGCCACAACACCGACGGCTACGGTCTCGCCACGGCGCTGCAGCAGGACTTGGGCTGCAGCCTTGCCGGGACCCACGTCATCCTGCTCGGCGCGGGCGGCGCCGCCCGCAGCGCCGCGGTCGAGTGCCTGGGGCGCCGCTGCGCCACACTCAGCATCGGCAACCGCACGCGCGAAAACCTCGACGCGCTCCTGGCCGTCCTCGCGCCGCTGGCCGGCGAGGTGCCGCTGCGGGGATTTGCCCCGGCGGCTCCGCCCGCCGACCTGCCGGCCGGCGCGCTCGTGGTCAACGCGACCAGCGCCGGCCTGCACCCGGACGACCCCGCGCCGATTGATTTGCAGCGGCTGCCCCGCCCCGCCAGCGTGTATGATATGATCTACAATCCGCCCCAGACCCGGCTGCTGCGCGCCGCGGCGGCGCTCGGCCTCCCCCAGGCCAACGGGCTTTCGATGCTCGTTCACCAGGGCGCGAAGTCGCTCGAGATCTGGAGCAGCGTGCCTGCCGCGCAGACCGCACCGACCATGTCGGCCGCCGCCCGCGCCGCCCTGAAGCAAAACTGAACCATGTCCGACTATCATCAATTCGCGACCGCGTTTCCCTGGTTTTTTCCCGCCGTCGCGGGACTATTCGGGGCGATCGTTGGGAGTTTCCTCAATGTCTGCATCTACCGGATCCCGGCGGGGCAGTCGATCGTCACGCCCGGTTCGCACTGCGCCTGCGGGCAGCCGATCGCGTGGTATGACAACATCCCGGTCCTGAGCTGGTTCATCCTGCGCGGTAAGGCGCGCTGCTGTGGCCGCCCGTATTCGTTCCGCTATGCGTTCGTCGAGCTGCTGACCGCGGCGCTCTTCCTCGCCTGCTGGCTGATGTTTCCCCACGCCAAGGCGGTGTGTGGCATGGTGTTCGTGAGCGTGCTGGTGGCGGCGACGTTCATCGACCTCGACCACATGGTCATCCCGGACGTGTTCACGATCGGGGCCGGCCTGCTGGGCGTGCTGTTGTCGTTTCTGGTCCCCGCGCTGCACGGTCAGCACGGCGGCATCTTTGTCGTCGACAGCCTCCGCTCCGGCACGACCGCGATGCAGGGGCTGCTCATCGGCTCCGGCCTCGTGCTTTGGATCGCGCTGCTCGCCGAACTGGCGCTCAAGAAGGAGGCCATGGGGTTCGGCGATGTGAAATTTGTCGGCATGATCGGTGCGTTCTGCGGCTGGCAGGGTGCGGTGTTCTCCGTGTTCGGGGGCGCCGTGGTGGGCACCCTCTGGTTCATCCTCGCGCTGCTCTGGCAGAAAGTGTCCGGCCGGGCCTCGGCGGCCGCACCCCCGTCCGAGACGCCCGCGGGCGAGCCGGCCCCGCTTGGCTTTGGCATGCACGTGCCGTTCGGCCCAATGCTCGCCATCGCCGGCCTCCTCTACTTCCTCTGCTTCCACCGCTGGGTGGCGGGCTACTTCGCGAGCCTCGGCGAGCTACTGTAGCGCCGCCCCGTCGCCGGTCGATGCGCGCAGTACATCCGGCCGGGCGCCGAATTTTGCCGCGTAGGCCGCGGCCACCGCCGCCGCCTGCCCCTCGCTGAACGCCGGCGACGTGAGGGCCATCACCGCACCGCCGAAACCGCCGCCCGTGAGCCGCGCCCCGTACACGTGCGGCGCGGCCGCGAGCTGGTCCACCAGAAAGTCGAGCTCGGGTGTGCTGTTCTCAAACAACGCCTGGGAACTGCGATGCGACGCGGTGAGCAAATGCCCCACGGCCGCCAGGTCGCCCGCGCGCAGGGCGGCCACGGTCGCCTCCACCCGCGCAATTTCGTCCACCACGTGTTTCGCCCGCCGGAATATTTCCGGCGGAAATTTGGCCCGCGCCGTTTCCACCGTCGCTGGCGTCGCGTCGGCCAGCTGGGGCACGCCGAGCAGGCGGGCGGCCTCCAAGCATTCGCGATGCCTTGCCGCGTACAGTCCGTCCACCAGGGCGTGCTTCATATGGGTGTTGAAGATCCAGAACCGCGCCGCAGGCGGCAGGGGCACCGCGGCGAACGTCGGCCCGCGGCAGTCAATGAAGACGAGGTGGTCCTTTTGCCCGAAGCCCGACACGCCCTGGTCGAGGATGCCGCAGGGCACCCCGACAAAGTGATTTTCCGCGCGCCGGCAGAGTTGCACGACCACCTCGCGCGGCGCCGTCTGCCCGCCCAGCGCGAGAAAAGCCAGGGCTGACGCCAGCTCGAGTGCCGCACTGCTGCTCAGGCCCGCCCCGGAGGGCAGGTCCGACAGCGCGAGATAGTCAAACCCCGCCGGCGGGCGCAGGCCGAATTCCGGCAACGCGGCGATGACCCCCAGCGGATAGTTCATCCAGCTGCCGGCCCCGCGCTGTTTCGCCGGCGGGTCTTCGGCCGGCAGGGCCTTGATCGCGCCCCGCGCCTCGCTGCAAAATTGCCGCCGGCCGTCTGCCCGCGCCGCCACCGCCACCCAGATTCCCCGGTCGATCGGCACCCCCAGCACCGTGCCGCCGTTGTAGTCGGTGTGATTGCCGATAAACTCGATCCGGCCCGGCGCCCGTGCGACCACCGCCGGTGCCCGGCCGTACCGGGCCTGAAATTTCGAGATGATTTCGTCTTTCATGCGGGAAGATTTCCCTTGGTCCGGCCGCCCGGCGCCGGGGCCTTGCGCCCGAAAACGGCGGGGCAGGTCATCGCATTCAAACCGCCGCCTTGAGCGCGAGCCCGGCTTTGAAGCGGATGGTCTTCATCGCGCGAATCTTCATCGGGCGCTGCGTGTGCGGATTGTAGCCGCGGCGGGCCGCGCGCGTCGCGACGGCAAAGGTGCCGAAACCGACCAGCTGGACCTCGCGGTCGCGCCGGATGCCCTGGCCCACCGCCTCCAGCACGGCGTCCACCGCGCGCTCCGCCGCCGCCTTGGAGGTTTCGGCGCCGAGGCGGCTTTGCACTTCATCGATCAGTTCAGCTTTGTTCATGGGGAGGGGGTTGCTAAAACGCCAAACGAAGCAACGCCGCCGCGGGCGGCGCAATCCCATTCAGCCGCGTGGGTCCGGGGGCGGCGGAAAATCCGGCGGCACCTCGCCGTTGCGGCCGGCGATCACAATGTTCAGCAGCTGCGCCAACGCCGCCGCGCGCGTCACACCGCGCTCCACCGCAAGCTGCGCCGCCCGTTTCTGCAGCTGCGCCGCCATCGTGGCCGCCTGCGCCGGGCCTGCGCCCAGCCGCTCGCACAAGGCCCGGAGCTGTTCCTCCTCGCTCATGGTTGGTCGGAAAACCCAATGAGCGTCGCCCCGCCCGGCGCCAGAGCCAGCCCCTGGTCGCGCCGGAGTTGCGTCAGCGAAAGCATGGCGAAACCGATCCACTCCGCGCCCTCGCGCGCGACCGAACGCAACTCGCCGACTTTGCGCGCGGCCTGAAAAAATGCCGTGGAATGCGCCGGCGGCTCCCCGGTGCCGTGCACGCGCAGCAGGCGGCGGCGCACCTGGCCCATCGACTTCAGGCGCGCGATCACCTCCTGTCCGAGGTAACATCCCTTCGTATAGGAAATGGCCTCGGTCTCGAGTCCCCCTTCGTTGGGCAAGTCCGTCGGACCGAGGTCAGCGGGCACCGCCGGGATGCCGGCGGCGATTCGCTTCCATGCCATTTGCCCTGCCGACAGCAAAATCCCGCCGGCGAGCTTCGCGCTCATTTCGGCATCCGCGCTCAATGGAAAAAGAACCTCGGCGTGCGGTTCGCGCGTGCGCCGGCCGGCAAAACTCCACCTCGCATCGCCCAAGCCAAAATCAGCGGCGGTCACCGCGCCGCATACCGTGAGGCCGATCATGGCCTCCGTGACGTCCTCGACCACCACGTCGTCCGCGATGATGTAGGCCTCGAGCCGCTCGCGAATGACCGAGGCGGGTGAAAAATAACTCACGATCCACGCCTCCCGGTCGGAGACTTTCCGCACAAAACTGTCGGCCAGCACCTTTCCCTTCTGATTCAGCCAAAGCCCGTAGACAGCGCCCCCCTTTGCTTCCTGATGCAAGTCATTGGTAAACTGGCCCTGCAGAAAAGATAGGGAGTCTTCACCAGATACCCGCAAGCACGCTGCGGGTCTCCATCGGTAAATAGCATGCTCATAAGATAAATTCATTGAATTAATAAGACTCTATTTTTCAGCGAGTAACAAAACTAAATGGAAGAAAATGATAACTTTCTGTTGACGATGCTGGAAACTGGGGTACCTATCAACTTGTCAGTTTTATCACTTCTCCCGCCTAGCGGGAGTTTTGGGGTAATTAAGAAAGCAAAGGCCGGCCACTTAGGGGTAAGTGGCCGGCCACTTTTTTGCCCAAATCCCAGGGATTGCAAGCCGGACACCGGGCTTGCGCCGCCACCGTCCCACCCGCCAAGCTGGCCCGCTCATGCAGAGAACATCGGACATCAATGTCGTTGAGACCCGCTCCCTCCCCTCACCCGCGGCCCTCCTCGCCGAGCTGCCCAAGAGCGAGGCCCAGGCCGAGTTTGTCACCCGGGCGCGCCGGGAAATCCACCGGCTCATCTTCACCGACGACCGGCGCTTCCTCCTGATCATCGGCCCGTGTTCCATTCACGATCTTGAGGCCGGCCGCGACTATGCGCGCCGTCTGGCCGCGCTGGCGCGCGAGGTTTCCGACCGCGTGCTGATCGTGATGCGCGTCTATTTCGAGAAGCCGCGCACCACGGTCGGCTGGAAGGGCCTCATTATGGACCCGCACCTCGACGGCTCGCACGACATCGCCGCCGGCCTGCGGCTGGCGCGCACCTTCCTGCGCGACGTGCTCGACCTCGGGCTGCCCACCGCCACCGAGCTGCTGGATCCGATCACGCCGCAGTACATTGCCGATCTCATCTGCTGGTCCGCCATCGGCGCCCGCACCGCCGAGTCGCAGACGCACCGCCAGATGGCCTCGGGCCTCTCGATGCCGCTCGGCTTCAAAAACGGCACCGACGGCTCGATCGCCACGGCGATCAACGCCATCAAGGCGGCCGCGCAGCCGCACACCTTCCTCGGCATCAACCTGGACGGCTCCGCCTCCGCCATTGTCACCCGCGGCAACCCCGACTGCCATGTCGTCCTGCGCGGCGGCAGCACCGGGCCCAACTACTCGCCCGCCCACATCGCCCAGACCGAGCAGCTCCTCGCCAAGGCCGGCCTCACCAAGTCCATCCTCGTCGACTGCTCGCACGACAACTCCGCGAAGCAGCCCGAGCGCCAACCTGAGGTCATGCGCGAGCTGCTGGCGCAGATCGCCGCCGGCAACGCCTCCATCATGGGCGCGATGATCGAGAGCAACCTCGGCGCCGGCAGCCAGTCTTTCCCCCAGCCGAAAGAGAAGCTCCGCTACGGCGTCTCCATCACCGACGCCTGCATCGACTGGCCGACCACGGAAAAACTCGTCCGGGAAATTCACGCCGCCATCGCCCCGCGGTTTAAGTAAGAGAGAAACACTAACCCGATCCGGATCGCGGAAACGCGGAAGCAGGGAAACGCAGAATTTCAATCTCCGGTTCCGCGTTTCCGCCCTTCAGCGTTTCCGCGATCAGCCTTGGTGCATAAAATTCTCCCGTTCCGTCCCCTCATTCCCTAATTCCCTTTCTCCTCCGACAGTTCTTTCGTGTTTTTCGCGTGTTTCGTGGTTAGCTCTTTCATCCCCATCATGAAAACCCCACTTCGCGTCGCCGTCACCGGAGCCGCCGGCCAGATTGGCTACTCCCTGCTCTTTCGCATCGCCTCCGGCGCAATGTTCGGCCCCGACCAGCCCGTCATCCTCCAGCTCATCGAGGCTCCGATCGAGAAGGTCCTGCTGGCGCTCGCGGGCGTCGCCATGGAGCTCGACGACTGCGCCTTCCCGCTGCTCAAGGGCATCGTCCAGACCTCGGACCCCGCCATCGGCTTCAAGGACGCCAATTGGTGCCTGCTCATCGGCGCCAAGCCCCGCGGCCCCGGCATGGAGCGCGCCGACCTGCTCAAGGACAACGGCAAGATCTTCATCGGTCAGGGCCAGGTCATCGATGCCGTCGCCGCGGCCGACGCCCGGGTCTGTGTCGTCGGCAATCCCGCGAACACGAACTGTATGATCGCCGCCAGCCAGGCGAAGCGGCTGCCGCCGGAACGCTTCACCGCGATGGTGCGCCTCGACCAGAACCGCGCACAAACCCAGCTCGCAAAGAAGGCCGGCGTCGACCTGACCGCCGTGAAGGACATTTTCATCTACGGCAACCACAGCCCGAGCATGTTCCCGGCCTACGCCCATGCCACGATCAACGGCCAGCCGGCCACGTCCGTCATCACCGACTCCGCCTGGCTGCAGGGACCGTTCTGCGAAACCGTCGGGAAGCGTGGCGCCGCCGTCATCGCCGCCCGCGGGTTGTCTTCCGCCGCCTCCGCCGCCAACGCGCTCGTGGATCATGTCTGCTCGCTCGTGACGCCCGGTGCGATTCATTCCATCGCGGTGAAGTCGAACGGGAATTACGGCTTCGACGCCAACGTCTGGGCCGGCATGCCCGTCCGCACCACGACGCCCGGCAGCTACGAGGTCATCACGGGCTACGCGATGGATGACTTCGCCCAGTCCAAGCTCGCCGCGACGAACAAGGAGCTCGTGGAAGAGCGCGCGTTCGTCGCCGAGATGATCAGCTGACGCGAGCCGCAACGCGGCGAGGGGCGCCGCGTCCCCATTGGCTCGTACCAGCGGCAACGATGGAGCCGCGGCGCCCTCGCCGCGGTCAGTGTATAAATCACCCCAGCCGCAGCGTCTGCGTTCCCGAGCGCAGCGCGGTTTCCTTCCCCGCCCAGACGAACACGCCGGTTGTTTCCGGCGGCAGTTCGACCTCAGCCTCGACGCGCCCGCCGGAAAACTTCGCGCGCAGCCGGATCGTGCCGCGCGGGTGCGGCAGGTTGCTTTCGATTTTCTTGAGTGTGCCCGGCTGCGGCGCGATGCGCACCTGCCGGAAGCCCGGCGCGGTCGGGCGGATGCCTGCGATTGTCGCATGGAGATGAAACACCGGGTGCGCGCCCCACGCGTGGCAGTCGGACCGCGCGGGCTCCGGGCTCTCGACCGGCGTCTTGAAGCCCTGCTTCACGAGGCCGCGCCACATGTCCAGCCGGGGCAGGATCAAATCCGCGCGCCCAACACGCCCGAGCGCCTCGAACAGGTAGTGCTGGAAATAGATCGTGGCGGCCGCGAGCCCGTTGGCCGCCGCGTCCGCCCACAACGTCGGATCGGGTGCGCGCAGCCCGCCAATCACGGCGAGAGCCTGCGCGTGCTGGCTGAACGTCGCGTGCGAGTCCTCATCCGCCCACAACCCGCGGGACTCGTCCCAGAACACCCGGCCCAGCGACGCCGAGACCTTCGCCGCGCGCTCCGCCCAGCGCGACGCCATCCGCGCATCGCCCGCCCAGTTTTCCAGCTCCGCCGCGCGTTGCAGCGTCAGCAAATACTGCAGGCTGATCAGCGCGGACCGCCGGCCTTCACGCTGGCCCGGCGGCCAGCCCGCATACCAGCCCGGCACCCAGTCCATGAACAGCCAACCGGGCGGCTTCACCAGCAACCCGTCGGCGTCCTCCTCCGTCTGCAGCGCCTCCAGCAACGCCCGCAGGCCCGGCAGCCGTTGCCGCAGCCACGGCAGGTCGTCGCGCCAGAGCGCAAAGTCATGCAGCATCCACGGCCAGATCATCGCGAAGGTCGCGCTCTCCTGCCGCAGATACGACGGATGCCGCATCGTCGGGTAGCCGCTGCGCCCGCGCGACAGGTCGAACAGCTCCATGCCGCGCCGCGGTAGCCGCTCCTCGCCCGCCATGACGTAGGCCAGCAGCATCTGGATGCGCGTGTCGGCCACATACATCATCTGCTCGTAATACGGGCAATCGACGAAGATGTCGTGCATGCACGCGCGCAGCCCGCGCTCGCTCAGCTCCAGGATCGGCGGCAGCGTGGCATCGTCGGACGTAAACACCGCCCGCGGCGCCAGCGGGAAGCCCGTGCGCTCCACCGCGAGCGTGTGCAGCACGACCGGCTTCGCCCCGACCTGCACGCTGA
>Ga0302322_100003620_pt1 | contig 13333 bp, 12 predicted proteins | sample Fen_T0_2_FD_203757 | JGI IMG/M metagenome (GOLD analysis project Ga0302322, IMG submission 203757) | Peat permafrost microbial communities from Stordalen Mire near Abisko, Sweden - Fen_T0_2 | ecosystem: Environmental > Terrestrial > Soil > Wetlands > Permafrost | place: Sweden: Abisko...
CTTTTGCTTGTGCCCACTCGGTCATGCCTTCGGTTAAAGTACCTATGGAGATGCCCAACGCTTTACTATTTCCTATTAATTTAGAAATACTTGAGGCTATATAATTTTTAGGCATGAACTTACCTACTGTTGTAAGTTCCCCTACATATTCCAGCATCCCGTTTATTATTCCAGATTGAGTGGATGAATTTCTTAAAGCCGCGTCAGCATCGGTTTCAAATAATTGTTTCTTGGAAAGCTTGGTATTGTCTTCAAGTAACCCTAATCCTTCTTTGTAAGCACCTCCTTTTTCTATGGCCGAATTTAAGACAAGACCAACAGTAGCCCCTAATGCAGGGTTTACAAGTCCGGCCGTGATAGTTGGAGCCATGAAGCCAGCGGTCTGACCCACGTTCTTTCCAATGTATTGTAAGGCACTAGGAACGTCTTTAATATCTCCAAATGATTTGGGTAGTTCGCTCATTTTACCTTCGGCTTCGCCTTCCTGATGTTTGGAATAAGCTAATAATTTTTCTTTTTGTGCTGTCCTTTCTTTTTCAAAGTCCGCTTTCTCTTGTTCGTATTTATCCCGTCCTACTTCTTTGATATACTTATCAACTACTTCTTTCTTTCTTTGCTCGTATGCTTTATCAGGATTCCAATAATCGTTAGGGTTGAAAGTGGAATGTTTCTCTACTAAGTATTTATCGAAATTAGCCGTCATAGAGCCAGCCGCAGCCGCAGCTAATTCGCCACCAAGTAAATCCGTTATCGCTGATTGTGCGCCCTTGTACAAGGCCGTAGTCAAAGGGAATTGTCCTGTCTTATGGCTTGTGTTATTGTAGGTTTTTTGAAATCCTTTGGCAAAATCTTCGTCCTTGAAAGGGGAATTGTATGCCTGATCAAACTCTTGCTTCTTCGTTTGAATCAGTTCATTAGCCTTCTCTCTTTGGTATTCTTTACCCTTTCTTGAAACGTCAAAAGCATTAGCAACAGCAGGATTAATTTTTGGTTCTGTAGGACTTCCAGTAGGCTTTATTGGCGGAATGAATTTATCTCCTTCCCAATCCTGAAATTTAGATTCTTCTTGTGGATTAAGTTTTGTTTTCGGAGTTAATCCATCAAATTGCCTTCCTCCAATTTCGCCTGTTTTTTGTTTTTGTTTGCTACCGAATTTTTCAAAAAAATCATCTGACAATCCTTCACCTGTCCACCCAGATACTTTCTCATTTTTACGGATTAAATCCGCATCGTTTTTTGAAATACCTGAATATTTTTCTTCAACGGTACGACTTCCAGTAGGCTTTATTGGCGGCTCTGACTCCGCGCCAGACTTTTCCGAACCAGCTTCCGTGACTGACGGAGTACCAGGATTTGGGGATTCTTGCTGTAAAACGGGTGAAGAACTTTTGCCAGCGTTGAAAGTATTCTCCAAGCCAGTTTCGGCTTTTTTTTTTACTGGTTCGTCAACAATAGGCGCAGACTTCCAAGCGTCTTTAGGTTTTTCTAAAGTGTCATCCTGAACGATGGGAGCTTCTTTCCAACTTGCTATTTTCTTTCCCATTATGGTTTGCGTCTTTTTACTCCTTCGGGATCAATAAAGTAATCACCGCTTCTTAATTTATGATATTCATCATCCGCGTTTTCAACAGTGAATTTAACGATTTCAGATGATTTTTTTTGTGATTTTTGTTTTGCTTCGTTCTTAGCAAAATCCTCATTTACATCTAAGGTCTTGTGACTAGGCTCTTCAATCTTCTGTTCAGCTAAAGAGTTCACCACTTTATCTTGAACCGATCCACTAAGAGGTTGATAATGGGTGTTCAATTCTTCTTGGAAGGCTTGTAGTTGTGCGGGTACGTTAAGATCGTACTCTTGTTCATGAGGGACTTTTTTAACGTATGTTTTACCTGGTTGATTAGGGTCTTCAACAGCGATATCCACCATTGTAGTGAACTTCACCGTAGGATGCGAACCAACTTTTTTCCCGATTCCTTCGTATGCTTTCTTAGCTGAATCAGAAACCTGATTGACAACAGAGACTTCAAATCCTTTTGTTTTTCCGTACTCGTTAATATTCTCAATTGTTTTAGTATCTCCGTTAAGAATATTATTTGTTTCGCGTTGAATCCTTTTTACCCGTTCTTCGGCTTTTTTATTCTCATGATCTTCTGCTGTAGCTGCTGGAGGATTAGGAATATGAGTAGAACTTTTTAACGATGGATACCCAGGATTGTAATCATGTGAGGCTTGATCGCGGAGCAGCTTAGCTCCTGCTTGTATTTTTAATTGGCCTGCTAATCCAGAATCTTTATATCCTGTTGGGTTTAATCCGCTTGTATTTTCTCCAGTGGCTAAGTCGTGGATGCTAATCGTTTTCCCGTTGACAATAACATTTTGTCTATCAAAAAATTTACCCATGTACGGATGTTGTTCAAACATGGTCTGAGCTAATGGTTCAAATGCTTGAACTGGTTTAGCTTGAACTTTACCTTCCCTGACTTCCATGAAAGCAGGATTATATTTTTGCTCCATCGTATTTAATACAGATGGCTCAACCTTACTTTTTTCTTGATAGGCATGTGGTTGTAATTCCTTGCTAGCGTATTTAATAAGATGGTTTGAAGTCGTAGTCATAGGATTATAAAAACGAGGATCATTAGGATCTAATGGAGATCGTTGATCAGGAGTTTTTTGAAGGTTTTCAGAATGGGCTTTTTCAAACTCATTCAGATTAAAATTAACATCTTTGGCATGTTGCTCTTTTCCGGCTTGATAGCTACCCCAATAATTATCAATAGACCTTTTATTGTCAGCTATTTCGTTCATCAACTTATTGTACTCTGCTAAAGATTCTGGGCCATGCCATTTGCTTTTATCAAGTTTTGCATGAAAGTCAGCAAATCTTTTTTGCCCCTCAGCGGTTTTGCCAACAAGCCAATTTTGGTCTGCTAATGGAGCATTTCTTGCCTCTTCACGAGATTTTTGCAAGTCTTGCTCGACACCTACTTGGTATGCTTTCTTCTCTTCCTCAAGTCTTTTCTTCCTCCCAGCCAAAGCCTCGACACCTTGACCCAATGATTCACCCAGATAACGGTTAGCTTGTGCTTGTTGAGAAAGCAGTCCTTCGCTTACATGTGGCCCTTGAATTATGTTGTACTGAGCACTCATCCTTTGTTAGCATAAGCATTTAATGCAGCCCCTCCTAACGATCCGATCAGATTGGTATTGGCAGTATTTGTTGCTATCTGTTGATTGGCTTGGTTGCCCATTAAAGCCGATGCAAAAGCAAGTCTTTGTTCAATCGGGTACTGTTGATTGTATCCGTATTGAGTTTGTTCTTGGTTTGCCATTTCTCCACTAAGTCCGTATAGGCTTTGTAGGTTCTGTTGCTTTTGTTGACTGCCCGCAATAGCAGCCTGATCTAGGTTCTGGTTATAGTTTTGTACTGCACCCGTAGCCCCTAGTTGGGCTTCGCTGCCAGAAGTTGCATATCGGCTGTTGTTGCTAAGTTGTTGACCTAGGGTTCGGTTGGCAACGTTATCCAAAGATGTTTCTACCTGAGATTGTCCGTTGGCATTGTTCAGGCTTATGTTATACGCTTTCATAAGCTCAGGAGAGATCTGATAGTCCTTTCTTTCAGCGATTTGTTTATCAACTGCACCCTTGGCACGATTTCTGGCTGTGTCCTGCTGATTGGCATTGTATTGACTTGCCACCAGACCAGCTACCCCTATTCCTACTGCGATGAAGGACATCCGTTTTAATATTTAAGGTTGAGAAAACTTATTTCCATAAAAACAAAAATACAGTTCTAATCCACATTAATTGCATATTAGACATTGTGCCCCCTGCTTAGTTCGTAACCTACAGCCACTGTCCTGATGTATTTATATACGCCCCCAGTCCATACAATAGCCACTTGTATGGTATTAGAAGTCATCGGGTCTCCATTAACACAAGATGAACTATCCACTAAGCCCGTCACTTTATTAATACTGTTTTCGTCATATTTTATGACCGCATAGATAACGTTTTCTTCGACTTCAAATTCTTGTTCCCCACTGGGTCGGTTGTTTAAAAGCGTAGCCTTCTGACCGTTTTTATTGGTCAATACGGCTGAAAATCCAGTATCTATGACTGACTCAACTCCGGCACTCCATCCAAAAAATGCTTGATGTCCTTGAATCTTTAATACCTTCCAATCGTGTAGATTAGTTTTGTCCTTTGGGACTAAAGATAATGAAACATAGCACTTTTGCTGCGTCCCTTGAATGAAGGCATAGGGTGCAAATTGAGTGTGTTTCCAGATATAAGAACCATTTGGGAAAAACGAATACATATTTTTACTTCCGGCAAAGAACCCCCCACCAAAAGCGGGATTGAAAGAAGTTGAATAAAATCCATCCCATCGTTCATCGAAAATACTGTATCCTATCGTTGCCTTCGTAGGATCTCCATTTATCCACCCGGCTCCACTTACGTTGGTGAAACAAACCAAAATCATTTCGTAGTATGGATCATAAGCTGAAAACACCAGTTCTGAACCCGTGTTGGCTTGCGCCTGAAGGTAGAAGTACGTACTTGCCTTTTTCATACTGATTGCAACGATACCATTATTTGAATATCTCACGTAGCTTCGTTGCAGGGTATCAAACCAATAAACTCCACCATAGGAGTCCATGACGACAGACTCAGGATGCAGCGTACCATAACCCGACTGCTGTTGTCTAATATCTCCGATAATGTTTACGGATGCTGCTACAATCCCAGAAGCATTACCTGTGGTAATCAAGGCTTCGTTGATATAAATGGAGTAGGTGTCGGTGTTGCAAATCGCCAGTATTGCCGAGCTCTGTGAGCTATCCCTGACTGTGGGTTGTAGTTTTTGAAGTGTACCTGCATTAGGACTTATATTTTGCTCTGACAAACCGCTAAATTCTGCGAGTTGGTTTATAGAAGTACCGGATACATAAGTTCCACCATATCGTGTCCATGTATTTTTTTGCGCCAGATCTAACCTGGTTTGTACGAATGGCCTACCGGATGAAGTATTCCAATTTGGATTTCCTCGTGCAGCTTCTGAGTTTACTACGACCAAGGAAATTCCAGACGGAATAAACCCTGCAAGGGCCAGAACGCAGTCTCCATCTATTATTGAATTGACTGATGCGGTTCCTGCGTTGTTTAAAAAATAAGATCCATACTGATAGCTGTTTATTGCGGCTCCGGCCGCTGCAATGTAATACGGCCCCGCTGGATTTAGTACGTTAAAAGAATACCATGATTCAGGCTGTAGTTCATAGAATAAATTAGACACAGCAGACGTGTCTTGGATAGGACGATAAATCATAATTGGAGAAGACCCGCTGCCCGATAAATCGTTGCTTAACCCGGCAATTATCAATGGTGATGCTGAGCAATAAATATAGGTTCCGTCAAAACTTTCAATTAGCAAATCTTGTTGGCCTCCTCCAGCCACAGGACTTCCAAGCAATGCTCGGTCACCGGCTTGCCATGTATAGCCTATTCCCCGTGACATGATTGCGCTAATATCACGGGCATAGTACTTAGCTCCATTTGTTATATTTCGTATTGTCCAAGTAGAAGTACCGGTTCCCATAAAAGCGGTAAGGGCACTATTGAATGTTATTGTATCTCCAATGGCATAATTTTTACCGGGAGTAGTCACTGTCACAGAAATCGTATTTGCATTGGAAATAAATACGGTGAAAATGGCATTAGTTCCACTCCCGGTTGAAGAGTATGCCGTAACATTAGTATAAGTACCGGGAACCATTGTTGTTGTCGTTACACCTGTTTTTTCTAATGTCACTATACCGCCAGTAGGATAGGACAAAGAAAAAGTTTGTATAGATGAACTAACTCCGTTTATGATGGCTGAATTGAGAGCAACCCAATAGCCAGGGCTTTTAGCATAATCTTGAATGAAAAAAGATTTATTTGTATCCTTGGTTATGACTACGCCAACATCATAGCACCAAGCCGGAAGATTAGTTAATGTAGCGGCTAGGGTAGCCACTGTAGATGGGGAGTCAACACTGCCCCCGCTAACATAATCTGGGGTTCCAGTATCTAAATAAAAATTAGGATCTGTGACCACTCCCATTACACGTAAATTCACATCCCTTAGAACAAATCCTATTTTGTATTTACTGTAATAAGTGAAAGAAGTGAATCCTGGTTTTGCATTGACAACATTAGGATTAGTCGAAGTATAGTAGTGAAATAAACTTGTTCCGAATCCAGAAATGTTAGATGAATCATACTTAGCGTATCCTTCGGTATAATTTCCTATCCATGACCGAGATCCGGCAGCGCACATAGTCCCCACTTGTTGGGGTAGGTTTTCAAATGGCTGTAAGTAATGGGATTCCATTACTGTTCCCATCGTTACTCCTTTGTAGTCTATATAATTACTAACAGAAGAGAAACTACTTCCTAGGGTTCTTGTTATCTGTCCTATTTGAACGAAAGTACCGCTCTGACCTATACGTGAAAAAAGATTTATTTGAGTGACTAAATAAGGAATAGTATCAGGTTGATTTTTAAAATTTAAACTTACTGTAGTAGATGAAAGAGCATTATTGGTAATTGTAAAAGTAGTGCCGCTATTTATTGTGGTTATCCTGGAAAGATAAGGAATGATTGTGTTGTTAGCGTTATCACTTACATATACACCCGGGTAAAGCCCAAAAGTAGAGACACAAGTGATAAGTGCGTTTCCAGAAATTATCGTACATGTGGAAGCGGAGGAAGAATCAATGTCTTGAGTTACTCTAACCCGGATATAATTATAGACCTCATCTTCTCTCTGTTTACGTATCATTACAGAGTATGGGCTAAGCACACTTAATTGTCCATCAACATATTGATACTGTACTGCGAATTGAGTATCCTGATAAATATTGTTATTATTTAATCCAGTTCCGTCTTGCCCTTTACCATAACCATATAATGTCTTGCCTATTACGTAATCGGTATAAGGAGCATAGCGAGGCCCACGTTTTAGCATGTAAATTTCCTCGATATTATTTGGTGTTGACCCGCCTGAATATCTGGTAAGATGTACGGTTTTGGGTTCGTTCAGATTATCGGTGAAATACAAAAGGTTACCTAAGGCGTATCCGGTGATACGGTTAATCTTTAGATTTGAAAAAGCCAATAGGGAATATTGCAGCACCAAAGAAATAGTATCGGAAGTTCTCGATCCTGAAAACGTGAGTCCCGAAGCAGTGGAAGTAGCTGCTTGTGAAAGCACGCACTGCGTAGTGCTATTTACGGCAACTACAATGGTGAAAGCAGGTATTCCAGACCCTGTAACTAGGTCACCGACAGCAACATTTGAGTTTATCGCGTAGTTGATTGTGGTATTGCCTGAAATCGTGGCCGCACTGGTTATGGAATACGTAACCGTACTGGGAGCAAGCTGTAGGATGCAGTTTTTTGTGGCATTGCTATTATAAAAAAAAAGATAGGCGATGTCATCTTTTGGGGCTGTCACCACTCCGATACATGAGCTATTCCCGTCAAGATAAGAAGCGGTGGATACAGCAACACATCCTATCACCGATTCTACTTTGTTGTCGTTGCTGACATTATTATCTTTTACTACGTTTAGCGCATAGAAATAATCTTCACCTAACTCAGTTTCTTCTACGGAGTTATCGCTATTTAAATGTCCCTCGAATTGGTGAGTATGCTCCATTAATTCTTTATCGTCAAATTGATGTGTTTGCGCAATGATCTCATAATTTCTACCGTAGAAGTCTTATCCAGCATCGCTCTTAAAATCCTGTACTGATTATAAAATTCTTTTCTTCTGTTTGGATAGTCTGGATGTTTGGTGTACTCATCCCACTTCCAATTGAGATAATCTATTAAGGCATTCTGAGCCATAGGATGAATAACGGTCTGAGCACTGGCATTCTTTTGAGGTGTGGTCAGATAGACTAACGTAATGCTCGTGATGAGCGCATTTTGATTATCTCTTCTGATAAATCCTGCCTCTCTATTAATCGTGAAAGTGTTGTGAAAGATAACATTAGACCCAAACATTCTGCCTTTCCCGGTTCCGAACTCATTATAGAAGTTAGGCATCCATAGCGAAGGAGTGTTGAAAGAAGATGAAAGCGTAATTTGATCAGCGACCACAGCAAATCCGGTGTCGTTAGTGTTTCTAAAATTCATCCGTTCCCCAAACCCCAGCGCCTTGGCCTTATCACCTTGTTCCCACCAGATGTCCACAGCCTCTACGTAATCACTAGGAAGGTTACATTGATTGGCGGCATCGAAAGTAAGAACTGCTGTAGAAACCTTTTGAAGGGAATTGAAAGACATCTCATCTAATCCCCTGCGGGAATACAACAGCATGGTCATGTAGTAATGAATAGGAAGCCCCTTCATCGCTAAAGTCCTGCGGATCACGTTGTCCAGTGTGATGTCAACTACAGCCATTATTCTATTGCTTCCGCTTTTAAGTGTTCAATAAAACCATTTATTATTTCAGTATCCAACAGTTCATTTAGTTCATCGAAATTTTGCGCTATCACTTCGACTTCGATTTTATCTAAGTCGGTTTCTTTTGTTGAATGCACGGTGGTAAACACTACTTCGTCATGATGATAAATAATTCGTTTGGTTCCGGCCTTCGTAATACCTTGATATGGCGCAGTGAATTTTTTAACTCCTTCTTCTGTCAGCACTGAGATAGTTCCCTTCTGTAAAAAGAACGCATGGTTGACTGCGTGAATCTTTGTCACCGTTAAGGTATCGGCAGGCACAGTTAATTTTCTGATGTATAACCCATCGGCAAAACTATGTTCTAACGGAAAAGGGTCGGCTCCCAAAGCGCCTGGGATGGACTTCACTTTCTCTTCAAACTCTACGATGTCGTTCCTGAACTTCTCTTGTTTTTGTTTGGCTATTCTGCGCTCCATAAGGAAGTCGTAAACCTCATCGAAGGAAAACGTATGAATTAATCCAAGTTCATTGGTCTTCTCATCGAATTGCTTTCGCGCTTCGTCTTTGGTTAGCATCACAAGTCCATGTTCTAGCAGGTCATCCATTTGCTTTTTCAGTATTTAATTTCACTGCACTCAAAAGCTCAACTACTTTTTTTATTACGGTGTCCTCGTATTCGGGAGGTATCGGTAGCGGATCGTCATCAACTAAAAGTTGTGGGTCTACTACCAGAAGTTTTATCGTCACCGTTGGGGTTCCGTTAAAAGCATTCTGAAGCAAAGAATAAGAGCCCACAAATTTTATAAGTCTGCCTTCCACCGTGTAGCCTACTTGGTTCTCAAAAAGACCCTCATCCAAATTGTTGATCAGGTCGTTTATTGCTGTGGGTATCGGGATACATTGGATCTGATAAGGCTCAACATAGATACCCCAGACTCCCATTTCAAAAGGGAGTCGTAATGGAAAGACAGGTAGTTTAGCGGTATATACCGGGAAGAAAGACGGATGTGCGGGTACGATTGCGAAGGTTTGCGCACTCACTCCTGAACTACAATTCTGCGACATGGTTGCCGAAGTTCCGCTTATGATCGAGGCAATAGTAGAGCCTCCGACTATCCCGGTTCCAGAAATAGCGTCCCCAACTTGTAGCGCGATGTTGACCGCATAAGTAATGGTGTTGCTTAAAACTGTGAATGTCTGTGCGCTCACTGCGGAGGTGCAATTCAAAGAAAGTTTTGCCGATGTAGAACTAACGATAGAGGTCACAAGTGATCCGGCTTGCAATCCGGTTCCGGTCACGCTATCACCCACCTTTAAAGTAGTGTTAGCCGCGTAGTTTATCGTGTTGTTGAAAGCGCTTAAAGTAAGCCCTGAGTTACTTGCGGTAGCCGCTTGTGAAAGCTGTATTTGGGTGGCGCTAAGGATAAGGAATATAGTGGTTCCTGCTGGGATTCCGGTTCCGGTCACAGTATCACCAATAGTAACCGTACCGGTAGCTGAGCTGTAGTTTATTACCGAACTAAGGTTCTGAGTAGATACTCCGGTCAATGTGTATGCCACAGTAGAGGCCGCTGTAAGAGAGAAAGAAGTAGTTGCGCCTGCGGTGAGGTTGTAGTTAGGAGACGTTACTGTGACGGCTTGTGCGCTGTACTTCGCGATGATACAGGACATGATACTGACATCACCTATTCTCTGTGCATCTTTTAACTGAGCCGAAATAAGTTCGTTTATGACCTGAATACAAAATAGCCGGATCTCCCTTTTGTCTATGTTTGGCATTAGGTTTTCACGATCATATTGTCGGGCATACAATCGCTGAATCTGTTCTGAAAGTTTATTGTACGTGGTCATTTCAGATTGTCTAAATCAGGGTTTTGATAAGGTATTCCAAGGATTACGGCGGCTCTTTTAGCGATCTCACTGGAAAATAAAGGGTTAATGTCGATGTCCGTACTACCTCCGGCGTTAAAACTGAACCCGCGCCCGTCTGAATCGTAGCTAACTGCATAGTTAAAATCTACTGGTAATTTGAAATAGGTTATGTTTATTCGATTGACCTGAGCCGGAAGGACAAATATGCTACCAGATTGTACTTTAGCCACAGGAAACTCATTGGTAGGTGGTATAATAAGGCTCACCATACGATCAGCGTACTCTTCGGGCTGTACCAATGTGCCTTCATATCCGAAGTCTGTAAAGAAGGTAATAGCCTTGGAAAACGCATTTGTAGCGGTCTGTAAAGACCCGCTGTAGGTAGCTGTTGGAAGCAATGCAGTTGCTCCCCCCGTTGGGTTTGGGTTCGGTGTGGTTAGCGTAATAGCTTGGGTAATGACGTAGTTCTTTATGGTTTCGGGGATAACGTCATTTGTTCCGTAGCGGTATTTAGCTAGTTCTTCGTTGTAGAACTGGTACAAAGCCAACTTTATAGCGTACTGGACATTGACAAGTTTTATCTGCCCCCTGCGGTATTTATTGAATAGAAGGACTATCCACTGGACTATCAAATCAATGGTCATGTCCCAAAAGTAGTTTGGAACTACTTAGCAAACGACATTTAAGAGGGATTACTTCCCTTTCTTCTCTTCTTTTTTGGTGTTTTTGTTCTGCTGCTCTTGGATGGATTTCAATAGTCCGTTTTTAGACAGCACCGTCAATTGTTCGTTTTTATCGATAAAATCTTTCAATTGTGTAATTTGTTCGTCTGAAATATCGACCGATTCTTGGTTAAAAATCTTATGAGCCATGTCTGCCATTGCCAACGAGTTTGATAGGTTGGACCCCCATATTGCCTCGCCTAATACCTTGCCAGCATTGGCCGCTGCTATAGGGATTACGTTGCCATTGATGTCCTTGAAATTGAAGTTGAATTTATAAAACATAATTGGGTTATTTATTTAATGCAAATTAAGTGTTTTTTTATTAATAGTTTTGTTAGCGAAAATCAAAATCTTATGGTAACAGGGTTTTTGCTTCTTGAGGCAGTACAAAAGAATTGCTTCTTGCCAAGTCCCAAGGAACAACAAAAGTTTACGGTCAGCAGAATACTACGGACGAGCCCTAAGTTAGAGGGAGACTCAGAAATTGGCATCATCTTGTACATCGGGATAGGTAAACAATTGGGTCTCACGCCTTCCGAAATACAAAACTATCTTTGTATCGACCGAAAAGAATACTTGTACAAATACAATCAATTCAATATACTGAAAAACAAAGCACGGACAATGAACAAAATCAAGCTCATCACCAATTACCTAAAGTACCGCTCTTAAAATGCTCAAGGCCAAAAAAACAACAATCACTATTGATGTTGCCCAACAGATCCTAACATAAGCACTTATCAAAAAATCAACGACTGGATTAATCTCTCCTTCTGAATTTTTGTAGTTTTGGACAGAGCCAGCGGATTTGAGCCGCCTTCCCAATTCCGTAAGTTGAATTGTATGTCCGGTCATGTCCAATTTTTCTAATTTTATTGCAAATCCATTTTGTGTCAGAAAATCAAGGATATGAATGCGCTCATTACGGAAAAACCCAAAATCCACTAAAATATCTTCCCATACTGGTAAATGATGATTAAAAATTATTATAGGCCTCCATCCCCAATGCCTATCCTTGACCGTGTATATTTTATAGCTTATCAACTTTTTGTAAAGGTCGAACTCACCAAATGATGGGAACTCCGCTAATTTTGAATTTAGTAACCTTGTTTCGGACTCATTCATGAGTATAGGATTTCTAATTTAGAGTCGATTTCTGCGAGTTGAGCCAGCAAATTCTTTTTCTTTTCTTCGTAGTGCTTCCTAAGGACTTCCTTGTCTTCCTCTGACAACGAGGTAACAGGAACCAGTGTGGCGGGTTTGTGATTGGTTTGAGCGGGCATTATCGATTTGGGTTTAGTTGCTATTGGTAATTTAAGCTCGGTTACATTCACAATTATTTTTGGGATTTCACCATTAAGTTCGTAAAGCACGGAGTCCCAAGCATATTTTCTTTGAATTTCACCATTTTTAATGCTTTTATGTATCTCAAACTTTTCAATACACTCCGAATAATTTTTAACTATTTCGGTTTTAATTGCCGATAAGGAATAAGCTTTCCGTTTCCAAAAGATCAGGTCTCTCTCGTAGTCGATTTTCATTCAGAATGCGTTTTAGTGAGGCGATAATTCGGGTGGCTGAGGAAGAAATAAGCACAGCCTCGTCCAAGTGACCATTTTTTACAAGGTCACTGGATAGTGCCAAAAGAGACCTTGCGTCCTTTTCTGCATAAATTACGGTACGTGTAATTTCTTCCATGCCGTAAAGTTGCACCAAAATAGTGGGATTTCAAAAAATTGGTGTATAGGGTTTACTTTTAGCAATAGCGTTTTGAAATTTAAGCCATGATAATTGTATTTCTTGAAGAATAGGAGCCATGAGTTCTACAATCGGAATATACTCAGCGCGAAATATGAAATTGAAGTGTCTCCAAGACCAAACCAGATTTAAGCTACGGAGATGTCCATCGTGAGCCAATTGCTTAATACGATAAAAATTTTTGGTGTCTGCGTCTAGGTATAATTTCATGCTAGATAATTCAGAAAGTTTGTATTTTATCGCCTCATCCAAAATTACGATGGTTTCATCTGAAAGCATTGCTTTCGCGAACTCTTGAAACGTATTCAGCATAAAAATTTGGTTTAAATTGTAACACCTTTATCAGAAACAGTTTTATTTTTTGGTGACGGGTTTCATTTAACTTTCCAAAACCGGGTTGAATTCTTTTTCTGTCTTTCCGAAAGTATCAGCTTTTGCCTGCCATACGTTTTTACTATTCTGTCTCGGTGGGTAGATGTTATAAACCCTTAAAGTACTTGGGCAAACGCACTCAT
>Ga0302322_100003621_pt1 | contig 13331 bp, 12 predicted proteins | sample Fen_T0_2_FD_203757 | JGI IMG/M metagenome (GOLD analysis project Ga0302322, IMG submission 203757) | Peat permafrost microbial communities from Stordalen Mire near Abisko, Sweden - Fen_T0_2 | ecosystem: Environmental > Terrestrial > Soil > Wetlands > Permafrost | place: Sweden: Abisko...
CATCTCGCTCGCCTGCCTTGCGTCAGTTGCTTGCCGCTGAGCCACTTAGCGAAGAGCTTAGCGATTTCGCACACCCGTGTCTACAGTGGCCTACATCTGGGGTGGTTACGGCCTAGCCGCATCTTGCACCACAGCAGCCAGTGACCAGGTAGTACTAAGTGGCTCGCGGATAGCTGCCCAGGACACGCACCATTGAACAATGGCGCTCGAGCTCGGCGAGGGCGCCGGCGATTGCTTCGTCCTCACGATGTCCCTCCAGGTCAGTCAGAAACACATATTCCCAGCGCCGACCGGGGGCAGGGCGCGACTCGATTCGGCTCAGGTTGATCCCCGCGCGGTCGAAAATTTCAAGCACTTGGCGCAGCGCGCCGCGGCTGTGTGCCGTCGAAAAGACCAGGCTCGTTTTGTCGCGGCCGGTCCTGGCCGCGTCGGTCTTGGCGATAACTACGAAGCGCGTCGCATTCTCGGCACTATCTTGGATGCCAGCGACCAGCACGCGCAGCCCATTGAGTTCGGCGGCCAATGGACTCGAGATCGCGGCAAGCTTTGGGTTGCTCGCGGCGTCTCGCGCGGCGGCCGTCGTGGACAGGGACGCGACCTGTTCGGCCTTGGGCAAATGCTCGCCGAGCCAACGGCGACACTGCGCGAGCCCTTGCGGGTGCGACGCGACGCGCTCGATGGCGCCGAGATCGCTGGCCAGGCCGAGCAAACACTGTGCGATCTCGAGCACGACCTCAGCCTTGATCCAGACCTTTCGGGTCAGAAGTTCGTCGACGGTTTGATTGACCCCACCTTCGGTCGAGTTCTCGATTGGCACCACCCCAAAGGCGCAGGCTCCGCTCGACACTGCCTCGAAGACATGGGAAATCGTCGAGTTTTCACGGTAATCGGCTGCAGCGCCGAAGACCTCGCGCGCCGCCGCGTGGGTCCACGCGCCGAACTGTCCGAAGAACGCGATCGGGCCATGGGTCAGGTTAGAGACTTCGAGTGCCACTAGCGACTCCGTTCAATCATCGCGCGCAGCACGGAGGCAGCGTGCACTCGCGCGTAGTCCTTCCAGCCGAGGAGCTCCGCCGTTCCGTCCACGATCGCCGCCCAGTGATCGGCTTCGTCGTGAAGCTTGCGCACGACGAACAAGGCCCGCTCGAACGGCATGCGCTCGCGGATCCCCGTGGGTAAGCTGCTGTGCAAGACTCCGGCGCACGCCTGATAGGCCGCTTGTAGCTGCTGATTTTGACGGGGCGTGCCGCGGATCGCCCCGTGGGCGCGACCGACCAAATGTGCCACGCGCAAGATGTGTGCTTCGCTCGCACCGCTCATCGACCAGGCCGCCCAGGTGCGAGCGATCGCGGCTTGCTCGACCGCGTCGATCGTGCCGCTACGGATGCGCTCCTCGAGCCAATCGGCCAACGCTCGCGCGGCGCGCATCCATTCGGGCGAGAGAGGTGGCAGCGACTCGCGCGCGCGCCGAGCGGTCTTTCTGCGGCTGTCCGGCGTGTCGTTGAATTCGTCTTTTTGATCGAGCGCAGCGAGCTCCAATTCTCCGGGCGAGGAGGAACTCAGCGCTTGCTTCGGATCCGCCGGAAAGTGCCCGGGCAGGCCCTCATCGAAGAGCGGCCAAGTGCCGGCTAGATCCGGATTTTTCTTACTTGGCCCGCTCATTGCTCAGCGCACGATTGCGAGCAGGCTCTGCAGGCGCAGCGCTAAGCTCATGTCGCCTTCGACCCGGAGCTGATTGCCGAAGAAGAGCTGCTCCCCGCTGACTTTACCTTCGAACAGCGCCACGCCATTGTCTGCCGACATGGCCAGCGTGCAGTCAGAAGGTCCTTCGCCCGGGGTGAGCGTCGCAGCTCCCTTTAGGTTCATGATCCAAGTTCCGCCGCCTTCACCCTCGAGCACGAACTTGTAGATCGCGCCGATCGCGGAAGCGGCTTCCTTGTTGGCGGCCAAACGTTCACCGACGGTCGCCATGATTTCTTGGGCGGTACTCATGGCTTTGCCGATGCGCTGGGCGCGAGTGCTGCAGAGGTGGTGGGTAACGGCTTCGCTTCAGGCAAGCTCGGGGGGTGCGGACGGACAGGAGGCGTCGCGGGAACGGCAGTTGCCGTGGCGGGTGCGCTGGCGGTGGCCGTGACCAACGGCGGATTCGTCGCTGCCGCGGGCGGCGTTGCGGTGCTGCTTGCAGCTACGGGCGGTGCGCTGTCTGCCGGTTTTTCGGTCGTGATGTAACAAGCGGGCACCAGCACCGCCAAAGTCAGTGCAAATGTCAGCGCTTTCTGCTCGATTTTCATGAAGTACCGCCTCCAAGTGGAACCCTCACGCTAGCATCCTTCGGACCCCGAGGGAGCCCCCTCGCGTTCGCACGCACTCTCGCTCCACGGAGGGGGGCGCGGGCGAGCGCGGCCCCGGGTGAGGGCTCGGGTGCGGGAGTGGTCCAGGATCAGTGATGGAGCGAGTCCTCTCGATCACCGGCTCCTTCACCAAGCAAGACCGCGTTCGCACTAGACTAGTGCGCGGTCCCTGAATTCTCGCGTCCCGTGAAAGCGGGTGATGCTCTCTCGAATTTTACGTTTACGTTTACGTTCACGGGGATCAGCAGGAGAAGTGCTAACCGGACTCGGGAGGCTTGGTTAGGCCAGTTCTAGATGCGTATTCGCCGAATTTTGCGGCCAGCAGGGTAGCCGCTTCCCGGCCTAGGTCGGTGCTGGGCAGGTATGCATCCGGCGCGCTCGAAAGCGACCGCGCCTTCAGCTCTCGGCCCTCCATGCCGATCAACACTTCCAGGTCGGCGATCAGTTCGTCCATGCTTCTATAACGGCGATCGCGGTCTTTTTGTGTGGCCATTTGCACGACGCGATCGACCCGTGGGTCCAAGCCCTCGTTCAGCCAAGACGGCGGCGGAACCGTAGAAAACAATTGGTGGCGGAGTAGATCCGCTTGGCCCACTGATTCGAACGGCAGGTGCCCAGAGAACACGCGGAACATCACCACGCCCAGACTGTAAATGTCGCTTCGGGCGTCCACCGGTTCGACCAAGATCTGCTCGGGCGACATGTATTCGGCGGTACCCATGACGTTGTGAGCGTCGTCGCCGCCCGCCTCGTCTACGTTCCACAATTTGGCCAGCCCAAAGTCGATGACCTTGAGGCCGTACGGTTCTCCGGGTGGGCCCAGCAGCAGGAAATTGTCGGGCTTCACGTCGCGATGCACGATGCCAGCGCGGTGCGCCGCGGCCAGGCCGGCCGCCGCTTGGCGCAACAAGATCAAGGCAGTATCGAGCGGGATCGGTTCACGTCGCACGTACTCGCCCAAGGATTCGCCGAGCAAGGCTTCCATGGCCAAGAAGGGCACGCCTTCTTCGGTCTCTCCGGCCTCGATCACCGTCGCTACGTTGGGATGCGAGATGGCCTTCATGGCCTGGCCTTCACGCAGCAGGCGGAGACGAAACTCGGGCGAAAGCGCCGTTTCAGGCGCCAAAATTTTTAGCGCGACCGGGGAACCGGTCGTCAAATCTTCCGCCAAGTAGATACGCGCGTGCGCCCCGCGCTCCAAGAAACCGCGCACCTGATAGCGTCCCGCGAGCACCGCTCCGCTGCGCCTCGATTCTTTCGCCGCATAGGAGGAGAAGGGGGAACCTGACTCGATTTCGTCCAAGAGCTGCGGGTCGAGCTTCGAGTCAGGCGTGTATTTCATACGGTCTCGTGTCAGAGAACGGAATCAGTCGGTCTCGCGCTTAGAGCCCGCCGCAGGGGAGGCGGAGGCCGGTGTGCGCTTGTCCATGCTCACGAAATCGCGTTCTTCGTAGCCAGTGTAGATCTGACGCGGTCGAGCGATCTTCTGATCCTTGTCGAGCAGCATCTCTTCCCACTGCGCGAGCCAACCCGAGGTGCGCGGGATGGCGAACAACACCGGGAACATATCGGCCGGGATTTGCAGTGCCTCGTAGATCAATCCCGAATAAAAATCGACGTTCGGGTAAAGCTTGCGCGAGACGAAGTACTCGTCGGTGAGCGCGATGCGTTCGAGCTCGAGCGCGACCGGCAAGAGCGGGCTCTTCTTACCGACCAGGTCGAACACTTGGTCCGCCAAGCGCTTGATCACCTTGGCGCGTGGATCGTAGTTCTTGTACACCCGATGGCCGAAGCCCATCAGGCGTGCACCGACGCCGCTCTTCACTTCTTTGACGAAGGCTGGGATGTTCGAGACCGAACCAATTTCGCGCAGCATGCGCAAGACGGCTTCGTTCGCGCCGCCGTGCAGCGGGCCATACAGGGCTGCCGCAGCGCCGGCCACCGCCACGTACGGGTCGGCACGCGAGCTCCCGATCGAGCGCATCACGTTGGTCGAGCAGTTCTGTTCGTGATCGGCGTGCAGGATGAACAGCACATCGAGCGCCTTGACGATCTCGGGGTGCACCTCGAACTTCGGTTCTGCGATGCGCTTCATCATCTGCAGGAAATTCTCGGTGTAACTGACCTCGTTGCTCGGATAGACGAACGGCATGCCCATGCTGTGCCGAAAGCTCCAAGCGGCCAAGGTCGGCATCTTGGCGATCAGTCGCACCATCTGCTGGCGGCGAATGTCGTGATCCAAGACATGCTTTGCTTCGGGATAAAACGTGCTGAGCGCGCTGACCGTAGCGACCAGCATCCCCATGGGGTGCGCGTCGTAACGGAAGCCGTCGATGAACGTGCGGACGTTCTCGTGCACGAAGGTGTGATGGGTGATGTCGCTGGTGTACTTGTCGAGCTCCGTTTGCGTGGGCAGCTCGCCGTTGATCAGTAGATACGCGCACTCGAGGTAGGTCGCCTTCTCGGCAAGCTGATCGACTGGGTAGCCGCGGTAGCGCAGGATGCCCTTGTCGCCGTCGATATAGGTGATGGCGGAGCGACAGGACGCCGTGTTCATGAACGCGGGGTCGTACGTCATCAGCCCGAAGTCACCGTCTTCGACGTGGATCTGCTTGAGATCCAGCGCCTTGATGGTGTCTTCGGTCACCGGAACCTCGTAGGTCTTGCCGGTGCGGTTGTCGGTAATCGTTAGTGTTTCCTTAGCCATTGATCGCTTCGCTTCTCGCTTAGGAATGAGGGGGGACCCACCCCGTCCGGCGGGTCCAAGGGCTGCACAGTACGCCGATTTTTGGGCCCAACTGTCAGCTTTTGGGCATGTGTCAGCTTATGCTTTCGAGGCCACGTTTCAGTTTCCGCAAAGCGACCACAAGTCTCGTGGTGCTGGTCTGCGCTGCCAGTTGCAATGGCCCTGGCCCGTTCGACTCCAGGGACCCAGCGGCCTCCCGGCTCAAACCCGAAAATGGCGGAATTGTCGCAGATCCGAATGATTTTTCCCGGATCCCCAGCCCGCCGGCGGACGGGCCGCAGTTGGTTCCGATTGCCATGACGGTTGCCGTGATGCGGAAACCCGACCCCAAGGCCGAAACTTTGGGCTACCTGCGCGTCGGGGCCCGCGTGGCTCGATCCGAGAAACCGATCGGCAACGAGGGTTGCCCGGATGGCTGGTACGCAATTCGCCCGGCCGGTTTCGTGTGTGCGGGGCCCAACGCAACGCTCAAGCTGGATCACCCGCTGGCCCGGGCAATTCAGGTCGAGCCGGACCGCAGCAAGCCGATGCCGTACAAATACGCGTTCCTGCGTTCGATCGCGCCGAACTACATGCGTGTGCCGAGCAAGGCCGAGCAGTTCGAGTACGAAATGCGGCTCGAGCGACACTTACGTAACTGGACCAAGCTGCACGAGAAATGGGATGCACTCGACGTGGGCGCGAATGACGTGCCGCTCGACGCAAACGGCATCGCGCTCGGCGGGATCCCCGAGCACGCGCGGCCGATGGACGAGAACGTACGCTTCGGCGGCACGGGCGACGACAAGGTGCCGTGGTGGCTGCAGGGTGAGCGTCGCATTCCGAACATCTCGAGCTTCAGGGCGCCGAGCTTCGCGGTGATCGCTGATCGCTTGAAGCGCCACGCAGGCGTATCGCTGATTGGCACGTTCGTGGCGGGGCCTGAAGCGCAACAGCGGCGCTTTGCCATCGCCGCCGATGCGCGCCTGATCCCGGCCGACAAACTCAAGGCGGAATCGGGCTCACCGTTTCACGGAATTGACATCAAATCGGTCGGCTTGCCCGTGGCCTTTGCTCAGAAAGACGGCACGAACTACTACGATTTCGGCGCCGCCTCGCCTGTTCGTGGTGACGCCATTGCCGGGCGGGAGTTCGTCGCGCTTTCTGGAAACATCAAGGAATTCGGCGGTGAGCGATTCGTCCAAACGCGCTCCGGTCGTTGGTTGAAGAGCGCCGAACTGCGCACCGCCGCCAAGGCCAGCCGCTTGCCTGCTTGGGCGAACAAGAAAGCCAAGTGGATCGAGATCTCGATCGTCAATCAAACTCTAGTGCTGTGGGAGGGCGATGTCCCGGTGTACGCGACCTTGGTCTCGACCGGGCGCGATGGCATGGGCGATCCGCAAAAGACACTCAGCACGCCGATGGGCACATTTCGCGTCTACCAAAAGCACATCACGACCACGATGGACTCGAGCGTGGCCGATCACGAGTTCGAGCTACGCGACGTGCCGTGGGTGATGTACTTCAAGAGCGGCTACGCGCTGCACGCTTCCTATTGGCACGACGACTTCGGTCACGTTCGCTCGCACGGCTGCGTCAACATGTCGCCGATCGACGCACGTCGCACCTTTATCTGGTCCGCACCAGACGTGCCCGAACACTGGCATGCCGCGTACGTTGGCGAAGGCCAGGAGCAGGGCACGATCGTATACATCCACGCGTAAAAGGTGCCGTTTGACGGGACCGTATCCTCACTGTCGGGGCGCGACCTTTGGGCCAGGGAGACGCGAGCGCGCAATCGTTCATCCGCGGGAAAAGCTCCGCGTTACTGAATCGTGAAGCTCTTGCTGACGGTCACGGGGTCACCCGTGAAGGGCGGAACTTTGGCAGAGCGGAAGAGCCGCGCGACGCAACCGCCGACTTCCGTGCCTGCCAACTCACCGGCGACACTGGTTGCGGTTGCGCGACCACTGGGAGCGAAAGTGACCGACACTTTGCCGGAGCCGGTTGGCCCGTCAGCCCGTTTGCAGCTGCCGGCGCTGGCCGCAGCTGAGCCGAGCGCGGCCACTGCTGCGTTCTTGTCGAAGGCTGCGCCGTCCGGAGGCGAAGCCGCTTCCGGTGGCTTGGCTGCAGCTGCGGGCTCGGCAGGTTGGTTGACGACTGCGGGCGTCGCGGGAGTAGCAGCTACGGCTGGAGTAGCCGCCTTCGCGCTGCCAGCAACCGCGACGGTCGTAGCTTGGCTGCCGGCGGCGGCAGCGGCCCCAGCCGTTGGGGCAGCGGCCCCAGCCGTTGGGGCGCTACTGCCCGCGCTAGCTGTGCTGGCCGTGCTAGCCGCGCTAGCGTCAGGTGCAGCGCTCGGCGCGGGCGCCTCGAGGGAGCTGGGTGCAGGCGACGCACTCATCTGCATCGTAGCGCTGGGCGCGATCGAAGCAGGGTCGGTTGTGGGGAGTTTCTTCATCATCACGAAGGCCACCGCAGCCGCCGCCGCGATGGCGAAGAAGCCGACCAACAGCACCACGCCGCCGCGTCCCTTGTTGGCCGGTGCATCGGGCACTTGCAGCGGATTGCTCAGCGGCACGGTCTGCGCGACTGCGGAGACGGGCTTCGTGAAATCGGGGGCGGCCATCGCCCCGAGCCCGCCACCGCCCAAATTCATCAGCGAGTCCGGTGCGGTCTCGCCGAAGAGCACCGCGCTGGCTTCCTCCTTCTCTCGCTCTTTCTCCTTTTCTTTGGCCTTAGTCGCTTTGGAGTCGGACTTGGTGAGCGCGTCGAGCGAAAATAGAACCGAGCTTTCGTTGCGCGCGCCGGTCAGCTTGTGCGCGGGCTCTTCACTCGAACCGAGGTCGAGCGAGACGTCGCCCTCACTGCCCGCGTCTGCCAGGTTGCCGAACAGATCGACCGAGTCGGCGCGCTTTTCGACCCTGCGCGCTGCGGCGGACCTACCGAACATGGGCTCTTCGGCGGGCTTCATCGCTCCAGCCCCCGTAGCTACTGGAGCTGGACCTGGAGCCGCGTCTGCAGCTGCATCTGGAGCTGCGACAGCGACAGGCGTAGGAGCTGCAGGCGTAGGAGCTGCAGGCGTAGGAGCTGCAGGCGTAGGAGCTGCAGGCGTAGGAGCTGCAGGCGTAGGAGCTGCAGGCGTAGGAGCTGCGACGGCAGCAGGAGCCTTGGCCGCGGCGATTGCCGCTGCGACTTCCGGATCGTCGAGCGGGGAACGCACGACTAGGGTGGCCTCTTCCTCGACCATGGGCGAGAGTGCAGGGCTGCCCGCGCGTGGAGCAACGTTCTTTGCGCGAAACGCAGCGGCGAGCTCAGGCACGTCGAAAGGTGACAGCCAATCGGCCATGCCGTCTTTCCAGACCAAAGCCTCGTCGTCGATCTGCCCGGCGCTGTACATCGCCACGATCTGAGAAACCGTGTGTGCGTGTTGGCGATCGTCAGGGAAGCCGACGATGAACATCACTTCCGCAACCGCAGCGGTCGGAGGCTTGACCAAAACCGAGCCCGGCGCCTCAGCCGGCGCCGTGCCGTGGCCCGGTGCGCTCGCCAACGCGACTTTCGCCGCGGGCTTCGGCAAGACGCCATCGTTCGCGTCGGCGGTGCCGTCCACGACGATGTTGGTCCCGCAGTGCTTGCAGGTGATGCGGACTTTTTTGCCGCGAACTTTCTCGTCCGGAACCGCGTATTTCGCCGGACAGCCGGTGCAGGTCACATTCATCGCTTACGTCCAACGCCCGCAAATGTGGCGGCTAGGGTCACCCAAACACCAGAATTACCACGGCTTTTTGGGCTTGCCTACGGCGGAATCTCGGCTCGGGCAGATCCGGGCCGCGCGCCCGCCAAAAGACTGACAGACTCGGGGGCAGGGCATGTCGATCGGTCACCTCCTGCGTGCGGCTGGCGTTACGCTCCGCATCAGCGTTCCGACGCTGTTCGACGCGTTGTGCGGCCGCTTGACTCCGGAAATCTGCGACGCGCGGCTCGACTGGTGGTCGAAGCGGCTGCTCGATCAGGCCGAAGTCTCGCTGCGGGTCAGCGGCGTCGAACATGCTCGCGGCGCGAAGGCATTCGTCGTGATGTCCAATCACCAATCTTTGTATGACATCCCCGCGCTCTACCAGAGCTTGCCGCTTCGCTTGCGGATGGTGGCCAAGGCCGAGTTGTTCCGTATTCCGGTTTGGGCTCAGGCGATGCGCGCTGCCGGCTTCGTCGAGCTTGACCGGTCGGCGCGTGATCGCGCGATCGAGAGCCTCGAGCGCGCCAAAGCCGCGCTCGCGCAGGGCACGAGCATCTGGATAGCGCCGGAAGGGACGCGCAGCCGGGACGGATCACTGGGTGCGTTCAAGCATGGCGGGTTTCACCTGGCCGCTGGCGCCGGCGCGCAGATCTTGCCGGTCACCGTGGCAGGCACGCGTTCGATCTTGCCGGCGAAGGGCGCGCGCGTCGCTCTGGGCGCGATCGTACGCGTGACCGTGCACCCGCCCATCGATCCGGCAGAGTACGGCAACGAGGTGAGCGACTTGCTCGTGCAAGCGGTTAGGAGCTCGATCCAGAGCGCGCTCAGCGACTGATCGGCTTCAGACTTTGCACCACACGCGCACCACGAGCGTGTCCTGAACGGTCCACGGTGTCACGTCGATGCGGTCGACTTGCTCCAGGTTCTTGGCCGGCAAACGTTGCAGCAAATGGGCTTCGACGAAGCGTCGACGCTGTGCATCCGAAGCCAAGCTTGCGACATCCGCGCCTTGCACCACGAAGGTGAGCATTTCGAAAATCGCCAAACCTGCGCGGATCGGAGTCGGGCCCTTTGCCGCCGCTCGCGCGCGGCTCGGCGTTATTGATCCGGGAGCATTGGAAATACGGTCGCCGTAGTCGAGTGTCGGTTGTGAACCGCGCATCGGGCCCGCCAAATCAGCGATCAAAGCCAGCGTTTCACGGCCGGCCGGACCTTCGACGACGGACACTTCCGGAGCGTCGTCATCGGCGCTCGGCGGAGGCTTGCCGAGAACTTCGAGCTCATCGGTGATCGCCGCCAGAGTCTGGTGACCCACGGGCGTGTATGCCACTTGCAGCTCGGGCCGGGAGGCCTCGGGCGGCCGAGCAAGACTGGGACGAGGCGATTTGCTTTTGCGAGAAACGCGTGATTTCAAAACCAATCCAGCGTCGCACGCATGCGCATGTAGGTGCCACGGGCGGCGGCGACCACCCGTGCATTTCGCGCGTTTGCCAGCGAGATCGTTACGGCAGCTCGGAGCGACCCATCAGGAACTGATCGACATTGCGCGCGGCCTTGCGGCCCTCGGCGATGGCCCAGACCACTAACGATTGCCCACGCTGACAATCCCCGGCGGCGAACACGCCCGGGACGCTGGTCATGAACTGCGCATCGACCTCGACGTTGCCGCGGCGATCCAACTTCAGCTCGAGGTCAGTGACGATGCCGGGGTGCTCCGGATGCACGAAACCCATGGCCAGTAGCACCAGGTCGGCTTGGAGTTCGAACTCACTGCCCGCGACCCGCTCGAAGCGTCCGCCCTTGAACTCGACGCGCACGCAGTGCAGCTTCTCGACCTTACCGTTACCGCTCACGCGCTCGGTGGAGACGCTCCAATCGCGCTTGCCGCCCTCTTCGTGGGACGAGGAGGTACGCATCTGCAGTGGCCAGAGCGGCCACGGCGTCGACGAGGCCCGCTCGTCGGGAGGACGCGGCATGATCTCGAAGCTCGTCACGCTCAGCGCGCCCTGGCGATGTGACGTCCCGATACAGTCACTGCCAGTGTCACCACCACCGATCACGATCACATTCTTGCCGGTGGCCAGGATGGCATCCGAGTCAGGCACCGGAAGCCCGGCAACGCGACGGTTCTGCTGCGTCAGAAAATCCATCGCGTAGTAGGTGCCCGGCAGTTCGCGGCCGGGCACTTCCAGATCACGGGCCTTGCGTGAGCCAATCGTCAGCACGGTCGCGTCGAAGTTCTTCTTCAAGTCATGTGCAGTGACGTCATGACCGACGTTGACGCCATTCTTGAAGGTGACGCCCTCGGCCGTCATCTGTGCGACCCGACGCTCGACGAGCGTCTTTTCCATCTTGAAATCGGGGATACCGTAGGTGAGTAGCCCCCCGATGCGATCGTCGCGCTCGAACAGCGTGACGTCGTGGCCGGCGCGCGCCAATTGCTGGGCGGCTGCCATGCCCGCCGGGCCCGAACCCACCACCGCGATCTTCTTGCCGGTGCGGGTCTTGGCGAGCACGGGTTTGACCAGCCCCTGATCGAACGCACGATCGATGATCGAGCGCTCGATCAGCTTGATGCTGACCGGGGCTTCGTTGATGCCGAGCACGCAGGCGGCCTCGCACGGCGCCGGGCAAACACGACCAGTGAACTCCGGGAAGTTGTTGGTGGCGTGCAGCGCTGCGATCGCCAGCTCGGGCTTGTTCTTGTAGGCGTGGTCGTTCCAATCCGGAATCAGGTTCCCCAGCGGGCAGCCGGTATTGCAGAACGGGATCCCGCAATCCATACAGCGCGCTCCTTGCGCAGCGAGTGTCTCCTGCACGATCGGCAGCTCGAACTCGCGGTAGTCTTTGACGCGCTCGCGTGCCGGGCGTTTCGACGGGTCGACTCGCTCAATTTCAAGAAATCCGGTGATTTTTCCCACGACTTTTCACTCTCGACGTTGAGTCACAAGCAATACGAACAGGAGGCTCAGAAAGGCTCAGAAAGGCTCAGAAAGGCTGGAGCGTTCATTCGGCGTTGGCGCCGGGCTGTAGCACGGGCAGGCTGGCGCTCGACGCTGCCTTTTCGCGCTTGGCGATCTCGGCAAGTACCCGGCGGTACTCGGTCGGCACGACTTTCACGAAGCGAGTTTGCGCGATCTCCCAGCTGGCGAGCAGCTCGGCGGCCTTTGGACTGCTGGTTCGCGCGTGATGCTCCTCGAGCAGCTTCGCGACGAACAGCGCGTCCTCCGGAGCCAGAGCTTCCAATTCGACCATGCCAAGGTTGCAGCGCTGCCGGAAGTCCGAGCTTTCGTCCAATACGTACGCGAGGCCGCCGCTCATACCTGCCGCAAAGTTCCGACCAGTGCGGCCGAGCACCAGCACGTGGCCACCGGTCATGTACTCACAGCCGTGGTCACCCACGCCTTCGACAACCGCGGTTGCACCGCTGTTGCGAACGGCGAAGCGCTCACCACCACGACCATTGAAGAAGGCACGACCGCTGGTCGCGCCGTACAGCGCAGTATTGCCGACGATCACGTTTTCTTCGGCGTGAAAGTGCGAGTCGACACCGCGCGGCGGACGAATCGCGAGAATCCCGCCAGACATGCCCTTGCCCACGTAGTCGTTGCCTTCACCTTCGAGGCTGAGGCTCATGCCGCGCGTGACCCAAGCCCCGAAGCTTTGCCCCGCCGAACCAGTGAAGCGCAAATCGATCGTGCCTTCCGGCAGGCCCTCTTGACCGAAGCGGCGCGCAACTTCACCGGCTAGCATACCGCCGATGGTGCGGTGCGCATTGCGTACGGGGATATCGAGCCGCACGTGCTCACGCCGTTCGAGCGCAGGTTTGAGGCGGTCGATTAACATCACGTCGAGCGTGGCGCTCAGGCCATGGTCCTGTTCCATGGTCTTGCTCACCTCGACGCCGGGCTTGGCGGCGGCAGGCATCAGCACGTCCGAAAAGTCGAGCTTGGAGGCCTTCCAGTGCGCGACGTTGGTCTTTTGACGAATGCGATCGACCTGGCCGACCATCTCCTTGATGCTGCGGAAGCCGAGCGACGCCATGATCTCGCGGGCCTCTTCGGCGACGTAAAACATGAACCGGACGACGTGCTCCGGCTGTCCGTTGAACTTGGCGCGCAACACAGGATCTTGCGTCGCGATGCCCACCGGACAAGTGTTGAGGTGGCACTTCCGCATCATGATGCAGCCCGTAGCTACCAGAGGCGCGGTGGCAAAGCCGAACTCTTCCGCGCCCAGCAGCGCGGCGAATACGACATCGCGCCCGGTACGCATTTGTCCGTCCGCCTGCAGAACCACGCGACTGCGGAGGTCGTTCTTGACCAATACCTGATGAGTTTCGGCTAGCCCGATTTCCCAAGGAACGCCCGCGTGTTTGATCGAGGTTAGGGGCGACGCGCCCGTACCACCGTCGTGGCCGGCGATCAGAATTACGTCTGCGTGTGCCTTGGCGACACCCGCGGCGACCGTGCCGACGCCGGCCTCGGCCACCAGCTTGACGCTGATCCGCGCGCGCGGG
>Ga0302322_100003622_pt1 | contig 13325 bp, 12 predicted proteins | sample Fen_T0_2_FD_203757 | JGI IMG/M metagenome (GOLD analysis project Ga0302322, IMG submission 203757) | Peat permafrost microbial communities from Stordalen Mire near Abisko, Sweden - Fen_T0_2 | ecosystem: Environmental > Terrestrial > Soil > Wetlands > Permafrost | place: Sweden: Abisko...
CCCCGAGGTGCTCCACAGCCAGCACGGGCAGGCCGTCCTCGAGCACTTCCTCTACGACGTGGCGGGCTGTCGGCCCACCTGGACGATGACCAGCGTCATCGACGAGCAGGTCGAGCGGATCCGTGCGCAGGTCGGTGGGGGACGGGTCATCTGCGGCCTTTCCGGTGGTGTCGACTCCGCGGTCGCCGCCGCACTCGTCCACCGTGCGGTCGGGGATCAGCTCACATGCGTCTTCGTCGATCACGGCCTCCTCCGCAAGGGCGAGCGTGAACAGGTGGAGCGTGACTACGTCGCGGCAACGGGCATCCGACTGGTCGTGGTCGATGCGCGCGAGCGCTTCCTTTCGGCCCTGGCCGATGTCAGCGACCCCGAGACGAAGCGCAAGATCATCGGCCGTGAGTTCATCCGCGTCTTCGAGGATGCCGCTCGCACTGTCGTCGAGGACGCCGGGTCTCACGGTGAGACGGTCGAGTTCCTCGTGCAGGGCACGCTGTACCCCGATGTCGTGGAGTCCGGTGGCGGCACCGGCACCGCGAACATCAAGAGCCATCACAACGTCGGCGGCCTCCCCGATGACCTCCAGTTCACCCTGGTCGAGCCGTTGCGGACCCTCTTCAAGGACGAGGTCCGTCAGGTCGGTGCCGATCTCGGACTGCCGCCGGAGATCGTGTGGCGGCATCCGTTCCCGGGACCGGGCCTGGCCATCCGGATCATCGGGTCGGTGTCCGAGGACCGACTCGCCATCCTCCGCGAGGCAGATGCCATCGCCCGCGAGGAGCTCACAGCCTCGGGCCTGGATCGCGACGTGTGGCAGTTCCCCGTCGTACTGCTCGCCGACGTGCGATCGGTGGGCGTCCAAGGAGACGGACGCACCTATGGCCACCCCGTGGTCCTGCGCCCGGTGTCCAGCGAGGACGCGATGACGGCCGACTGGTCGCGCCTGCCCTATGACCTGATCGCGCGCATCTCCACTCGGATCACCAACGAGGTCCGCGAGGTCAATCGCGTCGTTCTCGACGTGACCAGCAAGCCCCCCGGCACGATTGAATGGGAGTGACCATGCAGTTCCTGTACAACCTGTTCCTCGTCCTGCACTTCATCGGCCTGGCGATGCTGCTGGGCGGCTGGTTCGTGCAGATGTCGTCCGCCGACAAGGGCGTCAACCGCACGATGCTCGAGGGCGCGCTGACGCAACTCGTCACGGGCATCGTGATGGTCGGCATGCTCTCGGCCGGAGCCATCGAGGGCGAGGATCCCAACAACACCGTCGTGGGGATCAAGCTCCTCGTGGTGATCGTCATCACGGTGCTGGCCTTCATCGGCCGTCGTCGTCAGCCGCCGCAGGTCGCGCTCTGGGCGATCATCGGCCTGCTGACGCTCGTCAACATCTGTGTCGCGGTGTTCGCTGGCGTCGTCCTCGGCTAGCGGGACCTCGCTGCGCCGGCGCGTCTGTGCGAGGAGTCAGGCCGTGCCGACCACCATGAACGCCTCGGCGAGCCGGCCCTCGGGGAGCTCGCCCTGCACTGCTGTCGCCGCCATCCAGCCGCGCACCCGATCGACGAGATCGTCCATGTGCGCAGTCTGGCTCACATGCGCGCGCAGTGCTTCCAGCTTGAACGGGAAGTTGTCGGTGGCATCGACGTACACGTTCGGCGTCGGGCTGGCCAGGACCCAGACCTCGGGGACGCTCCACTCCGCAAGGCCCTCGTCGTTGAGCAGCGTGGGATGGGCGAACGGATTGCGGGAGTCGGGGTAGATCGCCTGGATCGCGGCGTCGCCGGCAGCCATGTGGTCCGGATGGGACGCCTGGATGCGATGCCAGTTGCGGTCGGGCGACTGGATCAGCATGCGCTGCGGACGGACCTGTCGGATCACCCGGCTGATGTCGCGGCGAAGGTCATGGGTCACGACCAGCTCGCCGTCCCGGTACCCGAGGAACGTCATGTCCGTGACGCCTAGCACGGCACCCGCAGCGCGCTGCTCGGCCTGACGGATCCCGGGGATGTCCGCACGCGGGACGTCGGGGTCGTTGCCGCCCGCGTCGCCGTCCGTGACGAGGCAGTACGTCACATGGATGCCCGCGTCGGTCATCGCCTTGATCGTCGCCCCCGCCCCGAAGTCGATGTCGTCGGGGTGGGCCATGACGGCTAGGACGCGCTCGACGCGGCTGCCATCACGGTTGAACTGCACGGGATCGGTCACGAGGCGCAGCGTAATGCCGGGACCGGAACGCCGCGTGCGCACGCCCACCGGATCCGGTCATTTCATGACGAGTCGGGCGAGATGGCGCCTCCGCCGGGGGGTCGGGGTACCGTGGAGGCCTCGTCCGAGCGTCGTGGAGGGCCGATGCGGACCAAATTTCCTGCGGGGCGCCGCGTAGTCACAGTGGTAACTTCCGTAACTTCCGTGACAGAGTAGTACCGTGCTTCCCCGCCGCCTGGGGCGCCTCGTCGCGCCTCGTCGCACCCGCCCGTGGGGGCGGGTCCTGACGGCGGGGCTGGCGATCCTCGCGCTCATCTGCGTGGGGCTGGCCGTTCCCTCGGTGGCGGGTGCAGCGGACGGCCCGGATGTCTGGACGCCCTCGACCTGGACCGGCGAGGTGGCCGGTCCGCCGGTGCCCGGTGCCGGACTGCCGCCCGCGGCGGTTCCCACCATCGCGGCCACGCTTCCGCAGGGGCAGTACGACGTCGCGCCCACCTACGAGGGCCAGGCGCAGTGCGATCCCACGGCCAAGCCGGGCACCCAGGCACTTGCCGACCTCATCAAGGCCACGTACGGGCAGGACCAGACCGTGTGGATCCCGCGCGCATGCAACATCGGCGGCCAGAGCGAGCACAAGGAGGGGCGCGCCCTCGACTGGATGACCAGTGCCCGCGTGGCGCAGCAGCGTGCCAATGCCGAGACCTTCCTGCAGTGGCTGCTCGGCCCCGACCAGTTCGGCGTCCCGTACGGCAACGCGATGCGACTGGGCGTCATGTACATCGGCTGGAACGATCGGATCTGGCGCGGCTACGACATCAAGCGCGGGTGGACGGAGCTGAAGGGCTGCTTCGCGACTCCGACCCCGGGCATGGACACCACCTGCCATCGCAACCACATCCACATCTCGTTCACCTGGGACGGTGCGAGCGGACGCTCCTCGTTCTGGGACGGAACCCCCATGGACGGGCCGTACTGCGCACCCGAGCACTCATCGGCCTCCGTGCCGGCCGGTGGCCGCGCGGCCGACGCGGTCGCGGTGGGTCCGGTGCGCGTGCTGGGCACGCGCAAGGCCGTGGGCGTCTCCACTCGCTGTCGGCTCCAGCAGGACCGATGGAGCGGCGACAGCCACCGGATCTACGTGAAGGTCACCGGTCAGGGCGGGATCCCCGATACCGGAGTCGCCGCCGTGGCGGTACAGGTCGTCGCGATGGGGTCGAACGCCAACTCCAACGTTCGGATCTGGGGACCAGGCCAGAGCAAGAGCGAGATCGTCGCAACGGTGCCGATGAACAAGGACGCCTCCGGGACGGCCATCGTGCCGGTGGGATCGGACGGCACCATCGCGCTGGCTACGTCGGCTGGCGCCACCGACCTGGCCGTGGACGTCACCGGCTACTACCCGCCAGGCGACACCCCGAACGACACAACGGCGACGCCAGGACCGGCGACCGCGATGGGCGACGAGCCGCCTCCGGCCATCGCTCCTGCTCCCGCCCCCGCGGCGCCTGCTGCGCCCGCGGCGCCGGCCGCGCCTGCGGCGCCCGCGAACCCGGGCCAGCCCAAGCCCGAGCCCCCGAACGACGAGTTCACGGCGATCGGTGCCGACGTGGGCTACGAGACGACCGCGCAGGGGCCGCTCAAGGCCGGGGAGGTCCGGGTCGTGGGCCTCAACGGGCTACCCCCCGAGGCCACGTCGGCACTCGTGCTCGTCACGACCCGTGAGGCGACGAAGCAGGCCTGGCTGCGCCTTGGTCCGGTCGGCGCTGACAAGAAGGCCGGCGCCACGTTCCAGTTCCCGAAGAGGCGGGCGCGTTCGGCCGTGATGGTCGTTCCGGTCGCCGGTGGGCAGGTGCAGCTGGCGACCACGAAGAAGGCGTCCGTTCACGTCCGCGTCGAACTGCTCGGCTACTCCGTGAACCAGTATCCGATCAAGATCCGGGCCGTTTCGCCGATCGGCGTCGTGAGCACCAAGATGGCGGCGGGGCAGGTTCTCCCGGTGAAGGTCGCGGGACTCGGAACGCTGCCCAAGAAGTCCAAGTGGATCGCGGGCGTCGTCCTGCAGGTGACCACGAGGACCAAGGGCAAGAAGTCCGGGAGCCTGAAGGCCTATCCGGCCGGTGGATCCCCGCCGGGCAGCAGGTCGGCGCCGATCTTCTCGCGACGGTCCTACACGACGCTGCTCGTGTCGAAGGTGGGGGCCGACGGCACGATCCTCATCAGCCCGTCGATCAAGTCCAGGGATCGCGTCGTCGTGGTGGGGTTCATTCACCGCTGATCCCGTGGTCGGGGGCCCTCCCTAGGATGCTCAAGTGAGCATGGTGGACGGCGATCAGCTGAGCCTCGTACCGGGCCCGTCGACCGCGGTCGACCGCCTGGTCGCCGACCTCAACCCCTCCCAGCGGGCGGCTGTCGAGCACCGCGGCGGACCGCTCCTCATCGTGGCCGGCGCCGGTTCCGGCAAGACGAGGGTCCTCACCCGTCGGATCGCCCACCTGCTCGCGACCCGCGACGCAGAGCCCGGGCAGATCCTCGCCATCACCTTCACGAACAAGGCCGCCGGCGAGATGAAGGAACGGGTCAGCGAGCTCATCGGCGCCCGCGCCCGAGTCATGTGGGTGTCCACGTTCCACAGTGCCTGCGTGCGGATCCTGCGTCAGGAGGCACCGCGCCTGGGCATGTCGAAGACGTTCACCATCTACGACCAGGCCGACTCCCTGCGGCTGATGACGATGGTCCTGCGAGACCTCGATCTGGACCCGAAGAAGTACACGCCGCGCTCCTTCCTCGGCCAGGTGTCCAATCTGAAGAACGAGCTGATCGACCATGAGACCTATGCGGGCCGAGCCGCCAATCACATGGAGGAGATGCTGGCCGAGGCCTACGGCGAGTACCAGCGCCGCTTGCGGCGGGCCAGCGCGTTCGACTTCGACGACCTGATCTCGTCCACCGTCGCGGTGCTGCAGTTGTTCCCCGATGTCGCGGAGCACTACCGACGACGCTTCCGGCACATCCTCGTCGACGAGTACCAGGACACCAATCACGCGCAGTACATGCTCATCAAGGAGCTCGTCGGCACCGATGCGCCCGACCTTCCGGCCGGGCAACTGTGCGTGGTGGGCGACGCCGACCAGTCGATCTACGCCTTCCGTGGCGCGACGATCCGCAACATCGAGGAGTTCGAGCGCGACTACCCGAACGCCACCACGGTCCTGCTCGAGCAGAACTACCGATCCACGCAGACCATCCTCACCGCCGCGAACGCGGTTATCGCCCGCAACCACAGCCGGCGTGAGAAGCGGCTGTGGACGGATTCTGGAGCGGGCGATCCGATCATCGCGTACGTCGCCGACGACGAGCACGACGAGGCGTCCTTCATTGCCAACGAGATCGACCGCCTCAGCGACGACGAGGATGTCAAGCCGTCGGACGTCGCAGTGTTCTACCGCACCAACGCACAGTCCCGATCGATCGAGGAGATCTTCATCCGGGTCGGACTGCCCTATCGCGTGGTGGGCGGCACCCGCTTCTACGAGCGCAGAGAGGTGCGCGATGCCATCGCGTACCTGAGGGCGCTCGCGAATCCCGATGACGAGGTCTCGCTGCGGCGGATCCTCAACGTCCCGAAGCGGGGCATCGGCGAACGGGCCGAGGCCATGGTCGAGGCCTACGGCCAGCGTGAGCGGATCGGGTTCGCCGCCGCCCTCGAGCGCGCGGCAGAGGCACCGGGCATCGCCACGCGGTCACTGGCCAGCATCGAGGCGTTCGTCACGATGATGAGCGACCTCCGCACCATCGTCGAGTCCGGTGCCGACGCCGCGACGGTCCTCCAGGCCGTGCTGGAGCAGAGCGGCTACCTTGCCGAGCTGCAGTCCTCCGCCGATCCGCAGGACGAGACCCGCGTGGAGAACCTCGCCGAATTGGAGTCCGTGGCGCAGGAGTTCGGCACCGAGAATCCCGAGGGCACGCTCGCGGACTTCCTCGAACGCGTGTCCCTGGTCGCAGACTCCGACGAGATCCCCGACACGGACGATGCCGGCGGGATGGTCACGCTGATGACCCTGCATACCGCCAAGGGCCTGGAGTTCCCGGTCGTTTTCCTCACCGGCATGGAGGACGGTGTCTTCCCGCACATGCGCTCGCTCGGCGACCCGCGTGAGCTGGAGGAGGAGCGGCGCCTCGCGTACGTCGGCATCACGCGTGCGCGGCGCCGGCTCTACGTCAGCCGGTCGGTGCTGCGGTCGGCCTGGGGGGCGCCGGCCTTCAATCCGCCGTCCCGGTTCCTCGAGGAGCTGCCGCAGGAGGTGCTCGAATGGCGCCGCGAGGAGCCCGTGGGCCGGCCGATGTCGTCGGGTGGCTACGGCTCGTCGCCGTCGAGCAGCAGCGCCGCCCTCCGTCTGGGCGATCGCATCGTCGGCACCGGCCCGGTGCTCTCGCTGGATCCGGGCGATCGCGTCACGCATCAGAAGTTCGGACTGGGCACGGTGGTGTCGACGTCGGGATCGGGCGACAAGACCGAGGCCACCATCGACTTCGGCAGCGCAGGGGTCAAGCGCCTGTTGCTGCGCTACGCCCCGGTCGAGAAGCTCTAGCGGCGGGCTTCGTCGAGCGGCTGGTCGTGCTCTCGATCGACGTGACCCCGGAGCTCAGCAGCGTTCCGTCGTGGTCCAACTGCGCCAGCGCGGTCGAGATCTCGTAGACGACCCGACGGTCCACGGGCAGCGACATGTGCCCGACGCCGCGCACGAACACGTTGCGCGCGCGCAGGTCCGGATGCTCGATGCGGGCATTGCGCTGCGGGATGACAAGTTGGTCAAGGTCGGACCAGAAGGCGATGAACCGCGTGCGGCACTCCGGTGCCGGCTCGCGGAGCGCCTCCATGATGTGGCTCGAGGACCGCATCTGGCGGATCACCGGCCACGGCACGAAGCGCGCGGGCAGGGTGCCGCTGTGCGGGGTCCCCAGCGTGCACACCGTGTGCACGTTCCGGTCTCCGCCGAGTCGTTGCACGTAGTAGCGCGCGACGAGTCCGCCCATCGAATGCCCGATGATGTGCACTCGCTCGTAGCCGGTCTGCTCGCAGACGTCGTCGATCAGCGTGCCCAATCGCTCCGCCACCACCGCGATGTCGTCGGTGAACGGCGAGTAGTTCAGGGCGTACATCCGGCCGAAGCCGCGCCCGCGCAGCGATCTCCGCAGGAGCGTGAAGATGCTGCGGTTGTCGATCACTCCGTGGATCAGGATGATCGGCGTGCCCGCCGCCTCGACATCGCCGACGATGAGTCCGCGCTGCACCGGTGACAGGTGCGAGACGCCCAGATGCGAGGCCTCGTCGAGGCGATCCTCGATCAGTCCCCATGGGTACAGCGCAAGGTGCACTCCGACCCAGACGCCCTCGACTGCGCAGCCGATGAGGCCGGCGGGGGACAGCAGTGCGCGTCGGGCCGCATCGATCGATGAGACGGACTGACGAACTGTCGGGACCATGGCTAGTAGCCGAGTGAGAAGCCCGCGCCGAGGTCCTCGGGGCGGTAGGTGCGGAAGGCGATGTGCGTCTCGGTCGTGATGACGCCCTCGAGGCCTCCGATGATGTCCGTCACCACGCCTGCCACGTCATCGATATCGGGTACCTCGATGATGACGACGATATCGAGTTGTCCCGTGACGGAGTACACCGTGCGCGCTTGGGGGATGCGGGCGATCTGCGCGCCGACCTCGTTGACCCGGTCGGGCTCGACAGTGATGAAGCACAGGGCAGTCACCATGAAGCCAGCGTAACCCCGCGGACGGGATGGGAGGGGCTCAGGCCTTGCGCATGGCGCGCTGGGCGAGCGCGAACTCCGCCACCTGGGCACCGACGGTCTCGAGCTGGCGGACCACCTCGATGTCACTGCTGCTCGCATCGACACCGAGCTTGCCGCTGGCATCGTTGATGGCGCAGCCCAGCGGGGTCGGCCAGCCGCGCAGCGAATGCACGATCTGGCGCATCTGGTTGAGCGTCCCGACGGCGGTCTGCCAGCCGTGCGCCACCGCGATGCAGCCGACGGCACGGTCGTGCAGGTACGGACGATCGTCGACGCGCAGGTCCTCGCAATAGTCGAGGGCGTTCTTGATCATCCCGCTGATCGATCCGTGATAGCCGGGGGAGGCGACGAGAAGCCCATCGCATCGTCGAAGCGTGTCGACCAGTCGCTGCGCGGATGCCTCGCGGTCACGCGTCTCGGTGTCGTAGATCGGCACGATGAGGTCGCGCCCGGTCATGAACTCGATCGTTGCGCCGTGCGCCTCGGCTGACGCGGCAGCGATGCGGAGGGCGCGTTCGGATGCGGCCATCGGCGTCGTGCTGCCGCCGAGCGCCAGCACTCGCACGCGGTCGGGGGAGACGGTCACTCTCCACAGTCTGTCACTGGCGCTCGCGCGGTAGTCTGCGGGCATCGCACACCGGCGGCTGGAGGGAAGGTCATGTCCGCACCCATTCGCGTGGTCGTGGCCAAACCGGGCCTCGACGGGCACGATCGCGGCGCCAAGGTCGTCGCCCGCGCCCTTCGCGATGCCGGCATCGAGGTGGTCTACACCGGCCTGCACCAGACCCCGGCCCAGATCGTCGACACCGCCATCCAGGAGGACGCCGACCTCATCGGCATGTCCGTTCTGTCCGGCGCCCACCTGACCCTGTTCGGCGAGGTGATGGACCTCCTGCGGGCCAAGGACGCCACCGACATCGTCGTCTTCGGCGGCGGGATCATCCCCGACGACGACATCCCGGTGCTCGAGGAGATGGGGGTCGCCAAGATCTTCACGCCGGGCACCCCGACCCACGAGATCGTCCAGTGGGTCCAAGATCACATCGCACCGGAGTGACGCCGGGGACGGGGGCGCGATATGGTCGCGCGGCGCCGCGTTGATTGGATGTCCTAGCAACTAGCGGCGGATCAAGGAGCCAGCGTGGACCTTTACGAATACCAGGCCAAGCACCTGTTCGGGAAGCACGGCGTGCCCGTGACCGCTGGTGAGGTGTGCACGACGCCGGATGCCGCCCATGAGGCGACCCGCAAGATCGGGTCCGCCGTGGTGGTGAAGGCCCAGGTCAAGGTCGGCGGCCGCGGCAAGGCCGGTGGCGTCAAGCTGGCCGTGGATCCGGCCGAGGCGAAGGCCCGGGCGACCGACATCCTGGGCATGGACATCAAGGGCCACACGGTCTACAAGGTGCTCGTCACCGAGGCGTCCGACATCGCCGAGGAGTACTACGTCTCCTTCCTCCTGGACCGGGCGAACCGGGCCTTCCTGGCCATGGCGTCCGTGGCGGGAGGCGTCGACATCGAGGAGGTCGCGGCGACGCGGCCCGATGAGCTGGCCATGATCCGCGTCGACGCCCTCGACGGGTGCACGCCCGAGAAGGCGCACGAGATCGTGGAGGCCGCGCGGTTCCCCGAGGCGACCAAGGCCCAGATCGTGGAGATCCTCCAGAAGCTGTGGCGCGTGCTGGTCGAGGAGGACGCGACCCTCGTGGAGGTCAACCCGCTGGTGCTGACCCCGACCGGTCTGGTGCTGGCTCTCGACGGCAAGGTCACGCTGGACGACAACGCGCACTACCGGCATGCATCGCACGCGGACTTCGTCGATCGCGACAACACCGACCCGATCGAGTTGCGGGCGAAGGAGTTCGACCTCAACTACGTCAAGCTGCAGGGCGAGGTCGGAATCGTCGGGAACGGCGCGGGCCTGGTCATGAGCACGCTGGACGTCGTTGCCTACGCAGGTGAGGAGTTCGGCGGCGTGAAGCCCGCGAACTTCCTCGACATCGGCGGCGGTGCGAGCGCCGAGGTCATGGCCAACGGCCTTGACATCGTCCTGAACGATCCCGAGGTCGAGGCGGTGTTCGTCAACGTGTTCGGCGGCATCACCTCGTGCGACGCGGTGGCCAACGGCATCGTGCAGGCGATGCAGATGCTCGAGGCGAAGGGCGAGTCGGTCACCAAGCCGATCGTGTGCCGCATCGACGGCAACAACGCCGAGGAGGGCCGTCGCATCCTCATCGAGGCCGAACACGACCTGATCGAACTTGTCGACACCATGGATGGCGCTGCGCGACGGGTGGCCGAACTGGCCGCCGCCCGCAAGGCCGGGAAGTAAGGGCACCGCGATGGCGATCTGGCTGGACGAGAACTCCCGCATCCTGGTTCAGGGCATGACCGGGTCCGAGGGGACCAAGCACACCCGCCGCATGGTGGCCTCGGGCGCACAGATCGTCGCCGGCGTCACCCCCGGCAAGGGCGGCCAGGATGTCGACGGCATCCCCGTGTACGACGACGTCCCCAATGCGATCGAGGCCACCGGCGCGAACGTGTCGGTCGTGTTCGTGCCGCCGCGCTTCGCGAAGGCGGCCGTCGAGGAGTCCGTCGACGCGGGCCTGCCCCTGGTCGTCGTCATCACCGAGGGCATCCCCGTGCACGACACCGCGCAGTTCTTCCAGTACGCGGTCAACGCCGGCACCACTCGGATCATCGGCCCTAACTGCCCCGGCATCATCACGCCCGGCAAGTCCAACGCGGGCATCATCCCCTCGGACATCACCAAGCCCGGCCGCATCGGCCTGGTCTCCAAGTCCGGAACCCTGACCTACCAGATGATGTACGAGCTGCGCGACATCGGCTTCTCGACATGTGTCGGGATCGGCGGTGACCCGATCATCGGAACCACCCACATCGACTGCCTCGCGGCGTTCCAGGACGACCCCAACACCGATGCCATCGTCATGATCGGCGAGATCGGCGGCGACGCCGAGGAGCGGGCGGCGGCGTTCATCAAGGACAACGTCACCAAGCCGGTCGTCGGCTACGTGGCCGGGTTCACGGCGCCCGAGGGCAAGACCATGGGCCATGCGGGCGCGATCGTGTCCGGCTCCGCCGGGACCGCTGCTGCGAAGCAGGATGCCCTCGAGGCCGTGGGGGTGAAGGTCGGCAAGACGCCGTCGGCCACCGCCCGCCTCATGCGGGAGATCATGTCCTGACGCAGGCCTAGCCCAGTGTCAGGGCGATCACCGATGCGAAAGCGACGGCGACCCCGCTGACCTGGATACGGTTCATCCGCTCGTGCAGCAGGAAGCGCGCGAGCACCACCGTCGCGGCGGGATACAGCGACCCGATGACGGCCACCACGGCGAGCAGTCCGCGCTGGGATGCCAGCTGGAACAGGCCGTTGGCGCCTGCGTCGAGGGCGCCGGCGCCAGCAGCGAGGGCCCAGGGGAAGCCGTGAGACGGGCCTCGGCGGAGGAACAACGCCACGAACACGACCATTCCGATGCTCGTGATCCAGCGGCCGAGGGTCGCCGTCCAGACGCCGGAGTCAGCAGGCGAGAGGCCGATGGCGACAAGATAGCCGCCGATCGCCACACCAGCCGTGATGGCGTACAGGAGTGCTGACGTCGGCATGCGCTCGTGTGGGTGACCCGATTCGCGGCTGACGAGGAAGACGGCGACTGCCGCACCGAGCATTCCCAGCACGACGACCAGGCTGACGGTCTCGCCGCGCGAGATGCCGACGATGACCGGCACGAGGCCTGACATCACGGCGGTGATCGGAGACACGATGCCCATCGGGCCTCGCGTGAGCGCGGCATAGAGAAGCACCATGGCGAAGCCGCCGATGATGCCTGCGGCGACCGCGTACGGGATGACGGCGCTGCTGAACTGCCCGGGTACGACGAACAGGGCGATCACGGTGAGCAGCACCGCTCCGGTCGGGTACGACACCGACAGCACCTGGGCGCTTCCGGCCCGCCGGGACGCGAGACCACCCATGAAGTCGGCCACCCCCCAGGACATGCTGGAGGCGAGGGCAAGAAGTGCACCCACGTCGATCACCTCTTTCCGCGTCGGAGGCGAGAGTACGAGGTCGCCTCCTGGCATCGGAGCGGGCATAGGCTCACGACGTGGTCGAGACGTGGACGCCGGTCATCATCGGCGTCGTCACGGTGTGCGTCATGCTGTACGGCTTCTCGAAGACGGCGATGCCGGTGGCGGGCGTGCTCGCCGGCCCGCTGCTCGCTGCGGCTCTCGGCGCGACCACCGCCTCGGCCTTCATCATGCCGCTGCTGCTGATCGGGGACATGTTCGCGCTTGCGCGCTATCGCCAGCACGCGAACTGGCCGTTGATGATCCGCCTCGTGCCCGGGGTCCTGCTGGGCTTCGCTATCACCGCCCTGCTCTTCCGCTTCCTCGACGTGCACACCCTCGGCCGCATCATCGGCCTGCTGATCCTCCTGTCGCTGATCCTCGAGGTGTGGCGACGCCGCAATCCGCGCACCGATGAGGACGCGCGACCGCATCGACTCGCGGTCGGGTTCTTCGGAACCCTTGCCGGCATGACGACGATGGCGGCGAATGCCGGCGGCACCGCGATGACCCTCTACCTCATCAACATGCGCGTCTCGATGCTGGCTTTCATGGGGACCTTCGCGTGGTTCTTCTTCATCCTGAACGCCCTCAAGGTCCCTATCCTCGTGGGACTCGGCTTCCTGACCTGGGACACCCTCAGGGCCGACATCCTGTTCATCCCGGTGGTTGTCATCGGCGCATTGATCGGCATCCCCGTCTTCAAGCGGATGAACGAGCAGGTCTTCACCGCGATCGCGCTGAGCCTGAGTGCCGTGGCGGCAGTGTGGCTCATCGTGCACGGCTGATCCGCCGCGGAACCGCGCCGTACGCGTGGCGATCCCGAGGGGCGGCGGTGGAACCTGCGATTCTGGACCGGTGACCGCGCCCACGATGACGCCGGAGACCCACGAGGAGCCGGAACCGCAGTCCCGGCGGCGCGATGTCCCCGGATTCGTCAGCGCGACGGCCGTCTGGCTGCGCCAACTGCCTCGACAGGTCACCAGGATCCGGCCGCGCGACGCCCTCGGGTCGCCCTGGTCCATCGGTCCCATCGCGGCGGCGTGGGCGGCGGGCATCGGCCTGGCCGTGGCCGCCCTGGTGATGGCTCTCGTGTGGATCGCCACGCCGGGCTCAGGACTCTCGGTCGCGGACGCGATGCGCGTCGCCGGTCTGCTGTGGTCGGTGGCGCATGGCACTGCGGTGACCATCGGACCGGTGACCTATTCGCTCCTGCCGTGGGGCCTGGCCGTC
>Ga0302322_100003623_pt1 | contig 13325 bp, 14 predicted proteins | sample Fen_T0_2_FD_203757 | JGI IMG/M metagenome (GOLD analysis project Ga0302322, IMG submission 203757) | Peat permafrost microbial communities from Stordalen Mire near Abisko, Sweden - Fen_T0_2 | ecosystem: Environmental > Terrestrial > Soil > Wetlands > Permafrost | place: Sweden: Abisko...
GGCTCCTAAGCTCCCACCTCCGCCCAGGACGAACCCGACGGGCCGGGGAAGCGAGAACGGCTGCATAGGTGGCTCCGTGGGTCAGGAGAAGTTCGGTGCTGTCAGCGGACCATCTTGCCCCGTTCCTCGAGCGGGCCGAAGCCGGGCTCGAAGATGCTCGATCCACTCGCGGGGCAAGGACATCGGCGGAACATACATGGCCGGAACCCGCCGAGGTCAGGTAGAAACGCTGAGCACCGCGGTAGGCGGTGTCGGTCAGGCCAACCGCCCGCAGGCAAGGAGGTGGAGCGACAGGTGAGGAGCGAGGTGCTCCGACGCTCGGGCAGCGCTGATGGCTACCTGGTTCAGCTCGGGGTCTTGGCGCGCGAAGGAGCCCAGCGGCCCCTCCACCCCAACCACGTCGATGTCGACCACGCCAGCCTGGGCGAACTCGGCTCGTAGCTGGTCGGGGTTGTGGTTGTACGAGATCTGGTCGAAAGCGTCCCCGTCGCCGTCGTGTCCTTCCTTGAGCACCCGCAGTAGGTACCGCTGTATCTCGGGGTCGTTCAGGCGTTGTCTTGCCGCAAACTCTGCCGGCTTGGCCCAACGAGACATGGCTGCCGCGAGGACAACCCCGCCCGGTGCGGTCCAGCACGTGCATTGTGTAACCGAGGCCGGACAGCCAGGACGCGTACCTGCCCGACGCGCCGCCCACATCAAGGATGCGCCCGGGTGGAGCCGGCAACCAGCGACGCAGCACCTCACAGGTGCGCTCCCATTCCACCCAGTTGCGCTCCCTGGCAAGCCGCCCGTCTTCGTCTCCTGCTTCATAGACAGCTATCAGGTCGTCCATACCCATGATTCAAGCATCGGCCCGTCGCACTCATCCCCAGGTGTCCGAACCAGCCAGCCGTGGTTACCTGGGGGCGCCCGGTGGCCGCAGTCAGGCTGGGCTGTACGTACCTACTTCGTGTCGCCGGAAGCGGAGCCTGCAGCGCAGTTCTGCGGACATTTTGCCGACAAACGATCTTGAGGCCGGGTCCGACGTTCCCGGACCCGGCCCCTGACCTGCACTTACGTTGTGGAGCTGAGGAGACTCGAACTCCTGACCCCCTCGATGCGAACGAGGTGCGCTACCAACTGCGCCACAGCCCCATGGTGCGGACGAACGATAACACCGCAGCCCGCCCAGTCCGAAACGGCGGACACCGCACGCCGCCGGCAACGGGGCACAGATCGAGCCAGAACCTCTTCAATCCGGCGAGTTTGGCACGACCGCGAAGCGTCAGGCACCGGTGGCGCTACGCCTTTCCACAAGCTCGTCGAGCTCGCAGTCGTAGACCATGCCGTCAAGACTCCAGGGCTCGCCCACCCGGCGTTCGGGGACGACAGCTTCGGTGACCGGAGCCGGCACCGGCATGGCCAGGGGCTCAGGCGCCATTGCCTTCAGGGTGTAGGTGGGCGGTGGCACCGGCACGGGTGCCCAGCCCGACGGGTCCACCTCAGCCGGGGACTCGACCGGCTCGGGAACCTCGGCCACATCACCGAGCGCAGCCTCGGCCACGGGTTCGCCCCCAGATCCAGGCTCGCCCTCGGACGAAGGCTGGCTCCCCGGCTCAGAGTCCGACTCAGACTCGGACGCAAACGAGTGCTCCGCCGCTGAACGCGTGCGACCGGAGGAAGACCCACGCGCCGGCGACTGTGCCCCGCCGGTGGCACGGCCGGACACCGCGACGTGACGCAACCAGGCGACGTCAGCGACCAGCACACCGACAGCGGCCAGCGCGCTCCACCACGGCAGGACCAAGAGAGCAGCCAGCGGTGAGACGACAAGCGCGAGGGTCAGAGCCGCCAACAGCGAAAGGCCGCGGAGCCGCCGAGCCGACACGCCGGCCAGGACGTGAAAGGTGCGCGTAGAGCGCACCGCGGCCACCGGATCCGGCGAGACATCTGAGAGGGGCTGGGCACGCTTCACGACAACCTCCGGGCGAGAGGGGCGTGCGGGGCTAACGGTGTACGAACGTGGGCTAGGCGCCGAAAGGTCGACGTCGGGCAGCGGGGTGCGACGCTCCAGAACTCGCATGGCATCGGAGAACCGGTCGACCGACCGGGCCGTGGCCAGATGCTCGCGCCGGCGGACCCAGTGCTGGAGCAGGTAGGCAGCCCAAATGGCAATGAGGACGAGGAAGATCAGGCTGCTGGGCTGCACAAACCAAAGTTAGAGGCGACTGTCGCCCTTACCGCGGACGCGCCTCGGTGTGTCGCCCATGTCGCGGGCACTCTGTCGCCTATGTCACGACTCTTGCGAGTGGTTCCAGCGATCCACGAGCGTGGAACGGCCCAGATCCTCGCTCGTCACAGCGAAGGAACGATGGTCGCGCCACCTGCCATCGATGTGCAGGTAGCGGCGGCGCAGACCCTCCTCGCGAAAACCCAGCTTCTCGACGACCCGCAGACTCGCAGTGTTCTCGGGCCGGATGTTGACCTCGACCCGATGCAGCCCCAGAACGAGGAACGCGTGGTCGCACGCAGCCGCCAGCGCAAAGGGCGCGATCCCCTGTCCTGCAACGGATTCGGCAACCCAGTAGCCCGCGGAGGCCGATCGCAGGGAGCCCCAGGCGATCCCGAAGAGGTGCATCTGACCGACCAGTCGCCCGTCCGTCTCGATGACGAAAGGCTGCAGGCGCCCCTGCGCGGCCTCGTGGTCGAACTGCCGGAGCACCTGTCGGAAGGCCAGGCCGATCGCCACCGGCTCGGGTGAGGTGGCCTCCCACGGCCGGAGCCAGCCGATGTTCTCGGCCCTCAGCGCCTCCCACTGGCGCCGGTCTCTGCCGTGAAGCGGCCGCAGGGTCACCGGTGCACCGCCGACGCGGCGGACGGTGAGCGTCACTGGCCAGAGTCCGTCCTTCAATGATCGCCCCCCTGAATCTGCTGAAGAGCATGCGCGACAACGGGTTCGAGCACCTCGAGCCCGCTGCTCACGCCCCCCATCGACCCCGGCAGGTTGACGACCAGGGTTCGCCCCGCCACACCGCTGATGCCACGCGACAGGATCGCGGACTGCACCCCGGCCTTCACGCCCACCGCTCGGATGGCCTCCGCGATCCCGGGGACCAGCCGGCCCACGACCCGTTCGGTCGCCTCGGGCGTGCCATCGGTGGGAGTCAGCCCGGTGCCGCCGGTGGTCACCACCAGCACGGCGCCGCTTGAGATGGCCTCGCGAAGGGCAACCTCGACATCAGGACCATCTGCCACCACCACGGCGTCCTCCACCGCAAAGCCCCAGCCTCGCAGCGCGTCGACGATGATGGGACCCGACCTGTCTGGGTAGTCCCCCGCAGCCGCACGGGTCGAGCAGGTGATGACCACTGCTGAGCCCCCCTCGGTCATGGCCCCGTCCAATCCCCGGACCTACCGCCGGACTTTGCGGTGACTCGAACATCGGTGATCCGCGCGTGCCTGTCCACCGATTTGATCATGTCGATCAACGCCAACGCCCCCACCGTGACTGCGGTGAGCGCCTCCATCTCCACACCTGTCCGGTCGGCCGTGCGGACGGTCGCGCTCAGGTCCACCCCATCGTCGGCCACCACCAGGTCGACCTCGACGGCGTGAACGCCGATCGGATGGGCCAACGGAATCAGGTCCGGCGTGCGCTTGGCAGCCTGGATCGCGGCAATGCGGGAAACCGACAGCGCGTCGCCCTTGGGCACGGTCCCCTCGCGCAGGGCAGCCACGGCGGCGGCCGACAGCAGGACCCGCCCGGCCGCGGTCGCCGAGCGGACGGTGATGTCCTTGGCCGAGACATCGACCATGTGTGCCGACCCGTCGGCGCGCAGATGGGTCAGTCCGGTGGGTCGCCGCTCGCTCATGAGGCCTCCTGGATCGGTCCCAGCGGGTGGCAGCTCACCTGGTCGCCGGCCCGCACCGAGGTGACGTCAGCCGGTATGACGGCCAGCGCGTTCGCTGCCGCCATTGAGCCGAGCGCGTGCGAGCCCTGAAGGCCCGCTATCGCCGCCGTGTAACCAGTCAGGTGTCCGGAATCGTTACGGGACAGCACAACCCGGGCATACTGCACCTTGCCCGCCGGCGCGGTCCAGTCTTCGGCGGCAACCGCGGTGACCATCGATGTCTCCTCCTGCGGGCGACCGGCCATCAGCCTCAACGCCGGGGCGACGAACACCTCGAAGGAGACCATGGCGCTGACCGGGTTGCCCGGGAGGGTGAACACAGGGATCTGGTCATCCCCCAGGACGCCGAAACCCTGCGGCATACCGGGTTGCATGGCGACCTTGTCGAATCGCATCGCGGCAACGCGGGAGAGCACCTCCTTGACAGTGTCGTAGGCGCCCATGCTGACTCCCCCGGTGGTGATCACGGCGTCGGCGTGCTTCAGCTGGCCCTCGATGGTGGACAGGAACGTGGACGCGTCATCGCGCACGCAGCCAACGCGCAGGGGGAGACAGTCCAGGGCCCTGACGGCCGCGGTGAGCATGAGCCCGTTGCTGTCGACGACCTGGCCGAACCCAGGACGGGTGCCCGGCTCGATGAGCTCGTCACCGGTGGAGATGACCACCACCCGGGGTCTGGGGGTCACCCTGACCTCACCGGTGCCGACCGCGGCCAGCAGGGCGATCTGCCGGGGTTCCAGACGCGTGCCCTGACGCATCAGCAGGTCGCCGGCTGCGACGTCGCCGCCGGCCTCACGGACGTGTTGACCGACCGACACCCTTGCCAGGACAGAGACCTCGGTCAGACCACCGTCGGTGTGTTCGACCGGAACGACGGCATCAGCGCCCTCCGGCATCGGGGCGCCGGTCATGATCCGCATGCCCTGACCTGGGGCAAGGCTGAGCGCCCGGGTGCTCCCTGCGGCGATGTCGCCGGCCACGGGCAGCCTGACCGGGGCGGTCTCACCGGCAGCGGCGAGATCGGCGGCGTGTACGGCATACCCGTCCATGGCCGAGTTCCGTAAGCCGGGCAGGGCGACCTCACTGGTCACGTCCTGGGCCAGGACGCACCCCTGCGCATCGAGTAGGTCGAGACCGATCGGCGGCAGCCGCTGCACGGTCTGGACGATACGCGAGAGGTGTTCCTGGACGGTGATCACCGTTGCACAGAGTCCTGGGCGGCAGCATCCTTCTCGGCCACGAAGCCGGTGAGCCAGGATGAGAAGTCCGAGCCGAGCACCCGATGGTTGACAGCCAGCCGGACCACTGCCTTGAGGTAGTCCAGCCGGTCACCGGTGTCATAGCGACGGCCACGGAAGACCACGCCGTGCACGCCTGCCCCGGGCTCGGCGGACGTTGCGCGCTCCTGCAACGCATCGGTCAGCTGGATCTCGCTGCCACGACCGGGCGGGGTCTTGGCCAGGACCTCGAATATCGACGGGTCGAGGATGTAGCGTCCGATGACCGCCAGGTTGCTCGGGGCCTCGGCGGGATCTGGTTTCTCGACCAGCCCGGTCACCCGAACCACGGACCCGTCACCGTTCTCCTGCCAACCCGGGTCGACCGCGGCGCACCCATACAGGTGGACGGACTCGGGCGGCACCTCCATCAGGGCAATCACGCTGCCGCCCTTGGCCTCTCGCACCGCGATCATCGCCTCGAGCAGGTGGTCGCGGGCATCGATCAGGTCGTCACCGAGCAGCACGGCAAACGGGCTGTTGCCGACGTGGTCGGCCGCGCACAACACGGCATGACCCAGGCCCAGCGGCTCGCCCTGTCGCACATAGTGGATGTTGGCCAGGACGCTGGAGCTGCGCACGCTCGCGAGGCGGACCGTGTCGCCCTTGGCCTCCAGCGCCTGCTCGAGCTCCCAGTGACGGTCGAAGTGGTCCTCCAACGCGGTCTTGTTGCGCCCGGTCACCATGAGGACATCCTGCAGCCCGGCGCGGGTGGCCTCCTCGACGACGTACTGGATGGCCGGTTTGTCGACGACCGGCAGCATCTCCTTGGGTATCGCCTTGGTCGCAGGCAAGAAACGGGTTCCCAACCCGGCTGCCGGTATGACGGCCTTGGTGACGGCGCCACGGGTCGGCACGGAGGATTCGAGCTGTTCGGTCGAGGTCATGGCCAAGACAGTAGCCGGGAAGGAACGCAGTCACTATCGTCCCTATGGATAGATGCCGCATGGCGTCCGCAAAGTCCCGGTTGGAGGTCCTGGTAGGGCCGGAGGATCGACGAGTCATTCGCGGTGGGCTCCGAAGCCGCGCACCGGTAGGGAGACCCAGGGCACCGGTGCCCGCCGATGCCAGGCATGGCAGGGTCAACGCATGGGCTATGTAGTGTTCGGCGCCGGAGCGATCGGAGCAGTCGTCGGCGGTCGCCTGTCCCAGGCCGGATGCGAGGTCACCCTGATTGCCCGTGGCGCGCATCTGGAGGCTCTTCAGGAACGCGGGCTGCGCCTGGAGTCACCCGATGGCAGCGAGACTACTCACCTGTCGGCGGTGGGCGGTCCTGATCAGGTCGACTGGCGGACCAACCCGGTCGTCCTCATGGCGGTGAAGAGCCACCAGAGCCTCGGCGCGCTCTCCGCGCTCGCCGCAGCTGCCCCGCCCGAGACGCCGATCGTGTGCCTCCAGAACGGGATAGCCAACGAGCCGGCGGCCCTTCGCCTGTTCCCCAACGTGTATGGGGTCAGCGTTGCGTGCCCAGCCAGCCACGTCGAACCCGGTGTGGTCCAGGCCTGGTCGACTCCGGTGACCGGCCTCCTGGACATTGGCTGCTATCCCACCGGGACCGACAGTCTCAGCGAAAGGGTCGCCGCCGACTTCCGCGCCGCATCGTTCAGCTCCTACCCCGACGAGGCGATCGGCCGCTGGAAGAACCGCAAGCTGCTCACCAACCTCGGCAATGCCGTCGAGGCCGTGTGCGGACCCCAGGAGCGACTGGGACCGCTGGGGGAGCTGCTGCTGGCCGAGGGCGAAGCGGTGCTGTCCGCGGCCGGGCTCGAGGCCGCCAGCGCCCAGGAGGACAAGGACCGACGAGCGGATCTCCTCCAGCTGGGCGTGATCGGGGGACAGACCCGGCCCGGTGGGTCCTCATGGCAGAGCCTGCGACGCGGCACCGGCGACATCGAGACGGACTACCTCAACGGCGAGATCGTGTTCCTCGGCCGGATGCACGGCGTTGCGACACCTGCCAACGCCATGCTCCAGCAACTGGCCCGGGAGCTTGCCATCACCCGCACCGCGCCCGGCTCGATTCCCGTTTCGACCATCCTGGAGCGACTCGAACGATCCGCATCAATGTCCCGCCTTCACTGATACCGGCGCCCTTCATCCCGCCGGTAGGCCCACACGGCAAGTGAGCCGGTGAGCACGGTCCAACCTCCCAACATCAGCAGCGCGGTGCCCGGCAGGTCAGCGCCGGTGGTGGCGGCGACTACCAGGTCGCGCCCGGCTCGGGTGGGCAACCAGGTCGATATCGCGTCGAGCCAGGCGGGAAACGTCTCCGGGGGCATGAACAGTCCGCCGCCGAAGGCCAGCGGCAGGAGCAGTGACTGAGCCACCGCCAGCGCAGCCTTGGTGGACAGCGAGTAGCCAATGCTGATGCCGAGGGCGAACAGGGGCACCCCTGCGGCAATCAGGGCGCCCGCCGTGAGGGCAAGCCGGGAGGGCGGCAGGGTCGCCTCGGTCAAGAGCCAGGAGATGAGCACCAGCGGCACCAGCCCGAGGACGGCGAAGGCGAGTCCGTTCAGGAGCCGCCCGGTCAACCGTGGCAGGGGGCCCACCGGGAGCGTGCGTGTGTAACCGTCCCAGGGCAGCGCGCGGTCCTCGGCGACGCCCACGCCGTAGGTGAACAGGCACACGCTCATCACCGCAAAGACCGCGAGCTGGGCGGTGGCCGCGGTCGCGGCGCCCGGATCCTGTGCGAACGGCTGGGGGACGACGAAGAACAGGAGCGACAGGGACGGGAAGAGCGTGGTGCCGATCACGGCGATCGGAATCCGAACGGTCTCGGTGAACTGGTAGCGGGTGTGCAGACCGGTGAGCCGTACGTTCGTGGGCGTGCTCATCGGGCCATCACCCCGGCCACCTCTCCCGTAGGTGCCATCGCCGGGTCGCTGGGTGAGGTCAGCGCGAGGAAGGCCTCCTCCAGTGAGGTGGTGGCCACCTCCAGATCCCGGAAGGGGATCCCGGTCGCGACGAGCTCGCGCACCAACGCGTCGGAGTCGGCGGTCCACAGCTCGTACAGGTCACCCTCCCGGCCGATGCGCTCCACCCCGGCCAGCGCAGGCAGGTCGGGCGCGCACAGCCGCACCCGGCGAGCGGGCACCAGCGAGCGCACCTCTGCGAGGGTGCCGTCGGCGCGCACCCGGCCCTGGTCGATGACGACCACCCGCTCGGCGAGGGCCTCGACCTCCTCGAGGTAGTGGCTGGTGAGCACGACGGTGCCGCCGCCTTGGTGGTAGCTACGGACCGCGGCCCAGAGAGCGTGACGGGCCTCGACGTCCAGGCCTGTTGTCGGCTCGTCGAGCAGAACCAGATCCGGGCGGCCGACGAAGGCGACAGCCACTGCGAGCCGGCGCTTCTGGCCTCCTGACAGCCCGCCGCTCTGGCGCCGTCCGAGCCCGGTCAGGCCGAACTGCTCCAGAAGCTCAGCGGTCGGCACGGGGTCGTCGAAGTGACCAGCGACGAACTCGACGATCTCGTGAACCCGCAGCGTCGCAGGCAGCCCGGTCTCCTGCGGGGTGCACCCGAGTCGACGGCGGTGTGACGCGTCGCGTGGGTCCCCGCCGAAGAGCTCGACGGTGCCGGACGTCGGCCGGCGCAGCCCGGCGAGTAGCTGCAACAGAGTGGTCTTGCCGGCTCCGTTCGGGCCGAGCAGGCCGAGCAGCTGCCCTGCCGGGACGTCCAGCGAGACGCCGTCGAGGGCGATGACCGGGCCATAGCGCCGGGTTGCCGCCACGGTGCGAGCGAGGATCTTCACTTCAGCCTCCTGGCTGGTCGGTAGGGGGTTCCAGTAGCTGACGCAGTGCGGCGGTGTAGTCCTCAAGTGCACGCCGCCCGGTCCGGGTGAGCGAGACGTAGGTGGCCGGGGTACGTCGCTGATGTGTCTTGGTGAGCTCCACGTAGCCTGCGTCCTCCAGCTTGCGAAGGTGGGTCGACAGGTTGCCCGCGCTCATCTCCAGCAGCTGTTGCAGTCTCGGAAAGGTGATCCGGTCTCCGTGCGACAGCGCCGCGAGGGCCACCGTCACCCGCAGCCGGGCCTGGGAATGGATCACCGGGTCGAGCCCGGGCACCGTCCCGATCGCGCTCACGACCCGGTGTGAGGGCGGGGCGGACGCAGCCTGAAGTAGCCGGCCGTCAGGAGCAGACCGCCGCCCCCGGCCAGAGCCAGCACCGCGAAGTTGCCCGGAACACCGGCCAGCACGCTGCCCGCACCGGTCACCAGCATCCACACCCCCAGGCCGTACTGGAACCGGTCCTGCCACAGCGCCCCACCGGCCAGGTAGAGCACCCCGACCAGCAGCAGTGAGCTTCCCGACCACAAGAGCGTCGCTGCTTCGTCGGACAGTCCCAGCCGGGTCACCCCGATGTTGACTGCGGCCAGCGCACAGAACCCCAGAGTCCAGCTCCAGCCATACATCGCCCCGACCACCCGGGAGGGCCCGCGAACCCCCCGTCCTGCCCGTGTCCCGTTGACCACGGACACCACGAAGGCGGTGGCGAACAGCACGCCGGTGATCGCCGCAGCCAAACCGCCCGGCATTCGCGCAGGAGAGGCGGAGGGATAGGTCAGGAAGATCGACCCAAAACCCAGCAGGTACGCCGCTCCCCATGGCCCGTAGAACAGCGCCACGTTCACCCCCAGCTGTCTTTGAGCTTCCCGGTGTTGCCGCTCGATCAGCGCCAGAGACTCCCCTGCTGAAAGTGGCTGGTCCCCGTCGCCGCTCGCCTCCGTGCCCTTGTCCTCGCCGGCCATGCTGCCCACTTTCTTCGATCCGTCAGTCCGTCTCACACCTAGTTTGTATCACAAAGTAGTTTGCGTGCGAGAAGTTTGGCTCAATGAAACTGGCCACAGGCTGAGCGAAGGCCTTCGGGCGGTGAAAATGACTCGAAAGTGACCATTTAATGACTAGATTTGGTTCCCTCTTGACAAGAAATGTGGTATAAGCCCAACCTGAACCACCATCATCACCGTGATGGCCGAAACGGGAAGCGTCATCACCACCGTGATGGCCAGGGCGGGAGAGAGATCATGGAGATCACACGACGAGGCCTCTTGGGGGCAAGTGCGGCCGCGGGTGCAGGGTTGTTGATGCCGTTGCGGCTGCCGATGGCAGCGAACGCCGCCATTCCGCTAGGAGTGACGGCTTTCACCGAGCAGTTGCCGACACTGGCCCAGATGGGCGTCATCGACGCCACCAAGGGCGGCACCGCCAAGATCCGCATGGTCAACGCCACACACTCATTCCACAAGGGAATGCCCACCACACCGACCTTCGCCTACCGCAGCGATGGTGGAGTCCAGGACTACCTCGGTCCGGTCATCGTCGCCAAGCGCAACGTTCCGTTCAACCTGACCGTGGTGAACGAGCTCGGCGTGCACCCGCTGGCCAACGCCGTCGATACAGGGATCATGGGTACGACAGACCTCGACAGGACAGCACCGCGCGCCAGCGTCCATCTGCACGGCGGGAACACCGATCCGGCCAACGACGGTGACCCACTGGACTTCTTCGGCCACGGCAAGTCCAGGACCTACCACTACGGGAACACGCAGGAGGCTGCCGGCCTCTGGTACCACGACCACGCGCTGGGGATCACCCGGCTCAACGTGTTCGCCGGGCTGGCAAGCGGGTACCTGGTGCGCGATGCCAATGACCCCGGTGACGGCTCCGTGCTGCCGGCACCGCCGTACGAAGTGCCTCTTGTCCTCCAGGACCGCACGTTCGCCGAGAAGGGCACCTTCGACTACCCGGCGAGTCCGTGGCAGCCCGAGTTCTTCGGCGACGTGGCAACCGTCAACGGCAAGATCATGCCCAATCTCAACGTCGACCGGGGCAAGTACCGGTTCCGCGTCTACAACGGGTCGAACGCCCGCTTCTACAACCTCAGGTTCATGTCTCGCAGCACGGCTCTGCCCTTCTTCCAGATCGGCACCGACGGCGGCCTGCTCAACAGGCCTGTCCGCCTGACCATCCTGCTGCTCGCCCCCGGAGAACGAGCCGACCTTGTCGTCGACTTCGCGGAGCTGGCGAAGGGCGCCACGGTCATTCTCTCCAACGACGCGGCCGAGCCGTATCCGGCCGGCGACCCCTGCGCCGTGACTCAGATCATGCAGTTCACCGGCACCGGGGCCCGCGGGTGGACCAAGCCGCTCACCGTCCTGAGAGATCTGCGGAGCAAGACCGACCGCATCACCCGGCTCGCCGGCCGCAGGGTCGACAAAACCCGGAGCATGACCCTGGTCGAGGTCCACGATGCTCTCACCGGGGAACCGACCATGGTGCTCATGAACAACAGGAACTTCATGCCGATGGACGGCATACCCATGGAGGGCATGTCAACGGTGAAGAGCAACGCCCTCGAGGAGTGGGAGCTGATCAACACCACCATCGACGCCCACCCGATGCATCTGCACTTCGCCCAGTTCCAGGTGATCAACCGGCAGGCCATCGACCGAGACAGTTACTACGCCGCCGCCGGTTACGACGACCACGTGGCCGGTTCCGGCCTCTTCCCGCCGCCGGCGGTGGGGCCGTACCTCACCGCTGGCTCGAGCCCACGGCCACCGGCCGCCAATGAGGTGGGTTGGAAGGACACCGTCGTGTGCCTGCCCGGGGAGGTCACCCGGATCAGGATTCCCTTCGGCCCCAACGCCGTGCCCAACCCGTTGGCGCGTGGACGCTACCTGCCGATGGCGATCGGGGCTGCCCACACCGGCAAGTACGTGTCTCACTGCCACATCCTCGAGCATGAGGAAAACGACATGATGATGCGCTTCACCATCGAGAAGTAGGCGCTCCGCGAGCCGGGGTGCACACTTCCCGTATGAACCAAGGGACCGAACCCGCTGTCCCGCCGGACAAGCAGACTGTGAGGCGCCAGCTCCGTTCGCGACGCCGATCCCTTCTCCCGCAACGGGATCGACGTGCGGACGCCGCTGCCATCGCGGCGGCGGCCAGCGCGTTTCTGGACACTCTCCCCCTGCCGTCCTCGGGCACGGGCGAGCACCCGGCATACGACGCGCAGCCTTGCGTGGCGATCTATCGCTCACTTCCCCATGAGCCACCCACCGAGGCCCTGGCTGCGACGTTGCTCGCCCGCGGCGTGCAGGTGATCGTGCCCGAGACGCTGCCCGACCTGGACCTGAACTGGCGCGAGCTGCGGGCCGATGGAAGCGAGGGTCCGCGGCTCGGTCTTGAGGGGATCGCCGCCGCACACCTGATCCTGGCGCCGGCACTCGCGATAGACCACACCGGCACCCGGCTGGGGCAAGGTGGCGGCTGCTACGACCGAGCGCTGACCCGACGACGCCCCGCGGCGCTCGTCGTCGCGATCGTCAACGATCAGGAGTATGCCGCCTCGGCGCTGCCCTATGACAAGCACGACGTGCGCGTGGACGCGGTGATCACCCCCGGGGGCGGACTCTCGCCCATCGAGGCTCCTGGATAGTGCGTGTCGGGTTGCCTGACGTCAGTGCGTGTTGAGCTACCTGACGTCAGTGCGTGATCAGTTGCCTGACGCGTCAGGGGTCAACGTCAGCTCGTCACTACCGCCGTCGCGGACTGCCTGCGGGGAGAACGGCCACGGATAGGTCCCGTTGTCGACCCAGGCGTCGGCCTGGTCGACGTAGTGATCGTCGTAGGGGTGACCGGAGTTACCAGTCTGGTTCACCCAGGTCGAACGGTCCAGATCGCCGAGGTTGACGACCATCCGCATCGAAGGACCCGCGTTCACCTGATATCCCTGGCTGGCGTTCCAGGCGTTGGCGTTGACGATCGACGAACCGCCGGGCATCTGCCACGGGCCCCGGTTGAAGAGCGCCCGAACCGGAGCCGGCGTGGCGTCACCACCGAGGATCTTGTGCTGGAGGGTGAGCTGGTGCAGCCGGCCCCACTGCCAGGTGACGGGCTCCTTGCCCAGCTTCCTGGTCAGGTCCTGGCGCGCCGCAACCATGGCCTGGCGCAGGATCTCGTCACGACCCTCGGTCACCCCTGGCGTCATCTTGTTGTCCCACCATGTGTCGCGCGGCCTGGCCAGCAGCCCGGAGAGTGCCTCCATCCACTGCGAGCCGCCGTCAGCCTTCATGTCGCCGAGCTCATCGTTGAAGGTCAGCCGAATCGTGTTGCTCCACACGGCGTTGTAGTACGCCGCGGCAGGCGCCGACGGA
>Ga0302322_100003626_pt1 | contig 13319 bp, 7 predicted proteins | sample Fen_T0_2_FD_203757 | JGI IMG/M metagenome (GOLD analysis project Ga0302322, IMG submission 203757) | Peat permafrost microbial communities from Stordalen Mire near Abisko, Sweden - Fen_T0_2 | ecosystem: Environmental > Terrestrial > Soil > Wetlands > Permafrost | place: Sweden: Abisko...
GCCGAGGGCGAGGTCAAGCAGGTGGGCACGATGGGCGCGGCGGTACGCACCATCCTGGTCGCCGACTTGGTAATGAGCCTGGACAACGTGCTGGGCGTGGCGGCCGCCGCCAAGGGCAACAACACCCTGCTGGTGCTGGGCCTGGCGATCAGCATTCCGCTGATCATTTTCGGCAGCACCATCATTCTCAAGCTGATGGAGAAGTTCTCCATCATCATCACCCTGGGCGCGGCCTTGCTGGGCTATCTGGCCGGGGAAATGCTGGTCTCCGATCCGAAGATGGTCGAGTGGTTCCCCGGCCTGCATCACGCCCAGGAACTGGTCATCATCAAGGGCTCGCTGGAACTGAGTATGGCTGGCCTGGCGGCGGCGGTGATGGTGGTTGTGGTGGGCCGGCTGATCGAAGCCCGGGGGCGAAGCAAGTCTCCGGAAAATCCTGCAACTTAACCGGGCCTTCGCCTGAAAGAGGCGTGGAAGCAACACTTCCACGCTTTTTTGCGCTTGGCGGCACGGCATCAGGGGCGCACTTAGGGGTTTCGGCGGGCTGGGGCTGCCGATCAGAGTGGGCGGACCGGGTGCCACCGGGTGCAAAAAGGTTGACTGTGTTGATGGATAACTGCAAGAATGCGTATCATCATGCTGTTTACGTTGTGAAAATACGTATTCATTACAGGTTCTTGCGGCCATTTTGGCGTAGAATCTTTATCGATCAGGTGATCTGATCAGGGGCGGGTGTTGGAAGCGCGCAACGGCTGGGCGGCTGTTGAGGGGTTTTTTTGGCCCGCGCGCTTTCCACCTGTGTCGACTAACCGGCGCTTGGCAATAACAACACAAAAGCGGCGATAGGGGGCGTAAATGGCCAAGTTAAAGGGCGATTTGTGGAAATCAGACTGGTTTTTCGGTCTGGTCGTCTCTTTGCTATTTTTCGTCATCGCGTACGTCGTTCAAAGCGATTTGCTTGAAAGCCTGGACCGCAAGGCCTACGACATGGGCGTGCGCGCTTCTTCCAAGACCCCGAACGACAAGATCGCCATCATCGCGATCGACGACGAGAGCATCGCCAATATCGGGCGCTGGCCGTGGAACCGCGATGTCCACGCCAAGATGACCGACCTGCTGTCGGGTGCCAAGGCCAAGGTGGTGGGCAATACCGTATTCTTTTTCGAGCCGCAGCAGGATCCCGGCCTGGTGTACGTCAACAAGCTGCTCGACATCTACGGCAAGGCCGTCCCCTCGGCGGCCCCGGCTGCCGGCGCCGCGGCCAGCGGCGGCGCTGCGGTGGATGCCGCCGCGCAGCCGGCCGTGCAGGTGTCCCCGGAGATGGCGCAGATCGGCGCGGTGCTCAAGGAAGCCGAGTCGGCCCTGAACACCGACCGGCGACTGGCCGAGAGCTACACCAAGGCCGGCAACGTGATGCTGCCGCTGACCCTGACCCTGGGCGACCCGCCCGGCAAGCCGGACAAGGCCTTGCCCGATTTCGCGCTCGCGACGAAAAATTCGTTTGAGGGCAAGGGCGGCGATTACGACATCCGCTCCGGCGCAGTCCAGCTGCCGATCGAAGCGCTGGGCCGCGCGGCCGCCGGCATGGGCCACCTGAACGACGTGCAGGACGTCGACGGCGCGATCCGTACCGAGCCGCTGGTGGTGCAGTATTTCGACCGGTATTTCCCGTCGTTTGCGCTGATGGTGGCCGCCAAAAGCCTGAACCTGAACGCGAGTGACATCAAGGTCAACTGGGGCGAGCAGGTCAAGCTGGGCAAGCTGGCGATCACCACCGACACCCACAACCAGATGTACACGTACTTCTACAAGGACCGTGACGGCAAGAAGGCCTTCCAGATCGACTCCTTCTACGATGTGTTGTCGGGCAAGATCCCGGCCTCCAAGTATGCCGACAAGATCGTCCTGATCGGGCCGACCGCCGCCGGCGTGGGCACCAGCTTCCCGACCCCGGTGACGCCGGCGATGACCCCGGTGGAAAAAATCGCCCACTCGGTCTCCTCGATCCTTTCCGAGCACTTTTTTGTCTCGCCCTCCTGGGCGGTCTGGGTCAAGCTGCTGGTGTTCATCCTGGTCGCCGTCTACCTGATCGTCGCCCTGCCGCGCCTGAAAGCCCGGCCGGCCGCGCTGATCACCCTGGGGGTGCTGGTGCTGCTGCTGGCCGCCCACTTCGGCCTGATGGTGTCGGCCGGCATGTGGATACCCCTGATGGTGCCGGCCACCTTGCTGCTGGTCGGCCACCTGCTGCTGACCACCAAGCGCTACATCGTCACCGAGGCCGGCAAGCAGAAGTCGGACGTCGAATCGGCCGAGTCCAACCGCATGCTCGGCCTGGCCTTCCAGGGCCAGGGCCAGCTCGACATGGCATTCGACAAATTCCGCAAGGTGCCTTTCGACGGCCAGTTGATGGACAACCTGTACAGCCTGGGCCTGGATTTCGAGCGCAAGCGCCAGTTCAACAAGGCGCAGGCGGTCTACGAGCACATGCACGCCTACGACCCGAAGTACAAGGACGTGGAGCAGAAGATCACGCGCGCCAAGAACCTGTCGGAAACCGTGATCCTGGGCGGGGCCAGCAACCGCAGCAACGCCAGCATCCTGGAGACGGCGGGCGGCGGCGAAAAGCCGATGCTGGGCCGCTACCAGATCGAAAAGGAACTCGGCAAGGGTGCGATGGGCGTGGTCTACCAGGGCAAGGACCCGAAGATCTCGCGCGTGGTGGCCATCAAGACCATGGCCCTGTCGCAGGAGTTCGAGGCCGACGAGCTGCAGGACGCCAAGGAACGCTTTTTCCGCGAGGCCGAGACGGCGGGCCGCCTGAACCATCCGAACATCGTCACCATCTACGACGCTGGCGAGGAGCACGACCTGTGCTTCATCGCGATGGAACTGCTCAAGGGCAAGGACCTCGTTCCCTACACCAAACCCGAGACGCTTCTTCCGATCCCCCGCGTGGTGTCGATCTACGCGCGGGTGGCGGACGCCCTGGGATACGCGCATCGCCAGAATGTCGTGCACCGCGACATCAAGCCGGCCAATATCATGTACGACCTGGAAAGCGACAATCCCAAGGTCACCGACTTCGGCATCGCGCGGGTCACCGATTCGTCCAAGACCAAGACCGGCATGGTCCTGGGCACCCCGTCCTACATGTCGCCCGAGCAGCTCTCCGGCAAGAAGGTCGACGGCCGCTCCGACCTGTTCTCCCTGGCTGTCAGCCTGTACCAGATGCTGACCGGTCAGTTGCCTTTCGTGGGTGATTCGATGGCCCAGCTGATGTTCAAGATCGCCAACGAACCGGCGGCCGACGTGCGCACCATCAATCCGGCGATCCCCGCGGGCCTGGCAGAGGTGATCGCCTTCGCGATGGCCAAGGACGCCGACCAGCGCTACCAGACCGGTGAAGAGCTGGCCGCCGCCCTGCGTCCGTTCGGCGAGACCCCGGCCACCTCCACCGGCATGAACATCCCCGCCGTCACCAGCGGTGGGGCCCGTCCGCCCACCCTGCAGGTGGCCGCCCGCGCGGCCGCTGCCGCAGCCCCGGCTGCCCCCAATCCGCACGCCGGCGGCACCGTGCAACTGAATGCGCCCGTGGTACCCGAGGGCGGCAAGACCGTGATACTCAATGCCCCACCCGGCCAGAAGGCCGCCGGACCCGACGATACGCAGCCGCTTCCCGGGGGCGGCAAGCCGCCCGACGTGGACATTTCTCTTTAAGGATCACGTATGAGTCTAACTGACGCGATCGAGATCGTCGGCCATACCGATCCTGGCATGGTGCGTTCGCACAACGAGGACTCGATCGCCAACGACACCAAGAGTGGCCTGGCGATCCTGGCCGACGGCATGGGGGGCTACAACGCCGGCGAAGTCGCCAGCGGGATGGCCACCACCGTGCTGATGACCGAGTTGCAGTCGGCGCTCACCCAGCACGCCCCGTTCCAGCCGGATCCGGAAGGCGGCGCCGAGGCGGGCACCTATGCGGCGCGCATGCTGCGCGAGCAGATCGCCAAGGCGAACCACTCGATCTATTCGGCCTCGCAGTCGCAGCCGCAGTATTCCGGGATGGGCACCACCCTGGTGATGGCGGTGTTCTACGACAACAAGATGACCGTCGCGCATATCGGCGATTCGCGCCTGTACCGGATGCGGGACAACCAATTCTCCCAGGTCACGCGCGACCATTCGCTGCTCCAGGAGCAGATCGACAGCGGCATGATCACTCCCGAGGAAGCCAAGCATTCGCAGAACAAGAATCTGGTGACCCGGGCGCTGGGCATCGACCCGACGGTCGAGCCGGAGATTCACGATTACGAAACCCGGCCGGGCGATATCTATCTGCTCTGCTCGGACGGTTTGTCGGACATGGTGCCGGATGAAGAGATCGGCCTGACCCTGGAAACGCTGGGCGGCAACCTCAACCTCGCGGCACAGCAACTGGTACAGATGGCGAACGACAATGGCGGGCGTGATAACGTGTCAGTGCTCCTGATCAAGATACACAAGGAGTATCCGGCCGCCAAGGGTTTGTTCGGCAAGTTTTTGGGATGGTTCAAGTAAACTCCGTTTTTTTTGCGGACCGCAAACGCATTTGACGCGAACGAGAAAAAAGGATTAAGGCTATGGCAAAGCTTATTCTCAGCATGGACGGCTTGGTGCTCAAGGAAATCTCCTTAACCAAGGAGCGCACCACGATCGGCCGCAAGCCGCACAATGACATCCAGATCGACAATCTGGCGGTGTCGGGCGAGCACGCGGTCATCGTCACCATCCTCAACGACTCGTTCCTCGAGGATCTGGGCTCGACCAATGGAACGCTGGTCAACGGACAGCCGATCAAGAAGCACTTTTTGCAGCCCAACGATGTGATCGAGCTAGGCAAGTACAAGCTCAAATACATCAATGAGGCGCCCAAAGCTGCCGGCGCGGCCGATTTCGAGAAAACCATGGTGCTGCGCCCCGGCCAGATGCCCAAGGCAGCGCCCCCGCCGCCCGCCCCGGCGGCGCCCAAGGCGGATGGCGACATGACCCAGAAGTCACCCGGCGCACCGGCGGCGCCTGCCCCGTCCGGGCCGATGACCACACCGGCGCCCGCCGCCCCGGTGCGCCAGGGCGCGATCCAGTTGCTTTCCGGCGGCAATGCCGGCAAGGAGCTGATCCTGACCAAGGCGCTGACCACCCTGGGCAAGCCCGGAGTGCAGGTGGCGGTGATCACGCGCCGGCCGCAGGGATTTTTCATCACCCATGTGGAAGGCGCGACCTTCCCGCTGGTCAACGGCAAGGCGCTCGACGCCCAGGCCCATCCCCTGAACGATCACGACATGATCGAACTGGCGGGGACCAAGATGGAATTTTTCTACAAATAAGCCCGACAGTCCGGGATCATGCGCTGGCCTGGACCTGTAGGCGCTGACAGCCAGGCGCCGGGCACGGCCGGGACAGGCGTGCCGGACAGGGGGTGCGGGAAGCGTGGCGTGCCGCAATGGCACCCCATTCCCGGTTCAATAACCCACCCGCGCTTCGCGAACCGTCGCGGCGCCAGGGCTGGAACGGCGCGCGGCGCCGCATTGGGAGGGCGCAAGTGAAACAGCACATAGTCCGGATCGGGCTCGGCATCGTGGTGTTGCTGATTTTTCTGGCGCATGCCGCCGAGCTCGGCGGCTTCAACATCCGCTTCATCAGCCAGCTCGACGCGATCATCTATGACACGCGCGTGAAGCTGACCATGCCGAGCAAGCTCGACGGGCGCATCGTCATCCTCGACATCGACGAAAAGAGCCTGGCCAAGCTGGGGCGCTGGCCGTGGAGCCGCGACAAGATGGCGACCCTGATCGACAAGCTGTTCAACGAATACGGCGTGGTCATGGTCGGATTCGACGTGGTGTTCGCCGAGCCCGACGTCAGCTCGGGGATCCGCACCCTGGAGGGCCTGGCCAAGGACGGACCGCTTAAGGACGACGAGGCGTTCAAGACCGAACTGGAAAAACTCAAGCCCAGCCTGGACTATGACGCCCGTTTCGCCAAGGCGGTCGCCGGCAAGCCGGTGGTCCTGGGCTACTACCTGTCTTCCGAAGAAAATGCCGAAAAGAGCGGCGCCCTGCCGCCCTCGGTGCTGCCGGCCGGTACCTTCAAGGGAAAGCAGATCGACTGGTTCGCCTGGAAAGGCTATGGCGCCAACCTGGAACCGTTGCAGAAGGCGGCGATGTCGGCAGGCATCTTCAACCCCTTCATCGACGTGGACGGGGTGGTACGGCGGGTACCGATGTTGTCTGAATACAACGGTCAATATTACGAAGCCCTGTCCCTGGCCATGTTTCGCGGCCTGATCGGCTCGCCCAAGATCGAGCCCGGCTATCCCAACGAAAAGGGCGGCAGCATCCTCAGCAAAGGCTACACCGGCATGGAGTGGCTGGAAATGAAGGCCGGCGACCGCACCTTCCGGATTCCCGTCGACAAGACGGTCGGGGCGCTGATTCCGTTTCGCGGCCGGGGTGGCCCCGCCGCCGGCACCTTCCGCTACATCTCCCTGAGCGACGTCTATTCCGGCGCCCTGCCCAAGGATGCGCTCAAGGGCAAGATCGCGGTCTGGGGCACCACCGCGCCGGGCCTGCAGGACTTGCGCTCGACGCCGGTGGGCGAGGTCTATCCCGGGGTGGAGATCCACGCCAACCTGCTGGCCGGCATGATGTCGCAGAATTTCAAGGAAAAGCCCGCCTATACGGTAGGCGCCGAGGTGATGTTGCTGCTGATCGGCGGTCTGGTGCTGAGCCTGTTGATGCCCTTCCTGTCGCCGATCCGCGCCATCCTGGTGGCGCTGGTGGCGGCCCTGCTGATCATCGGCCTGAATTACTTCGTTTACACCCAGGCCGACATGGTGCTGCCGCTGGCCGCCTCGCTGCTGATGACAGCGGCGCTGTTCACCCTCAACATGGCCTACGGCTATTTCGTCGAGTCGCGCAGCAAGCGCCAGTTCACCGAACTGTTCGGCCAGTACGTGCCACCCGAGCTGGTCGATGAAATGGCCCGCAATCCGACCGCCTACAGCATGGAACCGAAGAGCGAGGACCTGACCATCCTGTTCTCCGACGTGCGCGGCTTCACCTCGATTTCCGAGAACCTGTCGCCCGACGACCTGCGTTCCTTCATCAACGACTACCTGACCGAGATGAGCGCGGCCATCTCGGCCCGGCGCGGCACCCTGGACAAGTACATCGGCGACGCCGTGATGGCCTTCTGGGGCGCCCCGGTGCCCGATACTGACCACGCCAGACAGGGGGTGATCACCGCCCTGGAAATGCAAAAGGCGGCCCATGCCCTGGACGAAAAATTCAAGGCCAAAGGCTGGCCGGCACTCAAGATCGGGATAGGCCTGAACACCGGAAATGTGCGGGTCGGCGACATGGGCTCGAAGGTGCGCCGTGCCTACACGGTGATGGGCGACCCGGTCAACCTGGCTTCCCGTCTGGAAGGCCGCACCAAGACCTACGGCGTGGGCATCATGGTGGGCGAGGCGACCGAAAAGCTGGTCAAGGACGTGATCTTCAAGGAACTGGACCGGATCCGGGTCAAGGGCAAGCACGAGCCGGTGGCCATTTACGAACCGATCTGCCTGGAGGCCGATGCCGACAAGAAGCTCAAGGACGAACTCAAGCTGTGGCGCGACACCCTCAAGGCCTACCGCTCCCAGGCCTGGGACCAGGCCGAGGTAAACCTGCTCAACCTGACCCGGATGAACCCGGACTGCTATCTTTATGAAGAGTACGCTGATCGCGTGGTAAAGTTCCGCAAGAACCCGCCCCCTCCCAATTGGGACGGGGTGACCACCTTCGACGAAAAGTAGTCCGAGCAGTCTGGCCAGAGCGGACAGCAAGCGCCCATGAAAGTCAAAGTCCTCGGCTGTAGCGGCGGCATCGGTGGCAAGCACTTGCGCACCACCTCGCTGCGCGTGGATAACGACGTGCTCATCGATGCCGGCACCGGCGTGACCGACCTGTCGCTCACCGAGTTGTCGATGATCGATCATATCCTGCTGACCCACTCGCACCTGGACCACATCGCCACCATCCCCTTCATCGTCGATACCGTCGGGGCGATGCGCGATCAGCCGATCACCATCTACGCCATCGAGGAAACCCTCGAGACCCTGAAAAAGCACATTTTCAACTGGAGCGTCTGGCCCGATTTCACCGCCATCCCGACCGCCGAGAAGCCCTTCATGCGCTACGAGGTGATCAAGGTGGGCCAGACCCTGAACCTGAACGAGCGCAAATTCACCGTCCTGCCGGCCAACCACACCGTGCCGGCGGTGGGCTACCAGATCGACAGCGGCAAGGCGAGCCTGGTGTTCTCGGGCGACACCTTTACCAACGACCCGCTCTGGGCGGTGGTCAACCGGATCCCCAACCTCAAGCACCTGATCATAGAAACGGCTTTCTGCAACCGCGAAAAGCAGCTCGCGGTGGCCTCCAAGCACCTGTGCCCGAGCCTCTTGGCCGAGGAACTGGCCAAACTGGAGCGCAGTGCCGAGATTTTCATCACCCATTTGAAGCCCGGCGAAATCGAGCTCACCATGCAGGAGATCGAGGAATACGCCGGCGACTACAAGCCGCGCATGCTGCAAAACGGCCAGATTTTCGACTTCTAGGAATCATGACGGACACCACCGTATCCACCGCCATGCTGCAGGGTTTCGAGCCGCTCTCGTCGCTGTCGGCGGCCCGGCTCAAGGAATTCGCCGGCCTGTGCTACCTGGAGCGCATCTCCCGCGGGATGGACCCGTTCCGCGTCAAGAGCGCCGCCGACCAGCTCGCCTTCCTGGCCGCCGGGGACCTGGAGTTGTCGTTCGCCGGCGGCGGCAACGAGACCGTGACCGCCGGCACCCCCGGTGCGCGCGCCGCTCTGGTGCGGCCGCTGCCGATCGCCGCCGGCAAGGCGCTCACAGACGTCGAGCTGATCCGCATCGACCGCGATCTGCTCGACATCATGATGACCTGGGACCAGCTGGCCGCTTTCGATGCCACCCGCACCGGGCGCTTCAAGACCCTGTCCGCGTCCGGGGGCGAGCCGCCGCTGTCGAACTGGAACGTGATGTCCGGGGTGTTTTCGGTCACCAACCTGAAGGGCGGGGCGTTTGCCAACCTGCCCTCGGCGCACATCGGCGAGTTGCTCAACCGCTTCGCGCGCATCGAGGTCAAATCCGGCGAGGTGGTGATCCGCGAGGGCGACGAGGGCGACTATTATTACGTGATCGAATCGGGCCGCGCCCAGGTGTCGCGCGTGGTCGGCGGGGTGACGGTGACCCTGGCCGACCTGAAAAGCGGTGACGCTTTCGGGGAGGAGGCCCTGGTGTCGGAGGCCAAGCGCAACGCCACCGTGACCATGAAGCTGAACGGCATGCTGCTGCGCCTGGCCAAGCAGGACTTCATCTCCCTGCTCAAGGAGCCGCTGCTCAACAGGCTGACCGCCGCCAAGGCGCAGGAAAAGGTCGCCGCCGGGGCCCAGTGGCTCGATGTGCGCTACCCTTCCGAATACCAGTATGACAAGCTTCCAGGGGCGATCAACGTCCCGCTCTCGGAGGTACGCAACGCCTTTTCGGTGCTCGACAAGTCGCGCGAATACGTGGTCTATTGCCAGAGCGGCAGGCGCAGTTCGGCGGCGGCCTTCCTGCTGGCGCACCGCGGCTTCCGGGTCTACCTGCTGGACGGCGGCCTGTGGGCGGCGCGCCAGGGCGGGGCGGCTCCGGGCGAGCGCAACTAGGGGCCGTACGGGAACCGGCGGCGGCAGGGCGGCGTGCCGCCGGCGGGTAGCAGGGCAAGGTGGGTGCCGGGGAGTTGCCGGGCCAGGGCCCTCAGGCCAGATTGTTAAAAAAGTACAACGGCATCGCGCGGGCGCACAGTTAATGGATAATGGGGCGCATCGACGGGATGGGGCTGTTTTCAGGGCCGGATGTGCCAGGGCCGAATGTTTGCTGATTCATGTGGTAATCCTCGGGTGAGGTGGTTATGAGTGCTGTATTGAATCCCAAACCGGCCGCGCAGGCGCCGGACGTCAATCTGAAACTGAACTTTCAGAAAAACCTGCAGACGGTCACCAACAAGGTCCATGCGACCAACAATGTTGACGAGATCATGCTCGAGGTGAGCCAGGACATCTGCAACCTGTTCAACGCCGACCGCCTGACCATCTATTCGGTCGGCGAGGACAAGGCCTCGATCATCTCCAAGGTCAAGACCGGGCTGAACTCGTTCAAGGACCTCAAGCTGCCGATCGCCGAGCAGAGCATCGCCGGCTACGTGGCGCTGTCGCGCAAGCTGATCAACATCAAGGACGTGTACGACGAGGCCGAGCTCAAGTCGTTCAATCCGAACCTGCGCTTCCTGCAGGAGGTCGACAAGCGCACCGGCTACCGCACCAAGCAGATGCTGGTGGCCCCGATCATCGACGCCCAGGCCGGCGAGCTGATCGGCGTCGTCCAGATCATCAACAACAAGTCGGGCCAGCCCTTCGGCATGCTCGAGGAAGAGGGCGCGTCCGCCCTCACCCAGACGCTGGCGATCGCCTTCCGGCAGCGCCAGAAGTCGGCCGCTCCGGTCAAGACCAAATACGACTACCTGGTGGCCGACGCGGTACTGTCGGCCCAGGAATTCGACCTGGCGACGCGCTCGGCCAGGCGCAAGGGCATCGACATCGAGGACGTGCTGATCAGCGAGTTCCAGGTCAAGATCCCGGCGCTGGGCGCCGCCCTGGCGAAGTTCTTCGGCGTCACCTACGAACCCTTCAAGGCCGACCGCATCAAGCCGGCCGACCTGCTCAAGAACCTGAAGCGCGATTACGTCGAGTCCAGCCAGTGGGTGCCGGTGGACGATACCAAGGAAGGCCTGGTGGTGGTCTGCCTGGACCCGGAGCGCATCAAGGGCTCGCGCATTGTCAACAACATCTTTCCGCGCGCCACCAAGATCGCCTATCGCGTCACCACCCAGCAGGAGTTCAAGCTGACCCTGAACAGCCTGTTCGGCGAGCAGAGCGATACCAGCTCGATCGACGACCTGCTCTCGGGCATGGATGAGGACGACGAGAGCGCGGTCAGCTCGGGCGACAGCGACGACGTCAACGCCGCCGCCGACAATGAACTGGTCAAGCTGGTCAACAAGATCATCGTCGATGCCTACAACCAGGGCGCCTCGGACATCCACATCGAGCCCTATCCGGGCAAGGCGAAGACCGAGATCCGCTTCCGCAAGGACGGCTCGCTGGCGCCCTATATCGAGATTCCGGCCAGCTACCGCGCCGCCATCGTCGCGCGACTGAAAATCATGTGCGACCTGGACATCTCGGAAAAGCGCCGCCCGCAGGACGGCAAGATCAAGTTCAAGAAGTTCGGCCCCCTGGACATCGAGCTGCGGGTGGCCACCATCCCCACCCAGGGCGGCGTCGAAGACGTGGTGATGCGTATCCTGGCGGCCGGCGAGCCGATTCCGCTGGAAAAGCTCGGCCTGACCAAGTACAACTTCGAAACCCTGAAAAAGACCGTTTCCAAGCCTTATGGTCTTTTCTTCGTGTGCGGCCCTACCGGCTCCGGCAAGACCACCACGCTGCACTCGGTGCTGGGCTTTCTCAATACCCCGGACACCAAGATCTGGACCGCCGAGGACCCGGTCGAAATTACCCAGAAGGGCCTGCGCCAGGTTCAGATCAACAAGAAGGCCGGCCTGGACTTTGCCATCATCATGAAGGCCTTCCTGCGCGCCGACCCGGACATCATCATGGTCGGTGAAATGCGCGATGCCGAGACCACCGGCACCGGCATCGAAGCCTCGCTCACCGGCCACCTGGTTTTCGCCACCCTGCACACCAACAGCGCCCCGGAAGCGGTGATCCGCCTGCTCGACATGGGGATGGACCCGTTCAACTTCTCCGACGCGCTGCTTGGCATCCTGGCCCAGCGCCTGGGCAAGCGCCTGTGCGGCGAATGCAAGGAAGTCTACAATCCGGATGCCAACGAACTGAAGTCCTTCATCAGCGAGTACGCCGAGGAACTGGTCAAGACCCCGGGCTGGAAGACCGACCCCCAGGGGTCGTTCAAGAAACTATACGACCGCTGGATCGCCGAGTACGGCAAGGAAGGCAAGCTGCAGATGTACCGCGCCAAGGGTTGCGAGAAGTGCGGCAACACCGGCTACAAGGGCCGGGTCGGCCTGCACGAGCTGATGGTCGCTTCCGACCGGGTCAAGAAGCTGATCCAGGAAAAGGGCCGGGTCGTGGACATTTTCGTCACCGCGGTCGAAGAGGGCATGAGCACCCTGAAAATGGACGGCATGGAAAAAGTGCTGATGGGCCTGACCGACCTCAAGCAGGTCCGCACGGTCTGCATCAAGTAATCGTCGGCATCCGGGAAAATCTACAGGGAGTGGCGCCTTGGCCGTGGTTTCGGTAGAGGAACTTTTCAAGCGGCTCGAGCAGCTCAACGCGGTCGGCGCCGCCCTGTCCCAGGAGCGCGACATCAATGCGCTGCTGGAAAAGATCCTGCGCGCCGCCAAGGAGATCACCAACGCCGACGGCGGCACCCTGTACCGCCTGCTTGACGGCGAACGGCTGCAGTTCGAGATCCTGCTCAACGACTCGCTCAACATCGCCCTGGGCGGAATCTCCGGCAACCCGATCACCTTCTACCCGATCAAGCTGTACGACGAGCAGGCGCTGCCGAACAAGTCGATGATCGCCGCCTACGCCGCGCTCACCGGCGATACCGTCAACATCGCCGACGCCTATACGGCCGAAGGCTTCGACTTCTCCGGCACCCGCGCGTTCGACAAGAAGACCGGCTACCGCTCGACCTCGTTCCTGACCATTCCGATGCGCGATCACGAGAACGAGGTGATCGGCGTGTTGCAATTGCTCAACCGCATCGACCCGGTGTCCGGCAGGGTCACCGAGTTTTCCGATGCCGACCAGCGCCTGGCCGAAAGCCTGGCCTCGCAGGCGGCTATCGCGCTGACGAATCGAAACCTGATTCTTCAGCTCGAGCAGCTGTTCGAGTCGTTCATCAACGTGATGAACACCGCGATCGACGAAAAGTCGCCCTACACCGGCGGCCATTGCCAGCGCGTGCCGACCCTGACCATGATGCTGGCCGAGGCGGTCAACGCCACCGAGGTGGGTCCGCTGAAGGACTTCAACATGACCGACAAGGACCGCTACGAGCTGAAAATAGCGGGCCTGCTGCACGACTGCGGCAAGGTCACCACCCCGGTCCACGTGGTCGACAAGGCGACCAAGCTGGAGACCATTTTCGACCGCGTGCACCTGCTCGACACCCGCTT